>Ga0265295_1001204_pt1 | contig 46789 bp, 33 predicted proteins | sample Munlansysbiofilm_FD_192503 | JGI IMG/M metagenome (GOLD analysis project Ga0265295, IMG submission 192503) | Leachate microbial communities from a municipal landfill in Southern Ontario, Canada - Methane capture system biofilm | ecosystem: Engineered > Solid waste > Landfill > Unclassified ...
TGCGGCGTCCTCGAAATATGCGATGGAGCCGTCCTTCTGCTCGTTGAGTATCCAGTCCGCCGCGGTACGCAGGGCGGCTTCGAGCACACCGCCGGAGGCGCCGAAGATAACTCCGGCACCGGTGGACTCGCCCAGCGGGTCGTCGTAGCTCTCGTCGGGCAGGCGGTTGAACATGACGCCGGCCTCTTTGATCATGGAGGCCAGTTCGCGGGTGGAGAGCACGTAGTCGACATCGCGCACGCCCTCGGGGGCAAACTCGGGGCGACCGGCCTCGTACTTCTTGGCCAGGCAGGGCATGATCGAGACCACGATCAGGTCACTAGGATCTATACCCAGCTTTTGGGCATAGTAGCTTTTGGCGATTGCGCCGAACATCTGCTGCGGCGACTTGGCGGTCGAGGGCATATGCATCAAATCGGGGAACTGGTGCTCGAGGAAGTTGACCCAGCCGGGGCAGCAACTGGTCAGAATAGGCAGATTCTCGCCGGACTTGATGCGCCCGAAAAGCTCGGTGGCCTCTTCGAGGATGGTCAGGTCCGCCGACCAGTCGGTGTCGAAAATCTTGGCAAAGCCCAGGCGGCGCAGGGCGGCAACCAGTTTGCCGGTGCTGATCTCGCCGGGCTTCATGCCGAACTCCTCGCCTATGGCGACGCGCACGGCCGGGGCGGTCTGCACAATGACTGTCTTGCTGGGGTCATTCAACACCTGCCAGACCTCGTCCTTGTAGCCGATCTCGGTCAGCGCACCCACTGGGCAGGCCAGCACGCACTGGCCGCAGAAGACGCAGGCGGTCTGGTCCAGGGGCAGGAAATTCTGCGGTGCAACGCTGGCAGTGAAGCCGCGGTTGACTCCGGAGAGCACGCCGACGGTCTGCACCACGTTGCAGGCGGTCTCGCAGCGCCGGCACATGATGCATTTGTTCATGTCGCGGCGTATGGCGGCGCCGTTGTCATCGACGGCCAGTTCAGTCTGCTCGCCCTCGTAGCGTATGTCATGGATATTGAACTCGCTGGCCAGGGTCTGCAGTGTGCAGTTCTGGTTTTTGGTGCAGACCAGGCAGTCCTTGGGATGATTGGAGAGCAGCAGTTCGAGAACAGTGCGCCTGGCCCTGATGGCGCGCATGGTGTTGGTGTGCACATCCATGCCCTCGGCCACCGGTGTACAGCAGGACGGTGCCAAGTTGGGTCTGCCAGCCACCTCAACCACGCAGATACGGCAGGAGCCGCTGCGGTGTTCGACGTGAAAACAGTCCCAGTTGATGTGGCAGAGTGTGGGTATCTTCAACCCTAGTTGAGCGGCGGCCTCCAAAATGGTGCTGCCCTCCGGAACGGATACCGGATTGTTGTTTATCTTAAGATTTACCATCTGTATTAACTCCGAATATTAACCGGTTGTTGCTCGTCAGACCCGGCGGCAAAAGAAGGCCGCCGGACAATTGCTTGGCTTCTTGGCACTACTTCCTGTCTATGGCTGCGAACTTACAGCTGCGCATGCAGGCTCCGCACTTGATGCACTTGCTCTGGTCTATGTGATGACGCACCTTGGGCGAGCCGCTGATGCAGTTCACCGGGCAGTTGCGCGCGCAGACGCCGCAGCCTATGCAGTTTTCGTTGATGGTGTAGTTGAGCAGCGAGGTGCAGACCGCCGCCGGGCAGCGGTGCTCGAAGATGTGCGCCTTATACTCCTCCGGAAAGTTCTTCAGGGTGGAAAGCACCGGGTTGGGCGAGGTCTGCCCCAGACCGCAGAGCGAGGTGTCCTTGATGACATTGCCCAGCTCTTCGAGCTGGTCGAGCATCTCGGGAGTGCCCTGGCCGGCGCAAATCTTATCCAGTATCTCGAAAAGCCGCTTGTTGCCGATGCGGCAGGGGGTGCATTTGCCGCAGGACTCGTCCACAGTGAACTCGAGGAAGAAGCGGGCGATATTCACCATGCAGGTATCCTCGTCCATGATAATCATGCCGCCGGAGCCCATCATCGAGCCTAGGGCCTTGAGCGACTCATAGTCTATGGCGGTGTCCAGGTTTTTGGCGGTGAGGCAGCCTCCGGAGGGGCCGCCGGTCTGCACGGCTTTGAACTCGCGTCCATTGGCGATGCCGCCGCCCAGTTCGAAGATAATGTCGCGCAGCTTGATGCCCATGGGCACCTCGACCAGTCCTACATTGCTGATCTTGCCGGCCAAGGCAAAGACCTTGCTGCCTGGCGAGCCAGGCGTGCCAATGCTCTTGAACCAGGCTGCGCCCTGGCGGAAAATCGCCGGGATGTTGGCCAGGGTCTCGACATTGTTTACGATGGTCGGCTTGCCCCAGAGGCCGCGCACTGCCGGGAAGGGGGGCTTGAAGGTAGGCTCGCCGCGCTTGCCCTCAATCGAGTGGATAAGCGCGGTTTCTTCGCCGCAGACAAAGGCGCCGGCGCCGTATTTCAGCTCGATATTGAAGTCAAAACCGCTGCCGAAGATGTTCTTGCCCAGCAGGCCGGCCGCGGTGGCCTGTTCGATGGCCTTTTTCAGGCGTGCTATGGCCAGCGGGTATTCGGCGCGTATGTAGATAAGCCCGGTGTCCGAGCCTATGGCGTAGCCGCCTATGGCCATGGCTTCGAGCACGGCATGCGGGTCGCCTTCGAGCACGGCGCGGTCCATAAAGGCCCCCGGGTCGCCCTCATCGGCGTTACAGATAATGTATTTTTGCCCCTTCGGCTGTGCTGCGGCAAACTGCCATTTTTTGCCGGTGGGGAAGCCACCGCCGCCGCGACCGCGTAGGCCAGACTCCACCAGTTCATCGCAGACCTGGGCGGGCTTCATGTCGCTAAGCACCTTGGCCAGGGCCTGGTAGCCGTCCTGCAAGAGGTAGTCTTCGAGTTTTTCGGGGTTGATGCGTCCGCTGTTGCGCAGCGCTATGCGGGTCTGCACCACTTTTTTCTTTGGTTTGGCTTGTTCTTCGGGGTAATAGAGGCTGGTTTTCAGCGCCTCTAGTCCCTCTGCCGTCTTGCTGGCGCCGGCTGCCACGATGGCGGGTATCTGCTCTTCGCTGACATGGCCATAGATGATGGACTTGCCCTTGGCGCTCTTCACCTCGACCATAGGCTCGCAATAACAAAGCCCCAGGCAGCCCACGTCGACCACCTCGAATTTCTTTTCCAGACCCTGTTCGGCTATGTGCTTGCGCAGAGCCGCGGCAATCGGGCTGCCGCCAGCAGCAATACCGCAGGTGCCCAAGGACACCTGAAGACGGGTCTTGCCGGAAAGCCCGGCTCGTAGCTCTGCCACTTTGGCAGTTAAATCAGAAGGCTTCTTAATTTTCATGGTGTTCTATGTTCCTTCTATTCAGTCTTTGCAGTCGGCAATAATCTTGGAAACCATTGCCGGGGTGACGTTGCCGTAAACCCGCTCGTTGACCATTACCACCGGGGCCAGGCTGCAGGCGCCTACGCAGCGCAGCACGCCCAGGAAAAAACGCCCGTCAGCGGAGGTCTCACCCTCCTTGATCTTAAGCTCACGGCTGAACTGCTCGACCACCAGGTTGGCGCCCTTCACAAAACAAGCCGTGCCGCAGCACACATTGATTTTAAAGCGGCCTATGGGCTGATCGGTGAAATAAGAATAAAAGCTGATTACCCCGTAGATTTCCGAGCGAGTCAGCTTCAGGCGCTCGGCAATAATCTGCTGCACTTCGCTGGGCAAATAGCCGAAAATGCCCTGTGCCTGGTGCAGTGCAACAATAAGATGGGCGCGGTTGCTCTCAACATCCTTGCCTATGGGGAGCTGGTCTAGAAAAGCGTTCAGGCTAGCCGTCTTCTCCGGCTCCAGCCTGGAAAGCTTTTCCAGGGCGCTTTCAGTCTTCTCGCAGCAACAAGTCATGATACCTCCAGTTGAATTACATATACCTCTTAACCAAGCAATAAGGAAGCTGCCAAAAAACGGCAGAAACCCAAGCTTAGATGCCGACAAGAACAAAAAAAACGTAAACATATAAATCTATTACAGGAATAAGTTTTTGCAAATGGAAATAATATTTTTAGAGCAAATCAAGGATTTTTTTGGCACTGCAAGGCAGGACTTTAATGTGTCTTAGTGTCCAAAAAGCCTAAATGCCACTAAAAACCTCTAAGGTTTGGCGATTTGACGATTTTAGGCGGCAGTCTCGCCAGTTTCGTTTACATTATACGGTAACTCCTGTCAAAAAAGGTCATAGCGCCGAAAGGCCGTTAGTGGCGCCCCTACAGGGCACCGGAATCGGGGGGAGCCTTGACCCAGGGTGGCGCTCGGCTCCTATGGAGGCGCATAAGCCCTTAGTGTCTCTTCGTGTCTCTTCGTGCCCTCCCCCTTCGTGTCCCTTTGTGGTTCAAGGGTCCTTTGGACGGGTTGTAAGATAGTTTTGTCCCCTGCATTTTTTCAGCCGGATATAGTCATGTATGCCCTATCTGTTTCTCAGGTGCGTTCCTTGGAGCTTGCCCTAGTCGCCCATCAAGGCATTAGCCTTTTTGATTTAATGCAGCGTGCGGGGGCTTCAGTGAGCAGCTGCGCCCTGGACTTGGCCGCCAAAACCGGGCTGCGCCGGTTTTTACTGTTGGCCGGCAAGGGCAACAATGCCGGCGACGCCTTGGTTTGTGCCCGACTCCTGCAGGAAAAAGGTGTCGAGCTTACCTTGTGCCTGGCTTATCCCCCTGAATTGCTGCGCAACGAGGCCAAATTGGCATATGAACAACTGCCCTCTGAGCTGAAGCAGAAGTGTAAAAACAATTTGACGCCAGAGGCGCTGAGCAGTGATTGCCTGGTGATTGACGGAATGCTGGGCAGCGGCGCCAAAGGCCGAGTGCGCCCGGAATTAGCCGGCTGGATAGAACTGCTGAACGCCGGCAATGCCCCTGTGCTGGCCATAGACCTGCCTTCCGGACTGGAAGCAGACAGCGGCAAAGCCGACTGCGCCGTACAGGCGGACCTCAGCCTGAGCTTTATCGCGCCGAAAATCGGCATGCTGCAGGGGCGCGGACCGGAACTTTGCGGGCGCATCCTGCTGGACCGCCTGGGAACGCCGCAGTCCCTGCTGCAAGAGCAAACCAGCGCCTGGCCGCTGTTTACGCAGTATGAGGCGGCAGGCCTGCTAAGACGCGAGGCGCATGATACCTATAAGAATTTACGCGGCCATGTGGGCGTGATAGGCGGCTCGATGAAATATGCGCAGGCCCCGTTTTTGAGCGCCGTGGCAGCCCTGCGCAGCGGTGCCGGCCTGGCCAGCGTGCTGCTGCCCGAAAGCCTGCCGCTAGACGCCGGCATACCCAGGGCGCTGATTGTCAGAAGACTACCGGACGGTGGCCTGGGAAGACTGAATAAGAACTCGCTGAGTGCCTTGGAAAAAGAACTGCCCGGCCTTGGCGTACTGGCCTGCGGACCAGGCATGACGGCAAACCCGGACATGCTGCCTCTGCTGGAAATGCTGCTGCACTGTGGCAAAGCGTTGCTACTCGATGCCGACGCCCTGAACCTGCTCTGCATGGCCCCGCAAATGCTGCCGCAAAGCAATGCCAAGCTGATCTTGACACCGCATCCCGGCGAGATGCGCCGATTAGCGCGAGCCTTTGGCCTGAATGAAAACCTGCCCAAACATGAGCAAGCCCTGGCACTGGCAGAGAAAAGCGGCGCAGTGATCCTGCTTAAAGGGCATAGAAGCATATGCGCCAGCCCAGAGGGCCGCTGGAGCTGCAACCTGAGCGGCAGCGCCGCACTGGCCACAGCCGGCAGCGGCGACGTACTCAGCGGAGTCTGCGCCGCATTCCTGGGGCAAATGCCGCCCATGCAGGCCGCCGCCCTGGGGGCATTTCTGCACGGGCTTTGCGCCGAAAGACTGAAACCCATAGGCTCCAGAGGACTGATAGCAGACGATTTGCTCAACGAAATACCCGCCGCCATGGCGCAAATCAACCCAAAAGCCTGACAGGGATGAACAACGGTACTATTGTGGACACGAAGACACACTAAGACACACTAAGGCACACGAAGGCGTTTTCATCTTAAAGAGGCATTATCAGCTTTTTTTAGGGCTCACGAAATTATTTCGCCCCTGCCATTGCTTGCATTTTGTGCGCTTTGGGCTATCTTATATTTCTTGCTGTTGTGCCAGCATAGCTCAGTGGTAGAGCAGCTCATTCGTAATGAGCAGGTCCTCGGTTCGAGTCCGAGTGTTGGCTCCAGCCCCGCTTTTCTCCCTGTGCGGAGGAAGGCTTTTTTTTTGCTTGGCCAAATAAAGCACTTGCGCACTGCGTTAAACCTACAGCCCATTGGCTTGTTAATCCGCTTTCAGGTCTTATAGTACTTTTTATGCTTTCAATTTTGCATTTTCAGGAGTGATTTTATGAAGCGCCGTGTTTTTACTCTAGTCGAGCTGCTGGTCGTCATCGGTATCATCGCCATCTTGGCCGCCATGCTTATGCCGGCGCTGCAAAAGGCGCGCGAACAAGCCAACCGCTCCGACTGCACCAGCCAGCTAAAACAAATCGGCTTGAGCATAATCATGTATGCCAATGAAAACCGAGGCATGACGCCGACTGTGGAAAGCGGTGCCTCCATAGCCCATAACGCCGACAGCCTTAAGATCTTACTTGAATATGATTACCTGAAGACCCTGGCAGTCTTCATCTGCCGCAGCACTAAAGACAGTAAAGCTTCTGACATTGCGAGTTTTAGCGACGCCAATTGCAGCTATCTGTATTGGGCCGGTTTGGCGCTAACCGATTTCAATGCCGAGATGGGCATGGCCAGGGACAAGAAAAAAAATCACGGTGAACAATATGGCAACGTGCTTTTTGGTGACGGACACGTGGAAGGGATCACCGTTGCTAGAGTCAATAAAGATGAAACGGACGAAGACAAGAAAAAAGGCTGGATTTCCCATAATCGCTACTTCGAAATGAATTACGAGGATGATGCCGCCGCCATACATGATGTTGTGGATACTGAATACTTCGTTGAAAATTCCAAGTGGCTGAACGATTAGGCTTATTGACAACCTGAGCCCCCCGCAATATTCTGGTTGACAATCGATTTTGGGTTCTCCGTCAACTTTTAGTATTCTTAGTGTGTCTTAGTGTCCCCAAAAACCCTATAGGCCATTCAGGTTTACTCCTGGGTGGCCTTTTTTCCATATTTAGTCAACGCCAGGGAGAAAACTCATGAAGTACAGCATCACCTCGGTCGCCTTGCCGGATTTAGATTTGCTTGGCCAGGCCAAGCTGCTCAGCAGCCTGGGTTACGATGGTCTCGAGCTGCGTGTGCGCCGCAATCCGGAAGATACGGGCACTGGCCCCAGCTTCTGGGGTCAGCACCGCAATGACGTCTCGCCGGAGAACCTGGTGTCCCGCGCCGCCGAAATCCGCCAGGTTTTGGATGAGCATGGCCTGGCTTTGGCTGGTCTGGCCAGCTATGTCAACTGCACTGACTTGGATGAATTCAAGCTGGTTCTTGAAGGTGCTGTGGCTGTGGGCGCCAAAGCCATGCGCGTCAGCGGAGCGGCCCCCTTCACCAAGAAGGGCAACGACAACTACCAGGCTATCTTCGGCGACACCGTGGCCGGATATGCCCGCTGCATCGAGGCCGCCCAGGGCAGCGGCGTGAAACTGCTATTGGAGACGCACGGCGGCACCATACACACCAGCGCCTCCCTGGGACTGCGCATCGTAAGCAATTTCTCTCCCAGCCAGGCGGGGCTTATCTTCGACCCCAACAACATGGTCTCCGACGGCTTCGAGACCACTGGCGTGGTCATCCCCATGCTCGGCGAATATATAGGACATTGCCATATAGCCGGACACCGCCCCTACCCAGGCGAAAAAGATGAAAACGGCACCGTGACCTGGAAATGGGAATGCTGCTCCATGGCCGAAGGACTGTATGATTTCCCCGAAATGCTGCGTTGGCTGAAAAAAATCGACTATCAGGGGTTTATCAGCGTTGAGGACTACCGCGCCGAGCTGAGCAGCGAGTACCGCTGCAAAGAAGCCATACACTACCTTAAAAAAATAGAGTGATGGTTTTGGACACTAAGACACACTAAGACACGCCAAACCCTTAGTGTGTCTTAGTGTGTCTTAGTGGTTTAAGGGCTTTTTGGACGGGGTTTAGCTTGGAGGTGGTTTTATGACACAGGCTCAGGCACGCATCTTGTTACTGGTGGACGGAGCCGCCGCCAGTCTGCCGGGCATGCAGCTGCTGCTGCGCTTGCAAGAGGCCGGTTTCAGCGTGCAGGTAACAGCCACAGAGGCGGCGCTGGCCTTCCAGCCGGCAGTCTCCTGGTCGGCATTTTCTGGTCTGCCCTGCCTGCCGCTGGACCAGCTAGGAGACGAGCAGCTGAAAAGTGCTGAGCTTTTGCTGGCCGCGCCGATCTCGCTCAATTTGCTGGAAGAGCTTTTGGGCAGCCAGCAATGGCGCAATGCTCTGCAAAGCAATAATCTGCCATTGCTGGCCGCCCCGGCCATGTCGCCCGAAGAAGCCGAACAGTCCCCGCAATTCACCGGCCAATTCGCCGCACTGCCACCCGGCAGCGGGCTAGTCTTGCCTGGAGAACAACGCTGGGACCTGGGGGCGCTGGGCAGCATCGCCCTGCCCTCGGTGGAAACTTGCCTCGAGGAGGTCTGCAACTTTTTCACCGTGCCGGACCTGCTGGGCAAAAAACTGCTCCTAACCGCTGGAGCCACCATCGAGGACATAGACCCGGTGCGCTTCATCTCGAACCGCTCCACCGGCAGGATGGGCCTGGCTTTGGCCAGGGCGGCGGCCCGTCGCGGCGCCAGCGTCAGCCTGGTGCATGGCCCGGTGGCGGACCCCTTGCCGGCCAACTCGCGCATTAAGCCCATTGCCGTGCGCAGTGCGCAGCAGATGTACGAGTGCAGCATGGCCGAACTGTCCCAGGTTGACATCGCCATACTATGCGCGGCGGTGGCTGACTTTAGCCCGGACCAGTACGTGCCCCAAAAAATCAAAAAGCGCGGCGCGCAGGAGCTTAGCCTGCTGCTGCGGCGCACGCCGGATATCCTGGCCAGCATGGGCAAACTGGAAAACCGCCCCTTCCTGGTGGGTTTCGCCGCTGAAAGCGATGACCTCGAGCTGAATGCGCGCCTGAAGCTACAGAGCAAGCAATGCGATATGATCTGCGCCAACGACATCCGCGAACCAGGCAGCGGATTCGCCGTGAGCACCAACCGCGTCAGCATATATAGTAAGGAAGGTCACCTGACCCAGCTGCCGCTGCTAAGCAAGGACAAGTGCGCCGAACAAATCATCGAGCAAGTGAGCGCACACTACTATGCCTGGCTGAAAACATAAACCGCGCGCCAAGGCGGCGCCGTAACTCTTATCATTCATTAACCGAGGCGCGACCATGACAAATCAAGCGGCGGAATTCTGGCCGGACCTGCAGCGCGAAGAACGCATTGGTTTCGCGGAGGTTATCTACTGCGAGGGCAAAAGCGATGAGCAGCTCGCTAAAATCGCGGCGCAGCTTTTGGCGCATCATGACAACCTGCTGGCCACGCGCTGTAGTCAAAGACAGTACGAAGTTATGCTGACCCTGAATAATAAGCTGAAGTATCATGCCTCAGCCAGACTGGCATACCTGCACGAGGATAAAACACCGCGGGGACGAGGCAAGATCGCCGTGGTGAGCGCCGGCACTACCGATGTGCCAGTGGCCGAAGAAGCCGCCATTACCGCAGAAGTCATGGGAAACCAGGTGGAAAGACACTACGACATAGGAGTGGCCGGACTGCATAGACTCTTGCAAAGACAAGAGGCACTCATGCAGGCCGAGGTCGTGGTCGCAGTGGCCGGCATGGAGGGAGCGCTGCCATCCGTGCTGGGCGGACTGCTCGCTGCCCCTATCATCGCAGTGCCTACATCGGTGGGATACGGGGCAAACCTACAGGGAATCACCGCTTTGCTGGCCATGTTAAGCTCATGCGCGCCAGGCATCAGCGTCGTAAATGTGGATAATGGCTTCGGAGCCGGTTATGCCGCGGCAAGAATAAATCGCATAAGAGGGCACGAAGGGGGAGGACACGAAGAGACACAAAGAGACACGAAGGAACACTAAGCGCCTCCCGGGCTTTCTGACTGCTGCCACCTGACCGAAAAAAAGCCTTTTAAAACCTCATATTGTCTAAAAAAACTGTGACATCAAGTTTTTTTTGATTGTTTTTGGTTGCAAAAGCATGATTATGAACTAGAGTAAAACCCTGACGATGTAATTCACTGATTTTTAAGCCTTATAGTAGTCTATGGAGGTTATGATGAAACAACTTTTTTTGTTGGCTTTAAGCGTATTTCTTTTTTCCGGCCTTGGCCTGCGCGCCCAGGCTCTGCGCTCGAACACTGAACTGGCCAAGCTGGACCTGGCTCAACTGCAGGCTTATCTGGCCGAGTTGGACGAGGCCGATTTCAACCAAGCCATCGCCAGTGCTGTGGCCAGCAACGAGCCGCGCTTCATTAAATTTATGCTGATTGCCGCACAGAACATCTTGAATGCCAAGCCGGCTGCCGAGCGTCAGAAGGCGGTGCAAAGCCTGGTCGCGGCGGTGCCACTGCTCAACGGAATGCTGCTTAGCAACGGCAAAACGCAGCTGGTCTTGCAGCCGGGCAAAATGAAGTCAGGCCGTATAGGCGCAGAGCTGCAAACCGCCAGCAAAGCCGCCAGACAAAAGTGATACGCCAAAGGCATAATCCAACAAACAATAAAACAATTATGCCGGCGCTTCACAGTGCTTTCCGGCGAAACAGGGAGTGGCTTACGTGAAAAAACCAGGAAGCTTGTTATTTCGTGCTGTAATTGCGATGAGTCTGTTTGCCTTTGTCCCAGGCAAGCTGTTTGCAGCATCCTCCACCTTGCAAGACTACTTTTTTGAAAGTGCCAAGATACTGCCGGACAATTTTGCCATCGGACTGTCCGAGACCGTCAAATTCAACGACAACATCAACAAGGGCACGCGCTCCAAGTCCCACAGTGCCTGGGAATTCAACAGTGACGTCAATATCGATGTCTACAAGACCCTGAGCAATATGACCTACGGCATAGGCGGCTCGCTGGGCTGGAACCACTATCACAATGGCAATCGCAGTGCCGAGCCGGACATAGACCTAAGCCCCTACTTCAACTTCGACCAGGCCCTGGGCAACCTGATGCTGGGCGGCGGAGTGACTTACAAGGATGAGAGCCTGAGCAGCTCTGACCGGCGCTACGCCAAGTACTTCGACACTTTTTTGCAGGCAGCCTACGACTTGAACGCGCATGAGCGCTACGGCATGCTCATCTCCGGCGACTATAACTACCGTTATTACAAGGGTAGCGAGTTCCACGACAAGAACTACGCCAAGTACGGCTTGAGCCTGGCACCCTACTATGTGCTATCGCCCAAAACCAAGGCCGGCCTGCGCCTGGGTTATGAGCAAACCGATTACCGCAACCGCCGTCTGCATGATGATCTCGAGGAGATTTACCTCAATCTATTTGTCAACTACCAGGTTTCCCTCAAGCTTAACATGACTGCTGAGGCCGGTGGCACGCGCAGCCGTTATAAAAGCGGCAGCTCACGCGGCAGCAACGGTGATGACAAGATCAGCGCCAACTACCGCCTGGGCATGAACTACAATCTACTCAGCAACCTTATTTTTCACCTCTCGCTCTTGCACAAGCCGGAGGACAGCTTCGAACTGGAGGCCCGCGGCCTTAGTCAGACCAATGAATCGTACCTGGGCATGACGTGGATAATGAATCCTAAGCTGCGCCTGCATCAGCAACTCGGCTTTATCTTTAAAGACGAGCGCAATAGTAGCTGGGATCACAAGCAGTTTGAATACGACCTCAACCTGAGCTACGCATTACGTGAAAGACTGCACCTGAATGCCGGATACACCTATACGACGACGCATTTCAAGTATGAGGACGACAGCAACTACAAGAGTAACGAAGTGTCGCTGGGTGTCAGCTGGCAGTTCTAAGCAGAGATAGACCTGAAAGCGGACGCAAGTTTGCGGCTATATGAGTCTGCGAGAAGCGCAAGCGTATTTTCGCAGGCTCTTTTACTTCATGACTAGGGCGCCAAGAAATGCTCCCTAGCCGCAATGTCTCTTTTAGACAAAAACGACTGGCTGTGCCTTAGTGTGGCTTGGTGTCCAAAAACCTGCCAGCCCCCCCTTTTTTGGACGAAGTCTGTACTGGTGCCCAAAAACGATTCATTACTATTCAAGTATCGGGAATTTTTGTGAAAAGATATCTATTGTCATTTTGTTTGCTTTTTATTGCCTTGTTTGCCCCTGCCCAGGAGGCCTATGAAGTGGCTACCCTGCGCCCTGGGGACGTTTTGCAAGTAAACGTGTTTCGGGTTGACGAGCTTAATATCACTGTGCGAGTCGAGGAGGACGGCTGCTTCAGCTTTCCGCACTGCGGCCTAATCGAAGCAGCGGGGCGCAGCACGCGAGACATAGCCAAACAAATAAGCGAATGCATTAGCTCGCAGGTGAGCAATCCGCATGTTGACGTATTTGTCTCCAGCTGGGCGCCACGCACCGTGTATATACTGGGCGAAGTGAACAACTCCGGCATGTCCCTCGAGCTGCCCAACTATAGCCAGATGACTGCATTGCAGGCCATCAGCGCAGCAGGCGGCTTTAGCGAAAGCGCCGACCTGACCAATGTGGCCGTGCTGCGACGCAACCAGGCAAGCAAAACACTGACCAGAATGCCCATAGACGTCTCCGCCCTGGCCTCACAGAAAAGCGGCGGAGACGAGTTTGTGCTCCAACCCGAGGACACGCTGATCGTGCCCAAGGCCCCACCGGTCTACGTCTCCGGACTGGTAGGCAGCCCTGGAGTGTACTACATTGACACGCAGCGCCCGCCCCTGTGCTCTGAACTTTTGGTGCGTGCCGGCAGCCTGGCCCTGGGCGCCGACGCCGAGCAGATACAGATACTGCGGGCCAATGCCGCGGGCAGCCGCGAGACCATCAGCGTCTCCCTGACTGAGATCATTGACAGCAATTACCAGAACGACGTAAAGATACAGCCTGGCGACTATGTGGTGGTGCGCAATGCCGAGCAGATATTCGTACTCGGGCAGGTCAATACGCCCGGGCCTTTGACTCTGCCGCTAAACCTGAAGGTGACCGTCAGCCGCGCTATCTTCATGGCGGGAGGATTCACCGGCATCGCCAAGGAAAAAGAAGTCTTGCTCATACGCGGCCTGGAAATAATCCGGCTGAATCTGGCGAAAATGTATAAAAGCCCGAAAAAACTGGCCGATGACCTCGAACTGCAAAAAGGGGATATTATCTTCGTACAGGAGTCCTTCTGGTAAACCGGGAGAGGACACGAATAGACACGAAGGCACACTAAAGATGTCCTTGTGGCCAAAGTTGCTTAGAATATAGCCAATATCCGTAACTGAAGACTGACATTAAAGACTGAACATGGAAAATCCGCCCACCACTGGCAATTTAACTGGCATACCCGGTTCTGAAAGCGAGCAGGACAATATATTGCACTTGGTTTTCGACGCCTACTCGACTTATGTGCGGCCCTATCTCTGGCTGGACCTCCTGGCCATAGTGCTGTTTTTGATTGGCGGGGTGATTTATCTGAAAACCACGGTGCCCTTGTTCCGCTCAAAGGCGCAGCTACACGTCAACAGCCAGGACTTGAAGGTGACTGACATGCGCGGGGTGATGGACCCCAACTACCAGTCCGGCGAGACCTTTATCAACACGCAGATGCTCCTGATGAAGAGCAGCGAGATCTTGAAGAAGGCCAATCAGCTCAGCGGCGTCAAGGAAAGCTACCGCGGCCCCATAGTGAAACGCGTGCCTGGCACCATGCTGGTGGACCTGGCCGTCGAGTCGGCCAACCCGGATGTGGCCGCCAAAATGGCCAATTCCATCGCCGAGGTCTATCTTGATTCGGTGCGCAGCCGCAAAGTCGAGATCACCTACACCGGCATGAACCTGCTGCGAGATCAGATGGAAGAGCTGCGCAAGTCGCGCGAGCTAGCCATGAACGACATGCTCAAGTTCAAGGAGGAACACCAGATATTCAACTTCAGCGAAAACTATGCTGCCATCGTCAGCCAGATCAACTCGCTCAACAACATCGCCAACGAGGCGCGGCTTGATGAGACCGAGCTGGCCAGCACGCTTGAGTCCATACGCGAAAACCGGGCCAATGCCGTGCGCCTGATGCCCTATCTGATCCCGCTGGGCAGCGACGCCGGCGGCAGTCTAGGCTCGCTAAAGATGCTCTACTTCTCCCATGAGACCACTCTGCCCGCCCTGCTCTCGCAGTACAACGAGGCACATACTGCGGTGAAGACACACCGCGAGGTCAGCCAGATGCTGAAGGAGGCTCAGGAAGCCGAGGTAGACACCAGCATAGACGGACTGGAGCTGCGCTACAAGCGCTCCAAAAAGAGACGCGAGCTGCTCGATGAGCAAATCGCCGTTCTGCGCGCTCAGCTTACTGAGTTAGACAAGATATCGGCGGACTACCGTATGCACGAAACCGCCTTAACCTCGCTAGACAACACCTACAGCATGCTGGTCAACCGCATCAACGAGATCAAGATATCCAATGCCGCCACCAGCGTTGACACCTCTTCTATCTTCCTGGTCTCGCCGGCCTTCCGTGCCGAAGCCGCATTTTTCCCTGACCCCTTCAAGGTTTTCAAGCTGGCCTTGCTGCTTGGTGTGGCCGCCGCCGCGGCATTGTCTTACATTCTAGGCTCAGTTAACAACAAGATCGCTAGCGTTGAAGAGGTGAATGCCATCTTCAACCACAAGCTGCCCTTTTTTGGCCATGTGCCTCTGTTTGAGCAAGACGAGCTGGAGCTGTTGAAGAGCCAGGGTGACGCCATGATAGACGAGGTTTTCCGCAATATCCGCACCAGCCTCAATCTTTCCATGCTCACCAAGGGCAGCAAAACCCTGGCCATCAGCAGCCCTCTGCCCAAGGACGGCAAGACCTTTATTGCGCTTAACCTGGCGCGCAGCTTTGCGCGCGACAAGAAAAAGGTGCTGCTTATGGGCCTGGACCTGCGCAAGCCACGCCTGGACAAGCTAATGGAGCCGTATCTGGATCAAGGGCGCAAGCACAGGGGTATCAGCAATGTCCTGGTGGGCGACTGCAAGCTCTCCGACGTGGTGCTGAGACTAGAACAGTTCAACTTGGACTTGGCACTGTCCGGCCCGGTGCCGCCAAATCCCAACGAGCTTTTGAGCAGCGGCGGCCTGCAGGAAATACTGGCCGAGGCCACGGCGCAGTACGATCTGGTCATCATTGATACTGCCCCCATCCTGGCGGTGTCAGATACCTTGATCATTGCCAGCCTGGCAGTGCCGGTGGTCTTGACTACGCGCCTGTTCAAAGTTACTAGACCGGCGCTGCGCAGCCTGCGTGACCGCCTCAGCCAAGTCAATATCAACCTGGCCGGCCTTATCGCCAACAACGTGAATGTGCCCAAAAACGCCTACAAGTACTATTCAGATAAGTACGGCTATGGCTACGGCTACGGATATGGATATGGCTACGGATACGGCTCTAGCGAAAATAACAAAGCCAAGAATAAGTAATTCCGCTCCCTTTTTAGTGTGTCTTAGTGTGCCTTCGTGTCCCTTCGTGCCCTCCCCCTTCGTGTACCTTAGTGGTTTAAATGTCAGCTGAACAGCCAGTCCAGCAATCAAAACGGGTTTCGCGGCGTTCTTCTCGGCGGCGCTCGAAAGGCGGTTTTGCCGCCCTATGGCAGCGTTTTTGGGCGCCCAAGCTAGAGTTTATGTATATTCAGGGCGGTAGTCTGCCTTTATACGCCATTTTAAGCCTGCTGTTTTTGTCCACCTTATTTTATGACGGCGGCACACTCTGGTGGCTTACAGCAGTCCTGAGTACTACTTATGCCATATTTGCGTTTTGGTGCCTAAGCGCTCTGCTGCCGCTGCGACGCTCGGGTCAATTTCGCGCACATCCCGGCCTGTTACTTTTTGCGCTGCCTTTATTATTCGGCCTATTTCAGCTTTTGCCTCTGGGCGACACAGTCAGGTTGCTGTCACCTCAGGCCTGGCAGCATTGGCAAGAATTCAATGCCATAGGAATCTACAGCGCCGCGCCGCGTTTAAGCCTTAACTTGGACGGCACGGCGCTGAACTGCCGGCTCCTGCTACTTTGTGCCCTGAGCTTTCTTTTGATATTCAACTTTGGCCGCAGCCGCCGTCACCTTCTGCTTATTATGTTAGCGGTAGCAGCCTCAGCTTTGGGCAATGCGCTCCTGGCCTACTGGCAATTTTTCAGCAATCAGCAACTCGGCTTGAGCGAGGTATTCTGCGGCTCTTTTCAGAACCGCAATCATTTTGGCTTTATGATGAGCCTAGGCATACTAGCCAGTCTGGGGCTGCTCAGCGTGCTCAAAAAGGAGACCCTGCGGCGTCATTCCAGCTTCGAGGCCTGGCAGCCGCTGCGCATTCCCTTGCTGATGACCGTTTTTCTGCTTCTGGTGGCGCAAGTGCTCAGCCTTTCGCGCGGGGCTTTCCTGTCCTCCTGCCTGGCTCTTTGTCTGTACGGCATGTTCTGGTATCTGCCCGATCGCTACGGCGCTGCCGGACGGCGCGGTTTTCCGGCTCTGCTTATCCTGGTGCTGGGCGCGGCGCTGTTTGCCTTGCAGAGCGGGCTAAGCTATCTGGCTCAGCGCTATGAACTATTGATTGGCAACGAGGTATTTAGCAGCGACCTGCGCTTCAGTTTCTGGAAGGACAGTCTGAAGCTAATCCGCGACTTTCCCCTTGTCGGCTGCGGCCTGGGCGCCTACGGCGACACTATCCAGGCCTACGAGTCAGGTCGCGTCAGCACTGTTTTGCTCGAACACGCCCACAATGACTGGCTGGAGCTGCTCTCCGGCCTGGGTCTGCCCCTGGGCCTGGGGCTGGCACTGCTGTTTTTTGCCTTGCTGGCGCTGGCCTTGCGTCGGCTGTGGCGGCAACAGGAGCCGGTGTTGCGCTGGCTAGGCCTGGCCGCGTTGGCGGCGCTCTTTGCCGGTCTGATACATGAGTTCTTCGACTACAACTTGCAGGCCATGCCCAACGCCCTGCTCTATTCGGTCCTGCTAGCCGTACTTTTCGCCTGTGCCCGCGGCAAGGAGGAACGCCAGGGACCGGCTTATAGGCTCAGCGCCTGGCTAACAAAAATGCGTTTGGGACGAGCCAGCTTGCTGGCTCTGGCCCTGCTGTTTCTACTGCTGCTGCCAAAACAGTTTACAAGCCTGCAAGGTGAGCTGATGCATTCGCGCCTGCGGGAAACCCTGCTCCGCGTCGCTGAGGACTGGCAGGCCAACGAGCGTGGCTATCAGGTCTGGCTACAGCTCTCCCAAGAGGCTGCCAGCCGGATAGACTCTGCGCATCTGCTTATGCGCCAGGCCGCCTGTGCCGTCGAGCTGGCCGAGCTGCTGCCGGAACAAAGCCGGCACTATTGGCAGCTGGCCAGGCTAGCGACGGCAGAGGCCTGCGCTAGAGCACCGCGCAACGGCAAGTTTCTGCTTGACACCGCCCAGGTCTATGAACGCTCCTGGCCCAGCTTCCCCGAACAATCCCATGCCATCGTGCAAGCACTATATGCCGGCGCATACTCCAGCCAGCCGCATATCAGCTCGAATCTGCGTGCGGTCGCCGAAGGACTGACCAGGCTGTATTGGCAGGTGCTGCCGGAAGATAAGAACGCGGCGGCAGAGTTGCGCCTACAGGCGAGACAATGCTTTACGCAGTACCTCAGCCTGGCGCCTTACAGCGCCGCCGAGGTCTTTACCCAAATACTCGAACTGGACAGCGAGATGGACGAACTCTTGCAAATAGCACCAGATAACCTGCTCTATCAACAGAAGCTGCTCGAACATCTGAGTATGAGACAGCAATTTGCGCCCGCATTTCTACTCTTGCAGCGCAACCGTCAAATTTGGCTTGAACCCGGACAGTCGCTGGCCGAACAGCCTGCCGACCTGGCCTGGTATGAGTGGCAATGCCGACTGCTTACCATGAGCAAACAGTGGGACAAGCGCAAGGCGATGCTCTATGAACTACACAAAAGATGTAAAAAACACATGGACGAGCAGCTGGAGAAGAGCAAAAAACCCAGCAATGCCGATGAGCTGAGCAAAGCTGAGTCACTGCTCCTCTCGCTGAACCGCTATCCGCCGCGACATTGGCCGGCCCTGCTGCGCCTGGCCGAGCTGATGCAGGACTTTGGACGCTTTGACGAGGTCTGCAGCAGCCTGCTGCCGCTGGTCTACAGCGCTGAACCGGTAAAGCCGGAGTATCTGCGCCAGGCTCTGGCCCTGAGCCGGAACAGCCTGGCCGGAGGCAGAGCAATGTTGCCCGATGAACGTGAAGAATTTCTAAACCTGGCCCTGCAAATATTGCTGGCTGAAGCCGAAAACCAGGTCGGAGAAAAAACACTGCATCAGATACTCGAGCAGCTCGAGGCGCTCGAACAGCCCAGCGTGCAGAAAAACAGCATGGCCTGGCTGCAAGACCACTTGTACGCCTACTACCGCGGCAGAGCATACGCCTTGATGGGCAAATTCGAGCTGGCCGCCGCCGCCTATGCGCAAAGTGCGCAGCGTAGCGCAGACAACTTCTTGCTCTGGCTGGCGGAACAGAGCCTGCCAGAGCAGTTTCGCAGCCAAACTGAAGCGCCCTGGCTAAGCCTATTGCAGGACGAAGAGCAGTCGCAATTCGCCTTCAGCAACAACTTCACGCTGCTGGGTGCCAGCAAAAACCAGGAGACTTTCAGCCGTTTCCATGAAAAGCTCGTGCTCGACCTATATTGGCTCTGCACTGGCGACATTCTCGAAGACTGTAGCGCACAGCTGCGCTTCTATAATCAAAACGGCCTGCTGTTTAAGGACGAGTTCTCCTTTATCGACCTGCAAATGCCCATCACTAATATGCGTCTGGGACAAGTCTACTGCACAAGGCGCGAATATACGCCGCTGCTGAAAATGGTACAGGGCGGCAAAATGATCGAAGACTGCCAGGTGATGTTGCAGATCAGCTTGCATAGCCTGCAAAAAAACTCGAGGCGCGTGTACAAAGGCATGCCCGAAGCCATCTTCCCGCTCTTCCAGCTGCGCCGTGAATTCTAAAACACAAAAACAGCAAAAGACCGCTCCCTCTTGTGTGCCTTCGTGTCCCTTCGTGTGCCTTCGTGTGCCTTCGTGTGCCTTCGTGTCCTCCCCCCTTCGTGTGTCTTCGTGTCCTCCCCCCTTCGTGTGTTTTAGTGGTTCATGACTTTTAGACGCGGCCTATGATAGATATGCACTCACATATTTTGCCTGGCATCGATGACGGGCCGGAGAGCCTGCAGCAGTCGCTGCGCATGGCGCGGCAGGCCCTCGAAGCCGGAGTGAGCATCATGGCGGCTACCCCGCATGCCCGGGACAGCGACTTTGCCGCCCTGCTGCCTGCCCGCGATGCGGCCCTGGCAAAACTGCGCCAGGCGCTGCGGCAGGAAAAGCTACCGCTGCGTATCTTTAGCGCGCTGGAAATCCTGCTCAGGGAGAATTCATTGGCCAGGCTGCAAGAGCAAGCAGGCTGCTTTTATGCCCCTGAGGATGGCAGTCCTCTAAGCAGACGAGTCCTGTTGCTGGAGCTGCCCCTGGACACCGACCTGGGACTATGCCAGGAGCTGCTTTTTCAGGCTCAATTGAAAAATATGCAAGTCATTCTGGCGCATCCGGAGCGCTATTTGCACTTCTCCTCGAGGGTGAAGCTGCTCCAGGAGCTAATGGAGCGCGGGCTGGTCTTGCAATTCAATGCCAGCTCGCTGCGCGGCGGGCTGGCCAATTGGCCCTTGACCCGCGCCATGCTGGCGCTCATCAAGCATAGCCCTCAACAAATAGTGTTGGGCAGCGACGCGCATGACTGCACACGCCGAGCGCCAGGACTGCTGAGCGCCAAGCCCCTTATCTTGAGAAAATTCGGGGAAGCGCTCTGGTGGCAACTGGCCCGGAATAATGCCGCAGCCCTGCTTGGAGAGGACGAGGGAGGACACGAAGAGCCACAAAGCGACACAAAGGCAGACTAAGAGCCAGCAGGACGTTTAATTATTCTTGCTTATCGCTTTTGAGCATATGAGTCAGGTATTTACCGTATGAGGTTTTGAGCATATCCTTAATGCTGGCGCGTACTTCTTCGGCGCTCATCCAGCCTTTTTCGTAGGCGATTTCCTGCAGGCAGGCCACCTGCAAGCCCTGTCGGGTCTGGATGGTGCGGATGAAGTTGCCCGCTTCGAGCAGGCTTTCATGCGTGCCGGTGTCCAGCCAGGCAAAGCCGCGCCCAAGCATCTGCACATGCAGCTGCTCACGTTCCAGATAGACATTGTTGACGGCGGTGATCTCCAGCTCGCCGCGCGCCGAGGGCTTGATGCTCTTGGCGATCTCAACCACCTGGGAATCGTAGAAATAAAGCCCGGTAACCGCATAGTTGGACTTGGGTTTGGCCGGTTTCTCCTCTATGGAGACCGCCTTGCCCTGCTTGTCAAACTGTACTACGCCATAGTCCTGGGGATTATTCACAAAATAGGCGAAGACAGTGGCGCAGTCGTGCCGCTGGACCGCCTTTCTCAAGGTGTTGCTGAAAAAAGAGCCATAGAATATATTGTCGCCCAGCACCAGGGCCACCGGCTGGCCGGCGATGAATTCCTCGCCAATAATAAAGGCCTGCGCCAGCCCCTCCGGCTTGGGTTGCACCGCATAGCTGAGCTTTACGCCGAAGCTGCTGCCGTCACCCAGCAGTTTTTGAAAGGCGCTCTGGTCCTCCGGCGTGCTGATCAGCAGTATATCCCTGATGCCGGCCAGCATAAGCACCGACAAAGGGTAGTAGACCATAGGCTTGTCATAAATAGGCAAGAGCTGTTTGGAGACCGCCCGCGTAATGGGGTGCAGTCGCGTGCCGGCGCCGCCAGCAAGAATGATTCCCTTCATAGATGCGTTCTTTCCTACTTGAGGTGAATAAACAAAGAGAGCTTAGTGTGCCTTCGTGCCCCTTCGTGCCCCTTCGTGTCCCTTAGTGTCCAACTAGCGCTTGCCTGCCGCCGGCGAAGCCTTAGGAACAGTTGACCCCCAGGCGCTCGCGCTGGTAATTGCCGCTTTGCACATTTTTGCACCAGCCCTGGCGATTGTCAAGATACCACTGCAGGGTCTTGCGTATGCCGCTGGAGAAGGTTTCCTGCGGATACCAATCCAGCTCCCTGCCTATCTTGGCAGCATCTATGGCGTAGCGCAAATCGTGTCCGGGACGATCCTGCACAAAGCGGATTTGCTCGGCGTAGGAGAGGCCGTCGTGCCTGGGGCTAAGCTCATCTAGCAGGCGGCAGATTTCCCGGACCACGTCGATATTGCGCATCTCGTTATGTCCGCCTATGTTATAGGTTTGTCCGCTTTCGCCGCGCATGGCCACCAGGTACAAGGCTCTGGCATGGTCGTCCACATGCAGCCAGTCACGTACCTGTTCACCTTTACCGTAAACAGGCAGCTCCTTGCCCTCCAGAGCATTCAGAATCATCAGCGGTATGAGTTTTTCCGGAAATTGATATGGCCCGTAGTTATTTGAGCAGTTGGTAATCAGCGTAGGCAGGCCATAGGTGCGCCGCCAGGCTCTGACCAGGTGGTCGCTGGCCGCCTTGCTGGCCGAATATGGCGAGCTGGGCGCGTAGGGCGTGTCCTCGCGAAAGTAGTCCGTAGGCTCTTCCAGGTCGCCGTAAACCTCGTCGGTAGAGACGTGATGGAAGCGGAAGGCCGACTTTTCTGCGCCCTCAAGCTCCTCGTAGTGTGCCCTGGCGGCTTGCAAAAGCTCGTAAGTCCCCACTATATTGGTGCGTATGAACTCACCCGGCCCGTCTATAGAGCGGTCCACATGGGACTCGGCGGCCAGATGCATAACATGACTGGGACGGAAGCGGGCAAAAATCTGGCGCAGAGCGGCCCCGTCACAGATATCAATGCGGTGAAACTGGTAATTCGGGTCTTGTTCAACGCTTTGCAGCGATTCGAGATTGCCGGCGTAGGTGAGTTTGTCAATAATGCAGACCTGGTCTTTGCCCTGAGACAGGATATGACGCGCCAGAGCCGAACCGATAAAGCCGGCACCGCCGGAAATCAAAATACGCTTGCACATATGATGCCTTTTGCTCCTTTTGCCGTGATCTAAGACTGGGTCTAATATACCACTCTTTAGCGTCGCTAGCCACAGAAAGCGGCCTCCTGTAGCCGTATGTGCCGGCTGTCCAGAAAATCCGCTCTTGCGCTGCCAGGCTGCGCCGCGGCAGTCTTTCCCCGTTCTGCTGAACTGGCGGCAAAGTGTATTATATTACCATTTTGGCGTAAACGCGGATTTGACTATGGATTACCTGAGCATATTGCCCTCGTGGCGCGAGGCACTGGCCGAGGCCGGCCTGGACCAGCTTGATGCTCTTTTGAGCTTTGCCGGCGGGGACTGCGTCTCCAGGCACACCCGGGGCAAGACCTCGAGATTTCAATTGCCCTCTGGAGCTGTTGTATTTATCAAGCAGGACCATCACACCGAATGGAAGACCATCGGGCGTTATGTGCTGCGTCTGCAAAAGCCTCAGCCCAACACCGAGAAAGAGCGCGTTCGTCTTCTTATGGCCAGCGAGCTGGGCATCGTTGTTCCTGAGATTGTCGCCTGGGGTCAGCGCCGCCGCCTTGGCCTGCCGTATCAGGGTGTTCTAGTGATGCTGCCCATGAAGGGGCTAGACATACCCACATATTTGCGGCGTGAAGCCGATGCGGGCAAACGCCAGGCAGCCATACAACGAGCCGAGGACACACTGGCATTGCTGCAAAAAAACCAGTTGGACTGGTGTACCGACTGCAAGCCGGAGCACTTTTTTGTACTCGAGAACAATGGCGAAATCGGCCTGATTGACCTGGAACGGCTGCACCGGCGCAGGCTGCCGCTGTCCCAAAAGCATAAGGATATGCAGCTGCGGCGCTTCCGCTCGCTACTGCCTACATGAAAAAAGACCTGGCCGAAATTTGGACACGCAGCCACACTAAGGATACCCGATGTTGATTTTTGATTTGGACGGCACCCTGGTTGACTCACTGGCCGACATAGCCGCCGCGGTCAATTTCGTCCGCGCGCAATTTTCGCTTCCCGCCTTGAGCCGGGACAGCGTATGCAACAATATAGGCGACGGCCTGAAAAACCTGATCAAACGCTCTTTTGCCGATGCGCCGGAGCTGGACCTGGAACTAGCCTTGCAGTTGCAAAAGCAGTATTACAGCGAGCATATGCTGGTGCATACCAGGCTTTTTCCCGGCGTGGCCGAGACATTGCCCAAGCTGGCCGCCAAACACAGCCTGGCACTGGTGACCAATAAGCCGCAGAGCGCCAGCGAGGAAATCTGCAGAGAGCTGGAAATCAGCCAATACCTGAGCATAATTATCGGCGATGCACCCGGACGCAAGCTGAAACCACACCCGGAAGCCATAATCGGCGCCCTGGCGCAGACCGGCGACCAGCCAGAGCAGTCCTGGATGATTGGCGACCACTACACCGACCTGGCCGCGGCAGCAGCGGCCGGCTGCCAGGCCTGCTTCTGTAAGTACGGCTTCGGCCAAACCCGAGGCGAAAAAGCAGACTTGCAAATAGAAAGCTTCGAAGAACTGCTTAGTAAACTAAGGCACACGAAGGGTGAGGACACTAAGTCACACTAAGCGACACTAAGTCACACTAAGGAAAAACGGCGAGCTGAAGAATAATTTGTGCTTTTTTCCTTTGCCGCAAACATAATCTTTTTCAGGGATTATGTTAATTTCCGGTCTTGAATTTCCCGTCGGCCACAGCGTATACACGAGGTTTTTTTGTGAATCAGTCTGAAATTCTGCATCATCTCAGCAACACGGGCGCGCTTTTGCGCGGTCATTTTCTGTTGCGCAGCGGCCTGCATAGCGACCAATACTTTCAAGGCGCACTGCTCTTGCAGCATACCTTGCTGGCTAGCGAGCTTTGCGCCGCCCTGGCAAGCCACTGGCAGGAGAGCGACATCGACCTGGTGCTATCCCCGGCCATAGGCGGCATCATCGTCGGACAGGAACTGGGAAGAGCACTGAAAACAAAGGCTATTTTCGCGGAAAAGGACGGCGACTCCGCCCTGCTGTTGCGCCGCGGCTTCCAAATCCAGCCCGGACAACGCGTGCTCATCGGCGAAGACGTGGTCACCAAAGGCGGACGCGTGCAACAGGCCATAGACCTGGTGCGCAGTCACGGGGGAGTCCCCATAGGCGTGGCCACGCTTATTGACCGCAGTGCCGGACTGGTCGACTTCGGCATGCCATACCGTAGCCTCATGCAGCTCGAACTGCCAACCTATAAACCAGAAGAATGCCCTATGTGCCGCCAGGGAATGCCCATCGATAAGCCAGGCTCGAAATAAACCCGCCATCAGACCCCCAGACAGGCTTGGGCGCACAAAGACGCAAGAAGGCAAAAGCAAGTTTTTCAAGCACCGAGAATAACATATGTTGGAATGGATTGCACGCAAAATTTTTGGAAACCGCAACGCTCGGGTTCTAAAAAAAATGCAACCTCTGGTTGACAGCATTAACACGTATTATCAGAGCTATCAAAGCTTGACTGACGAGCAGCTCAAGGCCAAGACCGCAGAGTTTAAAACGCGTCTGCAAGGCGGGGAGAGCTGCGACGACATTATGTGCGAGGCCTTTGCAGTGGTTAAAGACGCCTGCCGCAGGCTTAAGGAAAGCCCGCTTTCCAGTGAAAACACGGTGAATGTTAACGGACATCCCTTGAAATGGGATATGATCCCCTTTGACGTGCAGCTTTGCGGCGCCATTGCCCTGCATCAGGGTAACATCGCCGAAATGGCCACCGGCGAAGGCAAGACCCTGGTGGCTACCATGCCATTATATCTCAATGCCCTGAGCGGACGCAATGTGCAGCTGGTCACCGTCAACGACTATCTGGCCAAGCGCGACTCGCAATGGATGGGACACGTGCTCGAATGGCTGGGCCTCAGCGTGGGTTGCATACAAAACAATATGTCGCCAAGTGAACGCCGTGAGCAGTACGCTTGCGACATCACATACGGCACCAACAGCGAGTTCGGTTTCGACTACCTGCGCGATATGGGCATGGCCACCCAGAAAGAGGAACTCGTACAAAGAGACTATTTCTACGCCATCGTAGACGAGATTGACAGCATCCTTATTGATGAGGCGCGCACGCCACTCATCATCGCCGGCCCAGCCAAGGTCTCCACCCATCAGTTTGACAAGCTCAAGCCCAAGGTGGCGCAGCTTTATCAGCGACAATACGAACTTATGGCTAGGTTGCTGCAAGAAGCCAAAGAAACCCTGGCCAACCCTGAAGCCAGCGCCGAGGATATCGACCAGGCACACCTCAAGATCGCCAAGGTGCAGCTGGGTATGCCCAAACATAAGCTGCTGATGCGCTTCATGGAAGACCCGGCCATTAGAAGAGCGCTGGAACGAAAAGATGTGGAGCTGCATGACGACAATAACCGGGGCTACCTGCAAAAAGTGAAGGAAACCCTCTTCTTCAGCATCAATGAAAGAAACAACGAGGCCGACCTGAGCGAAAAAGGCAGGCAGTTCCTGCGACCCGACGAGGAAGACGCCTTCGTCATACCCGATCTGCCCAGTATATTCAGCCAGATCGACCATGACGACAGCCTCGATGAGTCCGAAAAACTGGAAAGACGCAAGCAGGCACAGGTCGAGTACGACGGCAAGTCCGAAGTCATACACAATATCTCGCAGCTCTTGCGAGCCTACTGCCTCTTTGAAAAAGATGTGCAGTATGTGGTGCAGGACAACAAGGTTATCATCGTTGACGAGTTCACCGGCAGGCCGCAGCCGGGGCGGCGCTTCAGCGAAGGACTGCACCAGGCCCTGGAGGCCAAGGAAGGCGTGAAGATCGAACGGGAAACCCAAACCCTGGCCTCCATCACCATACAGAACTACTTCAGAATGTACGACAAGCTGGCCGGCATGACCGGAACGGCGGAAACCGAGGCCACCGAGTTTAAGTCCATATACGACTTGGACGTCGTCGTCATACCAACCAACAGGCCATGCCAACGCATAGACTTGAACGACAAAGTCTATAAAACACAAAGAGAAAAATACAGCGCACTTATCGAAGAAATAATGGAATGCAATAAGCGCGGGCAGCCGGTGCTGGTGGGAACCATTTCCGTCGAGGTCTCCGAACTGCTGAGCAGGCTACTGCAGCGCCGACGCGTCATCCACAGCGTGCTGAATGCCAAACACCACCAGAGCGAAGCAGAAATCGTCGCCCGAGCCGGACAGTTCGGCGCCATCACCATAGCCACCAACATGGCCGGACGCGGCACCGACATTAAACTGGGGCCAGGAGTCAAAGAGGTCGGAGGACTGCATGTTATCGGCAGTGAAAGACATGACTCCAGACGCATAGACCGGCAGCTGCGCGGACGCTGCGCCAGACAGGGAGACCCAGGCTCCTCGCGCTTCTATGTCTCCCTGGAAGACAACCTGATGCGCCTCTTCGGCTCCGACCGCCTCACCGGCATTATGGAGAGACTGGGCCTCGAAGAGGGCGAGGAGCTCTCGCACAGCATGCTTAGCCGCACCATACAAGGCGCGCAAAAGCGGGTCGAACAGCAGCATTTCGCCGTGCGTAAGCGCACCTTGGAGTATGATGACGTCATGAATATGCAGCGCAGTGCCATCTATGAGCTAAGACGCAATATATTACTGACAGAAGACAGCCGTGAATTGCTGCTCGATTATATGTTCACCGCAGTCAGCGAAAGGGTCGAGGCCGCCTACGCTGCCAAAGTCAAAAATGAGCCGGTAAACCTGGAAGACCTGCAGAACTGGCTGGCAGTAACCATACCCATAGGATTCCCGCCAGAGCTTTTCAGGCAGAGCCAGGACTGCGAGCCGCTGAGCAAGGCTATCATGTCGCGCATCGAGGAGGCCTACCAGATCAAGGAGGAGGCCGAGGGGGCCGAGGCCCTGCGCTGGTTGGAACGCTATGTTATGCTCAGTTCGCTGGACAACTTGTACCAGGAGCATCTCTACGCCATGGACTCGCTGCGCCAAGGCGTGCAATTGCGCTCCTACGGGCAGCGTGACCCGCTGCTCGAATATAAACAGGAGGCCTATGAACTGTATGCCGGCTTGCTCAACTCAGTCAAGGACGAGGTCTGCTCAGGCATCTTCCGCATGAGCATGATTGACCCGGCCAAAGTCGAGGCAGCCATGGCGGAGCATAAACGCCGGCTGGCGCGGCAACACAGCAACCTGGCCGGACAGCTCGCCGGCGGCTTCGAGGCCGGCGAGCAGGTGCCGGGTGCCGGGGCTGCTGGCCAGCCTGGCCCCGACGCAAGCATGGCGCCGCTGAGCATACGGCGCGAGGCGCCCAAGGTGGGGCGTAACCAACCCTGCCCCTGCGGCAGCGGCAAAAAATACAAGCAGTGCTGTGGGCGATAGTATTTTATAAGACAAGAAGCTTGGTGTGGCTTTGTGTGTCTTAGTGTCCAAAAAAGCTCGGCGGCATGTATTATTAAGCGCCGCTACTGCTTGTGCTCGGCAGAATGCCTAGGGGCAATATTGGAAAATGAAATTTTAGCTAGGGAGTAAGATAGCAGTGCCAGAAAGTGCTGAAAACAAATTGAACCCGGAATTCGTCTCGCAGCTGCAATGCATCATGAGCTTGCTTTGCGCTCCCGCCGAACTCAGCGAGATCGAGCGCATTATATACCTGGCGGCACGGCATATGCCACGCCTGGCTCGGCTCTCATCTGAGGAATTGGAGACGCTGGCCGAACAGATGCACGCCGAGAAGCTGCTGCAAAAAAGCGGCGACAAATGGGAACTGCGCAGCCGCAGCATGGAGAAAACACGGCAGCTGCTGGCTAAAAAACAATATGTCGAGTTTGCCGACTTTGTCGCGCGCGCCGTACCCGCCATAGGCAACCGCGGACTGCCCGACCTGGACTACCTCAAACGTGATATACGCAATGCGTTTTTCGCCGCAGACGCACGCCTGCTGAATAGCAGCCTGGTCAATATGCGCGATTATTTCCCCGACGAATACAATGACGCCGCCGGCTTTGAGTTCCTCCTCAAAAAATCCAGCTGGTCCGAACTCAAAGAGCTGCCTTCGCATCTCATCGCTATTTGCTCCTGGCAGCTGCTGCCCCTGGTCATACGCCAGCTACGCGACATAGGCGATTTTGAGGAAAAGCTGATCGAGCTAGGCGCATCCCTACCCATGGCGGCGGTCTATCCGCTTATCGATTATCTGATTCTGAAAGGGGACTGGAACCAGGCTGCCGCCCTGATGAAGAAAAACCCCAACAACAACGCCAGGATGCTGCGCCAGGCCTGGCTGTCAAGCATCTTTGGCAAGGATGAGCGTGCCGTCAATCTCTACCTCGACTCCCTGTATGAAGTCAGACAGCTCGAAGGCGTGCACGATTTTTACTTTCAGACCGTGGGCGGCCTATTCTTTATCTTCTCGCTGCTGCGCAGCGGCAGCACAAATGCGCTCAATACCGCCGAAAGCAATGCCGAGCTGGCAAGCAAAGTGCCTACCTGGGGGATAATCTATGAACAGTTGCAGAAAATCGTCTCGGCCAGGCGCACACAAGAACAAGTGGAAAAACTAGAGCCACCAAAGAACTTGGAACCGCTGCCGGAATTCTTCTGGCTGTTGGGGCAATACTGGATGAACTCCGAATTGGACGAAGATGAAAAACTGCGCTTGGAAAAAATCACCGCCCTGGCCAAGTCCGGAGGATATCTCTGGCTGACGCGAGAATGCGAAGAGTTATTGCTGCGCTGCAATTCCAAGCAAGGTGGATTCGCACACCGTTTCCATGAGGACCCCATAGCCCAAATGCCCTTTATCCTGGACTCGGTGCAGGTGCAAAACAGCTGGCTAAGCCGCATCAGCAAGTTTGACAGCTTCTTTGCCGGCCTGCCGGAGCGCAAGCTGCGCCGACTGGTCTGGCTGGTCTCCGTCGATGTCGCACAGCAAGGTCTTTTAACCGTGCGTCCCATGGAACAACACGCCATCAAAAGCGGACGCTGGAGCAAGGGGCGCAAGTTCACTGCCTTCAGAAACCAGAACTACTGCCGCATAGAACAAGACCTGGACTCCTTTATGTCGGGATATCAACTCAGCGCTCAGGATAAGTTCGCCTGCACTATTATGCGTGAAGCCATGAGCAAGATCGAGGAAAACCCCGCCTGCATGGTCTCGGCATGGGCCTCGGTGTTCCTCGCCCTGGCTGAACACCCAAGGCTGCTTTTGGAGGGCAATACGCCGCGCGAGCTGCGCTGCATCACCGCCATGCCATACGTCAGACTGCTGAAGTGCGAAAAACACTACGAGTTCCAGCTCTGCCCGCAACCAAAAGACGAAGAACTCATCGTCCTGCGCCTGGAACACGGCGACCTCATCAAGGTCTTCCTCTTTGACAATGAATTCCTGCAGCTCAGACAACTCATCGGAAAAGAGCTGAGACTGCCGGTGGAAGAAGAACAGGAAATGCTCGAACTGCTGCGCAAACTGAGCAAAAGATACCAAATACTCTCTGACTGCCCACTGGACTGCATAGCATTCCAAAAAGAAATGGTGGAAGCTAAACCGGAATTCAGACTGCTGCCAGAAAACCAAGGACTGCGCATCGAAATCTTGCTCAGCCCCTTCGGAGAAACCAACGGCTTCTATAAACCCGGACAAGGGCCAATGGAAATGCTGCTGCACCAGGAAACCGCAGAGCGCAGACTGTGCCGGGACTTTGAACTGGAATTGAAAAATGCCGCACTCGCCGCAGAAGCATGCCCGGCTTTGCAGACCGCCGAAAAAATCGACCAGTTTACCTGGAGACTGCCAGAGCCGCAAGACTGCTACGAGTTCGTCTTGCAACTGAGAAATATACTCTCGCAATGCCAAGTGCATTGGCCGCAAAATAGCAGATATGCCAATACCAGAACCGTCGAGCTGGGAAACCTCTCGCTTCGAGTGCAAAACTACAAGGACTGGTTTGTGCTCGACGGCGAAGTGCAGCTCGATGATGACAAAAAAGTCAGCCTGAGAGAAATATTGCAGAAAAGCAACGAGGAAAAAGGACGCTTTATTATCCTGGAAGACGGTCAGGTGCTGGCTCTGAGCGACAGCTTCCGTAGACGCCTCGATGACCTGCACCGGATTTCTGAACTCAGAAACGACAGCTTCCGCGTGCACCATTTTCTGCAGCCGGTACTGCACGGCCTTTTTGCCGGCACCGCCGGACTGGAGACCGACGCCAAATGGCAGGAGGAGATAGAGCGCCTCGAGGCCGCCATGCAGCTCCAACCCGAGGTGCCAAAGACACTGCAGGGCGAACTGCGCAAATATCAGCGCGAGGGCTTCACCTGGCTCTACCGCCTGGACGCGCTTGGCGCGGGAGCCTGCCTGGCAGACGACATGGGACTGGGCAAAACCATACAGGCCATCACCCTCATCCTGAGCAAAGCGCATGAGGGACCCAGCCTGGTGATCGCGCCTACCTCGGTCTGCGCCAACTGGCAGCAGGAATTCCAAAAATTCGCGCCCTCGTTGGAAATTGTCACCCTGGGCAATACCGAACGCAAAGAAACCCTGGCGGCTTTAAAGGAAAATTGCGTTCTTATCAGCAGCTATGGCTTGCTGCAGAGTGAAAACGAGCAGTTTAGCGGCATTAACTGGCGCGTAGCCGTGCTCGACGAGGCGCAGGCCATCAAGAATTATCACGCCAAACGCTCACAGGCAGCCATGAATATCAAGGCGCAGTTCCGACTGGTCACCACCGGCACCCCGGTGGAAAACAACCTGAATGAACTCTGGGCCGTCTTCCGCTTTATCAATCCGGGTCTGCTGGGCAGCAGAGAGTCCTTCCAGAGACGCTTCGGCATCCCCATCGAGCGCGAGGAAAACAAGGAGGTCATGAGCCATCTCACCAGCCTTATTAAACCCTTCCTGCTGCGGCGGCGCAAAGACCAGGTGCTGAAAGAATTGCCGCCTAAAACCAATGTCGACTTCAGGGTGAAGCTTAGCGAGGAGGAACAGGAGTTCTACAAGGGGCTGAGAAAAGGAATCCTGGCAGACCTGGAAAAACGCCAGGAGAATGACGGCAGACTGCGCATCCGCGTGCTGGCCGGCATCACTAAACTGCGCCTGGCAACCTGTCACCCGCGACTGGTAGCGCCAAATAGCCTGCTGCCAGGAAGCAAGCTGGAGGCTTTTCTCGAACTCCTGGATGAAATCCTCGACGGCGGACACAAAGTCCTGGTATTCAGCCAGTTCGTTAAATTCTTGAGCATCGTGCGCAGCGCCATCGAGGAACGCGGCATCGAATATCAGTACTTGGACGGCAGCCTCAGCGGCATCGAGCGCAATGCCGCCGTCAGCGACTTCCAGGCCGGCAATTGCCCGGTCTTCCTTATCAGCCTGAAAGCCGGCGGACTGGGGCTGAATCTTACGCAGGCAGACTACGTCATACACCTGGACTCATGGTGGAACCCCGCCGTCGAAAACCAGGCCTCCGACCGTGCTCACCGGCTAGGCCAGGACAAACCGGTGACCATCTATCACCTGCTTGCCAAGGATACCATCGAGGAAAAAATCCAAAACCTGCATCAGTGGAAGCGCGACCTGGCCGACCAGCTGCTCAGCGGCACCGAAACCATGAGCAGCATCAATGTGCATGAATTAATCAACCTGCTCAAGGAAGACCTGCCCTGAGCCGTTAGGCAAGACTTAGCACACCAAGGCACAGGATGGGGGAGGACACGAAGGCACACGAAGGGACACTAAGTCACACATAGGCACACCAAGTAACACTAAGAGTCAGAAGGCATTTTTCCTTATCATGTCCAGCAAGCCTACAGTAGCGCTGCTCTGCGGCGGTCAGTCACCCGAGCATGAAATCTCCCTGCTCTCAGCCTGGAGTGTCTATCAGGCCATAGACCGCCAGCACTATGAAGTCCTCGTGGTGGGCATAGATAAAAAAGGTGTCTGGTATAACTTCGGCGACTCGCCCGACTTCCTGCTGCAGCGCGAGAACCCGGAGCGGGTCCGCCTGGCAGACCACGGCAAGGTATGCTTTTTCTGCCGCAATTGCCAAGTGGTGCGCCTCTGGGAACTGGGCACCGGACAAGAATTCGCCATAGACCTGGCATTCCCCGTGCTGCACGGCGCCAACGGCGAGGACGGCACTATCCAGGGACTGTTCCAGATGCTCAGCCTGAAATACGTGGGCTGCGACCAAACCAGCTCGGCCAATTGCATGGACAAAGACATCAGCAAGATATTGCTGAAGGCGCAGAATATCCGCGTGGCTCCGGGAATATGCCTGCATAGGAAGCAGTTGCCCGAATTTGAAGCCGGCCCGCTTCTTGCTCAGCTTGGCCTGCCCTTGTTTGTCAAACCGGCGCGCACCGGCTCATCCATAGGAGTAAGCAAGGTCAAATCCGAGCAAGACTTGCTGCCTGCCATACAGAATGCTTTCAGCTTTGACGATAAAATATTGCTCGAGCAGGCCATAGTCGGGCGCGAGATCGAGTGTGCCGTGCTTGATGACGGCGACAGTCTTTTCTGTCCCGCCCCCGGCGAGGTCATCCCTCACGACGAGTTTTATTCCTACAAGGCAAAATATATAGACAAGGCCGGAGCCACCTTGAAAGTGCCTGCCGAGCTTAGCCAAGACCAGGCAGAGGAGGTGAGCGCCATAGCCAAGGCCGCCTTCAAGGCTCTAGGTTGTCGCGGCATGGCCCGGGTCGACTTCTTTCTGCCCGCCGACGGCCTCTGGGTTCTAAACGAGCTTAACACCATACCGGGCTTCACCAATATCAGCCTGTATCCGCAGCTTATGCTCAAAGCCGGACTCAGTTATCCCAGCCTCATCGACAAGCTCCTGCAAAGAGCAATGAAAAACTAAACAAGGCCTTAGTGTGACTTGGTATATCAAAGCACACGAGGGGGGGGAGGACACGAAGAGACACGAAGACACACGAATGGCTTATGCGGTGCCACATAAGCTGCTTGCCCGTTTTGGTTTGTTGAGAAACGGGAGCCGGTCAAAACAGGAAAATTCGATGAAATAACATGAAAAACGCAAATTTTCTGTTAAATTCTAATTTTAGACGAAGATTACTTGGTGTGTCTTAGTGTAGCTTTGTGTGTCTTCGTGTCCAAACTCCTGCCGGCTGTCTTAACGGGAGAGTTCTTGCTGGGTGCCTTCGGTCTGGGGCGGCCTGCTGCCGCTGGACCAGTCCGCGCTGCAGTTTTTTTTCTGTTTTGCCAGCCATTCGCAGGCGGCCCAGTTAAGCGATTCGTGTCCGCCCTCGAATATATTCAACCTGACCTGGTTGCTTTGTTGGCGCAGAAGCAGCTTGTGATCGCCGAAAGCCGGGTCGCCCTCCGTCCAGCGCAGCTGCTCAGGCACTTGACGTTGGCGGAGCATATAGTCTATATCGCTCTGGCTGATGCGGTCTTGCTGTGCTGCCAGCAGGTTATACGCCTCTATGGACTGACTGACCGGCACACTGCCGCTATGGCCGTCGTGGATGCCGGCATTGATGTCCAGGGGCAGAGCGGCGGCTCCGCTCATATAAGTAAGCGGCGAGCGGCGGGCGGCCTCGGCGGTGGCCTCCGGGTTTTCCTGCGGATTGCCGCCGCAGACCTGCTCTATGTGTTCGGCGTAGGTGTTATGTCTGCCGCCCTTGCATTGGCGATGCCAGGCGGCTATATCGGAGATAGGGCACCAGGCCGAGGCGGCGGCGAAGAGCTGCGGCAGCCGCGCGGCCAGCAATAAAGTAGCATGTCCGCCGCCGGAACCGCCTACTACGTAGACGCGCTCCGGGTCCACCGAAAAATTATCCAACATATAATTGACCGCGTCTTGGATATCGGAGAGCATCAACTCCGAGCCGCAGGCCTGCGGCCTGGTATTAGGGCCGCGGAAGTCCGGGTAAACCAGGTGCCAATTGCGTCGTTGGCAGTGCCAATGGTATTTCTCGGCCCCGTTTTTATAGTCGCAGCTCCAGGTATGCAGAGCCAGCAGCAGCGGCCTAGGCTCGGAACCGACAGCGAGAGCCTGCATGGCCGGCAGCAGGCTCTGATCAGCACGGCAAAAATAGCGTATCTCCTCGAGTTTTGACATAGAGAGAAGCAACCTCACATTTCCTGATACGACTTAGTGTAACTTCGTGTCCCTTCGTGTCCCTTCGTGTCCCTTCGTGTCCCTTCGTGTCCTTTCGTGTCCTCCCCCTGTCATTAAAAAAAGTCATTTCAGCGCATCTTCCAGGTCTTTGTTATGCTGGCCGCTGATCTTGTCTATTTTTTCGGTGGCCGATTTTTTAGCTCGCAGCTGCGTGGCGCCTATGCCGTAGTCCACTGCGCTCATCACCTCCTGGCGCAGTGATTGTCCGCTGCCGCTCTTCTTTTGATTTTCCGCGGCAGTCTTTTTGGTGGCGGGCTTAGGCTGCGCGGCGCTCTTCGTAGCAGTGCCGCCCTGAGATGCGGGTTTAGCTGGCTCGCAGGCAGTAAATACGCCTAGACAAAACAACAACAGCACGAATATTTTCATGGCAAGGCCTCCTTATTTCAGAGGAATGGCTTTCTTGCTGCGCAGGCTTTCGATTTCGGCTCTCACCAGCGCGATGGTCTGCATGGCAGCGGCGGCGGTGACGCGCTGGGGTCTTCTATTGGAACGTATGCAGTTGAAGAAATATTGCTGTTCATTAAAATATGGCCCGGCGCTGGAGATGTTCAGGCCGCTCTGCACCTGGGCCTCGTTGAACTCCTGTAAGGGATGCGAGACCTTGTCGTCCTCGTAGAGCGTAAGCGCCGGCTTGTTGCGGCTGTAAAATTCGAGACAGGCCCGCTCAAAAGTGGCGCGGTAGATAGCGGTAAAGGGGAAGCCCTTGGGCATGTCGGCACTGCCCTCGGCACTGACCACCAGCTCCTCGCCGTAGTCATAATGCGTGAAGCTGTGCACTATGCCGCCGGCAGTACGAGCATCGCGCGAAAAACCGTAGGCTTGCACTGCACGCGGCTTGCCCAAGAGCCAAAGCAGGGCGTCGCTGTCATGTATGTGCCGGTCAAATATCTGCATGCCGCCGCGGGCCTCATCGAGAAACCAGTTCTGCCAGCCGGTGCTGATCCCGCCCACCCTGCACATGGAGAGGGCGCGCAAAGCCCCGTAGCTCTGCTTCTCGATGGCCTGCTTCAGAAAAACATACTCTGGCCAGAAACGCAGCACCTGGCCGATAAGCAGCATCTTGCCGCTCTCTTCGGACACCGCGATCATCTCCTGGCACTGTTCCACATTCAAGGCCATGGGCTTTTCGCAGAAGACATGTGCTCCCTGCTGCATAGCCAGGATGCTCAGTTCAGCATGCAGATAAGTAGGCACACAGACCAAGACCACGTCGAAACGCTGCTCGGCCAGCATATCCTGCGCGCGCTCCCAGAGCTTCATGCCTGGAAAGTCCTCGGCGGCCAGGGCACGGCGCTCCTCGCGTAGCTCGGCTATGCCGCAAAACTCGACGGGCGGATCATGCCTGAGCAGCATTTGCGCATGATGTCTCCCCATATTGCCAAAACCACACAGTGCGACGCGCATATATAACTCCAAATTTTGAACCACAAAAGACACAAAAAAAATAATCTGCGGCAACAGGTTTTATGTCAACGACAGTAATGCCTGTCGCAGTCTTTGGCATGCCTGGTCTATCTCTTCCCGGCTCACTTTCAATGAAGGCAGCATTCGCAGCACGCCTTCGCCGGCGGTCAGCACCAGCAATCGCTGGTCAAGGCAGGCTTTCTGCAGCTCCTTCACCTTGTCGCCTATCTGCAAGCCTATAAGCAGTCCCAGTCCGCGCACTTCTTTGATCATGGCGAACTCCCGTTTCAGCTCTTCGAGTCTGGCAAAGAGATAGCGGCTCATCTGGCGCACATTATCGATCACGTTCTCCTCTTCCATAGTCCGGAATACGGCTAGCGAGGCGGCGCAGGCCAGCGGCGTGCCGCCAAAGGTGCTGCCATGCACACCCGGTGCAAAAAGCGAAGCATAGTCAGAGCGGATGACAAAGGCTCCCATAGGGAAGCCGTTTCCCAGAGCCTTGGCCAGGCTTATGGCATCTGGCACAATGCCGAAATTTTCATAGGCAAAATAGTGTCCGCAGCGCCCCATGCCGGTCTGCACCTCGTCTAGCAAAAGCAGCAGGTTTTTCTCGTCACAAAGCTGGCGCAGGCCCTGCAAGAATTCCTTGCTGGCAGGGTGCACGCCGCCCTCTCCCTGCACCGGCTCTACCATGACCGCGACCGTATTACTGTTAATGGCGTCCCGCACCGCTTGCAGGTCATTGTATGTAGCGAAGACGAAGCCGCCCATGTCCGGTGCGAATCCCTCGCGGTACTTGGCGGTGGCAGTGGCAGCCAGGGTGGCCAGGGTGCGTCCGTGGAAACAATGGCTGGCGCAGATGATTTCGCTGCGCGCGCCGTTGCGGCTGCCCCAGCGCCGGGCGAACTTAATCATGCCCTCGTTGGCCTCCGCGCCGCTGTTGCAGAAAAACACCTTGCCGCCAAAACTGAGACCGGCGATGACTGCCGCCAGACGGGCTTGCAACTCGTTGTGATAGAGATTGGAACAGTGCACCAGGCGGGCGGCCTGCTCCTGTATGGCAGCAGTCACAGCCGGATGACAGTGCCCCAGGTTGCAGACACTGATACCCATGCCGAAATCTAGATACTCATTGCCATAATAGTCCCAGACCCGGGAGCCTTCACCGCGTACAAGCATAAGCTCGCGCCCATAGGTGGGCAGCACAAAATCACGGTCTAGCTGCAAAAGCTGCGCTAAGGTCTCTTTCATGGTCTCACTTTCTGAAATGCAGATACAAAGTTAATCGCGGCTTACAATGCGCAGTATGTCGCGGTCGAAATAATTCACGCTCATGCCGGCGTCCACCACCAGGGTCTGCGCATTGATGCCGCTGGAACGCTCACTCAATAAAAAAACCAGGACATTGGCGGCCTCGGAGGTCTCCAGGGAAGCCCGCCGCGGTATCACCTTCTCGGCATACAGGTAGGCATCCAGATAGCCGGGGATGCCCGCCGAAGAAGAGGTCCTGAGCAGGCCGGCGCCTACCGCGTTAACACGGATGCGGGGGGAAAGCTCGGCGCTGAGCGACTTGGCCAGAAAGGCCACGCTGGAGTCCAGGGCCGCCTTCACCGGCCCCATGTAGCCATAGTTCTCTGAAGCCATGCGCGTGCTAGAGATGCTCATGGTGACTATGGAGGCCCGCTCGCTAAACAGCGTCTTAAGCTGGTCGCAGACCTGCAGCAGCGAAAAGCAGGAGATGTCAAGCGCTTGCAGAAAATCCTTTTTCAAGGTGGCGTGAAAGGGCTTGACACCCTCGCTGAAGTTGGCAAAGGCAATGGAGTGAACCAAGCCGTCAACCCGGGGCATATGAGCGGCCACCGCAGCGCCAAAACCGCACATCTCTTCCTCAGACTCCACGTCGCAGCAAATGGCCGCCGCCGCACCGATCAAAGAGCGATTCTTTTGCAACAGCTCCGGGTCTTTGAAAACGTAGAGTAGATTGGCGCCGGCCTCTTGCAGGGCCTGGGCCGCAGCCCAGGCAACACTGCGACGGTTGGCCACACCCATTAAGACGATGTTCTTGCCTTTTAAACCTAAAAAATCCATGTTCTGTAAGAGAAATTAAGACGATATGCGAGGGATGCGGAATGCGCAAGACGAATAGGACACAATGACAGGAAATGCCGTGCCTTTGTGTCTCTTCGTGTGCCTTAGTGTCCCCCCCCTTGCTGCTTTTTACGAGGGGGGGCTTATCTTCGGGTTTTCACTACATTCTTCGAAAAGGCTGCTCTCGGATGATTTGTATGCGGTTCACCACTTCGCTAATGCCCTCCACTTCGAGGGCGGCCTCTTTGGCCTGGCGGCAAAGTATGTCCGAACCGCAGACCCCAAACAGGGTGGCCTTGCCGTCCTGGCACTGCACCTCGAGAAACTGTATGGGCAGCTCTTTGTCAAAAAGCAGGGTTTTCGCCACTTTTTGCGCCAGGATGCGGTTATTGATCATGCTCAGGCCCTTGCGCTCGTCCTCGGGGCTGATCAGGCGTTCGCAAAGGCTTTTGACGATGAAGGCGGCGCAGTCGCTGTCCACCGCCTCGGTGTTGATCACGGCATGGTACTCGAGCTGGTCGCGCCAGTCCATGTTGAAATGATACTGATAGAAGCCGGCGCGGTTGCGGTCACTCTGGTTGACCAGCTTCAGGGCCTTGTCCTCGCTTAAGCCCTCTTGCTGGGCGACCCGGGCCACGCGCAGCTCCTTGGGCGCGATAATACGGACACGCAGGCAGTTGGGCAGAGCCTTGAGCAGATAGTTGCCGCCCCGCCCCAGGATGACGCATGAGCTCTTGGCGGCCTCATGGTACAAGACCGCCTTGAGCATATGCAGGTAAAAGTCCTGGTCCGAAGAGAAGGAGGCGAAAAAGCCCGGCTTCTTCTCGTCGTAGCGCTCCAGGGTCTTCAAATCGGTCCCGAAGTCACAGCAGCGCTTCTCCAGGAACTCCTTGTCAAGCAGAGAGGCTTGCAGAAGCTCGGCAACTTTCGCGCCGATCTCCTCCCCCAACGAACCCATTTCTCTGGCGATGCTTACAATGGTCATGGTGTCCTCCTTTTTTGCTGGTTTGCCATTACGATGCGTCCTTTTCGGGGGCCGTCTGACTTCAGCCGGCTCGGGACACAGCCTGTTCAAAAAACTCCTTGCTTCTTGTCGCCGGCCACCATTCCTGGTTTTTGGCGCCGATAAAACCACAGTGCCCGCCTTCCTCAGGCGTTTCCAGATATAAGAGCCGGCTTTTTCTAGCGCATTCCAGCGGGTAGCAGTCTCCTCCCAGGAAGGGGTCGTTACTCGGGTTGACCAAGAGCGTAGGCACGCTTAGCTTATGCAGCCAGGCGCTGGCGCTGGCTCTGCGCCAATAGTCGTCGGCATCTTTGAAGCCCATCATGGGAGCAGTGAAATGCTCGTCAAATTCGCGAAAGCTGCGCACTCTGGCCAGGGTCTCCAAGTCTATCTGCCCTGGGAACTGCTTGTGTTTTTCCAGCATGCCTCGGCTCATCTTGCGCAAAAAATGCCAGGTGTAGAGTTTTCCGGTGGATGAGTCCATGATGCGGCTACACACCGGCAGGTCTATGGTGGCGCAGAATGCGGCACCGCCGACCACCTCGTCGGGCAGGCTTTGCGCCTCTCGCCCCAGGTAGAGCAGGCAGATATTGCCGCCCATGCTGTAGCCCACATGAAAGACGCGCCGGTAGCCGCCCTTGACTATGGCATGTTCAGTGATCCAGCCCAGCTCCTCGCTCGAGTCGCTGGTGGTCATCTTCAAAAGCCGACCCGGGCTAGGCCCGGTAAGGCGAAAATTCCAGGCCAGACAGTCAACCTGCATGGCACGGAAGGCGTGCACCAGGCTGAGCACATAGTGGCGCTGCGTGCTGCCGCAGAGACCGTGGCTGATGATCACCAAATCCGAGCTGGGAGACGAGCCGCAGGCCCAGTCCAGGTAGACAAAGTCACCGTCGGGCATCTCAAAACTCTCGCGCTGATAGGCTACCGCCGACTCCTTGCGAAAAAAACTCGGGATGATGGTCTGCAAATGGGCATTGCCGCTGAAAGGCGGAGCCTGATATGTGGAATGAGCGATGAAAGGCATGGCTAACTGTGCTAAACGAAAAAGCGTCTTAAGGAAATCTACCACAATTGCCGAAAAAAACAACTGGAAAGCGGAGATTTTAATCTAATACGCGGAAACCGACTCATTGCGCACTATTCAAATTCATACAATGCATCTACGCCAAAACATGTCTTTTTGGGGCTTTTAGAATATAATAAGCTAAACTGGCAGGTTTTTGGACTGCAAGGCACAACAAGCCTAAGCCCGACATCGTTCTACTATCCGTCTTGCACAGCTTTGCGCAAGCCCCATCTTTTTCAGTTTTTGAGGATACATTATTCAGGTTGCCGGCCTTTTTCGACCCTGTCCCATCAGCCCCAAAAAAGAGTCACCACCGTGAAGCATCAGCTACGATTTGCCGTTTTCGCCGATCTGCACCACTACCCCGGCGTCTTCCACACCCAGGCGCGCGAAAGGCTGCAATGCATATTGGAACGCGCCCGCCAGGCCAGCGCCGACTGCGTCATCAGCCTCGGCGACTTCTGCCATGCGCCAGGCAGATACCCGGAGATAGCCGAGGACTTCCGAGCCGCCGGCCTGCCCGTATTCCATGCCCTGGGCAACCACGACACCGACAACGGCTCGCTGGCCGAAGCGCTGGAGACATATAAAATGCCGCATCAGTATTATTATATCGACCTCAAAGGCTTCAGGCTAATATTCATCGACAGCAACTACTACCGGCACGCCGGCGGCCACACGCATTTCGAGTTCCGCAACTACTTCGACTTTCCCGAAACCCGCGAAACCCTGCCTCCGGAACAAATCAGCTGGCTGCAAGACTGCATTATGAGCAGCCCGCATCCCTGCATCATCCTGGGACACGCCAGCATTGAGCGCGAAGGCGGCAGAGGCATACGCAACCGCGAGCAAATACTGAAGATATTTCGCCGGGCCAACGCCGGCAAGCGCAGAGTCATCATGGCACTCAACGGGCATTATCACCGCAACAACCTGCGCATCCTGGAAAACGTGGCCTATTTCGACGTCAACTCGGCCTCCTTCGACTGGCTTAATCAGCCGCACCGGCTTTTTCCTGAAAGCCTCTGCCGACAATACGAAATGGTGCAGCATCAAGTCATCTACAGCGAGGCGCTCAGCGCCATTGTCAGCCTCAGCCAACAGGGCGACATACAGATCGAGGGCAGCCAGGCCGGATTCCTGCATGATGTGCGCCGGGAAATGACCGGCAACACAGTGCTGGACCCGGCAGGAAGACCCTGCCAGGCAGAAATACTGTCGGCCAAACTCAAACTGTATTAGAACCGGCAGCCAAAAAGCGAAGCATTAACAGAGCCATCCCATAGGAACAACAAAAATCAGTCCGGATGCATTGTAGTGCCTCTGCGAGGCACCCCTTTTTTAGGGGTCTCAACCCCAGGCTGTGGCCTATTGGCGCTAACTAAAGCCTGAAAAGTGTTGTTCTCCGACGGCTTTAGCCGGCGTATGTTCGTAGTTCAAGCTTTAGCTTGCGCTCTTAGCCGGCTTTAGCCGGCGTGAAAAAGCGCTGACTACAGAATTTTGTTTGTATCCAAGGGTTTAGGTCTCTTTTGTAGCGCCTTTCAGGCGCCGGTTTTGGGATATCCTGTTCCCCAGGCAATTACGCCCTTCAGGCTCCGCGCCACCGCTGGCAAATTAGGAGTTCTTCTAAACAATTACGATAGAACATAAAAAGTTCGACAGCAAAGCAAAAAAAGAGCGATTATGAGTAAAGGAAAGAAACAGAAAAACCGAAAATGGGTTTTCGAAAAAAAAGGGGCTGTCACTGCGGAAATTAGGCCTCAAACAGCTGTTTTTTAATATCTATGGGATGGCTCTGAAGCATTAAAAAGATTGGTGTGCCTTAATGTGACTTGGTGTGACTTGGTGTCCAATTATTTTACAAGGTAATGGCGGCATCTGCTGGCATCGGGGTATGTGCCACATCGCTGATTTCCTGGAAGACCCGCAGTCCGAAGACCGGCAATATGGCAAGCAGGTGGTCGAATATGTCGGCCTGCACCTTTTCATATACCAGCCAGCGAGTGTCGGAACTGAAACAATATATTTGCAGCGGTATTCCAGTGGGGCCGGGCTGCAGCTGTCGCACCATGATTATCATTTCCTGGTTCACGCCGGGCAGTGAGCGCAGGTAATGCTCGACATAGGCCCTGAAGGTGCCCAGGTTGGTAACCCGGCGCTGATTCACCGGCTTGGCGCCCAGCGCCGCCAGCCTGGCGTTCCACTCGCCCAGCTCCCTCTGCTTGTCATCCAGATACTGGTTCAGGACGGTGAGTTCCTCCAGCCCGGCTATCTCCTCGTCGCTGAGGAATCTGACGCTGCGCTGGTCCAGATAAAGCGAGCGCATGATGCGCCTGCCGCCGGTGTCAAACATGCCGCGCCAGTTTTTAAAGGAGTCGGTGATCAGCTTGCGCACCGGCACTGTGGTGATGGTCTTGTCCCAGTTCTGCACCTTGACGGTATGCAGTGCTATCTCGATGACGTCGCCGTCGGCATTCTGGCTGGGCATCTCGATCCAGTCGCCTATGCGCACCATGTCGTTGGTCCCCAGCTGCAGACTGGCCACCAGGGATAATATGGTGTCTTGAAAGATAAGCATCAAAACCGCCGCCATGGCACCCAGCCCGGAGAGCAGAATCAGCGGGTTTTTATTGATCAGCGTGGAGATTATCAGCAAGGCTCCGGCGATAAAGATGCTTATCTTGCCCAGCTGCAGAAAGCCCTTGATTGGCTTGCTCCTCGAGTCCGGGCGTTTTCTGTAGAGCAGATCGGCCAGGTCCAGCAGCTTATCGAGGGCACGCAACACACAGAGCACCATGAATGCGGCGGCCACATTTCGCAGCACCGTTGCCAGGCTGGGGTTCAGCCTCAGCTCCGGCATCGAGGCGCCGCCGGCCAGGATCAATGCCGGGATCAGGTTCGCCAGGCGCGCGATCACGGCCAGCTGCAGCTGCCTTTCATGCCTCCTGGCCTCCGTGGCCAGGCGCAGTCTCTGCCACCAGCGCATAAGCAGCCATTTGCTGGCATAGTTGGCGCCGCAGGCAAGCAAGCCCAGCATGATTAAAACGCAGAGATTCCAAAGACCAGGCGGCAAAGTGGAAAACAACTCGTGCAGCCATGAAAAAAAATCATACATAATACAATCAAAACCTGTTGAAGACTCAAAAAGACAAACCAAGAGGCATAATATAATGGCGCGGAAAATAAATTTGCCCCAGAGGCGCGGCGCAAATCTGTCAGACCGCGGAAAGCGGGAGCGGGAAGCCGGCTTGTTACAACGCCAGCCCCCGTCCAAAAAGATGCTCTGTATGATTTAGGACACGAAATCACAGCAAGGCACGGCGAGTTTTTCAGCTTTGGCTTTGCGGCAAGCGCAAACGAGCCTGCAGCCTTAGTGTAGGCCTTCCGCTCAAGCTTCAACCTGCACAGAGTAGCCGCGTTCAATCCTGGTGTAGGCAAACACTGCAGTGTGCCGAGCGCCGGGACAAACCGTTTGAGGCGACGTATGTAGTACAGCCTTTAGGCTGCTCCCCGCTCCCATTTCTTATTCTCCTGAAAAACGCAGTTTTTGGCTGAAATTTTAATTTTAGACGAAGACGACTTGGTGTGACCTTGTGTATCTTTGTGTGTCTTCGTGTCCAAAATCCTGCCAGGTCATCTTTTTGCACAGGCTCGAATTCGGCAGCAAGACAGTATGTTTTTTCAAGCCAGTCTCTGACTTTTTGTTTAGCTTCGGTCTTTTGCTTTTTTGCGAACTGCAATTACCTTATGTGAAGTTTGCCGCCTAAAGCAGTGGGCAGAACGGACGCTTACCATGCGACTAAAAAGCGTGAACCGGAAAGGCGTCCGCCGCGCCAGTTTGGCGACTGCTTCCTGCAAGCATGTTTCACGCTTACAACAAGTAAATAAGAATATGGCACAGAACAATAAAACGATAGATGAACTCCTGACTCCTTCTTATCTTCGTTCTTCGGCAGGAAGCCGTTCTTATTCCCGGGGAGAGGAGTACTTTGAAAATGGCGCGGTGCATCATCTGTATTGTGACGGGATTCAACTTACCGGCGACGTGAGCGGAACGCGGCTCTATCGCACTTCCATTACTGTAGCCGAGGGCAAACTGGCTGGCAGATGCACCTGTCCAGTGCTACGTGCCGGAGGTTTCTGCAAGCACCTGGTTGCTCTTGGTCTGACTTATCTGAAGGCAAACAAAAAAACTGAAACGAATAAATCAGCATTCAACTGGCAAAATTTTCTGCATGGCTGTGAGCCTGAGGAACTCGTCAAAATCATTCTTGAGATGTCTCCAAACAACACAGAGGTCATTGAAAGATATCGCATGGCCAACCTTCCGGCTGAGGGCAGTGCAAAATTAAAGGAACTCAAAAGCAAGATTGACGAACTTTATGCTTTGGCCGAGATGCTGGAAGAAGACGATGACGACTATGATTCCTATGACGACTATGACTGCGAAGCAGTTTTTTACCGGCAGCAGAGCCTTTTTCTGAAAGTGCTCAGCCAACTGGCAGCAAAGCATGAAATGCAATTGCTCTGGGACATCTCGACATACAGCTTGGACAAGTTTATGGATGCATCTACAGCAGAACACCCAGATGTGCAGGAGTTTGCCGAAAAAATGATGAGCTTCTTCACAAAGGCAGCCAATGCTAAAGTCAAATCCAACGACGAAATATTCAGGGTTTTTTCGGAATGGGAGAAAAAAGCGGTCAATTTCGGCTTCGATGTATTGTCGGCAGCCTTCAACAAATTGTCGAAACCGGTCAAGGAGTTATGGGTGGCAAAGGCTTTAGAGAAATGGCGCGCTTTTTCACCACGCAAATTGGGCGAATATGGCTATAACAGCGAACGTAAGTACATCGAACATCATTTGCTGAGTTGGGCCGATGAACACAAGGATGACAGCCTGAAGCTGAAAATTTTGGAAAAGAGTCTGGCTTCATCCAGCGATGTCATGGCGTTAGCCCAAGAATATCGCCGCCAGAACATGATAGACAAAATCATTCCATTGCTGCAGAAAGCAACCAAGACATTTAGAGACTCTAGAGATATTTTGGATTTATTGACTGAAGAGCTGCGAAAGGCCGGAAAAGGCCAGCAGGCACTGGAGCTGGCCTGGACAGATTTTACGGAAAACTATATGTCTGACTATCAGCTGAACAGGCTGTATAAAATCGCTGCGCAGCTAAAACGCCAGGATGAATATTACCAGAAGGCACTAGCCTTCCTCGAAAAATTAGAGCAGAAACAGGCTAAATCAAAATCCAAAAAACATTATTATTCCGAGAATTTGCGTCAACGCCGAGTGGAGCTGCTTTTCAATCATGGGGACAAGTGCGCCGCCTGGGAACTAACCCTGGGGGCAGAGCTTTCCGAGGAATGCTGGCTGAAGCTGGCAGACTGGCGGGCAAATACTATTCCCGAAGACGCGGCGGCCATTCTGAAGAAACTCGTGGAAAAGGCACTGGGGCCGACTGGCGCATATGCATATGCCGAGGTTGTCAAGTATCTGAAACTTTACGGCAAGTATATGGAGCAGGCTGGGAAAACTGCTGAGTTCGCCTCCTATTGCTCAAGCATTCGGACAGAATACAAGCGCAGACGCCTGCTTCTAGAGCAAATGAACCGAGCAAAGCTATAAATGCCTGCTTTTCTGTCGTCGCCGAGTTCATTTGGCGGTTTTCTGCCGTTTTAATTTGGCGGTTGGCTAATCGTATTATTATTCTCAGACAGGCTATTTTCTTTTCTTTTTCTTAAAAAACTTCAAATTAAAGATATTCTTCCTTCTTTTTCTTTCTTGTTGGCTCTTCTTTTACTGTTCTTCGCGCCGCTGTGCCTTTTTGGAGCCAAGAGCTAGTCGTATTATTATCCTCAGACAGGCTATTTTCTTTTCTTTTTCTTAAAAACTTAAAATTAAAGATATTCTTCCTTCTTTTTTGTTCTTATTGGCTTTTCTTTTGCTGTTCTTCTCGCCCCCGCGTCCGATGCGCCCGATGCGTGCGATGCGCCCGATGCGCCCGATGCGTGCGATGCGCCCGATGCGCCCGATGCGCCCGATGCGCCCGATGCTAAAGCTTGAACTACGAACATGCGCCGGTACTGAGCCGGCGGAGAACAACACTTTTCAGGCTTTAGCTAGCGCCAATAGGCCTCAGTCTGGGGTGTAGACCCCTAAAAGAGATGTGCCTCGTAGAGGCACTACAATGCACCCGGACTGTTTTTTGTTGTTCCTATGGGATGGCTCCGAAAAAAAATCGTCTTTTCACGCGGAAAAACACAGCATGACCCTCAAACTTCCGTTTCATAGAAAGGCAGGTCGCAACTCTCCTGAAAACCGCCGGTTCACCGGCGTGTGCACCGTCACGCCTCGAAGGGATCCAAACCCGAAAAAATAGCCTTGTGATGGCGATGAAATGAATCTTGGAGGAGAAAAGACAACGTCGTGGCAGCCAAGGAGGCCCGTTTTCGATGCAATAAGCCGATCCTGGCTCACCCTGAATCAAGTGGATGGGGGAAAAGTTCAAGGTTGAAATTTCGGGGGGGGGATTTTCCTAACTGTTGATTGGCGGAGAAGAATCTTGGGTAAATAGCAAAAGTAAATGCACGTTTTGGCGTGGAACCTCTTCTTCCCCGTGTTTTTTCTTCTTTTTCTTCGCAAATTTTTCTTCCGGCCCGTTTTTTACCTCGAAAATATTTTTCCCAAGCGGTGCCACGTGCGTTTACTTTGACAAAAAGCCAGATTTTAAACAGTTCTCTCCCGCGAGGCCACGAGTCCTTGTTTTTCGGACATGGTAAACGCGCCCCCTTTTTTCGCCAACCTCAGGATTTCATTATCCCGAGATTCAGTCCATTTGGTGCCCTACAAGGCAGCCTATTATCAGCTCAGGGTAAGCGAGGACTCAGGACTAGCGTCATCCTGGGTAAAAG
>Ga0265295_1001205_pt1 | contig 46776 bp, 46 predicted proteins | sample Munlansysbiofilm_FD_192503 | JGI IMG/M metagenome (GOLD analysis project Ga0265295, IMG submission 192503) | Leachate microbial communities from a municipal landfill in Southern Ontario, Canada - Methane capture system biofilm | ecosystem: Engineered > Solid waste > Landfill > Unclassified ...
TAAAGAAGAATCATTAGATTCACCATTTATAACAAAAAAGAGTTCAAAGAGATTAGAACAATCTGATGAATGGGAGAACTTCTAGGAAGAAAGAAGAGATATCCTCTTCCTCTTTTTATCTTTTTAAATACAAATTATATTTTCAATAAATCTTCGATACAATCCTAAAAAAAATGAAGGATAAGTTATAAAAAGATTTAGAAAAGTACATATAGAAATTACAAATATTTGTAACTTAAAATGTACATTTTGTCCTCCTAAAATATTGCCAAATAAAACTATGACTTTAGATAAGTTTGATAAACTAAATTTGCAATTAAAAGAGTTTACAACTGAACTTGCATATCATATAGTTGGAGATCCTTTAGTTTTATCAAATTTAGATGAATATTTAAACATTAGTTCAAAACATAATTTAAAAGTAAATATAACAACAACAGCAAATAATATAAATAAAAAACATTATGAAACTTTGTTAAATCGAACAATTAAGCAGATAAATTTTTCGATTAATTCATATAATGCAAATTCTCATAAAAAATCTTTAGATGAATATTTAGAACCAATTATAGAGTTTATAAAATTTGCACAAAAGCAAAAGCATGAATATTTTATAAACTTTAGAATTTGGAATTTAGATGAAGAAAATAGTGCAAAAGAGTTTAATTTAAAAGTTTTTAATAAAATAAACGAAGCTTTTGATACAAATATCAATATTGAAGATGTTTATAAAAATAGACCTAAAAATATAAGAATAGATAGGAAAATATTTTTTAATTTTGATGAATATTTTAATTGGCCAAATTTAGAAAATAAAGAAGTTTCAAAAACTGGGTTTTGTTATGGTTTGGATTCACATTTTGGAGTTTTATCAAATGGAGATGTTGTACCTTGTTGTTTAGATAAAGATGCAATCATAAATTTAGGAAATATTGAAGATAATGGTTTGAAAAATATTTTGACTTCAAAAAGAGTAAAAGATATACAAAATGGTTTTAAGAAAAATATTTTAGTTGAAGAATTATGTCAAAAATGCGAATATAGAACTAGATTTGATAAAAGGTTAAAAGATGAATGAAGTAGAAGTTATTTTTAAGAGTATAAAAGATTTTTTTTCAAGTCCTATGTTAAAAATTGCAATTGTGCCTTTAATTGTAACAATGATTATTTTATATGCACTTTTTTTTATGGCGGCTGATTTTGGTTTTAGTGCCTTAAAAGAGGTTGCAGTTGCTTCACAAAATGGACAAGAAGTTGTTATTGATGAAAATGCACCTTTCTATTTTGTTTGGCTAACATATGCGATAGTATTTTTGTTCAAATATTCATTTGTATCTTGGATAGCTGGCTTTTTATTTTATACAGTTGGAACGATTTTGATTCTACAAATTTCAGTTATTCTAACTTTAATTGTAATTGGTTTTTTAACACCAATGATTTTGCAAAATTTACATCAAAAATATTATTCTCATTTGCAACTTGATAGTTATGGAACATTGAGTTTATCGTTATGGGTTTTATTTAAAAATTTATTTATGATGTTTCTTTTGTTTATACTTTTAATTCCAGTTTATTTTGTTCCAGTTTTGAATGTAATAGCTTTTGCTTTACCTCTTTACTATTTTTTTCATAAACTTTTGAATTTTGATGTAAGTTCTACAATTTTAAATAAAACTCAATATAAAATTATTTATGAAAAAGAGGCTAATAAGTTTAGATTAAGAACACTTTTTTTATATTTTATTTCTATGATTCCTTTTGCTACGCTATTTAGTGCAGTATTTTTTGTGATATATTTAGGACACTCTTATTTTATAGAACTTGAAAAAATGAATAAAAATTCAGTAAATAAAATAGAAGCATAAATAGTAAATTTGTTTATAAATAATGTAAGCTGTATATATTTTATACAGTATGTATGAAATCAATCCATTTTTTTTTTGTATAATATCGATACTGTAAAGGTTTGATAGGGAAAAGTTTAACATATTTTAAACTTTTTTATAGTATATTTTTCGGCTTTACTAGGGAATAGACGAGATTAAAATAAAGGAAAATGATGGGAAGCAATTTAGACTTACTAACTTCTTTTAAAGATAATTGTGGGTTTGGTTTAGTTGCTGATTTAAAAAGTAGACCAAGTCATAAAAATTTAGAAGATGCAATAACTTCACTTGAAAGAATGATGCACAGAGGTGCAGTTGCAGCTGATGGTAAAACAGGTGATGGTTCTGGATTATTATTATCTATGCCAGACTCTTTTATGAGAAAAATAGCAACACAAAAAGGTGTTGATTTACCAGAAATTTACGCTGTTGCAATGATATTTACTCAAGATTTTGAAGAAGATATAAACACATTTAAAGACTTCTGTGAAATAAATGATTTAAAACCAGTTTTAACAAGAGAAGTACCAGTTGATAAAGATGCTTTAGGACAACAAGCATTGGAAAGTTTACCTCAAATTGTTCAAGTATTTGTAGTTCCAAATACTTTAATGTCATCAAAAAGATTTGATGCAATGTTATATTTAACAAGAAAAGAGTGTGAACATAAATTAATTAATAAAAAAGATTTCTATATCCCTACATTTTCATCTAAGGTAATAGCCTACAAAGGGCTAATTATGCCTACACATATTAAACATTTTTATATAGATTTAAGAGATGAAGATTTTAAAATTTCTTTTGCATTATTTCATCAAAGATTTTCAACAAATACTTTACCTTTATGGAGATTAGCTCAACCATTTAGAGCAATAGCACACAATGGTGAGATAAATTCAGTTGAAGCAAATAGATTCAATGTTGAAGTGAAATCAGAACAATTAAAATCAGAAATTTTTTCAGAAAGTGAAATGAAAAGATTGCTTCCTATTTTACAAAATATAGGTTCAGATTCTACATCTTTAGATAATATGTTTGAATTTTTATTAGCAAATGGAGTAGATTTCTTCAAAGCAGCACGTTCTTTAATTCCTGCTCCTTGGCAAAATGCACCATATATGGATCCAAATTTAAGAGCTTTTTATGAATATACATCAACAACAATGGAAGCTTGGGATGGACCAGCAGCAGTTTCTTTAACTGATGGAAGACATATTGGCTGTTTAATTGACAGAAATGGTTTAAGACCTTCAAAATATATAATTACAAAAGATGATAAATTATATATTACTTCTGAGTATGGAACGTTAGAAATAGAAGATGATAATGTTCTAGAAAGAGGAAGATTACAATCAGGACAAATGATTGCACTTGACCTTAAACATGGAAAAATTTTAAAAGAAAATGATATAAATGATTATTTAAAATCATCTCAACACTATTCAAAATGGTTGAATGATGATATGGATTATATTCAAGAGTATATTGAAGATACATTTTTAAATTTAAAAGATTATAAATTAGAAAATATAGAGAAAAAACAAAAATATTTTAATATTACTTATGAAGTGTTAGATCAAGTAATAGAACCTATGGCAAAAGATGGGAAAGAACCAGTTGGTTCAATGGGTGATGATACTCCATTAGCATGTTTTTCTCAAGTAAATAGAAATTTTACAGACTTTTTTAGACAAAAGTTTGCTCAAGTTACAAATCCACCAATTGACCCTTATAGAGAAAAAGTGGTTATGTCACTTGAAACTGGATTTGGAAAAGTTCATAATGTTTTAGCAGAAAAACCAGAATTTGCAAGAAGATTAAAAGTTTCTAGTCCTATTTTAATGAAAGAAAAATATGATGTTTTATACTCTTTTGGAGATGAAAAATCACCAAGATATGATGAATATTATAAAAATAAAGTTTTTCATACAACATTTAAATCTGATTTGAAAAAATCTTTAGAAAAATTAGCTGCTAACATAATAAAAGCAGTTAAAGAAAATGATATTTCAGTTGTAATTTTAGATGATAGAACAATAAACGAAAATGAAAAAATAATTCCTTGTGCAATGGCAGTTGGTTATGTAAACCAAAAATTATTAAAAGAGGAAATCAGACATCAAGTATCTATAGTTGCAGTAACAGCAGAAGTTTATGACCCGCATATGGCGGCTGTTTTAATAGCTTTTGGTTGTACAGCAATTTATCCATATATGATGTATGCTTCAACAGTTTCGTTTTTTCAAAAACAAAAACCAACAAAATATGAAATGCAAAAATATCTTAAAAATACTCAAAAATCAGTAAATGCAGGTTTACTAAAAATTATGTCAAAAATGGGTATTTGTACAGTAGCATCTTATAGAAATTCTGGGCTTTTTGATATTGTTGGATTAAGTGATGAAATTATTAATGACTGTTTTACAGGTGCTCATAGTGAATTAGCTGGATTAACTTATGATGATATTGAACAAAGAATTGATAAATCTCATTTCAATGCGTTTAAAGAAGAAAATTCAATATTCCCATTAGATTTAGGAGGATTTTATAAATACTCAAATGGTGGTGAATATCACGATTATGGACCAGCAACAACAAAAGCTATGCATAATAAAATAGCTACAAAAAAAGAAGATATTACTGATTTTGATGGATTAAGAGAATTAGTAAAAAATAGAGATAAAAAATTTATTAGAGATTTTTTAGAATTTAATTCTGATAGAAAACCAATAGATATTAGTGAAGTTGAATCAAAAGAAGATATTTTCAAAAGATTTGCAACTGCTGCTATGAGTTTAGGTTCTATTTCTCCTGAAGCTCACGAAGCTATGGCAACTGCTATGAATACAATTGGTGGTATGAGTAACTCTGGTGAAGGTGGAGAAGATGCTGCGAGATTTGGAACAATTAAAAATTCTAAAATTAAACAAGTTGCATCTGGAAGATTTGGTGTAACACCTGCATATTTAAGAAGTGCAGAAGAGTTACAAATCAAAGTTGCTCAAGGTGCAAAACCAGGTGAAGGTGGACAGTTACCAGGACATAAAGTAACAGGACTTATTGCAACACTTAGACATACAGTTCCAGGTGTTACATTGATTTCTCCACCACCACACCATGATATTTATTCTATTGAAGATTTAGCGCAATTAATTTTTGACTTAAAACAGATAAATCCATTAGCAAAAATTACAGTTAAACTTGTTTCTTCTATTGGAGTTGGAACAATAGCTGCTGGTGTTGCTAAAGCTTATGCAGATAAAATTATTATCTCTGGTGGAGATGGAGGAACAGGAGCTGCTCCTTTAACTTCTATCAAACATGCTGGAAATCCTTGGGAAATGGGACTTAGTGAAGCTCATAATGCTTTAAAAGCAAACCATTTAAGAGAGTTTGTTCATGTTCAAACAGATGGTGGATTAAAAACTGGACTTGATGTTGTAAAAGCTGCGATGTTAGGAGCTGAATCTTATGCATTTGGAACAGCTTCTTTAACTTTACTTGGATGTAAAATTTTAAGAATTTGTCATACAAATAAGTGTTCAGTTGGTGTTGCAACTCAAGATGAAAATTTAAGAGATTTCTTTACTGGAACAGTTGAAAGATTGATTTCTTACTTTACATTTATTGCTGAAGATGTAAGAGCAATTCTTGCAAGTTTAGGATATAAATCAATTGAAGAAGTAGTTGGAAGAAGTGATTTATTGAAAGTAATTGATGATGAATTTGCACAAAAATTTGACTTCCAAAATATTTTAAGAAGAATTGATGGAATTGATACTTGTCAAAAAGATACAAATGCACCATTTGATAACAATAAATTTGAAAAAGAGTTATTGAAAAAAGTTCATAGAACTATTGAAAATCCAAGTTCACCTGTAAAAGTTAGTTCAGAAATTTCTAACTTAAACAGATCTTTTGGAGCTTTAATATCTGGTGAAATTGCAAGATACTATGGAGATAAAGGACTTCCTGAAAACTCTATTACTCTTAATTTAAAAGGAGTTGCTGGACAATCATTTGGAGCATTTTTATCAAAAGGTATGAATTTATATCTTGATGGTGTAGCAAATGATTATGTTGGAAAAGGTATGAATGGTGGAAAAATCATAATAAACCCTGCTCAACAAGGTCCAAATTTTGCAGGTGCAGGAAATACTTGTTTATATGGTGCAACTGGTGGGAAACTTTATGTAAAAGCAGCAGTTGGTGAAAGATTCGCTGTTAGAAATTCTGGAGCTATTGCAGTTGTTGAAGGAACAGGAGATAATCCTTGTGAATATATGACTGGTGGAATAGCTGTAATTTTAGGAAATACTGGTATTAACTTTGGTGCAGGTATGACTGGTGGTTTGGCATTTGTTTATGACCCAGAAAAACATTTTATAGATAATATGAATCAAGAGTTAATTGAATCAGTAAGAATTGATACAGATGATACAGAAAGAGAAAGATTATATTTAAAAAGATTATTGTTAGATTATTTACATGAAACACAAAGTGAAATAGCTGAACGTATCTTACAAAACTTTAGAGCAGAAATTAGAAACTTCTGGATGGTAAAACCAAAAAATATGACAGTATTACCACTTGATCCAGATAAGGGAGATTAATAAAAATGTTAAATTTTACAAAATTTGAAAGAGTAAATCCTGAAAAAAGAGATGTACTTCAAAGATTAAAAGATTATAAAGAAGTTTATCAAGTATTTACAAAACATAGAGCAATAGAGCAAGCAGATAGATGTATGCAATGTGGAGATCCATATTGTCATACAGGTTGTCCTTTAGGAAACTATATTCCAGCTTGGTTAAAACAAACAGCAACAAAAAATCCAGAACTTGCTTTTGCTTTATCAAATCAAACATCTCCTTTCCCTGAGATTTTAGGAAGAATTTGTCCTCAAGATGTATTATGTGAGGGAGCATGTTCTTTAAATACTGGACATGGTGCTATTTCTATTGGAGCAATTGAAACTTATATTAGTGAGAATGCTTTTGAAAAGGGTATTAAACCTGAGTTTAAAGCACAAAAGAATGGTAAAAAAGTTGCGATTATTGGTTCTGGACCTTCTGGAATTTCAGCAGCAACTTTTTTATTAAGAAAAGGTTTTGAAGTTGAAATGTTTGAAAGAGCAAATCGAGCTGGAGGACTACTTATGTATGGAATTCCAGGATTTAAACTAAATAAAGAAACAGTAACAAGAAGAATAAATTGGTTAATAGAAGCTGGAATGAAACTTCACTTAAATTGCGAAATTGGAAAAGATAAAAAAGTTTCAGATTTAGAAGAAGAGTTTGATGCAATTTATTTAGGAATTGGGGCAACTTCTAGTAATAAAGTTAATATTGAAGGTGAAAGTGCTTCAAATGTACATTTCGCAATAGATTTTTTAACAGGTATTCAAAAAAGAAATCTTGGTGATAAAAATGTTGAATGTATAAATGTTGAAGACAAAAGAGTTGTTGTAATTGGTGGTGGAGATACTGCTATGGATTGTGTTAGAACTTCTGTTAGAGAAGGTGCTCAAACTGTAAAATGTCTTTACAGAAGAGATGAAGCAAATATGCCAGGAAGTAAAAAAGAGGTTGTTAATGCAAAAGAAGAGGGTGTTGAATTTGTATTTAATGTAAGCCCAAAATCTATAAAAGTAAAAGATAATAGTGCTTTTGCAGTTGAATTACTTGAAACTTCTATGAGTGAACCTGATGGTAGTGGAAGACAAAAAGTAGTTCTAAATCAAGGAAGTGAGTATTTAGAAGAAGCTGATGTTTTAATCTTAGCATTAGGTTTTTCTCCAGAAGTTCCAACTTTCTTAAAAGAACTAAATGTTGAAACAAACTCTTGGGGTGCTGTTGTTGTAAATAGTGAATTTAAAACTTCAAATAAAAAAGTTTATGCTGGTGGAGATTGCCAAAGAGGTGCTCATTTAGCAGTAACTGCCGCAGCTGATGGAAGAGAAGCTGCAAAAGTTATAATAAAAGATTTATTGTAAAAATGGAAATTACAGCCAATTATAAAAAGTCTTTTATAAAGGCTGTAATTTTAGCAAACAAAGAAATTTGTACATATATAGATGAAAAAATAACTTTAAATGACTATGAATATACAAATATTAATGGTTTTGGTGGAGATAACTCTTTAAAAATTGATTTAATCTTTGAAGAAATTTTTATAAAACATCTTTTGGAATTTGGAAATATATACTCAGAAGAGTGTGGTTATATAGATAATAGCAAAAAAACTACAATAATAATTGATCCCCTTGATGGAAGTAATAATTTCTACTCTCAAATACCTTATTATGGAACGTCTCTTGCCTTAAAAATTGGTGAAAAAATTGTTGCTGGATTTGTGACAAATTTAATTACAAAAACTATTATATATAAAGCTTTCGAAGATGATGTTAAATATTATTCTTTGATAAATATGAAAGAGTTTACACCACTAAAAACAAATAAGAGCAAAATAGCAATTTTTGAAAGAGCTTATAAATATCCAAAAATTTGTGAAAAACTATATCAAAATAATATTAAGTTTAGAACTTTAGGTGCAGTTGCTTTATCTTTGAGTAATACAAGAGATTACGAATTTGTATTATTTGCAGGAAATATCAGAGAATTTGATGTTGAAGCAGCTTTATATATTTGCTCAGATTTGTATATTTATAGAACAAAAGATTACTTGTTTATAACAAAATATAAAGAAAAATATGATTTATTTAAAGAAATAATTAATCATTTTTAGGTTATAACTCCAACAATATATATTAAAAATAGGAAGAAATTGTATGTCTTTAATGATTACTGATGAATGTATTGCATGTGATGCATGTAGAGAAGAGTGCCCAAATTATGCTATTGAAGAGGGTGACCCAATTTATATGATTGATCCTGATCGCTGTACAGAGTGTGTGGGACATTATGAAGAACCACAATGTGTTGAAGTTTGTCCTGTTGACTGTATTATTATTGATCCAGATAATGAAGAGACTATGGAAGAATTAAAATTCAAATATGAACAATTAATAGAAGAAGAAAATTAATGTCTAAAGTAACAACAATCATTGACATTGGCTCAAATTCAATGAGGATGGTTGTCTTACAAAAGAGTAGTAGATTTGCATTTAGTTTAATAAATGAAACTAAAAGTAGGGTTAAGATTTCTGAAGGTTGTTATGAAAATGATGGCAATCTTCAGGAAATTCCTATGCAAAGAGCCTATGAATCTTTAAAATCTTTTTTAAATATATCTAATGCTTTAAAATCAAGAAAAATTATTTGTGTTGCAACATCAGCTTTAAGAGATGCTCCAAATTCAAAAACTTTTATAAATAAAGTTAGGAATGATTTGGGATTAAATATAAAAGTAATCGATGGTGAAAAAGAAGCATACTTTGGTGGAGTTGCTGCTTCTAATTTATTACATGATGATACTTTTGTAACAGTTGATATTGGTGGTGGTTCAACAGAATTTTGTTTTGTAAAAAATGGAAAGATAGAAAAATCAATATCATTAAATATTGGAACTGTTAGAATAAAAGAGTTATATTTTAATAAAAACAATATTGAAGGTGCAAAAAAATATATTTTAGATAATTTAGAAAAGATTTTTAAATTAGATGTTGAAATTCCTAAAAAAGTTGTTGGTATTGGTGGAAGTATTAGAGCTTTATCTAAACTTATTATGGCTAAAAATCAATATCCATTAGATATCCTACATGGATATACTTATGAAGTAAAAAATGAAATTGCTTTATTAAATAGAATTTCAAAAGCAAAAAATTGTGAAGATTTAAAATCATTTGGAATAAAAAAAGATAGATTTGATACAATAAAAGAGGGTTCATTTATTTTTAAAACTATTTTAGAGGAACTAAAAACTCAAACGGTTGTAACTTCTGGAGTAGGGGTTAGAGAAGGTGTTTATCTAACAGATTTACTTAGAAATTCTAATCATAAATTTCCACATAATTTTAATGTAAGCGTAAAAAGCCTTCTTGATAGGTTTCAAATCGATGAAAAACAAAGTGCATATTTTGGAAATAATGCTAAAAAAATATTTGATAGTTTAAAACCTTTTCATAAATTAGATAATAAATACAAAGAACTTTTGGTAGTTGCTTCTAAATTAAACTCTATTGGGTCAGTTTTAAATTTTTATAAATCAAATGATAATGCTTTTGATTTTATTTTAAATGGTTTGAATTATGATTTTTTACATACTTCAAGAGTAATTGTTGCTTATACAATCAAATTTTCAAAAAAATCTTTACCTTTACAAGAAGATATTTTAAAACACAAAGATCTTCTACCTTCACTTGAAGTAGTACAATGGATGTCTTTTATGATCTCTTTGAATATTGCAATAAATCAAGACTTTTCAAGACCTAAAGTAGAATATGTTTTAGAAAACAAAACCTTAAAAATAAATTTGCCAAATAAATCATTTTTAATTGAATCAAATATTGATAAAATAGAAACACCACAAGATTTAATTTTAGAGATTTTATGATGAAACGAATAGCTATAATTAAGCTATCGGCAATGGGTGATATAATCCATGCTATGGTAGCTTTACAATATATAAAAAAACAATATCCAAATTTACAAATTGATTGGTTTGTTGAAAGTGCTTTTGCTCCTATTTTAGAAAATAATCCAGATATAAATCAAATTATTAAATTAGATTTAAAAAGTATAAAAAAAGATAAAAAAGAGATAATAAATCAAATAAAACTTATAAAAAAATATGAAAAAAACTCTTATGATTTAGTAATTGATGCGCAAGGGCTTATAAAATCTGCAATTGTTTCATTTTTTTTAGGAAAGAGCAGAGTAGGATTTAGTAAAAATTCAACTAGAGAAAAATTAGCTTCATTTTTTTATACAAAAAAAGTTGATATTGCTTATGATAAAAATGCAATAGAAAGAAATGTAAAAGTTTTAAGTCAAGCTTTGAATTTTGATATTGCAAAAGATGATATTTTAAATAAAAAACCATTTTTATTTTATAAAAATGAAAATGAAGTTATATATGAGTATTTAAGTAAAGATAAAAAAAATGTACTATTTGTAATAGGCGCAAGCTGGCCAAGTAAAATGTACTCTAAAGAAAAGTTTGCTAAAATAATTAATAATTTAGATGAAAATTGTTTAATTACTTGGGGAAATGAAACTGAAAAAGATATAGCTAATTTTATAGCAAATATTTCAAAAGCAAAAGTTTTACCAAAGTTAGATTTAAATAGTTTAAAAGCAATTATGAGTAAAGTTGATTTAGTAATAGGAAATGACACTGGACCTACGCATATGGCTTGGGCTTTAAATATTTCTTCTATTACTCTTTTTGGAAACACTCCAGGATATAGAAATACTTATATAACAAATATAAATAAAATAATTGAATCAAAAAGTATTGTTAATCCTTTTAAACTTGATAGAAACGATTTCTCAATAAAAGAAATAGAGGAAAATGAAATTATAAATACGGCAAAAGGGCTTTTATATGTATAGAAAAATCAAAGATTATTTTAGACTTTTTTTATATAAAACTTTTATATTTTTATTTCTTATAACTCCTAGATTTTTAATGAAAAATTTTTTAGAGTTTTTGGCATTTTTAGCATATAAATTTAACAAAAAACATAAAAGCATTGCAAAAGCAAATCTTGATTTAGTTTATAAAAATACAATTAGTGAAGAAAGAAAAGAAGAGATAATTTATAACTCTTATAAGTCTTTGGTTTTTAATATGTATGAATTTATTGAAAATCAAAATCTTTCAAAAGAAGAGATATTAAAAAAAGCAAATTTAGTAAATGCAGAAATTATAGAAAAAGCTTTTAAAGAAAATCGTAAAATTATCTATATAGGTGCTCATTATGGTGGTTGGGAGTTGAATTTACCATATATTGCTTTAAAATTTGGAGATGTTGCTGTTATAAATAGAAGAATGGATAATCCTCATATTCAAAAACTTTATGAAAAAGCAAGAGATAAAAATCGTATTACTATGCTTGAAAAACAAAGTGCTGCAAAAGGAATGATGAAAGCTCTCAAAGATGGAAAAGCTGTTGCTGTAGTAATTGATCAACATATTGGAAGTGGAATAGATATTGAATTTTTAGGGCAAAAAGATAAAGCAACAGATTCAGTTGCTAGAATGGCACTTAAATTTGATGCTATTATTATCCCTATTTTTATACTTTGTAATGGCTTTAGAGATTGGACTATAGTGGTAAAAGAGTCAATTGATGTTAAAACTTTAGAGTTTAAAAGTGATGATAAAATCAAAGAATTAACACAAATACAAAATGATATTGTAACAAAACAGATTTTTGAAAAACCAGATTTCTGGCTTTGGCAACATAAAAGATTTAAAGAATATAACAATCATATTTATAAAAAGGAAAAGAATTGAATTTAGAAGAGTTTACAAAAAAAGAAGCACTTCTAAATAAAAGTGAAATTTTTAGTTTTGATTTTGAAAGTAAAAAATACTGGCTAAAAAGAGCAAGAGCAACAAAACCAAATAAAATTCAAAAATTCTTCTATAAAATATTTTCTTTTGAAATACTAATTCCTTCCTTAGAAAAAACTCCAAAAGATGCTTTAACATTTGAAACTGCAAAAATAGAGAAATTTAAAGAAATAGGAATAAATGTTCCAAATATTGTTTATATGAATGAAGATTTTTTTGTTTTAGAAGATTGTGGAGATAGTGTAAATTCTTATCTTAGAACAAAAAATATTACACAAGATAAATTTTATTATTTTATTGAAAAGCTTCTAATAGAGCTATCAAAGATTCATAATTGTGGACAATTTCATGGGGGAACGCAATTACGTAACTTTACATATAAAGATGAAAAAGTTTTTGTTATAGATTTTGAAGAGAGTTTTGATTCTAATATAAGCTTAGAAACTTTACAATTTAGAGATTTTCTACTTTTTATTTTATCTTTCATTAAAATCAAAGAGATAAATTTTGAAATAGATTATAGTTATATAATAAATAAATATATAGAATATTCAAAAAAACAAGATACAATGAAAAAATTACAAAATTTTAGTAAAAGAGTATCTTTTTTATTGTTTTTAAGTGAAGTTTCTTTTATTAAAAAAAGTTTAGGAAGTGATGTAAAAAATTTTTTTAAATTAATTAAAATTTTAAATCTTTTAGGAAAGTAATTAAAAATGGAAAGAAAGATAAAAAAAGTTATCGTGATAAGATGTGGAGCATTAGGAGACCTAGTATATTCAACTTCTGTAATAGATGCTTTGAAGTTTGAATTTGGAGAAAGTACCCAAATAGATTTTATTTCTACTCCTATTTGTTCAAAACTTTTTGAATTTGATAATAGAGTTAATAGAATCTTTCCATTAAAGCATAAAAAAATACCAATATTCTTCAGTTCACAAAAAAAAGCAGTAATAAATCATTCAAAAAAAGAATCTTATGATATTTTAATAAATTTTGAAATGGGAAAACAGTTTGAAAGTTTAGTTAAAAATATTGAAGCAAAACAGAAGATAGGCTGGTTTTGCGAAGATATAAATATTACAAAGACCCATATGGTTGAAATTTGTAAAGAGTTTTATTCAAATATCATTTCAAAAGAGAATATGGATAGATCTTTTCCAAGAGTAATTGGCTTTGATTTTAATGAAATAAAAAATAAGTTTAAATTACCAGATAATTATATTGTGGTTAGTCCAAGTAATTCTCATAATAAAAAGAAAAAGATTAATTATAGAGCATGGGGACATGAAAACTGGAAAATTTTTTTAAATTTATTACCAAAAAATGTAAATATTATAATAATTGGTGCAAAAGGAGAAGAAGAATTTTTTGAACCTCTAAAACCATATAACTCAAATGTTATAGATTTAGTGGGTAAAATTTCTATTGCTCAAATGGTTAGTGTAATACAATATGCCAAAGCATTAGTTGTTACTGATACTGGAACTGCACACATAGCTTCTGCTGTAAATACACCAGTTTTTTGTTTGATTGGTCCAACTCCTGCTGAACAAACTGGACCTTATAAAACACCATTTAATTATGTGAATATAATAAGTGCTGGATTAGAATGTAGTCCATGTTATAAGACAAAAGTTATGAAAGATTGTAAGAATAATATTTGTATGAAAAACATAATGCCTGAGAAAGTATGTGAATTATTATTTGAAAGTAATATTATTGTACAATAATATCTAATATAGAATGAGGGAGAATAGATGAAAGGGATAATATTAGCAGGAGGAAGTGGAACAAGACTTTATCCAATCACAAAGGGAGTATCAAAACAATTAACACCAATTTATGATAAACCAATGATATATTATCCTCTTTCAGTTCTAATGCTAGCAGGGATAAAAGAAATACTAATTATTACAACTCCAGAAGATCAAAGTAATTTTATAAATCTATTAGGAGATGGAAGTGATTTGGGAATAAAATTTTCTTATGTAATTCAACCTAGTCCAGATGGTCTTGCGCAAGCGTTTATTTTAGGTGAAAAGTTTTTGGATGGGGATGATGCTTGTTTAGTTCTTGGAGATAATATTTTTTATGGTCATGGACTAACAAACTTACTAGCACAAAGTGTAAAGAATATAAAAGATGAAAATAAAGCAACAGTTTTTGGATATTATGTAAAAGATCCTGAAAGATATGGAGTTGCCGAATTCAATGACAATGGAGATGTAATTTCTATTGAAGAAAAGCCAAAAGAACCAAAATCAAATTATGCTGTTGTGGGGTTATATTTTTATCCAAATGATGTTGTAAAAAAAGCTAAAAATGTAAAACCAAGTAATCGAGGAGAACTTGAAATCACAACTTTAAATCAAGACTATTTGAGTGAGAATAGATTAAAAGTAGAACTTATGGGAAGAGGTTATGCTTGGCTTGATACAGGGACTCATGAAAGTTTACTTGAAGCTAGTTCTTTTATCCAAACTATTGAGAATAGACAAAGTTTAAAAGTAGCGTGTTTAGAAGAAATTGCGTATGAAATGGGTTATATTTCAAAAGAGAAACTTTTAGAACTTGCAGAACCACTAAAAAAGAATCAATATGGTCAATATTTAATAAGTAGAGCAAACCAGCCAAGAAGGATGAAATAGTTATGATATTTTTAAAAACTTCTATTCCCGATGTAATAATTATTGAACCTAAAGTTCATGGTGATGCAAGAGGTTATTTTGTAGAAACTTTTAGAGCTGATAAATTAGAAGAATTTATTGGATATAAAATAAATTTTTGTCAAGATAATGAGTCAAAAAGCTCTAAAGGTGTTTTAAGAGGACTTCATTACCAACTTGCTCCTTTTGCTCAAACTAAATTAGTAAGAGTGATAAAAGGAAAAGTGCTAGATGTTGCAGTAGATATTAGAAAAAATTCTCCTACTTTTGGAAAATATGTTGCAGTTCTTTTAAGTGCTGAAAATAAAAAACAATTATTAGTTCCAAGAGGATTTGCTCATGGATTTGTAGTACTTGAAGATGATACAGTATTTGCTTATAAAGTTGATAATTATTATAGTCCTGAATGTGATAGGGGAATAGCATATGATGATGAGAGCTTAAATATTGATTGGATTTTAAAAAAAGAAGAACTGAATCTATCAGCAAAAGATACAAAACAACCAAAATTAAATGAAACAAATGATTTATTTGAATTTGGAGTAAATTATTATGGCTAATAATGTTTTTAATATTTTAGTAACAGGTTCAAAAGGGCAACTTGGAAGTGAAATAAAAGAGTTATCTTCAAATTACTCTTATAATTTTTTTTTCACAGATAGATTAAATATTGATATCACAAATAAAGATAATATAAAAGATTTTTGTCAAACTAATAATATAAATGTGATAATCAATTGTGCAGCTTATACGGCTGTTGATAAGGCTGAATCTGATATAGAAAATGCAGACTTAGTAAATAGAAAAGCTGTAAAAAAATTAGCAATTGTTTCAAGTGAATTAAATATAAAACTTATACATATTTCAACTGATTATGTATTTGATGGTAGAAATTTTAAACCATATAAAGAAGAGTTTCAGACAAGTCCACAAGGAGTTTATGGTAAAACAAAACTTGAAGGTGAGCTTGAACTTATAAATATAAATCCAAAAAATTCTTTAATAATAAGAACTTCTTGGGTTTATTCTTATTATGGGAATAATTTTGTAAAGACAATGCTTCGTTTAGGAAAGGAAAAAGATTCTTTAGGAGTGGTTTTTGATCAAATAGGAACACCTACTTATGCTTTGCATCTAGCAAAAATTATTTTAGATATTATTCCTCAAATAGAAAATGAAAAAGTAGAAATAGTGAATTTTTCAAATGAAGGAGTTCTTTCTTGGTATGATTTTGCAAAAGAGATAATGAAAATGGCTAAATTATCTTGTAAAATAAATCCAATAGAGAGTTTTCAATATCCAACACCAGCAGTTAGACCACACTTTTCTGTGTTAAATAAAGCAAAAATAAAAGCAATGTTTAATGTAGAAATACCATATTGGAAAGATGGTTTAGATGATTGTTTAAAAAGATTAGATGAAAGAAAATAGTAGGAGGGAAATAAATGTTTAATAATGATAATAAAACAATATTAGTAACAGGGTGTGCAGGATTTATTGGTTCAAATTTTGTTCCATATTTTTTAGAAAAATATCCTAACTATAATCTTGTAAATTTAGACCTTTTAACTTATGCAGGAAATTTAGAAAATCTAAAAGAGTGTGAAAATAATCCAAGATATAAATTTATAAAAGGTGATATCTGTAATAGAGAATTAGTTGAATTTATTTTTAGTGAATATGATATAAAAGGTGCAATTCATTTTGCAGCAGAATCTCATGTGGATAACTCTATCAAAAATCCAGGAGTATTTGTACAAACAAATGTAAATGGAACATATACTTTGGTTGATGTTGCAAAAAAATATTGGATGGAAAAACCGTTTGTTTATAAATCAAATTATCAAGATTGTAGATTTCATCATATTTCAACAGATGAAGTATATGGAACGCTTAGTCTTGACCCAAATAATTTGTTTACTGAAATAACTCCTTATGCTCCAAATTCACCTTATAGTGCATCAAAAGCTTCATCTGATATGATAATAAGAGCTTATCATGAGACATTTGGATTAAATACAGTTATTACAAATTGTTCAAATAACTATGGACCAAAACAACATGATGAAAAACTAATTCCTACAATTATTAGAAATGCTCTTTTAGGAAATCCAATACCAATATATGGAGATGGTAAAAATATAAGAGATTGGTTGTATGTGCTTGATCATTGTAAAGGAATAGACCTTGTTTATCATAAAGGTAAAAAAGGTGAAACATATAATATTGGTGGAAGAAATGAAAGAACAAATCTACAAATAGTAGATAGAATTTGTACTATTTTAGACCAAGAAGTTCCAAAAGAAACTTCATATAAAAAGTTAATCACTTTTGTAGAAGATAGAGCAGGGCATGATAGAAGATATGCAATAGATGCAACAAAGCTTGAAAATGAACTTGGATGGAAAGCAGATGAGAACTTTGATACAGGAATAGTGAAAACTATTGAATGGTATTTAAATAAATATAGTGGAGATAAATAATAATGGAAAAATATCCAAAATGTTCAATTATAATCTCTGTTTATAAAGATACTGATAGCTTAGATCTAATTTTAGAGTCTTTATGTAATCAAACTATTATTCCCGATGAGATTATTATATCAGAAGATGGTAATAGTATAGAAATGAGTGATTATGTTGAAGTTGCCAAAGAAAAATATAAGAAATTAGATATTAATCATCTATTTCAAGAAGATATAGGTTGGAGAAAAAATATAGCTCTTAATAGAGCTATTGTTGCTTCAAAATATGAATATTTGATATTTATAGATGGTGATTGTGTTCCTTATAGTACATTTATTGAGGGACATATTAGTAATGCGCAAAGAAAAATAGTTTTATGTGGTAAAAGAATGGAATTAGGTCCTAAATTTAGCCTAAAAATAAAAGAACGTAGTTTAAAAGTAATTAATATAGAAAAGAATTTTTTATGGTATTTACCTAATTTGATAACAGATGGTGCAAGACATCCAGAAGATGGTTTTTTTTTAAAAAATAGTTTTATATTAAATCTTATACATAAAAGATATGTACGGCATATTATAGGATGTAATTTTTCTTGTTATAAAGAAGATTTTTTTAAGATAAATGGTTTTAATGAAGATTTTATTAATCCTTCTGAAGGTGAAGATGTTGATCCTAGCTGGAGATTTAGAAAAGTTGGTGTAGAATTAAAAAGTGTTAGACTGATTTCAAATATAGCTCATTTATATCATGAAAAAAGATTTGATGATAATATAGGTAAGATTAATAGAGAAATTATGAATAAAACAAAAATAGAAAATGTCTTTCAATGTAAAAATGGAATAGAAAAATTATGATAAATGTAACTAAAACATATCTTCCAAATAAAGAAAAATATAAAAAATATATAGATGAAATTTATGAAAGTGGATGGCTTACAAATAATGGTCCTTTAGTTCAGCTATTAGAAAAGAGGCTTGCAGCCTATTTGGGAGTGAAAAATATAATATTAGTTTCAAATGGTACCGTTGCTCTTGAGATAGCATATAGAACTTTAGATATAAAAGATTTTGCTATTACAACCCCTTTTAGTTTTGTTGCAACTACAAGTTCCCTTGTGACAAACAATATTTTGCCGATATTTGCCGATATTGATGAAAAAACATTAAATATAAGTCCTAAAAATATCGAAAAACTTATAACCTCAAATACTTCAGCTATAGTTCCTGTACATGTTTTTGGAAATGCATGTGAAGTTGAAGAAATAGAGAAAATAGCAAATAAATATGATCTAAAAGTTATATATGATGCCGCACATGCTTTTGATGTGAAATATAAAAATGAAAGTGTATTAAATTATGGAAATATTTCGACCCTTAGTTTTCACTCAACTAAACTTTTTCATAGTATAGAAGGTGGGGCTTTAGTTATAAATGATGATGAACTTGTGCAAAAAGCAAGATATCTTATAAATTTTGGAATTAAAAACACTGAAGAAATACCACATCTTGGTACAAATGCAAAGATGAATGAATTTGAAGCGGCAATGGGACTTTGCGTACTTGATGATATAGAGAAAATAAAAAATAAACGAAAAGATATTTTAGAAAATTATAAAAGAGAATTAAAAGATTTATTGTTATTTCAAAAGCAAAATGAAAATGCTACGGAAAACTATAGTTATTTCCCAGTAATATTTAAAAATAAAAAACAACTTTTAAAAGTACAAAAAGCTTTAAATGGTAAACAAATATTTCCACGAAGATATTTTTATCCATCACTTGATACTTTAAAATATATAGAGCCAAAACAAAAGTGCAAAATATCAAGAGATATAAGTGAGAGAATACTCTGTTTACCTATTTATGCTGAGCTTGAAATTGATATTCAGAATACTATTATTAAAATAATAAAGGAAAATTTATAATGGATAAATATAAAATTCCAAATGTAAAAACTTTTGAATATACGAAAATTATAGGAATAGAAAATATAGAATTTGGTAAAAATATTATAATAGATGATTTTGCATTTATTTATGCCAAAAATAAAATAATAATAGGTGATTATGTACATATAGGAATTTTTGCTTCGATAACAGGTGGAAATAAGTTAACAGTAGGAAATTTCTCTGCGATTTCGCAAGGTGTCAGAATATTAACAGCAACTGATGATTTTAAAGATTGGGGATTTGGTAATTCAACAATAGATAATCAGTTTAGAAATATAAAAAGTTTACCAATAAATATTGGAAGATTTTGTATAATAGGTGCAAATTCAGTTATATTACCTGGAATAAGTATTGGAGAAGGAGCTATGGTAGGAGCAAATTCAACGATTACAAAAAATTTAGAACCATGGGGAATATATGTAGGGAATAAAAAAATTGGAGAAAGGGATAAGAAAGAAGTTTTAAAAAACTATGAACAATTTTTGAATACTTTAGATGGTGAAAGAATAGGAAATTTATTTAAATGAAATTTATTATATATACCCATAGATATAATGTAAATTCGGGTGGTTTGATAGTACTACATTTTTTGTGTCATTTGCTTAATAGTTTAGGAGAAGAAGCTTATTTATGGCCAAGTTATAGACCGATTTTTGATATAAAAAAACCTTTTAAAAGTTTAATACAAATTTTAAAGTATTATAAAAAAGAGTTACATCGACCATTTGCAATAAATGAGAATTGGAATACACCAATTCTTAAAAACAAGAAAGAATTAGATAATTCTATCGTTGTATACCCTGAAATAGTAAAAAATAATCCATTAGGGGCAAAATATGTTGTTAGATGGTTACTCCATAAGCCAGGATTTCATGATGGAAAAGTAAATTTTGGGGGAAATGAACTTATATTTGGTTATGGTGAGAAGTTTAGTACATTTGAATATCCTATAACAAAATCCAATACATTATATTTAACATATATTATGACAGATATTTATAAACAAACTAATTTTGGTAATAGACAAGGAAGTTGTCATATGATTAGAAAAGGTCGAAATAAAAACTTTGTTCACGAAAAAAGTTCTTTGCTTGTTGATGGAATGACTCATGAAGAATTGAATAGTATTTTTAATCAGAAAAAATATTTTATTTCTTATGATACTTATACTTACTACTCAATATATGCTTCTTTGTGTGGATGCATAAGTATTGTTATCCCTGATGCTGGAATTAGTAAAACAGAATGGCATCCCAAAATTGAAGATACTTATGGTTTGGCTTATGGCATAGATGATATTGAATATGCAAAAAATACTAAACAAAAAATGATTGAATATATTAAATTACAAGAAAATTATAATATGATATCTGTTAAAAATTTTGTTGAAAAATGCAATAATTATTTTTACAATAAGTAATATTATGATGAATATTACCATGAAGATAAAAGAGTTATATTTTTTCTTAAAAGATAAATCTGTTTTATTTACAAATTATTTTTTGATAGTATATGCATTTTTCTTACCACTTTCTAGGGATATTAGTAATGCTATTTTCTCAATTATAATAGTGCTATTTTTTATCAATGGAAATATAATAGATAAAGTTAGATTCGTATTAAAAGATAGAGTTATTTTATCTATTTTAGCATTTATACTAATGCATATTATTTGGCTATTAGGAACAGATTATATTGAATATGCTGAAGATAGGATATCAGATATGAAGTCCTTTCTAGCAATTATTATTATAACTACAATGGTTAGGAAAGATTTTATTTTTAAAATTATTAATGGATTTGTATTTGCAATGCTACTCAGTGAAATAAGTTCTTATTTTATTTATTTTGGTATTATAAATCCATTTAATAATGCAACACTCATAAATCCGGTTCCTTTTATGTTAAATCATAGTTTTTATGCTACTTTTTTATCAATTGCATTAGGAATATTACTTTATAATTTATTTGACAATAAAACTAAGAATAACTATTTTATAAAAGTTTTAAGTTTATTTTTTTGTGTAACTATGATATTTAACATATTAATAATTTCTTCAAGATTAGGATATGTTTTATTATTTGCTGTAATAATTACCATGGTTCTTATATTTTTTAGAAGATATTTCTTTCGATCAATAATATTAGCAATTTTAGCCACTAGTTCATTTTATTTTATAGCTTATACAAATATATCAAATTTTAAGAATAGAACTAATCAAGCTATTGAGAATATTAAATTTATTTTTGATGAACAAAATTATAATACATCTGAAGGAATAAGATATGGATTTTATGTATTTTCTTTAAAAATATTAAATGAAAATCCTTTTTTTGGTGTTGGTACAGGAGATCATATAAATTATATAAAAAAAGAAATTGAAGAATCCGAGTATAAAAATCCAGAACCTATGTTAAAAATTTTAAATTTAGGAAAAGGAACTACATTGCATAGTGATTACTTAGATATCCTTGTTCAATTTGGAATAATAGGTTTATTAATATTTATGAATATATTTTATCAGATATTGAGATATGATCAAAAAAATAAGGATTTAAAATCTCTTCAAATATTTTTGACAGTTATTGTACTTATTGGAGCGATACCACAAGGTATAGTTTATCTATCACCTTTAAATAAATTATTTATACTTTTATTGGGCATAACTTTGACACAATATCAAAATACAAAAATTAAAATTGATAAATAATTTAAACCATTTCTACAAAAATAGATATTATTTTTTTTATTTTCTTCTATTTTTTTTAGCATTCCTCTGGCAAAAGTTTCTTTTTTTCTTTTGTGGAATAAATGAAACTGGTTTGCTATATATTTTGCAGAAATAATTTTGTAACCAAGAGCTCTAAATCTCCATTCTAAATCTGTATCACCTGCATATGCAGAATTACCTAACTCTTCATCAAAGCCATTAATATCAAGCATTGCTTGTTTGTAACAAGAAAAATTACAACCTAAAATAGATAATTCCTTGTTTTTGTATTTTCTATGTAATATTTTATGAAGAAAACTAAAAGGTTTTATTTGAATACCTTCTTCTGTATGTTTTTCTATTTTTGCATCTTTTGCAATATCAAAATATTTTTTGACGAAATTTTTTTCAAGCCAAAGAGATGAAATTTCCTTTTTTCTTAGCATTGTAGAGTATTTTAGACCAAGATTGACTCGTCTACCTGAAATTATACATTTAGGAGATGATAATTTGAGATGATTCTCAATAAAATTACTATATAAAATGCAATCACCATCTATAAAAATTAAATATTCTCCATTCGCAGATTTTATAGCATTATTTTGTGAGTGTGATTTTCTAACTCCAATATCTTCTTGGGTCGTATGAATTATTTCTAAACCTTTTAGTGAAGAAATAAATTTTTTCATTTCCTCACTATTTCCATCCTCAGCAATAATCACTTCAAAATTTTTGTATGTTTGATTCCTCAGAGATTCTATTATTAATTCAAGAGATTCAACATCTTTATACACAGCAATGATTAAACTTATTTTCATTTATATATAGTATCCAATAATATGTGTTCTATTTTTTTTAATTGTTTTTGACTGTCAAAAAATTCATCAGCTTTATTTTTACCATTTAAAGCTAATGATTTTTTGAATTTCTCATCTTTTATAATTAAAAGCAATTTTTGATATAAATTATCATCATTCATACTTTCAAATAACAATCCTGTTTTTTTATCATCTATAATTTCAAGTGGGCCACCACTATTACTTCCAAGTACGCAAATACCACATTTCATAGCTTCTATTAATACAAGACCAAAAGTTTCTTTTTTAGTTGCTAAAACTACACAATCAGATATTTGCATAAAATCAGTTGGATTACTTACAAAATCTGTAAAAATATCATTTGGATAAATACTTTTTAAATCATTAAAATAATTTTTATCCATATAATGACCAATAACTAAAGTTTTAGCATTTATTCCTTTTTCTCTCAATTTATCAACTGCTTTTAATACGATATGTTGACCTTTTGCTTCTTCAACTCTACCAACTATGCAAACTACGAATTCATTAGTTATATTAAAAGATCTTTTTAAACTATCTTTTTCTTCATCACCTAAAGGTTTAGGAGTATTTGCTCCAATGTATGAAGTTTCTATTTTTGGTCTTATGTTTCCTGGAATAAATCTTTCAAGTTGTTCTTTTACCAAATTAGTTACAGCAATTATCATATTGATATTCTTATATAAAAACTTATGATAAAAATCACTTTTAAATCTTGTCATATGCATATGTCTTGTTTGGACAATTTTAGGTTTTCTTTTTGAAAAGAGTTTTGCAAAAACAACTACTGGAATATCTTTTGTCCAGTGAAGATGCACTATATCAATTTTTTCTTCGTCTATAATTTTTGAAAGTTTATAAAAATTATATCTTGAAAGTACAAAATGGTTAATTTCTTCTTTCTCAAAAATATCTTTTAATTTTGCTTTTTTATTGATTACAGCAGTTGCACCAAGATACTTTGTAATATTTTTCATATATAATTCAAGTCCACCTAAATCTGGAGATAGACAAACTTCTAAAATTTTTTTCATAAAACTCTTTATTTATTGATTTTGAATGTAGATTCTACTTTTTTAGTAGTTAAATCCAAATTAAATGCTTTTTTAGCTAAAATCGAATTTATCAAACAACAAAAGGTAAACATTGTCAAATTATAAATTTACTTTGAATGAAGAATTTAAAAATTTTGAATATTTTTTATGTAATATAAAAAAATTTTTCAATGAAAATAAAGAAACTATCCATAAAGCAAGAAATGAAATAAAAGTAATTATATATGAAAATAAAAAAATAGTTGTAAAATCTTTTAAAATACCTCATTTTATAAATAAAATTGTGTATACATTTTTCAAAAAGTCTAAGGCCCAAAAATCTTATGAGTATGCTCTTAAAATTAATGAATTTACTCCAAAACCAATAGGATTTATTGAGTTTTATAAATATGGCTTGTTAGATGAAAGTTATTTTTTAAGTGAAAAGTTTGATTATAACTTTACTATTAGAGAACCACTATTAGATATAAATTTTCCAAATAAAAATGAGATTCTAAAATCTTTTGCAAAATTTACTTTTGATTTACACCAAGCAGGAATTTTTCACTTTGATTATAGTCCAGGAAATATATTGATTAAAGAGGAAAATAATAATTTCATTTTTAAAATAGTTGATATTAATAGAATGAAATTTTTTGATTTGGAATTGGATGATAGACTTAAAAATTTTTCTAAACTTTGGGCAAAAGATGACGATTTAAAAATTATTATAAAAGAGTATGCAAAATTTCTAAAAGTTGATGAAAATGAACTTATTACTAGAGCCATAAATTTTTCTCATAAACATAAAGCAAAAATAAATCTAAAAAAAAGACTAAAAGGAAAAAAAGTTGTTGATTAGTATTATGTACCATCATGTTAATAGTGATAGATGTTCAAATGATTTAGTAATTTTTGAAGAACATTTGAAATATATAAAAACTAATTTTAAGACTATTTTCCCTGGGGAAAGAGTAGAAAAAAACTCTTTATGTTTAACTTTTGATGATGCTTATGCTGATTTTTATTTTTTGATTTTCCCTCTTTTGAAAAAATATAATCTAAAAGCTCTTTTAGCAATTCCATCAAAATATATTTTAAATGATACAGAAGAAAATGCTCAAAGCAGAATGAATTTTGAACATAATGCTTTATTTGAGAATTATCAAAAAGCTACATTTTGTACATATAAAGAACTAAAAGAGATGAGAGATAGTGGTTTAGTTGTTTTTGGTTCACATTCACATTCTCATGTAAATTTATTAGAAGAAAATATTGATTTAGATTTAGAATTAAGAATCTCCAAAGAGATTTTAGAAAAGAATTTAAATGTAAAAATAGAGAGTTTCGTATTCCCTTTTGGAAAATATAATCAAAAAATTTTACAAGAAGCAAAAAAATATTATAAATATAATTTTAGAATAGGAAATGCTATTCATAAAGATTTTAATGGAATAAATGAAGCTATTTATAGAGTTGATGGAGATGGTTTAAAAAGTGCTGATGAAATATTTAAAACTAGTAAATTATTAAAATATAAATTTAAAGGTTTAGTAAAAAGTTTGGGTAAAAAATGAATATAAGTGCAGTTGTTTTAGCAAAAAATAATCAAAAGACTATAGAGAAAACTCTAAGTGCTTTAGTAGAATTTGATGATGTAGTTGTTTATGATAATGGTTCTACTGATGATACTATTGAAATAGTAAAAAAATTTTCAAATGTAAATTTGATTAAGGGTGAATTTAAGGGATTTGGTTGGACAAAAAATCAAGCAGCAAGTTTTGCTAAAAATGATTGGATTTTAGTTGTTGATAGTGATGAAGTTATTGATAAAGAGTTACTAAAAGAATTGAAAGAAAAAATACTTGATAATAATTGTGTTTATAAATTGAACTTTAAAGCTTTTTATAAAGATATTCAAATAAAACATTGTGGCTGGAATAATCAAAAGATTAAAAGATTGTATAATAAATCTGTAACCTCATATAACAGTAATGATGTTCATGAAGATATTATTACTGATAATTTAAAAATAGAAATTTTAAGAGGAAATGTTGAACATTATAGTTATCAAACAATAAGTGAATTTGTAATCAAAGCAGATAGATATTCATCACTTTTTGCACAAAATAATGTTGGTAAAAAGTCATCTAGCCCAGCAAAAGCATTTTTTAATGGATTATATTCATTCATTAAAACTTATTTCTTCAAGCAAGGATTTAGAGATGGCTATGTTGGGTTAATAATTGCTTTTTCCCATATGGTTACAAATTTTTATAAGTATATAAAACTTTATGAATTAAATAATGAGAATAAAAAATGAATTTACTAATAACAAGACACGATAAAATAGGTGATTTTGTAGTGACTTTACCTCTTTTTAAAGCTATTAAAGAGCAATATCCTAATACAAAATTAACAGCACTTGTTTCAAAAATAAATTTTGATTTTGCAAAAAATATAGATTTTATAGATGATGTTATTTTATTCGATAAAAATAATTTATCAAAAACATTAAAAGAGATAAAAGAAAAAAAATTTGATGCCAGTATTAGTGCGTATATTGATATAGCATTAGGAAAACTTCTTTTTAAAAGTGGGATAAAAAAAAGAGTAGCACCAGCTACTAAAATAGCACAACTTTTTTTTAATAAAAGAGTAAAACAAAGAAGAAGTCAAGTAGCAAAAACTGAATGGAGATATAATCTTGATTTGGCAAAGAAATTATATCCAGAAATAAAACTTGATTTTACTAAACCACTTTTAGATATTAAAGTAGAAAAAGAAAAAAGGGTAATCTTTCATGTTGGATTTGGTGGAAGTAGTGATGGAAATCTAAGATTAGATGATTATATAAATTTAGCAAGAAGTATTAAAGACAGTTCTTATGAGATAGTTTTTAGTTTTGGACCAGATGATGGTGTTTCTAAAGAATATATAAAAAATAAACTTGATTTTAAAGCAACGATTTTTGATTCAAAAGTTTCTTTATATGAATTTACTCAATACATAGCTTCTAGTTTTCTTTTTGTTAGTACATCAACTGGTCCTATGCATCTTGCAGGAGCAACAAATACAAAAACTTTATCATTTTTTGGAGATTCTTTGTTTGCAAGTAGTAAAAGATGGGCAACTATAAGTAATGAAGAAAATCAAAACAATTTTATGATTAATTTTGATTATACAAAAGAAGATTATGAAAAAATAGAAAATAGATTAAAAGAGTTAATTAGTGAATAAAGATTTTTTTGTTTGGGATAATTACTCTGATCAACCTCAAGTTATTAAAGATAAAGCTTACAAGAAAACTATGCGAAAAAAGCATTTAAAAGATTTTATACAACTTTTTATTAGTTCTTTTTTTATTCTACCTATTGCAATGCTTTTTATGAAATTTTTTAAGGGAAAAGTAAAATTCTCAAATGACGATTTTTATGGTTTAGGAGTAAATCTTGATAAAGGCAATTGTCAAGTTGAATTAGTAGAAGAACTTCAAGTAAAAAACTTAATGATTAGATTGCCATTATGTGATATAAAAAATATTGATTTCTATGTTGATTTTGCCCAAAGTTTTAATAAAACAGCAAAAAAGAATATTCTATTAAATATTATGCAAGATAGAGAAAATATAGAAAATCATAAACTTTTAAAAGAAAATTTGGAAGTAATTTTTATAAAATTTGGCAGTTTTGTAAGTGAATTTCAAATAGCAACTACAATAAATCGTGCAAAATGGGGATTTTTTAGTGTAAAAGAGTATGTGGATTTTTATAAAATTGCTCAAAATTTAAAAGATGAAAAATTTCCAAATATAAAACTTTTAGGACCTAGTGTTATTGACTTTGAATACTACTATAATGTTAGAGCTATGTTTAATTTTGAAGATATAAAATATGATATAGTTAGCTCTTTACTTTATGTAGATAGACGAGGAAGTGCAAAAAACAAACAATATCTTTTTTTTGATTTTAAAAATAAAATTGATTTACTTTTTTCTTTAGTAAAATTAAGTCCAAAATGTAAGAATGAAATTTATATAACTGAGGTTAATTGGCCTATAAAAAATACAGCTCCTTATGCTCCTACAAGTGAAAAAGAGTGTGTTTCAAATGAGGAATATACAAAATATATGTTAGAGTATTTTGAAATAGCAAAAGAAAGTAAAAAGATAAAAAGAGTTTATTGGCATCAACTAATTGCTCCAGGATATGGATTGGTTGATAATAGAGGAGGAGAAATTATAAAATATCCTCAATTTTATGCTTTTAAAGAGATGATTAAAAAAAATGATTAAAGAAATATTTATAGAAATACCTTCTTGGTTGGGAGATGCTATTATGGCAACACCTGCAATAGAAAATTTGATAAAAATATATCCAGATGCTCAAATAACACTTTTGGGTTCTTTTGTTTCAACTCAAGCTTTTCAAGGCTATCCGAATATAAAAAGAGTAATAGTTGATGATACAAAAAAGAGTGGGAATAGATATAAAAATCTTATTTCTTTAGCAAAAAGTATTGGAAGAGTTGATTTAGCAATTTCATTTAGAAGAAGTATCTCTTCTAAATTTATGATGTTTTTTATAAAAGCAAAGAAAAAGTTTAATTATAGACGTTTTACAAAAAAAGAGATACATTTATGTATTAGATATAACGACTTTGTAAATAAAGTTTTAAATTTACAAAATGAAGTAGGGGATTTAAAACTTTATTTTAAACCTTTTAAGTACGGTAAACCAACTTTAGGAATAAATCCAGGTGCCACTTATGGAAGTGCAAAAAGATGGTACCCAAAAGAGTTCGCAAAAATTGCAATTGAAATGTCAAAAAAATATGATATTGTAATTTTTGGAGGACCAGTAGAAACTAATATTGCAAAAGATATAGAAACTGAATTAGTTTCAAAAGGAATAACAAATTATCAAAATTTAGCTGGTAAAACTACAATTCCTGAACTTATTGAAAAAATTGCTGGACTTGATTTATTTGTTACAAATGATAGTGGTCCTATGCATATTGCAGCCGCTTACAAAGTAAAGACAATAGCTATTTTTGGTCCTACAAAATTTACTGAAACAAATCAATGGAATAATCCAAATGGAGAAATTGTGACAAAGAATTTGGATTGTGCTCCTTGTATGAAAAGAGTTTGTCCATTAAAACATCATAACTGTATGAAAAATATTACAGCTGCTGATGTTTTAAATGTAATAAATTTTAATTAATAAAGAATAGAGGTTATATGTTATTTAACTCATATGAATTTATATTTATATTTTTGCCAGTAATGTTTGTGGTTTACTTTTATTTGAATAGTAAACGATTAATATTAGGAGCAAAGATATGGTTAGTAGTAGGGAGTTTGTTTTTTTATAGTTACTGGAATGTAATATACCTTCCTCTAATTTTACTTTCAATATTTGTAAATTATGGTGTAGGATTAAGTTTAGTAAATCATGAGAAGATAAGAATTTCTTCAAAAACAATACTGAGTTTTGGAATAGTGTTTAATCTAGGATTATTAGGATATTTTAAATATACAGATTTTTTTCTAGATAACTTTAATGGAATATTTGGAACAAATATACCATTGCCACATATAATATTGCCTCTAGGGATTAGTTTCTTTACCTTTACACAAATAGCATTCTTAGTAGATGCATATAAACAAGAAGCAAAAGAGTATAGCTTAATAAATTATATGCTGTTTGTAACATATTTTCCACATTTACTAGCAGGACCAATTTTGCATCATAAAGAGATGATGCCACAATTTGCAAGTAAATATAATTGGGTAAAGAATTATAGAAATATAGCATTAGGACTGTTTATTTTTTCAATAGGATTGTTTAAAAAAGTAGTAATAGCAGATACCTTTGCAGTATGGGCAAATGCAGGATTTGATACAGCAACAACTTTAAATCTAATAGAAGCATGGGCAACATCTTTGTCTTATACTTTCCAATTGTACTTTGATTTTTCAGGATATACAGATATGGCAATAGGTATAAGTTTGATGTTTAATATAAAATTACCTATTAACTTTAATTCGCCATATAAAGCACTTTCAATCCAAGACTTCTGGAGAAGATGGCATATGACACTCTCAAGATTTTTAAGAGATTATTTGTATATACCACTAGGAGGGAATAGAAAAGGTAATATTAGAACTTATGTAAATCTAATAACAACATTTCTATTAGGTGGATTATGGCATGGAGCAGGATGGACATTTATAATCTGGGGATTGCTGCATGGAATAGCATTAGCAATACATAGGCTTTGGCAAAGCTTAGGATTTAGAATGAATAAAATCTTAGCATGGTTTATAACATTTAACTTTATAAATATAACATGGATATTTTTTAGAGCAAAAGATTTTGAAAGTGCAATGAAAGTATTAGGTAGTATGTTTTCTTTTGATAATGTTGTTTTTGAAATAAAAAAGATCTTTGTAAATATTGGATCTAATGATTCAAAAGAGATAATTATTTGGATAATTATTTCATTTATTTTAGTATTGTTTTTTAGCAATAGTATGGAAAAAATGAGAAATTTTAAAACAAATAAGAAAATAGTATTTTTAACAGTTTTTTGTTTTATTATTGGAGTTTTATCTTTACATAAAGTATCAGAATTTTTATATTTTAATTTTTAGGTGTATTTATGAGTAATAAGAAATTTTTGAGAATTGTTTTAATATCTATAATTTTTATTATTTCTTTTATTGGAATAGTAAATTATATTGTTGATCCTTTATGGTTATTTAATCATTCAAATAAATTAAACCAAAAACAAGGAAGTTATGATGAAAGACAGTTAAAAACGAATTACCTATATTATAAAATAAAAAAAGATTTTGATGGAATTTTACTTGGAAGTAGTAGAGCGACATATATTAATCAAAATGATTTTGGGAATATGAATATTTTTAATTATTCAGCTGGTGCAATGATGCCTTTTGAATATAGAGATTTTATAGATTTTGCTAAAAAAGTTAAAGGTACAAAATTAAAATACATAATTATTGGTTTTGATTTTTTTGGAACGAATACAATAGATGAAAAAAAACGTTTAAATCCTAAATTTTACATAGATAATACTATAAATTTTAGTAGATATAAATTTTTATTTTCAATAGATACTTTTAATAAGTCAATTAAAAATATAAGGTATTCTCTCATAGGTAGAGATATGTATTATGATAGAAAAGCTATAAAATATAAGAACATAATAACTAAAGAAGAACTATTAAAAAATTATAATAGTAGTATAAAAGAACAAACGAGAATTCTTAGTTATCCAAATTATAAATATAATGAAAATTATATAAATATTTTGGAAACAATAAAAAATGAAAATCCTGATACTGAGTTTATTGTTTATACATCGGCTGTAACATCAGATTTATTAGTGTCAATTATAAAAAATGGAAAAAGATGGGAAGAATATAAAAGATGGTTATATGAACTTATAGAAGTATTTGGTGAAGTTAATCATTTTATGACAATTAATTCTATAACAAAAAATCTAGAAAATTATTTTGATGATAATCATGCATATCCTTCGACTCTAAAATTAATAGCAAATAAATTAGCAAAAGTAGAAAATAAAGATTTTCCAGAAGATTTTGAGATTTTATTAACAAAGAATAATGTTGATAAGTATCTAGAAAATTTAAAAGAACAAATAGAAAAATACAATTTAAGTGAGAACTTAAAGAATTAAATAAGAGACTGTTAAATATTAGGCGTCAAAGTAATTCTGATAGGAGAAATCCTATCACACTTGAACTTAAATTTTGAGTTCACTATCTAATCTACCCTCGAAAAATATTGCCAATTGTGAAAGTGTTAAATTCCAATTCAACATTGACATATTACATTTTTTTGTAGCATTTGAATACGCATATAAAGTAATTTTAAAAGTGAATTTTTATCTGGGAATACATCTTTTGTTTTGGTGAGTTTTCTAAATTGTCTATGTACTGATTCAATTATATTCGTTGTATAAATCAACTTCCTTATTTCTGGAGGATATTTAAAATAAACAGATAGATTCTCCCATTTATTATTCCAAGATTGTAAAACTATTGGATATTGTTTTCCTTATTTTCATCAAGTTTTAGTAGAATATCTTCTGATACTTCTTTGGAAACAGCTTGATAAACTGGTTTTAAATCACTCATGAGTTCTTTATGCCAGATATCTTATAGAATTTCTAATTTGATGAATAATACATAATTGAACTTAAATATTTGGAAATATTGTTTTAATTGCTTCAGGAAAACTTTTTAAACCATCAACAGATGCAATTAAAATATCTTGTAATCCTTTATTGTTTAAATCTGTGAGAACTTAAAGCCAGAAATTCACACTTTCACTCTCTGAAAGATATAAACCAAGTATTTTTTACCTTCCATATTTACATTTGAAACATATTTCCATCATCTTTAATTTTATAATGAATTGCATCTAACCAAATAAATGGATATATTGAATCTAAGGTTTTGATTGCGAAGTTTTTTCTATTAATTATTTTACCTGTAATAGTGCTTATTGTTGCTGTTGAAATTGATACTTGATATATCTTCTATATGAGATGATATATTTGTATAACTCATTCCTAAGCCATACATTGAAAGAATTTTTTCTTCTATTTCATTTGAAATTGTTGTTTGATGTTTTTTAACTATTTGAGGCCTAAATGTTCCAATTCTATTTCTTTAAGTTGTCTAATAAGTGGAGCTAAAATTGTATCTTTGCCTGTAAGATTTTTACGATTTCTAAATTGTTCTAAAACTTCATTGAAGTAAAAGTTTACTCTCTCTTTCATTGTCAATCCTTGATATTATTTTATCAGATTGACATGGAATTTCTAATAGCCCGTTAAATAAAGAGTGATTTTCATCACTTTTCGGTTAATTCATTATCAATAATTTGACAAATTGTGTGTTCAAAAAGTATATGCATCTCTTGTATTCTTGGAGTATCATTTGAAGGAACAACTAAATTTATATCACAAAGTTCGTTCATTTTTCCTCCATCACGTCCTGTTAAACCAATAGTTTTACACCCCAAATCCTTTGCTACTTTTAATGCATTTATTACATTAGTACTATTTCCTGACGTAGAAATACCAATAAGTAAATCACCTTTAGAAGCTAAAGCTTCAACTTGTCTATCAAAAACTCTATCATATCCATAGTCATTTCCAATAGCTGTTAGTGCGCTTGTATCAGTTGTAAGAGCAATTCCAGGTAATCCTCGTCTTTCTGTTTTATATCTTCCTGTTAGTTCTGCAGCAAAGTGTTGTGCATCTGCTGCGCTTCCTCCATTACCACAAAGTAAGATTTTATTTCCATTTTTTAAAGTTTCAACTGCAATTTTTGAAGCTTTTTCTAAAGGCTCTTGCATAGTTTCTATAACTTTTGCTATTGTTTCTTGATGTGCTAAAAACTCTTTAATTATTGCACTTTTCATTTTCTTGTATCCTTTTTATCGTATTTGTTGTACTTTTTCCATCTACAAATTTTACTAATTTTAATTCATCTGCTATATCTTGACCAACAACATCCTTACCTTCATAATCTCCACCTTTTACTAAAACATGTGGTTTAATTAATTTAATTAATTCATAAGGAGTTTCTTCTTCAAAAATAACTACATAATCTACACTTTCAAGTGAAGCTAAAATATATGCTCTATCATCTTGATTATTTATAGGTCTTGATTCACCTTTTAGTTTTTTTACACTGCTATCAGCGTTTAAACCTAGTATCAAAACATCACCATAACTTCTTGCTTCTTCTAGGTATTTTACATGCCCTACATGAAGTATGTCAAAACAACCATTTGTGAAAACTATTTTTTTACCAAGATTATGAAGCTTTGATGCTAATTTTTCAATCTCTTCAAAAGTTTTTATATGTGAGTTTGAATTTGATTTATGTAAACTTGATTCATATTCATAAATTTCATCTAAAGTTGTCGTTGCACTTCCAAGTTTTCCTACAACAACACCAGCTGCTAAATTTGCAAAACTTACGGCTTCATTTATATTTAAATCATTTCCTAAAGCAAAAGCAATTGAAGCAATTACTGTATCACCAGCTCCTGTTACATCATAAACTTCTCTAGCAACAGTTGGTTTTATAGTAAGATTTTCATCAAAAATAGCAATTCCTTGTTCACTTAAAGTTATAAGAGATACTTCTAAATCACATTTTTCTTTTAAATTTTTTAAAGCATTTATTAAAGAATTTTCATCTTTTATATCTATATTTGTAGCTTCTTGAGCCTCTTTTTTATTTGGAGTAAGAGTATATGAACCTTTATATTTACTATAATCTTTTCCTTTTGGATCAACTAAAACTTTTACGCCATTTTTATTTGCAATATTTATAATATCTTGTGTTAATTTTGTAGTTAATACACCTTTTCCATAATCAGAAAGTATAATTGAACTATATTTTTTAATATTTTTTTCAAGATTTGAGATGATTTTTTTATGACTTTCTTCATTTATATCATCAATACTTTCCATATCATATCTTAAAACCTGTTGTTGTGAAGCTATAAGTCGGCTTTTTTTAGATGTTTTTCTATTATTTTCAACTATTAAATTTGAAGTTGATATTTTGATTTTTTCTAATAAACTTTTTAGTTCATTTGCAACATTATCATCTCCAATTACACTTATTACATCAACAGTTGCACCAAGAGTAAAAAGATTATTTATAACATTTCCAGCTCCACCTAAAACAGAACTCTCTTTTTTTACATTTACAACTTGAACTGGCGCTTCAGGAGAAATTCTATCACAACTTCCCCATAAATAGTGATCTATCATTAAATCACCAATTACTAAAATATTTGGTTTTTTACTTAGCATTCTCATCTATTTTACTTCTTCTTTAAATAGTTTTAAAATTTCAGGAATATATGCTTTTATTCCATCTTCTAAACTAAATTTTGGTTCATATCCTAAATACTTTGTTGTAGTTTCTATATTTGCTTGTGTGAAAAATTGGTAAGAACCAACATAAGGATTTGGAATATACTCTTTACCATTATTTATTTGTAACTCTTTTTGCAAAATATTTACTATATCTTCAAAACTTCTAGCATTTCCCGTTCCAACATTATAAACACCAGATTTTTTAGGAGTACAAGCTTTTATATTTGCTTGAATAATATCTTCAATATAGATAAAGTCTCTTAATATTTTGTCACTTCCTTCAAAAAGTTTTGGAGTAAGTCCTTTTAGTATTTGATGTCCAAATTGAACTACCATTGATGCAGTTTTATTTTTGAAAAACTCTCTTGGTCCATAAACATTAAAATATTTTAATCCAACTATTGAAATATCTAAATCTTTTTTTAAGTACTCATAAGTCACATTATCCATCATAACTTTACTAAAACCGTAAGCATTATTTGGCTGTTCATACCCAACTTCAAATCTATCACTATCTCCATAAGTTGCTGCACTACTTGCATAAATCATATTTGCTTTATGTTTTATTGCAATTTTTAATAAATCTTCATAAGCATTTACATTTGTTTTTATCATTAAATCTTGCTCTTGTACAGTTGTATCTGAAATAGCAGCTTGATGAAAAATATAGTCAAATTTATAATTTTTTTCTAAGGATTTTAAAACACTTTTATCGTTTATATCACCACTTATAACAATGCCTTTAAAACCTAAAAGATTTTTAAAGTGACCAAAACTTTTTAAATTTCCATTACTAAAAGTTTCACCACTTCTAAAACTATCTAAAACTACAATTTTTGATTTTGGGTAATTATTTTGAAAATAAAAAGCCAAACTAGAGCCTATAAAACCAGCTCCACCAGTAATTAGTATCGTTTTTTTATTAAAATTTATATCTGTATATTTCATGTTAGACCTTACTGTTTTATTATGTTTATTGTATCAAATAAAGTTTCAACTACATGTAAAACTTTATCATCTTTCTCTTTTGAAATTAATATTTTATTTGGAATATTTGCACTAATTGCAGTTTGAATATCACTCATTTTATCTCCAATTAGCCAAGATTTTTGTAAATCTATATCAAAATCGTTTAATGATTGTGTAATCATACCAATTTGTGGTTTTCTACAACTGCAGTTTTCTTCAGGAGCATGAGGACAAAAATAGACATTCAATATATTAATGTCATTTTTTTTAAACTCATTTTTCATCCAATTTGTAAGTTTTATAAAATCCTCTTTTGTGTAGTAATTTCTTCCAATTCCAGATTGGTTTGTAACTACAATAATTTCATATCCTAGCTTTATAAAATATTTACAAGCTTCAAAAATTCCATTTATAAACTCAAATTTATCAATTTCATAAACATATCCAAAATCTTTATTTATAACTCCATCTCTGTCAAGATAAATTATTTTCTTTTTATTTGTTTGAATAAAAAATCCTTTTTTATATATTATTTATTAAATATTATCATAAAGCAGTTTTAACTATAATAAGAGTTATTTTAAGTCAAGAAAGTATTTAGATGAAAACTACAATCTCATATAAAACAACAAATATTCTAATAGAAAAGCTAAAAAAACAAGAAAATATTGAAGTTATAAATAATAAAGGTTTTTTTAAAAAATTATTTAACAATAAAAAATATGCAGATGTGTATTTTCATAGTGGTTCTTTAGATGAAAAATCTATTAAAAATATAAAAAATTCAAAAATCACAATAGTAAATTCATTTTCTATAAAAAATAAAATATTAGAAGAATTAAAAATTTCATCAGAAAGAATCGAAGTTATATATCCTTCAATAAATATAAATATTGAAAATGAAGATAAAATAAAAACAGATTTTTATAAAAAGTTAAATATAGATTTTGATACAAAGCTTATATTTTTTACGGCAAAAATTTTTAAAACATCAGGAATTAAAGAGTTTTTAGATATTTGTTCAAATCTAAACTATTCAAATTTTAAAATAATAATTGCAGGGGATAAAAGACAAATAGGAAGTTTACAATTTTCGCTTCCAAAATATAAAAAACTTGAAGAAAAAATTATACTCATTGATGATTATAAAAATTTTGATGAGTTATTTTTAGTAAGTGATATATTTTTACTTCCAACTCATAATAAATCTTTTGCTACAAATATATTAAAAGCTATGTTTTGTAAATGCGTGGTTTTTTTAAGTATTAAAAATGATGCAAAAGAGGTGATTGATGTTTTTGCTTCAATGAGTAGTCCAACAGATGCAACTATTGCATTTAAGATTGATGCTATATTGTTGGATGAAAAAGAGTTAGAAAATATTAAAGAACAAAATAATAAGTTAGCTAAAGAGTGTAGTATAGAAAATAATTTGAAAAGATTTAATGAAGAAATATCAAATATTTAAATTTAACTTAAGAAAATTAAGATAAAATACGCAAATATTTTTCACTATAAAAAAAAGGAAAACAAATGTCAAGAAAATGTGCAATTTCTGGAAAAGGACCAATGGTTGGTAACAACGTAAGTCACGCAAAGAACAGAACTAGAAGAAGATTTTTACCAAATATTAGAACAGTTAGAGTTACACTTGAAGATGGAACTACTACAAAATTAAGAATTTCTGCTAAAGAGTTAAGAACACTTAAAAAACACTCATAAGAAGCACTAGATAAAGTGCTTTCATGAGTATCTTCACTAAATTAAAAAAAACGATTGGCTGGGAAATAAAAGCAGCTAAACCCTTATACGATTTAAATCCGATTATTTATTCAAAGCTAAAACCTTTACGACTTCCTTTAATAATTATTCAATTATTGATGATAATTGGAACACTAGCTTACGTTTATTTTGAGGATTATACAGTTATGCAAGCTGTTTTTCAGACTGCATATACTCTTACAAATACTGGATTTGGTGCTTTAAACGAATCAAATTTTAAAAATGAAACAATTGTATTTACTACATTTTTAATGTATGCTGGTTTTGCAAGTACAATGTTTGCAGTCGGTATTGTAATAGATGTTTTTATGAATGGTAATTTAAGAGAGCTATTAAAGGAGAGAAAAATGCTTTACAAAATAGCAAGATTAAGAAGACATTTTGTGATTTGTTATCACAATGAATACACAGCACAATTAGCAAGACAATTTAGAGAAAATCATATTCCTTTTGTTGTAGTTGATCCAAGTGATAATATTGAAGATATTGCTAGAGAAAATGGTTACCCTTATTTTGTAAAAGAAGAACCATATAAAGAGACAGCATTTTTAAAAGCTCACTTAAGTTCTGCAAAAGGTGCCATATCTTTATCAAAAAATATTTCGGATAATATTACACTTATTGCTTCTGTTAGATTATATGAAAAAGAGTTGGGAAGAGTACCTTTTTTAATAATTTCAAATGCAGAGACATTGAATGAAAAAATAAGATTAAAAAAACTTGGTGCTGATAAAGTTGTTGCAACTCCATCACTTATGGCAAAAAGAGTAAGTGCAATGGCAATTCGTCCAGATATGGAAAACATTCTTGATGAATTTTTATATAAAATTGATACTCCAATAGCAATGGAAGAAGTTTTTGTAAAAGAGACATCTTGGGTTGTTGGAAGAGAACTTAAAGATTTACGTTTAAGAGATACATTAAAAGTTTCAGTGATTGGAATAACAGAAAATAATGGACGATTTGTTCAAATGCCAAAAGCTGAAACAATGATAAATGCAAATAGCAAACTTTTGCTAGTTGGTTCACAAAGTGGAATTATAAGAGCAAAAAGAATTTTAACTTTAAATAAACAACCAGAGGATATATAAAATGTTTACTATTTTACCAATTAAAGGTTTTTTTGATCAGATTGATGGATTTTATTGTGATGGAATTCATGCAGGTCTTAAACCAAATGGAAATAATGATTTAGGATTTATTTATACAAAAGAGGCTTGTACTGTTGCAGCAGTTTTTACTGAAAATAAGTTTCAAGCGGCACCTTTAAAACATTTTTTACAATATGGAGAAAATTTCAAAACAAATTTTGTTTTAATTAATTCAAAAAATGCAAATGCACTTACTGGAAGAAAAGGAATAGAATCAATCAATACTTTGTTTTCTCAACTTGATTTTGATTTGATTAATCCAGTTATGAGTAGTACAGGAGTTATTGGAAATCCATTACCAATTGAGAAATTAATTGCAGGCGCTAAAAAGTTTGATTTAACAGTTAAAAATGGTGAAAACTTATCAAAAGCAATTATGACAACAGATGCATATCCTAAAACTTGTATGTATGAAGTGAAACTTGAAGATGGAACTTCATTTAAAATAGGTGCGGTTGCAAAAGGTGCAGGAATGATAAATCCAAACTTAGCAACAATGTTATGTTTTGTTTGTACAGATGCAGCTGCTCCTTATGAAGATATAAAAGAAGCCTTAAATATAAATAAAGAGACAACTTTTAATGCTATTTCAGTTGATGGTGATACTTCTACAAATGATACAGTTATGGTTTTAGCAAATGGAAAATCAAATGCTTATGATAAAGAGGCTTTCAAAGAAGTTTTAAGACTTGTTATGCATGATATGGCAATGTTAATGGTTGCAGATGGTGAGGGAGCAAAAAAAGTTGCTGCATTTGAAGTTATAAATGCAAAAAATGATAAACAAGCTGAAATTGCTGCTAAAGCTTTATCAAATTCACTTTTAGTAAAAACTGCACTTTTTGGAGAAGATCCTAATTTTGGAAGAATTGCATCAACTATTGGAGCTTCAAGAATTGATTGTGATGAAGAAAAACTTGTAATTTCATATAATGATATTATTGTTTTTAATAAAGGTGAAATTTGTTTTGATGCAGCAACGGAAGCAAAAGCTTTTGAAGTTTTAAAAAAAGACAAATATAAAATCATTTGTGATATTGGTCTAGGTGATGGTAAATTCACAGCTTATGGATGTGATTTAGGTTATAAATATGTAGAAATAAATGCTGACTATAGAAGTTAAGTTGTAGTAAATAATACTTTTACAAAATTTTAAGAACATAGTTTGTATAATAAAGAATCAAAATTTAAATAATAGGACACAAAATGTTTCACGAGTATAGAGATATCATTGCTGAATTAAAACAAAAAGACTCTCACTTTAATAGAGTTTTTGAAAAACATAATGATTTAGATCATGAAATTGTAAATTTAGAAAATTCTCACGCTGATCAATTTGAAATTGAATCTAAGAAAAAAGAGAAATTAAAACTAAAAGATGAAATTTACAACATGATTGTAAAACATAAAAGTGAAAACTAATTTGTAACTTTAATAATTTAAAAAGGGGATGAAAGTTTAGGCTTTTATCCCCTTTTTTTGTTTAGTTCTTTAATACAAGAATTACTAAAGTACAATTTAGATATAATCTATTAATTTTATATACTAAAGGCCTTTTTTATGGAAAACCTTTTCGAAAATCAAGATATTATAAATGTAAATATAGAAGATTCTGTTAAAGCTTCATATTTAGATTATTCTATGAGTGTTATTATTGGACGTGCATTACCAGATGCAAAAGATGGATTAAAGCCAGTTCATAGAAGAATTTTATATGCAATGCACGATTTAAGTATTACTTCAAAATCTGCCTATAAAAAATCTGCAAGAATTGTTGGAGATGTTATTGGTAAATATCACCCTCATGGGGATACTTCAGTTTATGATGCACTTGTAAGAATGGCACAAAATTTCTCTTTAAGAGCTCCACTTGTTGATGGACAAGGAAACTTTGGTTCTATCGATGGTGATAATGCAGCGGCTATGAGATATACAGAAGCTAGAATGACAAGAATTGCTGAAGAAGTTCTAAGAGATTTAGATAAAGATACAGTAAACTTTGTTCCAAATTACGATGATACGATGAAAGAGCCTTCGGTTCTTCCTACAAGAGTTCCAACACTACTTTTAAATGGAAGTGAAGGAATTGCTGTTGGTATGGCTACAAAGATTCCACCACATAATCTTGGAGAGTTATTAGAAGCAATTTTATACTTAATTGATACTCCTGAAGCAACTGCTGATGAATTAATGCAATTTGTTCAAGGACCAGATTTTCCAACTGGTGGAACTATTTTTGGTAGAAGAGGGATTATTGATGCATATAATACAGGAAGAGGAAGAGTAAGAATTAGAGCAAAACATCATATTGAAACAAAAGCTAAAAAAGAGATTATTGTTATTGATGAATTGCCATATCAAGTAAATAAAGCAAGACTTATTGAACTTATTGCAAACTTAGCAAAAGATAAACAAATTGATGGAATTTCTGAAGTTAGAGATGAGTCTGATAGAGAAGGTATTAGAGTTGTAATTGAACTTAAAAAAGATGCTATGAGTGAGATTGTTTTAAATAATCTTTACAAATCAACTCCTATGGAGACAACTTTTGGAATTATCTTACTTGCAGTTTATAATAAAGAGCCAAAAGTATTTAATTTGCCACAAATATTAAATATTTTCTTATCTCATAGAAAAACTGTAATTATCAGAAGAACAATATTTGATTTAGAAAAAGCAAAAGCAAGAGCTCATATTTTAGAAGGTTTAAAAATTGCTGTTGATAATATTGATGAAGTTGTAAGAATTATTAGATCTAGTTCAAATGATGCAGAAGCTAAAGAGAGTTTAGAAACAAGATTTGATTTGAGTGCTATTCAATCTCAAGCAATTTTAGATATGAGACTTGGAAGATTAACAGGACTTCAAAGAGATAAACTTGAAGCTGAATATCAAGAACTTATGATATTAATTGCAGAATTAGAAGCAATTTTAAGAAGTGAAGAAAAATTAAATGAAATTATTAGAGAAGAATTAACAGAAATTAAAGAAAAATTCTCTAATGATAGAAAAACAGAAATTGAAGATTCTTACGATGAAATTGATATTGAAGATTTAATTCCAAATGAGCCAATGGTTGTTACAATCACTCATAATGGATATGTAAAAAGAGTTCCTATAAAAGCTTATGAAAAACAAAAAAGAGGTGGAAAAGGAAAAGTTGCAGTTACTACTCACGATGATGATTTTATTGAAAGATTCTTTGTAAGTAATACTCATGACACACTGATGTTTGTTACAAATATGGGACAATTATATTGGTTAAAAGTTTATAAAATTCCAGAAGGAAGTAGAATTGCAAAAGGAAAAGCAGTTGTAAACTTAATCAATTTAAGACCTGATGAAAAAATTATGGAAATAATTCCAACACCAGATTTTGATGAATCTAAATCTTTAGTATTCTTTACAAGAAATGGAATTATAAAAAGAACATCATTAAATGAATTCTCAAATATTAGAAGTAATGGTGTAAGAGCTATCGTTCTTGACGATGCTGATGAAATTGTAACAGCAAAAATTGCTGATGTAGAAACACAATATATTATGATATTTACAAGTCTTGGTCAATGTATTAGATTTGAACTTGAAAAAACAAGAGATCAAGGAAGAAGTACAAGAGGTGTAAGAGGTATTAAATTTAAAATTGATACAGACTTCGTTGTAGATGCTGATGTTATTAGTAGTGAAGATCAAGAAATATTAACAGTTTCAGAAAAAGGAATTGGAAAACGAACAACAGTTGAAGAGTATAGACTTACAAATAGAGCAGGTTCTGGTGTAATTTCTATGAAACTATCTACAAAAACAGGAAATGTTATTGGTGAAGTTTTAGTTGATGATACTCAAGATTTAATGTTATTAACATCAATTGGAAAAATGATTAGAGTTGACATGAATACAATTAGAAAAGCAGGAAGAAATACAAGTGGAGTAATAATTGTAAATGTTGATAGTAATGATAAAGTTGTATCTATTGCGAAATGTCCAAAAGAAGATGAAGAGATAGAACTTGATGAAAATGGAAATGTAATTAGATATAACGAAGATGGTGAAGTTATTGAAACAAATAGTTCAAATGAAGAAAAAAATTTAATAGATATATTAGATTCAAATGACAATTTAGAAAAAGGTGAGGAAGAGTAAAAATGAGAAAATTCAATGTAGCAGTAGTAGGAGCTACTGGAGCAGTTGGTGAAGAGTTATTTAGAGTTTTAGAAGAAGTAAATTTCCCTATTAACAAATTAATACCACTTGCAAGTGCAAGAAGTGCTGGTTCTAAAATTGAATATATGAATAAAGAAATTACTGTTTTAGAATTAACTGAGACAGTTTTTGAAGAAAATGATGTTGAAATTGCATTTTTTAGTGCAGGTGGTTCAGTTTCAGAAAAATTTGCAAAATTTGCAGTAGAAGCAGGGGCTGTAGTAATTGATAATACAAGTCATTTTAGAATGGATCCAAAAGTTCCATTAGTTGTGCCTGAAGTTAATCCTGAAGATATTAAATTATGGAAAGAAACTGGAATTATTGCAAATCCAAATTGTTCAACAATTCAAATGGTTCAAAGCTTAAAACCTTTAGATGAGTTATATGGAATCAAAAGAGTTGATGTATCAACTTATCAAGCAGTTTCTGGTGCTGGGAAAACTGGTATGGAAGAGCTTGTAAAACAGATGCAAGACTTTTTTGCATTTAGATTAGATGAAACAGAAATAAAAGCATTTCCTTATCAAATTGCTTTAAATGTAATTCCACAAATTGATGTAGCAAAAGAGAATGGTTTTACTAAAGAAGAGATGAAAATGGTTTTAGAAACTCAAAAAATTATGCATAAAGAGATTCAAGTAGCTGCAACTTGTGTAAGAGTACCAGTTTTAAGAAGTCATAGTGAATCAATAACTGTAACTTTTGAAGATAATATTGATGTTGATGTTGAAGAAGTAAGAAATGCATTAATCAATTTTGAAAATGTTAAAGTAATTGATGATTTACCAAATAAAAAATATCCAATGCCAATAATTTCAACAGATACTGACTTTACTTATGTTGGAAGAATTAGAAAAGATGTTTATGCACAAAACATAGTTCACTATTTTAATGTTGCTGATCAAGTTAGAGTTGGGGCTGCTACAAATGCAGTTAGAATTGGTCTTAAATGGATAGAGCTAGAAAGTGATATCTAATGTTTGAAAAGTTATTTGAGAATGCTCTTTGGAATAGTAGATTTATAGTTATTCTTGCTGTAATCTTTGGTTTCTTAGGGGCTGTAATTTTATTTATTGTTGCAAGTATCGATGTTATTGATGTTGCAAAATTTATCATTACAACATTCATTGAAGGAAACCATCCTGAGCATTTTCATGAAGATGTTGTTGCTGGAATTATTGGAGCAGTTGATTTATATTTAATAGCGGTTGTTTTATTGATTTTTTCTTTTGGAATATATGAATTATTTATATCAAAAATAAATGCGGCATGTACACCTGAAGAATGCAATTCGATTCTAAATATTAGTTCATTAGATCAATTAAAAGATAAAATTGCAAAAGTAATTATAATGGTTTTAGTAGTAAACTATTTCCAAAGAGTACTACATACAAATTATCAAACACCATTAGAATTATTATATTTTGCATTAGCAATTGTGGCATTAGCAGTTGGGCTTTACTTCACAGGTAAAGTGGGAAAACATTAAAAAAGGTAAAAAATGTCAAAAATTTTTGTAGATGCATGTTTTAGAAAAGAGACTCCTTATACTCCTGTTTGGATGATGAGACAAGCTGGAAGATACTTACCAGAATATATGGAAGTAAGAGCAAAAGCTGGAAATTTTTTAAATTTATGTCATAACCCAGAATTAGCTGCTGAAGTTACAATTCAACCACTTGATATCGTTGGTGTTGATGCAGCTATTTTATTTAGTGATATTTTAGTTGTTCCAAATGAAATGGGAATGAAATTAGATTTTTTAAAAGGTGAAGGTCCAGTTTTTGATAAACCGATTAAAACTGAAGCTGATTTAGATGCTTTAATTGGTGGCGAAGAAGCTGCAAATAAATTAACTTATGTTTATGAAACAATTAAAATTTTAAAACAAAGATTGCCTCAAGATAAAGCTTTGATTGGATTTACAGGTGCTCCTTGGACACTTGCAACTTATATGATTGAAGGTCAAGGAACAAAAACATACAATCTTTGTAAAAAAATGATGTATTCAAATCCAGAATTTTTACATAAAATCCTTAGACGTGTAACTGATGTGGTTAAGTTTTATATGGAAAAACAAATTCAAGCTGGAGTTGATGTAGTTCAAATCTTTGATTCTTGGGCTGCTGCAATTGAACCTTCAAAATATGATGAATTCTCATGGAAATATATGGTAGAAATAGCTGAGTATTTAAAAGAAAAATATCCTCATATTCCAGTTATTATGTTTCCAAAAGGAATAGCTGCATTTATTGAAAGAGGTTTAGTTTACGGAAACTTTGATGTATTTGGAGTAGATTGGGGAACACCAATGGCTCTTGCAAAAGAAAAATTAGGTGAAAAATATGTTTTACAAGGGAATATGGAACCTTGTAGATTGTATTCAAAAGAAGCAACAACAATGTGTGTTGAAGGAATTCAAAATATTATGGGTGGAAGTGGACACATCTTTAATTTAGGTCATGGGATTTTACCTGATGTGCCAGTCGAAAATGCAATACACTTTGTAAAAGAGTGTCAACGAGTATCAAAAAAAGTATAAAACAAATTTGTTTTAGAAAATTATTATAAAAGAGAAGCTATTTAGCTTCTCTTTTTTTATTTAAAAGGATTTTTATTTTGTCATATTCAAATTCTATTATTTTTGGACCAATTCCTTCAAGAAGATTTGGAATATCTTTAGGTATTGATTTGTCACCATCAAAAAAACAGTGTAATTTTGACTGTTTATATTGTGAATTAGAAGCTGCTAAAACTATTGATAAAATGGATACATCTCCAAGTGTTGATAAAATTATAAAAGCAATAAAAGATAGTTTTATAAATCATCCTAAAATTGATGTAATTACAATCACATGTAACGGAGAACCTACTTTATATCCTAAATTAAACGAATTAATTAATGAGATTAATAAGATAAAAGGTGAAACAAAAACTTTGATTTTATCAAATGGAAGTACTATTTATAAAAAAGAGATTTTTGAAGCTTTATTAAAAATAGATATTGTTAAATTGTCTTTAGATTGTGTAAGTGAAAAGTGTTTTAAAAAACTTGATAGACAAAATAAGAGTGTAGAAATTGAGAGAATCGTTCCTTCAATGATTGAATTCTCACAAAAAACAAGAAATGATTTTGTTTTGGAAGTTTTATTTGTAAAAAATGTAAATGATAATGAAGAAGAGTTGAATTTATTATATGAAGCAATTAGATTAATAAATCCAAAAAGAATTGATATAGGAACTATTGATAGACCACCTGCATATAAAGTAAATCCTGTTAGCTATCAATTTTTAGAAGATGTTGCAAATAAATTTAAAGGATTAAATGTAAATATTGTTTTTAAGAATAGACCCAAACAAATTATCTCATATAATAAAGAAGAGATACTTTCTATGATAAATAGACGACCTTTAACTATTGAAGATATAGAAAATATGTTTGATAATCAATCCAAAATTCTTTTAGAAGAACTGATAAGAAACGAAGAAATAGGCTTAGTTGATAATGCAGGAATTAAATTTTATAAAAAAATAGCCAAAATATAAAAAACCACTTGACAAAAAGAGAAAAAGGTATTATAATTCCCGTCCAATTTAAGAGGATAAGTTAAAAAAGATTCCGGCATAGCTCAGCGGTAGAGTAGATGACTGTTAATCATTTGGTCCCTGGTT
>Ga0265295_1001206_pt1 | contig 46763 bp, 29 predicted proteins | sample Munlansysbiofilm_FD_192503 | JGI IMG/M metagenome (GOLD analysis project Ga0265295, IMG submission 192503) | Leachate microbial communities from a municipal landfill in Southern Ontario, Canada - Methane capture system biofilm | ecosystem: Engineered > Solid waste > Landfill > Unclassified ...
GCACATACTCCAGCGAAGCCCCGCAAAGCTGATGTTGCAGTTTTATACTTTTGCTCAATATAGTTTGTAGACGGGTGATGCGCATGACTGAAGACTGTATGGCGGTCCAGGTTCCCTATGATAAAGACGAGTTGAGTTTTACCCTGCCGCGGCGGCGCCTAGCCGGCGTCTTTGCTCCGGCTCTGGCGCAAAAGCGTCCGGCATTTCCTGAAAAGGAAATATTGGCCAGGGCCTTGGCGGAGCCTTTCGGCTCTCCTCGGCTCGAAGAGCTTGCCAGAGGCAAGCGGTCAGCCGTCATTATCGCCAGCGACCATACGCGGCCGGTGCCCAGCAAGCTGATTATGCCGGCTCTGCTCAGCGCTCTGCGACAGGCTAATCCCGGAATGCAGATCAGCATACTGATCGCCACCGGCTTCCACCGCGCCAGCAGCAACGAAGAGCTGCGCTATAAGTTCGGCGATGAAATCGTCGAAAATGAACGCATCATCATGCATGACTGTCGGGACAAAAACTTTCTGCTCAGCCTGGGGCGGCTGCCCTCGGGCGGGGAACTATGGCTGAATAAGCTGGCACTGCAATGCGATTTGCTGCTGGCCGAGGGCTTTATAGAACCGCATTTCTTCGCCGGCTTTTCCGGCGGACGCAAAAGCGTGCTGCCCGGCATAGCCGGAGAGCAAAGCGTGCTGAGCAATCACTGCGCGGAGTTCATTGATTCCCGGCAGGCGCGGGCCGGCTGTCTGGAGGGCAACCCCATGCACGAGGATATGCTTTGGGCAGCCCAAAAAGCCGGATTGGCATTCATCGTGAACGTTATTCTCAACCAGGACAAGCAGATCATAGCCGCCTACGCCGGGCATCCGGAATCGGCTCATCTGGCCGGCTGCGAAAAGCTTAGGCGGCTGGCGCTTTGCGAGGTCCCCGAAAGCCAGATCATAATTGTGGGCAATGGCGGTTATCCGCTGGACCAGAATATCTACCAGGCGGTAAAGGGCATGAGCGCGGCGGAAAGCGCCATCGCCCCCGGCGGAGTCATCATTATGCTGGCCGCCTGCCGGGACGGACATGGCGGCGAGGCTTTTTATCGCAGCCTGGCCGAGGCTTCTTCGCCCCTCGAGCTGCTGCAGAAAATCCGCCGTGTGCCGGCGGCAAAGACCCGGCCCGACCAGTGGGAAAGCCAGATATTGGCAAGAATTCTGGCTAAAAACCCGGTGATCATGGTCAGCGAGCCGAAAAATCATGCGCTTATCGAGGCCATGCATATGCTGGCTGCTACTGATGTCGAACAGGCCCTGCAAATGGCTAGAGAAAAAACCGGCGCAAAAGCTAAAATTGCCGTTATCCCCGATGGAGTAGCCGCCATAGTGCGAAAAATATAGCAGCGGGAATGGGAACGGGAACGGGGAGCCGGCTGGAAGCCGGCGCTCCGACCCCGCTATAGGCGCGGCCATGTTTTATATTGGGCTTATTAAGTTTATCTTTATGCCCGCGTCTTGTCCCCTGGCGTATTAGGGCTAAAAATCCCTTTCGTGTATCTTGGTGTGTCTTGGTGTCCTCCCCTGCTCTGCTGCACGATTACTCATGGCGCGGCTGTTTTTCTTTTTATTTGGCCTATTTTCACTTGACAAGCGCCTTGTTTTGGCTACACTATAGCTATACGCCAAACGAAAGGCGCTTTCAGCTTCTTACCCCCAACCCCATAACAAAAAAGGAAGAGCAAAATGTCGCGACCAGTCACAATTTTCACCGGTCAATGGGCCGACCTGCCCCTGGCCGAACTCGCTCCGCTGATCAAGTCCTTTGGCTACGACGGGCTCGAGCTGGCCTGCTGGGGCGACCATTTCGATGTGGAGAAGGCCGCCGCCAGCACGGCATACTGCGAAGGCCAAAAAAAGCTGTTGGCCAAGGCGGGTCTGCAATGCTGGGCCATCAGCAACCACCTGGCCGGACAACTCACCTGCGACCCGAACAATGACGCGCGCTCGAACAACTTCGGCAATCTGCCGGCGGAATGCAACGACAACGCCGAAAAGAAGCGGCAGTGGGCCATCAAGTCAATGAAGCAGTCGGCCAAGGCGGCACACAACATGGATGTGAAGGTGGTCAACGGCTTCACCGGCTCGCCAATCTGGCATATGCTCTACAGCTTCCCGCCAGCCAGCGACAAGATGATCAATGACGGCTTCAAGTACTTCGCCGACGTCTGGAACCCCATACTGGACGAGTTCGACAAGTACGGCATTCGCTTCGCCCTGGAAGTACACCCCACCGAAATCGCCTTTGACATACATACGGCTCAGCGGGCACTGGAAGCCCTGGACATGCGCCCCGCATTCGGATTCAACTTCGACCCCAGCCACCTGGTCTGGCAAGGCGTGGACCCGGCCGAGTTCATCAAGGCCTTCCCCGAACGCATCTATCACGTGCATATCAAGGACGCCAAGCTGACCCTGGACGGACGCAGCGGCATACTCTCATCACACCTGAATTTCGGCGAGCCTAACCGCGGCTGGGACTTCAGAAGCCCGGGGCACGGCGAGGTGGACTTCGAGGAAATCATGCGTGAGCTGAACCGCATTGGCTACAATGGGCCGCTCTCGGTAGAATGGGAAGACAGCGGCATGGACCGGGAATACGGTGCCCAGGATGCCTGCAATTTCGTGCGCAGCATCGACTTCTCACCCTCTGGCACGGCCTTTGACGCCGCCTTCAACCAGTAAGCACTGACCCCGACTCTTGGCGAGCCGGGGTCTGCTCTTCTGCCAGGCCCCGGCTTTCCCCTCTTTGTCTCAGGAACCCCCTTCAATCTATTAACATATCTATGTCATTTCCTTTTGTTCACCTGCATGTTCACAGCGACTACAGCATGCTTGACGGTGCCATACGCTGTTCGGACCTGGTCGGTCAAGCAAAAAAATTCGGCATGCCGGCCATAGCGGTCACCGACCACGGCAATATGTCGGCTTGTTTCGAGCTTTTGCAGGAGGGCAAAAAACAGGGTGTCAAGCCTATTTTGGGCTGTGAGTTCTATGTTGCGCCTGGCTCGCACCTGGTCAAGGACCAGTCACTGCCCAACTATCAGGGGCACCACCTGGTCTGCCTGGCCGAAAACCTGCAGGGCTACCAGAACCTCTGCCATCTTAACGAGGAGGCCTGGCTGCGCGGGTTTTATTACAAGCCCAGGGTGGACAAGGAGCTGCTCAAGAAGTATAGCGAAGGCCTGATTGCTCTGAGCGCCTGCCTGGGTGGCGAAATACCCACACTGCTGGCTAAAAACAAGGAGGAAGAGGCCGAGGCCACCCTGGTGCAGTACCTGCAAATCTTCGGCAAGGAGAATTTCTTCATCGAGCTACAGGACCACGGCCTCGAGGAACAGGCCCTGGTCAACCCCAAGCTCATCGAGCTGGCCAAAAAACACCAGGTAGGCATGGTGGTCTGCAACGACGCGCATTACCTGCGCCGCGAGGACGCCCAGGCGCACGACCTCTTCCTCTGCATAGGAACGCAGACCAATATCCATGACGAAAAACGCTTCCGCTTCGCAAACAACGAGTTCTATCTCAAAAGCCCGGAAGAGATGCACAAGCTCTTCCCCGAGCTGCCCGAAGCCTACCAGAACACCGTGGAAATCGCCCGACGCTGCGAAGTGAGGCTGCCCACCGTCAGCGAAGACAAAGTCAACCATTATCCCGAGTTCCCGGTGCCCGAAGGCATGAGCAGGGAAGCTTACCTGCGTCAACAATGCCTGAAAGGTATGCAATGGCGCTACGGCCAGGACTTTGCCAGCCCGGACCTGGACGAGGAGGCAAAAAGCAAGCTGGCAAGAATGGACTATGAGCTAGGCGTGATCGCCGCCAGTGGATTCACCAGCTACTTCCTGGTGGTCTGGGACTTCCTGGCCTACGCCGCCAAACAGGATATACCACTGGGGCCGGGCAGAGGCAGCGGAGCAGGTAGCATCGTCGCATACGTGCTGGGCATCACGCACATAGACCCGCTGCGCTACGGCCTGCTATTCGAACGCTTCCTGAACCCCGAAAGAGTCAGCCCGCCGGACTTCGACATAGACCTCTGCGAGCGCAGACGACACGAAGTTATAGAGTATGTGCGCCATAAGTACGGCGCCGAAAACGTGGTGCAGATCGGCACCTTCGGAACCCTGAAGGCAAAGGCGGTCATCAAAGACGTGGCCAGAGCCATGGGGCGCAGCGTGGACGACGCCAACCGCATCACCAAGCTAATCCCCAACGACCCAAAGATGACCCTGACAAAAGCCATGCACGGCGATGCAAAAAACAACCTGGCGCCCAGCAAAGAACTGCAGGACTTGCATGACAACAACCCCTGGGTGCAGGAGCTCTGGAAATTCGCCCTCACCCTGGAGGGCATGAACCGCAACCTGAGCATACACGCCGCCGGAGTCATCATCAGCGACCAGCGAGTCTCAAACATAGTGCCCATCGCCAAAGGCGCCGGAGATGAACCCATAACCCAATTCTCCGCAGGACCCTGCGAAGAGCTGGGACTGCTTAAAATGGACTTCCTCGGCCTGAAAACCCTGACCATTATTCAAGATGCCCTGGACCTGATCAAAAAGCACGAGGGCAGGGACATCAAAAGCAATGACATCCCCATCGAGGACAAGGCCAGCTTTGAACTGCTGAACCAGGGACAGACCATAGCCATATTTCAGTTGGAAAGCGCCGGCATGCAAAGCCTCTGCCGCCGCTTCGGAGTGAGCCGCCTTGAAGACATCATCGCGCTCATCGCACTGTACAGACCCGGCCCCATAAAGTTCCGCGATGAGTTCATCGCGCGCAAAACCGGACGCATCCCGGTGGACTACGAGCTGCCCGAAATGCAGCCCATACTCGAGGAAACCTACGGCATCATGCTCTATCAGGAGCAGATCATGCAAGTGGTGCAGGCCGTGGCCGGCTTCTCCCTGGGCAACGCCGACATACTGCGCCGCGCCATGGGCAAAAAAGACGTCGAGGTCATGCTCGAACAATTCGGCAAGTTCCAGCAGGGCTGCCAAAAGAGGAACCTGCCCGAGCCAGTCATTAAAAGCATCTGGGACAAGATAGTCATGTTCGCCGGCTACGGCTTCAACAAGTCGCATAGCGCCGCCTACGCCCTGCTCTCCTACCGCACCGCCTGGCTGAAGGCCAACTACCCGGTGCACTTCATGGCGGCGGTGCTCTCCAGCGAACAGGGAAATGCCGAAAAGCTGAGCTTCTACCTGAAAGAATGCCGCAGCATGAATATCAGGATACTGCCCCCCGACGTGAATGTCTGCGACAGCTGCTTCTCGGTGGACGGCGACAACATACGCTTCGGACTGGCCGCCGTCAAAGGCGTAGGCTCGGCCACCGTGGCCAGCATCATCAAAGCCAGACAGGAAGGCGGAGCCTTCAAAGACCTCAACGACTTTTGCGAACGGGTGGAGAACAACAGCAAAAAGAACCTGGAAAACCTGATCAAGGCCGGCGCGCTGGACTGCTTCGGCCTGCGGCGCTCGCAGCTGCTGGCAGTCTGCGAGGACGCCCTGGCCATAGCCGCTCAGGCCATCAAGGATCGCCAAAGCGGCCAAGGCTCACTGTTTGACATGCTCGCCCCAGAGGAGCGCAAGGTAGTGGAGTTGCCGGTGCTAGACCTGCCTGAATGGAGCCTGGGCGACATACTAGACTACGAAAAAGAGCTGCTGGGCTTCTATATCAGCGGGCATCCCATAGCCGAATCACAAGAGCTGGTGGATAAGTTCCAGCTTGACGACCTCAGCGTTATCCAGCAGATGCCCGAGGGCAGCATGGTGCGCGTCGGCGCATACCTGAGCGCAGTCTCCATCAGGACCGCCAAGCGAGACCAGCGCCCCTGGGCCATTTTGCAGATCGAAAACCGCGAGGCCAGCCTCGAGGCATTGCTGTTCAGCGATAATTACGCTGAAAACCTGCGCACCTACCCCAGCGCACTGCAGGCCGGCAAGGTGCTTATGCTCGAAGGAGAGGTCTCCCAGCGAGACCCGGACGCGCCCGCCAACCTCATCGTCAGCCGCGCCGTCCCCATCGAGCAGGCCAATGTCGTCTTTGCCGGCTCGCTGATGCTCAAAATCCAGCAGTCCGAGTTTGACTCCGAGAAGCTTGCTCGGCTAAAGCAGCTTTGTCAGGACAATCCTGGCGACACGCCGCTTATCTGCTGCCTGGCCTGCGACAACGGGTCTCTGGTTTTTGTCAGCAACGACAAGCGCGGGGTAACTTATTCAGCGCAGCTACAGCGCCAGCTCAGTGCGCTTTCCGGTCGCGACAGCCTGATTGTACGCGCCTGCAAACAGCGTCCGAAGGCCAAATCCAGAAACGGCTGGCGACGCAACAACGGCATTGTTTTGGACAACTAGCCGAGACACGGCCAAGCTCAAAAAACTTAGTGTGACTTTGTCCGTCTTAGGAATCATGAAAAAATAAATTGTTAAACTTTACTGAGCAGATTCGCTTTCTTGCTATACAGTATATTCGGGTTTTTCTTGTACATACCGACCAGAAACAACTCAACTTGACAATTTAAATTTTCATAGTTCCAAGCATGGCATAGGGTGCAGCAGTGATACACGGCACGGTGTCAGCACACATGACACAGTACCAGTATCAGCACACGGCAGGGTACTGGCGCATCTCAGAATATGGCGCGGAGCGCCATACTATAATAACCCTAGGCGCGAAGCGCGGAGCGCGGAGTGCCTAGGGTCAGGCTACCACACAAAATGGCGCCTGAAAGGCGCCACTAAAAGATTAGCATCAGCAAGTCGCGCCTTCTAGGCGCCGGTTTTTGGGGGACTTTGTCCCCCAGGCGCTTCGCCCTTCGGGCTCCGCGCCTGGGGCTACTATAGTATGGCGCTTCGCGCCACCGCCGGCCAGATTAAAGGAGGCGCTTCGCGCCCCCGCCAGCAAGACATAAGACGCTCCAAGCTCTGTGTCCAACACAACAAATCACATAAAAGTACCGTATCAGTGTTGCGCACCGGTACTAAGGAATTATGAAAAAAATAAATTGTTAAACTTTGCTGAGCAGATTCGCTTTCTTTCTATACAGTATATTCGGGTTTTTCTTGTACACACTAATCAGAAACAACTCAACTTGACAATTTAAATTTTCATAGTTCCTTATTACTTCGTGTCCAAAACCTCTTTGTTTCTTTACATCAAAGCTCCTGGTATAGCCTCATGAAAATCTCGGTGCCGATTATCAAGCAAGTTGATCTGCTTATCCTGGGCGGCAGCAGCACAGTGGTTGAGAAAGCCCTGGCTTTGCGGCAACAGGGACACAGCGTCTTTCTGCTCACACCCTACACCTATTTTGGCGAGGACTACTGCGCCGGGCTAAACCTGCATGAAGTGCCCCAGTCCTGGCAGCTGGGCGACAATCCGCGCCCGGCTCAGGTCAAGCTGACACTGCTCAAAAAACTGCTGCAGGCCGACATCACTTTTCTTTTCCAAAGCTATCCGGTCAAATTGCTCTACGGCGACAAAGGACAATTCGCCGGCCTGCTCATTGCCAACCGCAGCGGCTTTCAAGTCATCGCCGCCAAGGCGCTCCTGGACGGCAGCAGCAACTGCCTGCTAGCCGACCTGGCCGCACTGCCGCGCAAGCCCTTCAAACCCGGCAAGCGCAAAGTGGAACGCATAGTCTTGGCCGAAAACTATGAAAACAAACCCGGGCTTGAGGTCAAAGACCTGAAGCGGGTATATCGCTATGACGACAAAGACTACCGCCTCTTTCAAGTCAGCCGCGAGTTGAATTTCGACAGCAATCAGCAGGCCTGCCTGTCACAAGTCGAATGCCAGATGCGCAAAGACAGCTGGCAGCCGCAATTGGTCGCCGCCGCAGACCAGTGCAGATACCAGCTGAATGACGGCATTAGCATCAGCTATACGCCTAGCACAGAATCGCCATATTTCTTTGACAGCAGACACGACAGCGAGGAAATCGCCGCGATATTGCCGCAAATCAAAGCCAGCGCCCCGGTCCAAGACAAAAAAAACACCGGAAGGCAATTGCCAGAAGACCTGCAAGTGCGCCGCCAAGACAAATATTTCCGCTTCGAAAACGCCGCGCACATAGAGCTGGAGCTGCATGACCTGCCCATTTTGGAAAAATGCCAGGTCCTCGTGGTCGGCGGCGGCACCGCCGGCGCGCCGGCAGCCATAGCCGCAGGCAGAGCCGGAGCCAAGTGCATCTGCCTGGAAAGCACTAGCGGCCTGGGAGGACTGTGCACCATGGGACGCATAGGACGGTATTGGTACGGCAACAAGGTGGGATTCTGCCATGAACTGGACCGGGGAGTCACAGAAATGGGGCCGCAACCCAAATATCCGCTTGAGCATAATACCAAGGACACAGAATGGAAACGGCACTGGCTACTGCTGGAAGGCGACAAGGCCGGCGTGGAGTATCGCTTCCAGCATAGCGCCGTGGCTGCGCTGTGCCGCGACGAGCAGCTCTGCGGCGCCCTGGTCTGCGGCCCGGGCGGCGCCGGTTTCATCCTGGCAGAGGCCCTGGTGGATGCCAGCGGCAACGCCGACCTGGCCCTGGCCGCCGGTGCGCAACAAGCACGCGAAACCTTTGAGCCGGCACTGCAAGGAGCAGGACTGTCGCCCATTATCCCCGGCAACGACTATAGCAACACCGATTATAATTTCATCAGCGAAGAGGATATCTTCGATTTTACCCGCGCCTTCGTGCAGGCGCAGCATAAATTCGCCAAGGAGTTCGACCTGGTGCAAATGGCCGACACCCGCGAAAGAAGACGCATGCTGGGCGAAATCACTCTGCTGCCGCAAGACTTTTACGCACAACGCTGCTATGATGACACTATCTGCCTGGCACGCAGCAATTTTGACACACACGGCTTTATTGTCAGCCCTATGTTCATGCTGCAGCCCCCAAACGAAGAGCCGTACTTTGCTAAAGTGCCCTTCAGAGCGCTGCTGCCCAAAGGGCTGGAAGGACTCCTGGTGACCGGACTGGCAGTGAGCGCACACCGCGATTGCCTGCCGCTCATCAGAATGCAGCCCGATGTGCATAACCAGGGATACGCCGCCGGACTGGCAGCCAGCATGGCAGTCAAACAAAATGGAAAAATGCGCCGCATCGACATCAAAAAACTGCAGAAGCAACTGCATGAATGCGGCATCCTGGAAAAAGAGATATTGCAGGAAAAAGACGGCCTGCCGCCAAACCCAATCGTGAATGAATATACACGGCTGGCAAAGATATTCATGCAGCCCGACAAAGCGCTCCCCGAGCTGCAAAAGAAATTCGCCGGAGAGCAAGACCTGTTCACAGCGCAGCTGCTGGCTTTTATGGGTGACAACTCCGCTCGCGAGCTTCTTGCCCGGCATATAGACGACCAGCAATGGGATCAGGGCTGGGACTATCGCGGCATGGGGCAGTTCGGCGCCTGCGTCAGTCCGCTGGACTGTCAGCTTATCGCACTGGCAAACCTGGACAATGCCGAGATTATCTTCCTGCGCAAACTCGAACAACTGCAACCCGAGCAGGCTTTTTCACACTTCAGGGTAATGAGTCTCATCTTTATGAAATACCCCAATCGGGCCGCCATAGAAAAATTGGAAAGCCTGCTGGCCGCCCCCGGCATGGCAAATCACGCTCAAACCGATTATAAGGCGGCAGTGGCCGCCATGCGCGAAACCGTCAACGACAACTCGGTGCGCAATGCCCAGCTCAAGGAAATATATCTGGCCCGGGCCTTGAACGCCTGCCAGCCCGGGCATCTATTGGCGCGACGCTCCCTGCTCAGCTATGCCGAAGGACTGCAGGCCTGCTACGCCATCTTCGCACGTGAAGCGCTGGAATAAATAAAACTTAGTGTGTCTTAGACCCGTCCAAAAAGCTGGCCTGGCAGGAATTTGGACACGAAGACACACGAAGCTACACTAAGACACACCAAGTCGTCTTCGGCTAAAATTAGAATACTCTGTGTATGCAAAAAAAACTACTGCGGAATTCGACTCGATGCGTCAAAATATAAAACCTTCTAGGGCCTCAGCAAGCAGGGCAGATTTTCTGCCTATGAGTCGCCAGGAGATGCAGGCACGAGGCTGGGATGAACTTGATATCTTGTTGGTCAGCGGCGATGCCTATGTGGATCATCCTGCCTTTGGCGTACCCCTGCTGGCGCGCCTGCTTGAGAAGCGGGGCTACCGCGTGGGTATCGTGGCGCAACCGCGCTGGGACAACCTGGAGGATATTCAAAAGCTGGGCAGACCCAGGCTTTTCTGCGGCATCTCAGCCGGCAGTCTGGACTCTATGCTCTGCCATTATACCGCTTTTCGCAAAAAGCGCCGCGACGACGCCTACACCCCGGGCGGTCAGGCCGGCGCGCGTCCCAACCGTGCCTGCCTGGTCTATAGCAATCTGGTAAAGGCTGCCTTTCCTGGGCTTTGTCTGGTGCTGGGTGGTGTGGAGGCCTCCCTGCGACGCTTCGCACACTACGATTTCTGGAGCGACAGCCTGCGGCGCTCGCTCCTGCTTGACAGCAAGGCCGACCTGCTGGTCTATGGTATGGGAGAATACGCCATTGCTGAAATCGCCCAACGACTGCAAAAGCAGCAGGGGCTGGAAGGAATCAGGGGCACGCTAAGAGTGTGCACAGAGCCTGGCTCGGCCAGTCTGCTGCCTTCTTACGAGGAAATACTGGCCGACAAGGTCAAGCTGCTCTGGGCCACTAGCGAGATGGAGTCGGCCATGCATGCCGGCTTGCCTTTGGCGCAGAAGCATGGCCAGCGCTACGTCTTCTGCGAGCCGCCCGCGCCCTTGCCCAGCGAGGCAGAGTTAGACTCATATTATGAGCTGCCTTTCACGCGAGAGGCGCATCCCAGCTATAGGCAAGCCATTCCGGCTGTAGCCATGCTCAAGTGGAGCATGACGGCTTTGCGCGGTTGCGCCGGCGGCTGCGCCTTTTGCTCGCTGGCTTCGCACCAGGGGCGCTTGGTCTGCTCGCGCTCGCCGGCCTCGCTGCGTAAGGAGGCTCAGGCGCTGACCCGGCTCAAGGGCTGGAAAGGGCAGGTCTCCGACGTTGGTGGTCCTACCGCCAATCTCTGGGGGGCGAGCTGCCGCATTGAAGGCAAGGGCTGCCGTCGCCCCAGCTGCCTTTTCCCGGATTTTTGTCCTCAGCTGCGTTTAGAGCAAGGTGCCTATATTGAGATGCTGCGCAGTCTGGAGAAACTGCCCGGTGTGAAGAAGGTGGGCATCGCCAGCGGACTGCGCTTTGACCTGGCCTTGCGCGACCCGGATTTTTGTCAAGCCCTGGTGGGCGAATTTGTCAGCGGTCAATTAAAGCTGGCTCCGGAGCATAGCGAAGACAAGGTGCTGCGGCTAATGCGCAAAACTGATTTTAGTCTCTTTGAGGAGTTCAGCCAACGCTTCGCGAAGTTATGTCGGCAATGCGGCAAGGAGCAATATATCGTGCCTTATGTGATGAGTGCCTATCCGGGCTGTAGCATGGCGGATATGCAAGCCATGCAGGCCTGGTTTAAGCGGCGCGGCTGGAAACCGCAGCAGGCGCAGTGCTTCATACCTACCCCGGGCACCATTGCAACCGCCATGTACTATGCCGAAACCGACTTGCAAGGCAATAAAATATATGTGGCCAAAAGCGATCGCGAAAGAGAAGACCAGCACGCCGTGCTCTACGGACAGCAGAAGAAAGGGAGCCGGACAAGCAGAAAAACTCGATAAAATCGTATGAAAACATATTTTTTGGCAGAAATTTGAATTTTAGACGAAGCCGACTTGCTGTGTCTTAGTGAGGCTTCGTGTGTCTTTGTGTCCAATATTTTTTGCCGTATTACTCTTCGCTCTTCGGCTTTTCCACTGCGAGCAGCCAGGGTGCCCAGAGCTGTGAACAGAGGCAGGCATTGGGCAGTTTCAAAGCCAGCAGCTGCTCCTGCCCGGCTTCGGCTGCCGGCAAAGGCAATAAGCAGGCCTGCTGGCTTTGGCTGTACTGACGCTTGCCGTTTAAGTATATCTCGCTTTCCTCGGGCAGCGGCAGCGCAAAAACAAAGACCTGTTGGCCCTCCTCAATTTCCGGGCTTTCAAAACCAGCCACCATCCAGGTAAAGCCCTGGCTGGCCGCGGCGTTGTTCTTGCCCTCTTGCAGCTCCTCCCAGACCTCGGCATAGCGCCTGGCCTCCGGCTGCCTGGCGCTCCACTCTGACAGGCTCCGCATCTTTTCTCCCAGCGGCGGCTGTCCTTCGTCCGCCGCCACTGACATCCACAGGGAGGGCAGGCTTTGCAGAGGGGTCTGCAGCTCCGGCAGGGAGAGCCAGGGCAGCAGAAATTCATCCAGCAGCTGATTTGCGGTCAACAGCTCCGGCATGACTGCATTTTCCAGGCGTCGGGCGAATTTTTGCCTAAATGAGGCATATGCCCTAAACTGCCTGAGAGCCGCAACCAGGTCGCAGTCCTTGCCGCGGTTAAGCATATCGATGAAACGCAGGGTTTTCAGCAGCTCCAGCTGTTGCTCGTGATAGAGCAGAAGCAGTTGCAGGCGCTCGCTTTCTAGCGCAGGTAAGCCAGCCTGCTGAAGCCCCTGGTAGAGAAATATGCCGCTGCGTCGAAAGTCTTCCTCGCCAATGCTGACGCTCCAAGGAGGGGGCGGCAAGCTAAAGGCGCCGGGCAGCTCCAGACGAGCAGGCAGCTGACGCGCCAGCGCCTGGTTCCAATACTGACAATATTGGCTCAGCAAGGCGCCAAGGCCGGCCTCCTCAGAGTAGTACCCCAGCGGCGAGGCCTGCGCATCATTGGCCAGAGAAGCGTAAAAAACCGGGGCCGGCGGCAAAAACAGGTTCATACCGTCGGAAAAAACGCTGGCTGGCAGAGCCAAAGCCTGCTGTTGACTCTGCCAGTGGGTCAGAGAAGACAAGGGCGCCGAAACACGTCTCTGACAAGAACAGAGCAGGCAAAATAACAGTGTTGCGAATAGTAGAGATCGTACGGTATTTTGCATGATATTCTCATTAAAAGGGCGCAGGACTAGCCCTGGCGCTCTGTCTTCATCTGCTTTGGGATCCAGACGCAACGCAGTTATTCGCTCAGCCTGCCAGCTTCCTCGGCCATCAGGGCACTCACGGCTTTGGCGAAGTTCAGCGGGTCTTCGATGGGCAGCTGTGCCATGAGCAAAGCCTGGTCGTAGAGCAGCCGGGCGTATTCATCCAGCTTGGGGTGGTCGGCCTGCTTTTCGTACAGCTGCCGCATCACGCCTACCAGGGCATGCTCGGGGTTAAGCTCGAGGATACGCTTGGAGCTGGGCACCTCCTGCTGCATGGCCTTCAGTATCTTCTCCATCTGCACACCCATGCCCCACTCGTCGCTCACCAGACAACATGCGCTCTCGGTAAGACGCTTGGAGAAGCGCACCTCCTTCACCTTCTCGCTTAAAATGGCGCTGAGCTTCTCCAGCAGGCCCTTGTTTTCCTCGGCTACCTTTTTACGGCTTTCCTCCTTGGCTGCCTTCTCGTCCTCGCTGTCCAGGTCCACATCGCCTTTACTGATACTGGTAAGTTTTTTCTCCTCGAAGCTGCTGATGTCATTGACTATCCACTCGTCTATGGGGTCAATCATAAACAGCACTTCAAAGCCCTTGCTGCGGAAAATCTCCAACTGCGGAGCGTTTTGTGCGGCATTGCGGTCTTCGGCGGTCAAATAATAGATATCCTTTTGCTCCTCGGGCATGCGTTTCACGTAGTCGGCCAGCGAAGTCAGCTTGCCCGGCTCGGTGCTGCTGCTTTCAAAAAGAAGCAGGTCCTGCAGCTTCTCGCGGTTCTCGAAGTCAGTGTGCAGCCCCTCCTTCAGCACCTTGCCGAAGCTCTCCCAGAATTTCTCGTAGCGCTCGCTCTGTTTCTCTTTGATCTCAGCCAAAGTATCCAGCACCTTGCGCACGACGTTCTTGCGGATAATCTGCAAGGCACGAGCCTCCTGCAGCATCTCGCGGGAGACGTTCAGAGGCAGGTCGGCGGAGTCCACCACGCCGCGCAGAAAGCGCAGATAATTGGGCAGCAGCTCCTCGCAGTTGTCAGTAATAAAAACACGGTGCACGTAGAGCTGCAGCCCCTTATTCTTCTGCTCGGGCATAAACATATCCATGCCAGCACGCTGCGGAATATAAACCAGGGCCTTGAACTCGGCCTGCCCCTCCACATTCCAGTGTATGCTCTCGAAAGGCTCCTGGAAATCATGGCTGATATGCTTGTAGAACTCGGCGTAGTCTTCGCTGTTTACCTCGTTTTTCGGGCGCAGCCAGATAGCCTTGCGGGAATTCAGCGTCTCCTCAGTGACCGTTACCTTGCGCTCGGCCCCCTCGATCTCCTTGCCTTCTTCGTCGCGCTCGACCTCTTCGCGCACGATGTCCATGCAAATGGGGTGCTCAACGAAATCGGAGTACTTTTTCACCGTCTTGCGTATCTTCCACTCCTCGAGATACTCGACATGCTCCTCATTCAAATGCAGGATGATATCGCTGCCGCGCTTCTCGCGCTCGGCTTCTTCGAGGGTATAATACCCATCGCCGCTGGACTCCCAGCGCAGCGCGCCCTGCCCGGCCCGGCGGGTAAGCACAGTCACCTTGTCAGCCACCATGAAGGCGGAGTAAAAACCCACGCCGAACTGACCTATCAGCTCCGGAGCCAGAGCCTCCTTGTTCTCCTGCAGCTGCTCGAGAAAACGCCGCGTGCCGGAGTTGGCCACCGTGCCGATATTCTTCTCCACCTCGTCGGCACTCATGCCTATGCCATTGTCTGATATGGTAAGCAGCTTCTTGTCGGCATCAACGCTGATCTTGATCTTCCAGTCCGGATCGTCCTCGAGGATGGACTCATCCTTGAGCGACTCGAAACGAGCACGGTCTATAGCGTCAGAGGCATTGGACAAAAGCTCGCGCAGAAAAATCTCCTTGTTGGAATACAGAGAATGGATAACCAAATCCAAAAGCCGCTGTACCTCGGTCTTAAACGCACGCTTCTTTGACATTAACGATACTCCTTCTACAATCTTAGGCAAATAGGCAAAACCATAATATAATTTTCCTGGCGGAAATTTCCCGCAGCCAGGCAACGGCTAGGCTCAACCGCCCTATGCAGGGTTATAGTTCGTCCGATTCGTCCGATTAAATGATGCGTCCGATTCGTCCGATTCGTCCGATAAAATGATTCGTCCGATTCGTCCGATTCGTCCGATTCGTCCGATAAAATGATACGTCCGATTCGGATGAACTCAAAAACGGGGACTAGGCCGGCAGACAAATTTACGGATAGGACGCGGTGTTGAGAGCGTTGCCATGACGGGCTATCGGCAACTTATTTTTGTGTTTTTTTGGCTTGAAAACCAAAAATCTTGATGTATTTTAGGTTTAAAGCTAAAAAAACCTGTAAGGAATGCCAAATGAAGTATATCAACAGAACATTGGAACCGGAGTTGAAACGCCGTTTTTTTGCGGGGAAAGCACTTGTTTTGTACGGTCCGCGGCAAAGTGGGAAAACGACTTTGATCAAGCATCTAACCGTGAAATACGGCGATCAAGTCCTCTGGATGAATGGCGACAACCCCGATACGCGAAATACCCTGTATGAAATCAGCACTGCCAGTTGGAGGCGCCTGCTGGGCAACAAAAAAATACTCGTGCTGGATGAAGCGCAACGCGTTGAAAACGTCGGCATGGCTCTGAAGCTAGTAAGCGACGAGTTGCCGGACATCCAGGTCATAGCCTCCGGTTCCTCGTCATTTGAGCTGATGAATCTTACCGCCGAGCCTTTGACAGGACGAAAGTTCGAATACCGCTTATTGCCCTTCTCTTTTGCTGAATTATGCGAAGAGCATGGGCTGTTCGCTGAAAAGCAGGAACGCGAGAAACGCATTCTTTTCGGAAGTTATCCCGATGTGGTGGCTCATCCCGGCGATGAACAACAACGCCTCAGCGAAATTGCCGGAAGCTACCTGTTCAAAGATATTTATGCCTTGGACGGCTTGAGGCGCACCAGCATTCTGGACAAGCTTATACGGGCGCTGGCCATGCAGATCGGCTCGGAAGTCAACTACCACGAACTGGCAAGACTGACTGGAACAGACGGCAAAACCGTCGAACGCTACATCGATTTGTTGACAAAATGCTATGTGGTATTTCCTCTTGGGGCATACAGCAGAAATCTTCGCAACGAAATCAAAAAAGGATTCAAAATCTTCTTCTGCGATCTGGGCATACGCAACGCCGTCATCAATAATTTTACGCCTTTGGATTCCCGTACCGATGCGGGAGGGATGTGGGAAAACTATCTTATTTTGGAACGGCTGAAGAAAATCCAGAATCAGCCATTTCCGCCGCGTTCTTTCTTCTGGCGGACAATGGCTCCTCAAAATCACGAAATCGACTACATCGAAGAGGCGCAAGGCCAACTCCACGCCTGGGAAATCAAATGGAGTCCTCACCCAAAAGCAAAAATTCCCCAGACTTTTCTGAAGGCCTATCCGACTGCCAGGACTGGGATCCTCAGCCCGGATAATTTCGATGAATTCCTGCTGGATTGAGTTTCAAGATAAAAAAGCCATTGAAGCACTAAAACATATATCTTAGTGTCCCAAACCGTCAATTTCAGAGCAGCGATTTTGGGTCCATATCGACACTCACATATACCCTGCGGTCGCGCTTATCCTGCAAGCAGGCCCTGGCCGCCTTGAGCATGACCGAAGCTTTTTTACCGCGCAACAATATTTGATAGCGGAAGAAGTTGTTTATTTTGGCTATGGGTGCCGGCATGGGGCCAATCATCTTGACCTCCTTGCCTAGCAGCAGCTGTAGTTTTTTACCGAAAGCCTCGGCGCAGTCTTGCAGCTTTTTTTCATCCTCGCTGCGCAAATGCAGCATAAGCATCCTCGAGTATGGCGGGAACTGCAACGCTTCACGGCTGGGTATCTCCTCCTCGTAAAACTGCTTGAAATCGTGTCGCTGAGCCGCTTTCAGGGCGTAGTGCTGCGGCGAGAAGCTCTGTACGATGACCAGTCCAGGCTTGTCTCCACGCCCGGCCCTGCCGCCCATTTGCGTAATCAGCTGAAAGCTGCGTTCGGCACTGCGGAAATCGGGCATGTTCAGCCCCAAGTCGGCCTGGAGCAGCCCTACCAGGGTGACATTGGGGAAGTCAAGCCCCTTGGCGATCATCTGCGTGCCGATCAGTATATTGATGTGCCCTTTGCGAAAAGCCTCCAGCACGCTGCGATAGGAGTCCTTGCTGGTCATGCTGTCGGAGTCCATTCTGGCCACAAAGGCCTGCGGGAAAAGCGCGCGCGTGACCGATTCTATCTTCTCGGTGCCGTAGCCCTGGTAGCGTATCTCCGGGTCTTGGCACTGCGGGCACTGTTGCGGGGCGGGCACTTCGGCGCCACAATGGTGACAAAGCAGTAGCTCTTTTTTCCGATGATATGTATAGCTGACGCTACAGCTCTGACAGCCGGCGGTATAGCCGCATTTGCTACAGCTCATCTGGGTGGCAAAACCGCGCCGGTTCAGGAAGAGCATAACTTGCTCGCCGGCGTAAAGCCGCTCGTTGACCTGTTCGACGAGGCGCCTTGAGAAGATGCTGCCCTGGCCGCTCTGGGCACGTTCCTGGCACATGTCGATGATCTCCACCCTGGGCATGGGCCGCGCATCTATGCGCCGGGACATCTCGAGCAGCTCGTAGCGCCCCTGACGGCAGTTGAAATAGCTCTCCAGCGAGGGAGTGGCGCTGCCCAGGATCACGCTGGCCTGCTCCATTTTACCGCGCAGCACGGCCATATCCCGGGCGTTGTAGCAGGGTGCCTCCTCTTGCTTGTAGCTGTTTTCATGTTCCTCGTCGACGACGATCAGCCCCAGTTTGCGCAGCGGGGCAAAGATAGCCGAGCGCGCGCCGACCACGATGGGGCTGCGTCCCTCGTTAATGCGGTTCCACTCGTCAAAGCGCTCGCCCTCGCTCAAGCCGCTATGCAGCACGCTGACCAGGTTTCCGAAGCGTTGTCTGAAACGATCGCAGGTCTGCGGCGTCAAGGCGATCTCGGGCACTAGCACGATGGCCTCCCGCTCCAGTTCCAGGCAGTGTTGTATGGCCTGCAGATAAACTTCGGTCTTGCCGCTGCCGGTGACCCCGTGCAGCAGCATGGTGTCGCCCTCGCGCTTTTGCAGCGCGGCCCGGATGCTGGCCAGGGCGGCCTCCTGGTCGGGGTTGAGTTTTTTGGGCTGGTCTGGCTGGATAATGTTGTCGCGAAAGGGATTGCGCTCGACCACGCGTTTTTCCTTGCTCAGCCATTCGTCTTTGCAGAGATTATTGATGAGCGCCTCGCTGGCCTCGACCATGCCCAACAGCTCCTTCACCGGCAGCGCGCCCACCTTTTGTATGGCGCGCAGCACTGCCTTGCGCTTCTCGCTTAGAGCCTCGAACTCCTCTCCCATGCGCAGGGCCTTGGCGCTGAGGGTGACATAGTTGAGCTGGCGCTGTTTCATCTCGCCGCGGCGCACGACGGCGGGCAGCATGGCCCAGACCGCGTTTTCTATGTTGCAGCAATAATAGTTGCTGATCCAGCCGGCCAGCTCAAGCAGCTTGTCAGGAATTTGCTGCGAGTCCGACTCGAGGCTATGTATGCTTTTCAGCCTGGCGAACTTGGAGCCGAACTTGAGGCCGATAACGTAGCCGGGCAGCAGCTCGCTGCGCAAGGGAGCCATGACGCGGCTGCCAGGATGCAGCTGGGAGGCCAGAGCCTCGGGCACCAAGTAGTCCAGCCCCTGATTGATGGCGCGGTCAAAGGCGACCTCAGCCACCAAAGGCAAAGAACTGGAACTGGAAGAACCTGAAGACATAAGTAAATTAGTGTGTCTTAGTGTGTTTTAGTGTGTCTTAGTGTGTCTTAGACCCCGTCCAAAAAGGGTCGTAATGTGGAAAACCCGTTTGTGGCGCCCCTACAGGGCGCCGGATTCGGGGGGGGCTTTTACCCAGGGTAAGCTCGGCTCCTGCGGAGCCTCGCTTACCCTGGGCTATATTAGGTTGCCCCTTTGGGGCACCATGTGACAGATTCTCAAGAAAAAATTGAAATTTCAGCAGGAAATTTGCGTTTTTCATGCTATTTCATCGAGTTTTTCTGTTTTGTTGAGATAAAAACAGGTTGTTCGAAATCTTGCAATTGCAGTTTATCTGCTTAATCAGCTTCCTTTTATTTTTTTTTGTGCCTTTTGTGTTTTTTGTGGTTCAAAGGCTTTTTGGACAGGGTGTGTCTTGGTGTCCCTAGCAGCGGTTCTACTCGATTATCCGTTCCCAAATAGCCAGGGTTTCCTGTCTGCGGTCGCTATAACAGGAGGCCCTGGACATATTCGCCTCGCGGATGATCTTGTACACTGTGTGCACGGAGCGGTCCGGCTCATAGGCCACAGCATATATTTGCGCCAGGTTGTTTTCGGTGAAATCGAAGCTGCCCTGCACCCTGCTCCACAGTTCGGTGGAGAGGCTTTCGGACAGGTCCACGCCTTCGCTTTCCCAAAGCTCCCTGGCCTGGCGCACCTCCTCCATATCCACCTCGTCAAGCCCCAGGACTCTGGCTATATTGGCGTCACTGGCCGAGAAGAACGATGGTTTTGCATTTCTGACCTGGCTTGGGTAGCTCAGGCCCGGCGGCGGCAGCACGGCGATTTCTCCGGGTATGGCATTTCTCCATCCTGGCAACCAACAGAGTTCCGCCTTGAACTCCATCTCGCCGTTTCTTGGCAGGGTTGGGAATCCTTCGGCGGCATAATGTTCAGCTTCCATGCCGTTAAGCTTATGCAGGTCGTCGCTGTCTATATAGTCTCCCAGGACATCGAGGAACACGTTCACCTCGTCAAGCAGGTCCAGCTCATCATCGCTGATGTTGTCACGCAGCTTGTCTGGCTGGCTTACTTTAAAGCCTTCCTCTGCGGAGGATAAAAATGTCTGTACCAGGCCATTGTCCAGGTTATGCGGTCGGCGGTCTAGCATCCAGGGGCTGAAGTCCAGCGCCTGCCTCATCTCGTCATCCTGGCTTTGCCCCAGGCGCCGGTTGCTGAACAGGCGCCGGTCGCAGAGATGCATCCAGTAGCTCAGGTCGGCGCCCGACTCGGCCTGGTAGCGCAGACGCTGTTTACGCGTCAGTACTAGGGCCTCTTTCGAGACCAGCTCGGAGACCATCATGAGGTGCGAGATAAGCAGCATGCAGACCGCCAGCACGCCTAGCACCATAATCAGAGCCACGCCGGACTCCGATTCTGTGACATTGGCTTGTTTCATATTCCCCGGATTTTTCATCTTTTATCCTCGGGCAGCGGGTCCCACTTGCCGTATCTTTCCCGGAAGCTGCTTCCCATGCTGCGCCGCAGCCAGGTCTCGGTTCGCCCGTCTTGCCAATTAACCGTGACTTTCACGGCCAGTGGCAGGTCTTTGCGTTCGGAGTCCTCGGTTTCCCAATGGTCCAGCCACATAATGCGCTCCCGCCAGTCCAGGCTCTCATCGGCCTCCCAGTCGGCATAGAGGAACTGCAGCGACTCCACATTTTCGGCCAGCAGCGAGACTTTTTTACGTTCCCCCACCTCGTCCCAGTGCAAAAATGGCCTGTCGCTGTAGACCATGTAGAGCTTGCTGTCCTGCAGCAATATTTCCGCGAAGCGCAGGCTTCCCTCGATTTCGTCGTTCAGGCCATGCAGGTATGCGCAGCGCAGGCGATCGCGTTCGGCGATAAGAAATGGCGTTTTCACCCCGTCCGGGTCCGGCCAGGTAAAGGGTACCATGTGTTCGAGCATTGCGCGCAGGCTGCGGTCCAGGCCCAGCAACTCATTGAAGCGCTGTCGTTCGGCCATGATACGCCGCCAGCTATTGCTGGTCTCCCGCGAATAAGCATAGAGCGTCAGAGCCACCAGCAAGAAGATGCTAAGCGCGACAATGATCTCCAGCAGGGTAAAATATCTTTTGCGCGCTTTCATTGCAAGTCGTCCTCCTTGATCATCTTGCGCACGCGCAGCTCTTCCATGAGCTTGCCGGAGACGTCAAAGACCTCGATATGGAACTCGCCCAGCAGCCAGCCCCGTATGCTCTCCTGGGCCTCCTCGGGCAAGTCGTCAACCGCGTAAAGATGGCAGACACTGGAGAAGCCCTGCGGCAGCACGCCTTCGGGCATGATGGCGCCCGGCCCGGCTAAAAGATAGCATTCCGCCACCTGTCCGAGGATATGCTGGCGCGCCCAGCGCTTTTCGGCACGCAGCAAACCGGAGCGCGCCGCGCCCACGATGCCAAGGCTGGCCACCACCGACATGGCCAGAATGGTGGCCGCAATCATGACCTCCATCAAGGTGAAATAATGTTTTCGCATATTTCGAGCCTGGTCGACAGTTTGTAAAGTATGCCTATAAATATAGCCCCTGCCAGGAAAAAACAAATGCCGGCACCGAGGCAGGCATGAAAAAAGACCTTGGCTGCGCGCAGTCAAGGTCTTTGGCTCAATGGTGCTCGAGGCGGGAGTCGAACCCGCACGGGTGTTACCCCACTAGGCCCTCAACCTAGCGCGTCTGCCAATTCCGCCACCCGAGCAATTAAAATGTTTCCAAGTAACGAAGCTTAATATATGTTTGCAGTGGCAGTTTTGCAACCCAAAACGGAAAATATACAGTCTGGCGAAAGCAAACTTTCGCCAGACTGCGTTCATTAGCTCAGATTTTTCATTCCGGAATCCGGGCACAGCGGAGCCAGGCTAGATTTTCTCCGTTTTTTGTCCTCGCAGCATATGGGCATTCTCGCGCTAGCGCCCTGGCTTCAAAACTTGCTGTGCCTCAGCCTGTCTTCGTGACCAAGCAAGCCTAGCGTTGCTGCCGTTTACGCCAGTGTGCCAGGCTGGCGGCGCCGGAAAAACCCAGCTTGGCGGCAATCTCTTTCTGCAAAAGCCCGCTGTTTTCCAGTTGTCGCAGAGCCGAGAGCCTGACCCGGTTGATGTATTCCCCCACAGGGCAACCCGCATATTGCTGAAACAAGCGCTGAAAGTGCACGCGGCTGTAGCCAACCAGGCGAGCCAGGCTCTCGATGCTGTCCCCTGCCCCCAAACTGGCGTTGATATGCTGTTGCACTGCCTCCATGGCCTGCCGGCGACTGTCCTGGGATGGCGACTCGCTGGCCTGCCCCTCCAATAAAATCGCGGCCTCGGTGAAAAGCAGCTCGAGCACGCGTAACAGCCTCTCCTGATTGGCAAAACTGGGGCTTTGCTTGCACTGCAACCAGGCGGAGTTGAGATAAACCATCAAAGCCGGGGCGCGTTGCAACTGCCGCAGCGAGTTGCTCCAACCCTCATTGCCGACTTCAACTATGCCGCAGGAAAAAGCGTCTGGCAGAGGATAAATCCAAAGATGCCGCCCCGGCGGCGCGCCAGGCGAATATCCGCAGTCATGCTCCTCGTGGGAATCAAACAGAAAAACACTGCCTGCATCAGCCGCATAGACCTTGTCAAGCAAGCGCAATTCCGCGCTGCCGGAGAGAATCAGGGTCAGCTCGCGGTAATTGTGACAATCCAGGGGCGGAGCCTCATGGCGGCGGACAACTAGCGACTCCGCGTTGTCTGGAAAACAACTGGCAAAGACGCGCAAGCGCTGCCCCGGATACAAAAGCTGTCGCTCCTGCGGATTGAACATAAACAATCCTTTTTATCAAAAAAATGATACTATCAATCAATATTGTCTCGCCTTAACATACTTGTTTTAGGATATTTTTCAAGCTATAGTTTGACAGTGCGCGGAATCATGGCAAAAGCCTAGTCCGGCAAACAAACCCGGCATCACAAAAAAAGGAGAGCCTAGCAATGCAGAAACTTGCCATTCATGGCGGAGAGCGCCTAATTGAGAAATACCCCACCCTGACTTGGCCGCCCACCAGTCAAAAAACCGCTGACAAGCTGACCCAGCTCTATATGAGCCGCCAGTGGAGCTTCAACAGCCCCGCCGAACAGGAGTTCGAGAGCGCCTATGCGGCCTATCATGGCGCCAAGTTCGGCGTCTTTATGGCCAACGGCACGGTGACCCTGGAATGCGCCTTGGAGGCCCTGGGCATTGGCGAAGGAGACGAAGTCATCGTCCCCTCGCTGACCTGGATCGCCACTGCCATGTCGGTGCGCTATGTGGGAGCCATACCCGTGTTTGCCGACATTGAAGGAGACACGCTCTGCCTCTGCCCCAAAGCTTTCGAGGCCGCCATCACCCCGCGCACCAAGGCTGTGATCCCAGTGCATCTTTACGGCAGCACTGCCGATTTGCACAGCATCATCGCCATCGCCAAAAAACACGGCATTGCAGTGATTGAAGACTGCGCTCATATGCAAGGCGGTTTTTGGGACGGGCGCGGCGTGGGCAGTTGGGGCGAAATCAGCAGCTTCAGCTTCCAACAGTCCAAGACTTTGGCCGCCGGCGAAAGCGGCATCTGCCTGACCAATGACAGCAAGCTGGCCGAGCTGCTCTATCGTTGCAAGCACATCGGATACTCTCGCTACGACAAGCAAGGTCAGGCCGGCACCCCGCCGCCAGTGGGGCTGCGCTGTCACAACTACCGCGGCAATGCCATGCAGGCGCTCATCTTGCAAGACCAACTTGAAGAGCTGCCAAAGCTGATAAAAACCTACAATGCCTTCAGAGACGCCTTTGCCGCCGAGCTTGAAGGCCTGCCTGGTGTGCGCCTGCAAGCCCGCGGCAAATTGGCCGACCCGCAGGGCTTCTACGCTTTGGGAATAATTTTTGACGGCAAGGAATGGTCGAATATCCCGCTGGCTAAAATCACCGAGGCCCTGGGCGCCGAGGGCATGCCCGTCGGCCAGACCTACGGCCCGGTATACAAGCACCTGCTTTTCAATCTGAAACCGGACGAATATGTTCTGCACAGCGGCGCCAATGCCGATCAGCTCTGCACGCGCACGGCGCAAATCATGCACCATAACATGTACCATCTTGAAGGCGCGCAGCTTTGTGCGGCAGCCATCAGGAAACTGTTCGAGCAACGCGGCTCGCTGCTCTAAAATGCACAGGGCCGGCGGGGACGCTTGCCTCCGCCGGCCATGCGCCCACGTTGAAACAGGAGTGCTACCATGCTGTTAGGTTGTTGCAAAGTCGATATCACCCCCAGAGTGGGAGTGGAGCTGGCAGGCTTCGGCCCGTTCATCAACAGGCATAGCATTGGCGTTCGCCTGCCATTGAGCGCCAGAGCCTACGCCTTTAGTGAAAAAGGGCGGAAAGCGCTGCTGATTAATTGCGAACTAATAGGTCTCTCAGAGGAATTCATAAAAGGGGTGGCCGAGGCTATCTGCCAGTCCATTCCCGACTTAAGCCCGGGCCAAATACTGATTTGCTGCACGCATACCCACTCCGGGCCAGCCACCATATCCATGCACGGCTGGGGTGAAATGGACCCAGTGTACCAGGAGATTCTGCCCGACAAGCTGCTGCAGGCAGGCTTGCAGGCCTGGGAGAAACTGGAGGAGGTCAGCCTGCACATTGGCAAGGCCCCCTGTGAACACATAGCCTTGAACCGGGAGCGCGACAAGGATGCGCCGCCCTTGTCGGAGGTCTTGCAGGCTGATTGGCGACCGGCAAAGCCGGAACTGACCGACACCGAAGTGCAAGTGCTCAAGTTCCTGCGCCAGGACGGCAGCATCAAGGCGCTCCTCGCCAATTATGGCTGTCACCCGGTGGTGTGTTGCCAAAAGACCCGCTATATTCACGGAGACTTCCCGGCCCTGGCAGTGGCCATGCTGGAACAGGAGTTCCCCGGCTCTTGCTGCGCTTTTTTGCAAGGCGCCCAGGGAGACATCAATAGCTGTGTGGTACACAAGGAGGAGGATGAATCGCTGATGGCCTTGAGCCTGATTGCAACCCGATTTGCCAACTCGCTGCGCCAGGCTTTGGTAAACTGCGTCGAGCTTGAAGACCATAGCGTCCGCGCCGTCCAAGAAAACTTTGACTTCAGCGCCAGGGCCGACATCAACCTGCAACGCCTTGATGAAATGGAGGCCGAGCAGTTGGCAAAGCTGCATGCCCCAGGCGTCAGCGACAGCGACCATGAAGCAAGAATAGCCATGGTGTTTTTGCTCGCGCTGCGTAAAATGCGCAAAAAACTGCAGCAAAACCCCGGCTACCGCCCGTGCCTGCCACTTTCCGGCCTGCGCCTTGGCACAGTCTGCCTGCTCGGAGCACCCTTTGAAGTGATGCGAGCCATCAAAAATGACCTGGTCGCAGCCTCAAGAAGCCCGCACGCAATGCTGCTGGGCTTCTGCAACGGCTACCGCGGCTATGCCCCGGACAAAGAAATCGTCGAGCGCAACAGACAACAAAAAGGCGGCTACACCACCGATATCGTGCCTATGATTTTCGGCGAGTTGCCCTACGCAGATCTGCATACCGAGTTGCTCGCCGGACTAAGCAAAATCGATGAAATGCTTTTCACATGAACCGTTGACAAACCGCATCCAGAAAACAAATTGGACACGAAAACACACCAAGACACACGAAGACACACCAAGTTATGCAATTCCATATCCTTAGGATGGCTTGGCATCTAAAAAAGCTGAAGCCGAAGCCCCTGACAAAAAAAGATAAAAAAAAGTCGTATTTCGGCTTGTAAGCCGAAATACACTGTATATAGTGTATTCATAGCGCAATCACCGCACATATAGCGTCATCAAGAAAATACCCGGCAGTTTTTACTAATGCCTTAGAGTTCAATACTTAGAGCCTGCTAAAAAACTGAAGCCTGGAAAAATCTGCTGCGTCTTAGTGTGTCTTGGTGTCCAAATTTCTGCTTTATTTGATTCTTTGGGCATCCTTTGCCCAAGCGTCTTAACATTCTGATTTCAGATTTAAAATATTACAAAAGGGGAACGAGCATGGTCAGCGACACTCATAGCATATTCGATTTTTTTCAGAAGCGCGACGGCACCATAGTGCAATTCGAGGAGGCGAAGATCGCCAACGCCATTTTGAAGGCCAGCCAGGCGGCGGCTCGCAACGGCGCTCAGGCGCTGGACGAGACGCGCGCCGCCGAGCTGGCGCGCGAAGTGGTCGTGCAGCTGGACAACCCGCTCTGCGAATACTACGTGCAGCCCGACGCCGAAAAGCAGCGCATCCCGCTAATCGAGGATGTGCAGGACCTGGTGGAGATCACCCTGGCCGAAAACAAGCTGTCCGACACCGTGGCGGCATATAAGCGCTATCGCAAGACCCGCGAGCTGGCGCGCAAGGCCATCTATGTGCGCCAGGCCGAGGAGGGCGGCGGCGAAAAAGCCGACCTCACCGACCAGTCCATGCTCCTGGTCAAATCGGCCACCCTGGGCAAAATGGAACACTGGGACCGCAGCCGCATCGTCGACAAGCTGGTCAGCAAGCTGCAGATGTCCGCCGAGGAGGCGCTCGGGGTGGCCAAGGAGGTTGAGAACCAGATCATCTCCAGCAACATACGCAGTCTGGGCACGCCGCTGCTGCGCGAAATGGTCAACAATGTGCTTGTTGAGCAAGGCTATCGCGACCAGCTCAAAGACCTCTCGCTCTACCATATCCCGCGCGAGTTCATCGAGAACCTGATGTACAGCAAGCCCACCGAAAACAGCAATATAGTGAGCAACAACCCAGAGGCGGTGAACCTGAGCATTGCCGAGCTGCTGCTCAAACAATGGGGTCTGGAGGCTATTTTCAGCCCGGAAGTCAAGCATGCGCACGACAGCGGCGCGGTGCATCTGCACGACTTGGGCTACCCGCACCGGGTCTACTGCTCCTCGCATTCCATTGAATACATCAAGAAGTACGGCTTGCGCGGGCTGACCAACCTGAACACCGAGTCCAACCCGGCGCGCAGCGCCTCGGTGCTCACCGGGCATCTGAACACCTTCCTGGCCTCCATGCAGGCCAACTATGCCGGCGCGCTGGGCATCGCCTACATCAATATCTTCTACGCCCCCTACCTGGTGGGCCTGAGCGACAAGGAGATCAAGCAGGTGGCCCAGGAGCTGATCTTCAACGGCTCGCAAAATGCTTTCTCGCGCGGCGGCCAAACCCTGTTTTTGGACTTCAATATCCACACCGGAGTGCCGCAGTACCTGCAGGAGGTGCCCAGCATAGGCCCGGGCGGCAGCTACCAGCTGCGCGACGCCAAGGGCAAGGTCCATGACCTGCTCGAAGAACTGCGCCAAGACTGCGACGAGGCCGGAAACCGCCTGATGGACCTCTACCTGGTCGACAACAAAAAGAAGGAAAAACGCCTGGTGCTGCGCGAACTGCACAATGACAAGGACGGGCTGCACTACGACCCCGAGATCGAGGCGCAGCGCCTGGCCCGCGGCGAACACCTGCTTACCTACGGCGACTATATCCCGGAGGCGCGCCGCTTTACCTCGGCCCTGCTCGAAGTCTGGGGAGAGGGAGACCGCAACGGCATGGTCTTCGAATTCCCCAAATGCGACTTTCACGTCAGCCGCGAGACCTTCGAGGACCCGGAGCAATACCGCATCTTCCAGGAGGCCTGCCAGCTGGCCAGCCGCAATGGCTCGACCTACTTTATCTTCGACCGCGACGACGTCACCCTGTCGGCCTGCTGCCGCCTGCGCACCACCATTGACGACAACCGCATGCTCAAACACCCCGAGTCCATGCGCTTCTGCGGCTTCCAAAATGTCACCGTCAACATACCGCAGGCCGCCTACCGCGCCGCCAGAGCCGGCCAGAAGAACCTCGAAGGGCTTTTCGCCGAGATCGACAAGACCATGCAGCTCGCCGTCGAGGCGCATCTGCAAAAAAAGGAGAAAATCGCCGAGATGATGTCCGGGCCGGGGCGCCCGCTTTGGCAGATAGGCAAAACCGCCTGCGACGGGCGACCCTACGTGGAGCTGGACAAGTGCACCTACATCATCGGCCTGATCGGCGTCAATGACGCGGTTAAATTCATCAGCGGCGAGGAGCTGCACGAGAGCCAGGAGGCTCTGCAGGCCGGGCTGCGCATCACTGCACATATGTACCTGCGCGCCAAAGAGTACTCCGAGCGCTATAATCTCAAGTTCACCCTCGAGGAGTCGCCCGCCGAAAGCGCCGCGCGCCGCCTGGCGCTCACCGACCTGGTCTACTTCCGCGACGAGGCCCTGCAATGCTACAAGGGCGACAGCGAGGATGTGGCCTACTATACCAACTCGGTGCACCTGGCTGCCGAGGCTCCGGTCAGCCTGGTCGAGCGCATCGAGACCCAGGGCATGTTCCACAGCATCATCGAGTCCGGCGCCATCACGCACGCCTTTATCGGCGAGGAGCGCCCCTCCGCCGAGGCCATCGCCTCGCTCATCGAGAAGGTCTTCCGCCGCACACAGTCCGCCCAGGTGACCATCTCCCCGGAGTTCACCTACTGCAATGTCTGCAGTCACCAGAGCCGCGGCCTGCATGAAAAGTGCCTCGAGTGCGGCTCGAGCGACGTGGTCGGGGAGACCCGTGTGGTGGGCTACTTCAGCAAGATATCCAACTGGAACAACTCCAAGCGCTACGGCGAACTGGTCAACCGTCAGCGCGGACGCTACGCAGTGGAGACCGCCGAGGAGCTGACGGCGCCCTGCCTGTCAGCGGCGGGAGGTGAATGAAATGATTAGCACACAAGAAAAAATCATCGTTCATGTTTTTGGCAAGGAAGGCTGCGACAAGTGCAGCATGCTCAACCGCAGGCTGGACAAGCTGCTTTCAGAGCCGCGCTATGCGCGCTTTGAAAAAACCTATCATGACGTTATGAGCGAGGAGGGCCTGGTGCCTTTCTGCCTGGCGCAGTGCCTCAATCCCAGCCAAATACCCGCCATGCTGCTCTCCAAATCGGCTGACGAAGGCGGGCTGCAATATCTGCGCAACCCGGAGCCGGACCGGGAGGACAAGCTCTGCGGAGCCGCCAAGCTCTACCAGTACCTGGGACTGCAGACCGACTATAGCGCCGCCGGCAAAGGCCTTATAACTCCAAAAATGATCAGCTCCATACTGGACCAGGCCCTGGACTGCCTCTGAGACAGCCCCGAGTTTAGACCGCGCCCAAAAAGTCTTGGAACCACTAAGACACACTAAGACAGACCCCATCCAAAAAGGTCATAACGCCGAAAGGCTGTTAGTGGCGCCCCTACAGGGCGCCGGATTCGGGGGGGCTTTTACCCAGGGTAAGCTCGGCCTGCGGCCTCGCTTACCCTGGGCTGTATTAGGTTGCCCCTTCGGGGCACCAAAAGGCTGTTAGTGGCGCCCCTACAGGGCGCCGGATTCGGGGGGGCTTTTACCCAGGGTAAGCTCGGCCTGCGGCCTCGCTTACCCTGGGCTGTATTAGGTTGCCCCTTCGGGGCACCAAGTGGACTGAATTTCAGAGAAGAATTAGAATTTCTTCCAAAAACTGCGTTTTTCAGGAAAATTTTGCTTTTGTGGGTAACCTACCAGAGCTGGCAAAATCAAAATCATCTGATGAATCTTGCCGCAGAAACGAGCCGTTTTGTTCTTTAGCAAAATTTGCTATAAAACAGAGTATCTCCTTGCGCCGTAGGCGCATAACCATGCTTAACCCCAGGCTTTAGCCTGGGGTGCAGGCAGCCACCAAAACCGGCGCCTCGTAGAGGCGCTACACTGCCACACCTTTTTTGGACGCGGTCTAGCTTACACAAATCATGTCGGAACAAGAATATTGCGCCCTTTATGCGCGTATGCTGCAGCCCAGCCTGGTCGATTACCCCGGCAAGATGTCGGCGCTTTTCTTCACCCGCGGCTGTAATTTCCGCTGCGGCTACTGTCACAACCAGAGCCTGCTCGAGCCTGGACAAAGGAACTATACCTGGCAGGAGCTGGAGGGCTTCTGCCGGGAATATCAGAAGCAGTGGGTCGAGGCGCTGACCATCACCGGCGGCGAACCCTGCCTGCAGCCAAAGCTGCCCGAAACCCTGAAATTCCTGCGCAAACAGGGCTTTATGATTAAGCTGGACAGCAATGGCTCCAGACCCGAAGCACTGAAACTGGCTCTGCCTTTGGTGGACTATGTCGCCATGGACATCAAATGCAGCCTGCCAAAATATAAACAGCTCTGCTCCTGGAGCGGAGACGAGCAGCAGATACTGGCCTCCATCAAGCTGATTATGCAGGAGGCCAAAGACTATGAATTCAGAACCACGCTGATCGAAGGGCTGCATGATGACGAGGAGATCATCGCCTGCGCCAAACTCGTGCAGGGCGCTAAAAAACTGGTCTTCCAGCCCTTCCTGCCGCATCCGGACCTGCCGGACCCAAAGTTCAGAACCCTGGAACGCACCAGAGCCAGCTTCCTGCAACACGCCGCCAAGCTGGCCTCAAAATGGGTGCGGCAGGCAAGCGTGCGAGGCGAGTAGCAAGCAAAAAAACACAGCCAGGCAAAGCTCTAAACCCCGCTTTGAAAAAGCAGCCTGGCAAAAATTAGACTTATGGCCGGGCTGCCCGCTACTGACATCGCATCCGCCATAATGCCGAAAAAGCTGTTTTCGACTTGCTAATTTGGCTGGAGGTCTTAAGTTTTATTGTGTACGTCTTTAAGTTTGATTTTGTTTGAAAGGATATGTCTAATGTCTAGCGCTCTTTGTTTCAAGCGCATATTATTAAAATTAAGCGGCGAGGCCCTGCAGGGCGAGCAGGGCAGTTTGGACCCCGCCGCCATTCTGCACTGTGCCAGCCTGGTCAAAGAGGCTCACGACTGCGGCTGTCAGCTGGCTCTGATTGTCGGCGCCGGCAATATATACCGCGGCCTGGCCGGTTCAAAACTGGGCATGCAGCGCAATTGCGCCGACTATATCGGCATGCTGGGCACCTGCATGAACGCATTGGCACTGCGCCAGGGACTCGAAGCGGTAGGCCTGAACTGCGAACTGCAGTCGTCCCTGCCGATTCCAGGACTGCTGCCAGCCTTCGATTATCGCCAGGCAGACAAGCTGCTGCAAGAAGGAACAGTGGTGCTCTTCGCCGCCGGCACCGGACACCCATTTTTCACCACCGACACCACCGCGGCACTGCGAGCCAGTGAAATCGGGGCCGACGCGGTCTTCAAAGCCACCAAGGTGAATGGCGTCTACAGTGCAGACCCGGTTAAAAACCCCGAGGCGGTGAGATACGAAAAAATCAGCTTCGCAGAGGCCCTGGCCAAACGCCTGAAGATCATGGACTCCACCGCATTTTCACTTTGTCAGGACAACGAGCTGCCCATCGTGGTCTTCAAGTTCGGCCAGCCCGGGCTGCTCAGCGCCATACTAGGCGGCGACTTTAGCAATGCCAGCATAGTAGGCCCGCAACCCTAAACCACAATTCAAAAGGAGTAACAATGTCGGAAGTCAAGCAAATAATGGATCAAGCCGAGGCTGCCATGCGCCGCGCGGTTGACATGATGCAAAAAAGCTTTGCGGCAGTGCGCAGCGGCAAAGCCTCCCCTGCCCTGGTCGAAGGGCTTTTGGTGGAATACTATGGCACGCAGACCCGCCTGAAAGACATCGCCAGCATCACGGCGCCGGAACCCAGGCTGCTAGTCATACAGCCCTGGGACCAAAACGCCATGAAAAGCATAGAAAAAGCCATACAGGCCTCCGACCTGGGCATTAGCCCGGTGAGCGACGGCAGAGTGGTGCGCCTGCCTATCCCAGAACTGAGCGAGGAACGCCGCAAAGACATGAGCCGCCTGGTGCGCAAACGCGCCGAAGAAGCACGCATAGAAGTGCGAAATGCCAGAAGAGATGCGAATGAGGCACTGAAAAAAGCCGAGAAAAAATCCGTTGTCACCGAAGACGAGCTAAAAACCGAAACCGACAACGTGCAAAAACTCACCGACAAAATGATCGAGGAGCTTAACAAGCTGCTCGAAGACAAAGAAGCCGAACTGATGGCGGTGTGATTGCTGTGCCTTAGTGTGCCTTAGTGTGACTTCGTGTCCTCCCCCTTAGTGTGACTTCGTGTCCAAAAAACCTGTCTCCGCCTGCGTTCCTCTCATGTCCTCCGCCAGTACGAACATAGCCAGCCTGCTCGATGAGCAGGCTCTGCAGCAGCCCCGCCAAGGCGCCGTATATTTCCCGCAGGGTCGGGACCCCCAGGGCAGAGTGGCATATACGCATCTGACTTTCGCCCAGCTCAAAGAGCAAAGCGACTACTACGCCTGGGCTTTGCAGGGGCAGGGTCTGCGCCCGGGCATGAAGACCCTGCTCATGATACGCCCTTCCCTCGAGTTCTACAGCCTGCTCTTCGCGGTCTTCAAGGTAGGAGCGGTGCCTATACTCATAGACCCCGGCATGGGCTGGCAAAGCTTCCTTGAGGCGGTGCGCAGCATGCAGCCGGAGGCCTTCCTGGGGCTGCCCGCCGCCCAGCTGCTGCGCGTCTTTCGCCGCCGCTATTTCAAGTCGGTGAAAATCAACATCACCCTGGGCAGCTGGCGTCTCTGGTCCGGAAAAACCCTCTCGGAGCTGCGCGGCAAGCCAGGCCCTTTTCCGCTTTGCCAGCCTGAGCCTGCCGCGTTGGCAGCCGTGCTGTTCACCTCCGGCAGCACCGGCCCGGCCAAAGGGGTTTGCTATACGCAGGATATTTTTCAGACCCAGGTGCGCCTGCTCAGGCGCGAGTACGCCATCAAACCCGGCGAGATGGACCTGGCCTGCTTCCCGCTTTTCTCGCTCTTCAGCCTGGCTCTGGGAGCCGCCGTGGTCATTCCGGACATGAACCCGAGCAAACCCGCCCAGGTGAATCCGCAGCGCATCCTGGAGGCGCTGCACAACCTGCCGGTGACTTATTCCTTCGGCTCGCCGGCTCTCTGGCGCCAAGTGGCAAAATACGCCGGCGAAAAAAACCTGAAGCTGCCCGGTCTGCGCCGCATCATCATGGCCGGCGCGCCAGTGCCCGCTGAACTGCACGAAAGCCTCTTCAGCATACTGCCAAAAGGGGCGGAGACCTATACACCCTACGGCGCCACCGAGGCCCTGCCCATCGCAAATTTCAGCGGCAGCGAAATGCTGGCGGAAACCAAGGCGGCAAGCCTGGCAGGCAAGGGCATATGCGTGGGCAAACCCATCCCGGAAATCGAGGCGCGCATCATCGCCATCAGCGACGAGCCTATAGCCAGCATGCAGGAAGCAAAAATACTGCCGCCGGGACAGACCGGCGAGCTATGCGTCAGCGGAGCCTGCGTCACTGCCGAATACTATCAGCAAGCCGAAGCCAACCGGCTGGCCAAAATACGCGAGGGCGACAAGCTCTGGCATAGAATCGGAGACCTGGGCTACTTTGACGACAAACACAGGTTCTGGTTCTGCGGACGCAAGTCGCACCGGGTGGAATATCTGGACCGCCAGGGCCAGCCGCGAACCCTGTTCAGCATACCCTGCGAGGCCATAGTCAATCAAATCGAGGGCGTAAGGCGCAGCGCCCTGGTGGGCATAGGCGCAAAACCGCGGCAATGCCCGGCAATCGTGATAGAGGCGGCGGAAAATGCCCGGCTCTACCAAGAACAAATATTGCGCGAAATGGCCAAAAACCCGCTGACCGCCGATATCCAAAAGCTCTTCTTCCATCCCTCTCTGCCGGTGGACCTGCGCCACAACGCCAAGATCAACCGCGAAGCGCTGGCAGTCTGGGCCGGCAAACAAAAAGCGTAGCCGTTTGTGGCGCCCCTACAGGGCGCCGGATTCGGGGGGGGCCTTTACCCAGGGTGGCGCTCGGCTCCTACGGAGCCGAGCGCCACCCTGGGCTACATTAGGTTGCCCCTTCGGGGCACCAAATGGACAGACTCTCAAGAAGAATTGAAATTTCAGCCTGAAACTTGCGTTTTTCATGTTATTTCATCGGGTTCTTCTGTTTTGTCCGACTCCCTTTTCCCAACAAACCAAAACAGGCGCCGCCTAAGCCCTTAGTGTGTCTTCGTGCCCCTTCGTGTCTCTTCGTGCCCTCCCCCCCTTCTTGTGCCTTAGTTTCTGCGTCTTGCCGCCCCAAAAAACCACGTCACTAGCCAATTTTTTTTATGACAGAAAGCTTCGCGATTTACATCGAGTCACTAGCGGCTCATGCCCCGACCTGGGGTTTTCTCCTCGTCTTTGTCTTTATGACCATAGAAAGCTCATTCATCCCCTTTCCCAGCGAGGTGGTGATGATCCCCGCCGGCTTTCTGGCCTGGCGCGGCGAGCTAAGCTTCGCACTGGTCCCGCTGGACCTGAGCCTGGCCTTCCTGGCCGGACTGCTAGGCTCGCTGGCCGGAGCATACCTCAACTATGCCCTGGCCGTGAAGCTGGGACGCCCTTTTCTGCGACAGTACGGCAAATACTTTTTCCTCTCCGTCGACACACTGGACCGGGCCGACCAGATTTTCCTCGAATATGGCGAGCTGGCCACCTTCAGCTGCCGCCTGCTGCCTGGCATCAGACAGCTTATCTCCATACCGGCAGGGCTTTGCCGCATGAATTTCTACCGTTTCAGCGTCTTCACCGCCCTGGGCGCCGGCCTCTGGTGCCTTGTGCTCCTAGCCATAGGCGCATACTTCGGGCATCTTACCGTTGACATGAACTACTTGGAGATGATAGAAAAGGGCAAAGAGATAATCCATGCCAACATGCTTTGGCTGCTACTGGGCTTGCTGCTGCTAGTCATAGGCTATATTATCATTCATAAGCGCATCATGCGCCTCAACAACGGCAAAGCATCCCCAAGCATAGGAGAGACGACATGAAAACTTATCGCAAAGAGCTATGGTTCAACGCCCCGCAACGCCGGCAAATCATACATATACAGCCCGAGATCGAGGCCTGCCTGCGAGAATCGGGCATCAAAGAAGGACTGCTGCTATGCAACGCCATGCATATCACCGCATCGGTCTTTATCAATGACAACGAAGGCGGACTGCATCAGGACTTCGAGGCCTGGCTGGAAAAACTGGCCCCGGAAAAACCCTACAGCCAATATAAGCATAACGGCTACGAAGATAATGCCGACGCACACCTGAAACGAACCGTCATGGGACGCGAAGTAGTGGTCGCCATAAGCGAAGGAAAGCTGGATCTGGGACCCTGGGAACAAATATTCTATTACGAGCTGGACGGCAAACGACGCAAAAGAGCACTGGTCAAAATCATCGGCAGCTAAAAACTAAAAAAGCGGTGGGACTTTTGGGACTTAGTGTAACTTAGATCCCGTCCAAAAAGCTCATAACGCAGAAAGGCCGTTAGTGGCGCCCCTACAGGGCGCCGAATTCGGAGGGGGGCTTTACCCAGGGTGGCGCTCGGCTCCTACGGAGCCTCGCTTACCCTGGGCTGTATTAGGTTGCCCTTTCAGGGCACCAAATGGACTTAATCGCAGAAAAAAATTAAAATTTTTTCCAAAAAATACGTTTTTCAGGAGAATTGTGCTTTTGTGGTTAACTAAGTCAGGACCAATATACCTGAAAAAATCATAATCATCTGTTGAATTTTGCCGCAGAAACGAGCTGTTTTGTCCTTAACGCAAAGGACTATAAAACTGCTCATCTACCTGCGCCGTAGGCGCATAACCATGCTTAACCCCAGGCTTTAGCCTGGGGTAGAAACACCCTTCAAAAGCAGCGCCTCGTAGAGGCGCTACTATACCCCCTACTTTTTGGACGGGGTCTAACTTGGTGTGACTTAGTGTCCAAACTCTTTTATGCGCTTTACTTGCCAAAATACGGCTTCAGCATGATATAGTTCAGAACCAGCTCCTCGCCCGGCTCGGCCTCTTTATCATGAAAGCTGATGCTTAGCTCGCTGTTCCTGGCCACAAAGCGCCAATGGTGCAGATTGACCCTGGCCTTGCCAGCCAAACGCGGGGCTCGCTGATCATCGCGACGGTCCACAAAAACGTAGCTCTGCTCGGGAAGCAGCTCGGCTCCCTCGGAAAACTCCACCCCGATGGGATGCCGCCGCGGATTGAAGCGCTTCTGCAGCATATCCTGGTAGTCGGCAGTGACAAACTGCAAGGTATAGGTCTGCCCAACGACGAGGCCGCTGGCTACCTGGCTGATGCGGCTGAACCCGGTGGCCTGGCGCTTGAACAGGCAGAAGTTGTCCCCACAGCGGCTGGGCGCGCCCCAGCGGCGCTGACTGTCCTTGCCATAGCCCAGAAAAGAGGCCTGGCTGAGTGCCGGCTCCGCGGCTGGCTCTGCCTGCCAGCCATCGAGACCCTGGTTGAAATCGCAGTTGCGCAGATGCCCCGGATTATATTTATAGCCGTATTTCTCGGAAAGCATATCGCGCCTGCCCTCGACGGCATAATGCCTCAGAAGCAACATAGACCAGCGATAGAGTTCCTCATCGTCGTAGTAGCTTCCCCAGTATCCTATGGTGCCCAGCCCCTCGAAGGCCGGATTGTTCGCCGCCAGGTTCAGCTGCATATCCAGATAGTACTTATAGTCCACCTCCGGATTTACATCCAGGGAGATAATCGGTATCTGGTTAAAGTTTCCGAACAGCATGCCGGTATTTGCCACTGCGTTGGGGAAGTATCGATTGAATTTCAGCATGGTGTCCAGCACCCGGTTCTCCAGGTAGCTGCGCGCGTCTTCCTCATTGGCTCTGCTATGGTTATATGCCTCGAAAAGCAATCTTCCCCGGCCGCGGCAGGCATTGATGCTGGCGCTCATAAAATCATGATGTACGCCTTGCACTGAGGGTTTCCCTACTATCCAGGTATACACCAGCTTTTCCTCCGGCACCTGATAGTCCCACATCGCCTGGGTGTAATAGATTAGGTTGCTGCGGCCAAAGAACTGCTCGTCGCAGGTAAGCCCGTCGTATTTTTCCTGCCTGATACCGGCGGCCTTATGCAGTCTTTGCAGCAAATCGTTGGCATCTTTCGGGTTAGTGGTGCCCAGATTGGCCAGCCAGCGTCCGCCGCCGGCTTTATATCCGGCCACCTCGTTATCCGGTATGTTGCCGCCGTTGAGCGTAGTCACCGCCGGCAAGACATATTTACTGAGGAAATCCCAGTCATATTCGCCGTTTTGCGGCACTTGGCTATTGGCGCAGGCCGGATAGTTGAAGACCTCGGCAATGGCTCGCACCTGCAGCCTGGCATTTGCATTTGCGCCGCTGACTTTGAGGCTTTGCCTGCCCCTGGGCAGATATCTGAAAGTTTCGGGTCTTTCACTATCTCCCCTGATCACTGTGCCCAGTCCGGAGAGCTCGACTTGCAGGGCCTCGCCGTTTTCCACTCCGCTCAAGCCCAGGTACACCCAGCCTTCGCGCGGATTGTCAAAGACCAGGTTTTGGCTGTCTTCTCCCAGGTTCTCGTCCAGCAGTTGCACGACGAAATTATTCAACCGCCTATGTTTGGCGTCATTGATTACCGGCGGGTCTACAATGCTGATATTATAGGTTTGCGCGAATATTTCTTTATTTTGGGCGCGCTGACGCACGCTGACCTGCATCTGGTAGTCCGCCGGCGCCAATCCCGCCAGGTCCACCACATTATAGCGGTTTTGCAGCGGCTTGCGCTGGATTTCGCGACCATTCACGCTAATGATGCAATCATGTTCATCACAGGTTTCCTGTCTTGCCATGCCGAAGTTGTGCAGGGTGAGCTGCGGTTTGCTGCGCGGAATATGATTCAGCAGCGGCTCCCAGGGCACCAGGCGAAACCGTGCCTGCTGCAGCAAAGAGGGGGCAGTCAGGCTGCCGGCCAGCGCTTTGGCGCTGACCGCCTCCAGACGCACCCGAGCCACCTGTACTTCGCCAGTGAAGTTGCTGGCAAAAATAGCGAAACCGTACTTGTCGTTGCTTGAGCGCGGCAGGCTGAAGGTCTGCTCGAGGCGTTGCCAGCCATCGCTGTCAGCCGGCCATTTGGTCAGCCCTTTGGCTTCGGTCCAGCCGGTGTTATGCACTATCACGCCATAATGCGAACACTTGAAGTCCTTGGTTTTCACCCAGGCGCTAATCGTATAAGTCTCGCCGGCAACCAACTCGTGGTCCAGCTGACGAACAGAGGCTGAATTGGGAGTGTCCGCCGGACTGCGAAAGATAACTGCGCCGGTGGACTCCGGCCCGGAGCTGGCCTCGAAAAAAACAACCGTCTCGTCTGACTGCGACCAGAGGGGCGGAAAGTCCATCTGCTCGGCCTCAAAATCAGCGTTCAGCAGTATATTCTGCCCCGGCTCGACCGCCGCCACCAATAGCTTTGATAGGCATAGCCCCAGAATAAGAAACGACAGCACTTTGGTTTTCATCTCGACTCCATTGACTTTGCTTTTTGATTTATGTGGACACGAAAACACACGAAGTTACACAAAGATATTGTCTTGTACACAGTGGCTTTCCGGCAAATTCTAGCTCACTGGCTGCCGATGGTATATTCGATAATAAGCGGTTCCAGCAGTTTACAGACCGCGGCGGCGTCAATCACCTCCAGGGTATAACGCAAGGGTAGCGACACTGACTCATTGCCTATGCCGGTGACCAGGCTCTGTGTATTGCCGCTGAGCACCACGTCGGCTGCGGCTCGTTCGCAAAAGACCTTCAGGCGCATGCCGTTCGGGATCGCACCGTCGCGCAGGGCGACCGTGATTTTATGAAATTCCCCTTGGTTGACGAATGAGTTCCAGGCAATGCGGCTGTTGCTGTCAATCACGCTTCCCGGCCATTCGCCGGCCCGGGCGAGCTGGTCGCCAAAATTCAGCATAACATCGCCTACCACTTCCACGTAGGTCGCCGCCATAAAGCGGATAAGGACGATGCCGCTGCCGCCATCGCCGCCCTGACGTCCGGCACTGCCGCCGCCACCGCCACCGCTGGCGGGCAGCCCAGGCAGGCCGCCGCTGTTATTGCCCGGCCCGCCGGCGCCGCCGCCGCCAATGCCGCCCAAGCCGCCTATGCCGCCACCGCCGCCGCCGGCAAACACGCCGCCGTCGCCAAAACCGGCAAAATTGGCAAAGTAGCGCCCTGCGCCGCCATTGCCGGCATTACCGTCGCTGTCAGCGTCTCCGCCGACGCCATTGCTGCCGCCACCGCCGCCGCCAAAGCCCCGGCCGGAACCGCCGCCGCGCCGGTATCCGCCGCCGCCCGGGTATCCCTGCACAGCGGCGCCGCCGGAGCTGACCGGGTAACTGCCGGCGCCGCCGCCGCCCGAGCCGCCGCTGCCGCCATCGATTTGCGCGTCCGGCGTGCCGCCGCCACCGCCGCCTATGGCAGTCAGACTGCCGAATGAGGAATTGCCACCCTGCCTTCCGCGACTGATGCTGCTGCCGCCGGCTCCGCCGGCGCCCACATTCACAGTCACTGCTCCGGCCACCGCATAGTCGGTCTGATACAGCAGGCCGCCGCCACCACCACCGCCGCCGCCAACATTGCCGAGGCCGCCGCCGCCACCGCCGCCACCGCCGGCCACCACCAGGACCTCGACCCTGGAAATGCCCGCGGGCGGCGTGAACACGCCGCTCCTCTCGAAGACACAGACGCGGTAGTCGCCGTCCTGTATCATCATGCCATCATAGGCATAAATACAACAGGAGGCAAACAACAGTAGCAAGCAGGGCAAAATGCCGCGCAAATCTAATATGTGAAGGAGTAATTTTGGCACTGCGTAGCCCTTCTCGCTTATACCGCGAACCTTAGCATTTCGGACGAATCGGACGAATCGGACGAATCGGATGAATCGGACGAATCGGATGAATCGGACGAATCGGATGAATCGGACGAATCGGATGAATCGGACGAATCGGACGAATCCTATGAAACCCGTGCACTATAGCTCCCTGGCCTGTTTTTACTGGCTGCCGCTAAGCGTATAGGTGACTTCAACCGCGTATTCGCCGGCGGCCAAGGTGCCCAGAGCCTCGTCGTCGTCAATGCTCAAGGCGTAGCAGAGCCTGACGCCGTCGCTGCCGCCGGTGCCGGTAGCGCAACACTTAATTGCGCTCACCAGGTCTTTGGCATTGGCGCTGCTGGCCGCCGTGGCCAGGTTGATGGCATTGTCAACGATTACACCCGGGTCCCCCTGGACCGCAGCCCCTGCGCCTATGGCGCCGGGCTGCACAGTCAGTGTCGCCCCCGCCGGGATTTTGCCGGCGTCATCAATGTGAACCGTGATCTTCCGTGTCTGGTCTTTCCCCTTGACTATCGAGGTGTAGTGTAAATAGTTGTCATCCGCATGCATTTGGCTGACAAGCTCGATCTGGTCGCCGGCAGCGCCGTCCTCCTCAATATCAATGGTGAAAGTGCTGTCCTGAGCCGAGTGCAGTTTAAGCATCGCCTTCTCTCTAATCGTGATCACCACTCTGTGGCTGTCGCTGCAAGATTGCGCCGGCGCCGCATGACTCAGGCTGATGCCAAGGCGCAACAACAAGGCCAGAGCAAGGAAAACAGCCCTGAACTTCCCTATGGTCAGTTTCATGGCTACTCCTTTCGCAGTTGCGGCATGGATGATTTATACTGGCAGAGCAAACTCGTGAAGCACAATGAAATGCGCTTACACGGTATCGGTAAGATAATCCTGACTGAACAGTTTGCAAGCCGTTTTCAAATATTTTTCCGCAAGTGGTGAAATATCATCGTTTTTGCACACTAAGACACACTAAGACACACCGCGTTCAAAAAGAATGTGGGGTTCCTGGGACAAGCCGGTTTCCGTCCCACGTATGTAGTACAGCCTTTAGGCTGCTCCCCGCTCCCGCTCCCGCTCCCGCCCCCGTTCCCTGCCATTCAACAGATTCGTGGCGCCCCTACAGGGCGCCGGATTCGGGGGGGGCCTTTACCCAGGGTGGCGCTCGGCTCCTGCGGAGCCTCGCTTACCCTGGGCTATATTAGGTTGCCCCTTCGGGGCACCAAATGGACTGAATTCTGAAGAAAAATTAGATTTTCTTCCAAAAACCGTGTTTTTCAGGAGAATTTTTCCTTTGTGGTTAACTAATAAGGGTCAATACTACTGGCAAAATCAGAATCACCTGATGAAATGTGCCGCAGAAAAAGTCGTTTTATCCCTTGGCACAATTTACCACAAAGCATCATGTCTACCTGCGCCGTAGGCGCATAACCATGCTTAACCCCAGGCTTCAGCCTGGGGTGCAGGCAACCATCAAAACCGGCGCCTCGTAGAGGCGCTACTATGCCCCCCCCTTTTTGGACGCGGTCTAACTAGGGTATAGCCTCGCCGCGAATATGACCCTCGTCAATAATGCGTATCTCCCGCTGCCGCGGACGCACAAGGAGTTCAAGCTCGGTCGCCTCGCCGGCAACAATAGCAAGCAAATCCTGACTCTGCTCCAAATAATGCTGCTCGGGAAAATTGTGGGTGTATACCTTCAAGGCCCATTCGCCGGGACGAAGACGGTCAAAACGGAAAAAGCCGCGGGCGTCGCTAACCGTGCGACGTATGTCGCCCTGCCGTGAAAGCTCAATCAGAATATTGGCTAAACCGCCGTTGCCGTTGCCGTTGCCGTTGCCGTTGCCGTTGCCGTTGCCGTTGCCGTTGCCATTGCCATTGCCATTGCTGTGGCCGGAAACATAGGCGCCCTTGTCATCCTTGATAACTTGTCCATTCCCATTGCCATTGCCATTGCCGTTGCCGTTGTTCTGTGCCGGCGGCAGAACCCGGATACGGCCGCGCAGGCTGCCCGAGGCGATCAAAGCCAGCTCGGAACGGCTGGTCTGCCCGCCGACAACCTGCGCCACCACCGGTTCCTCAGTGGCCGGCACCGCATCCAGGCCGACGGACTGCTCCTCGACCCGCAGCTTGTAGCTGCCCGGCGCCAGCGTGCGGAAGCAAAAGCGCCCCTCGTCATCAGTCGCCGCAGCCGTGCCGTCCACATACACCACCGCTCCGGGCATGCCGGGACTGCCGGGCCGGTCGGCGCGATATACCTGGCCCTCGAGAGCGCCGACAGACTGCCGGCGCCCCAGGGGAACACCGATGGGAATGACCAGCATGGCCAGAAAAGAGGTCTCCGCCTTGTTGAAAGCACTGCCGCTGCTGCGCCGGATCGAGGCCTCGAAACGCGTGCCACCGCTTAGATTCCAGCTCAGCCCGGCTCCGTACTGGTCGTCATGCGTCCTCTCGCGCAAAGGCTGGTCGGGATAATCCTGCAGGCGCCGGGTGTAGTGCGCATTCAAAGACAGCGTCGGTAAAATACGCCAGCGCAGCGTGCCGCCAAAATTGTGCCGCCGCGTCAGCTGTCGGTTGTTCTGCGCCGTCTCAACCTCGCCGCTGCTGGCAAAAACGGAAAAATAAAGATTGGCTAAGGGGTTGTAGCTGCCGCGCAGACTGATATTCTGCTCGCCGTAACGGTAGCCGCTCAGCTGATCCTCCGTCCAGCTGCGGCGCAGATCAGCCTGCCAGCTGAAGACACGGAAAGAATGCCCCAGACCGATCCGCAAGCCATGCTGCTGCTTGGCAAAAGAACGCGGCGAACGCAAGTCCTCGCCGGTAAAATAATCATAGCCCAGGCTGAGACGCCAGCGGCGCGGCAGACTGGCGCTAAGGCCCAGACCATACTGGTCCTCGCGGGGCGCCGAACCGCGCGCCGCCAAACGGTCAAGATTGCTCTCGTAACGCCGGAAGGACAAGTTGGCGCGCAGACGCGAATGCAGCGGAAAGTCCAGCGTGCCGCTGTACCAGGCCGAGTCCTCGTAGCGCCCGGCATAGTCCGGGCCGGCCCAGCGCGCCGACAAGGAGTAGCGCAGCGACTCGCTCGAGTAATTGGCCAGACCCAGCCTCCAGGCATAGTCACTGCCCTGCCCGGGCTGCCCGCCATCGCTGAAAGCCAGCTCGGCCTCCAGCCTGCTCTCGCCCAGGGCCAGGCCGCCTTCCAGGCTGAGCAGATTGTCCCGGTGCGCGCTCAGGCTCTCCCACTGCTTATAGTCCATACTCAAGGCGTTCAGGCGCAGGCTCGAGTCCTCGTCAAGCGCATAGGCCAGCCAGCCGCCGCTATCCTGGCGTTTTTGCAGCTGCCAGCGGTCTTTGACATGGTAGAAGCCGGCGCTGAGTGGCTGTTTTGGCGGATGCAGGGCCAGCTCGAGGCCGCGTCCGTAGCGTCCCTGGCTGGTCAGTTCTGACAGTCCGTAGGCCTGGTCTCCGGCGCGCAGACTAAGGCCCTCCTCCCTGTAGCGCAGGCGGTACTCGTCGCGCTGTCCAAAGGTCCCCTTGTTTTCCTGGTCCGGGGCACGGATAAAGAAGTCCAGTCTTTTTGTCTCCTCCTCGTCGAGGTAGCCGTCTCCACCCAGTGTGCCTTGCAGTCGGCTTTGCTGATTTTTTCCAGCCAGGTGCAGTCCGAGCTGCAATGGATAGCGCCTATACATATCCTCGCCGGCCACACTGGGCACGACGTCGATATATTGATTCAGCCTGGCGAGCACCTCGTTTTCCGCGTTCCTGGCCTCGAGGCGCAGCAATGCGCGCCGCAGTCGCGGCGTAGCCGGGTCGGCGGCGGCGCTCAGCTCGAGCAGCCGGCTCTCGCCGGGCTGCAGTGTAAGAGCCGCCGGACTGACGCTCACCTGGCCGCGGCCAGGCAGCTGTGCAATAAGATTTACACTTTGCGCCGTATTTCCCTGATTGAGCAGTCTGGCCTGCAGACTAAAAGCCTGCCCCGCCAGCACGCGTTCCGGCAGGCTTCCCTCGAGCATCAGCTTGAGTTTCAGCAAGCCGCCCAGCACCAGGCTTACCTGCGCCTCGCCGGCCAGGGCATAGTCGCGCCTGCTGCCGACCCTGAAGCTAACGCTGTAGTCGCCGGCCAGCGCATTGCGCGGAACCTGCAGCAGAAGCAAACGCGAGACCACGGCCCCCGGCGCAAGCCTGAACTGGCCCGGCGCCATAATCAGCTCCCAGCCCGGCGGCAAGACCGGCGCCTCGTCCAACTCGAGCTCCTGCCCGCCGCGGTTGAAAACCCGGAAGGAGAGCGACAGGACCTCGCCGGGAGCCACCGTCAGCAAAGAGGGCGAGACGGCGCGCACCTCGACCTGGCTCTCCTGCGCCGCCGCCGGCAGACTACCCAGCCACAAGGCCAGAAGCAGCAGTACAAAACAGCAGCGACGGCAGCCGCAGGGGGGCAAACCCCTGGAAAATCGTGTTGTGACTCTGAAAGCAGTATTCATCGGTCTTGAATTTTGCCGTTCACCCGGAATTGACTTGCTGTGCAAAAGCTTGCCACGCTTGCCCGGGGCCGTTTTATTCAGCCCCGTCTTGGGTCTGCTCAGCGGGCGGCCCGTTTTTTTCACGTGTCGGCATCTCCAGGCTGTAGGAGGCTCCGAAGACATGCTCATCGCCATTGTCTGCCACCACCAGGGTCTGATAGGCGCCGGGGGGCACCGCGCTAAAATCAATGGGCACAGTGATGGCATTTCCGGGGTAAAGCCCGTGCCTGCCTGCCGGAAAACGCCCTATGGAAAGCCCCTGCGCGTCAAAAAGCTCAGCCCATACTTCGAGGCTCAAGTACCATTCGCCGCTGTTTTCCATGCCCAGCTGCAACACGGCACTCTGCGGGCCAAGCTCTAGTCGGCGGTCAACAAAGCGCAGCGCGCGGCTGCCCTCCTGGCCTATATGCGTCACCAGATGTATGCCTATCCGAGTGATGCTGCGTATGCCCAGCTTGGGCTTGCCGGCCTCGGAGTCCGGCGGCTGGTATGCCTCCATAGGCTCGGGATGCAGCATGAGCATGCTCCAGTAAGTGCCTTGCAGCGCCTTGTCCTCCGGAACTTTTATGACATAATGGAATGAAGCCGTGCCTCGTGCCGGGATGACCTGTTCGGCCGGGCTGAGATGCACCCAGGCGGCATTCGAGCGCGGACACTGCGCCGGGTCCGTGTAGCGTGTATATCCGTCCGCCGTGGTCTGGTATCCGGTAAGATAAACCCTGACCATTTGATCCTGCTCGCCGGCATTGCGCAGCAACACGCGGCCCTGCCGCTCGGCGCCTATGGCCAAATCGTGCCGGCGGTTCAAAGAGCCGACCACATCTATCTGGGCCTGAGACCGGATGCCCGGCAGAAAAACCGCCAGCAGCAAAAACCAGAGCGCCAAAGAACCAGCAAAGCGGGAAATCTGTATGTAAGGCATCGCTTTCGCCATAATGAAACCTCTAGTGCCGCCAATAAAATCATATAGCCCCGAGCCGGGACCAGACCAACCGTAAAATAAAACCCGTCAAAAAGACGCCTCGGAAAATAACTTGGTGTCTCTTAGTGTCTTTTAGTGTCTTTTAGTGTCTCTTAGCGTCCAAAATCCAAAAGCCAAAATTGCTGCCCGGCAAAGCCAAGCTTTGCCGGGCAGCATGAATCCCTGAACCGATTTTCTTTCTCTTATTGCGCAGCAGTCAGCGTGTAGGTGACTTCAACCGTGTACTCGTCGGCAACCAGAGCCGCCACGGCAGTGGTCTGATTGTCGATAGCCAGGGCATAGGTCAGCTGCACACCGTCCGCGCTCCCATTGCCGGTGGAACAGCTCTTGATGCCGCTGACCAGGTCTTTGGCATTGGTAGCTCCCGCGGCGGTGCTCAGGTCTATCGCGGTGCTAGCCGCAGTGCCTTTGTCGCCCTGGCCAGTCGCCGCCGGTGCGCCAGGCGACACGGTCAGTGTCGTACCCGCCGGGATGTTGTCAGCACCATCAATCTGAACCGTGATTTTGCGGGTCTTCCCGGTTCCATCGACTATCGAGGTGTAGTGCAGGTAGTTGTTGTTGAGATTCTCCCCGCCAACCACTGCAATGCTGTCGCCGGCCTCTCCGTCTTCAACGATATCGATCGTGAAGGTGGTGTTCTGATTCGAATTCAAGGCAAGCAGCGCGCATTCATTGATGGTGATCACCACGTTGTGGCTGTCGTTGTCAGTCAAAGCCGCATGGCTGCGGCTCACGCCCAGAACCAGCAGCAAAGCCAGTCCCAGGAAAATCGCAATCGTCTTCTGTGTTCTCGTCTTCATAATAACTCCTTCAGTGTTGTGGCGAGTCCGACCGGACCATTCTTCTCGTCAGCCTCAGAGCAGACTCAGGTTCAGGTTTGGATTCGGGTTCAGGTTCAGGTTCAGGTTCAGGTTCAGGTTCAGGTTCAGGTTTGGATTCGGATTTGACCTCGGGTTGGGGGTGGACTGCGGCAAGCGAAAAACCGGACTACATACCGACTAGGCTAAACAAGCAAAACTTGGACGGCGCAACAAAAACAAAAAAACACAGGCCGGGGCATGCAACATTTGTTTAAATCGGGCATTTGACCAGCTGTGTCTTCACTATAGACTGTAGACGCACAAGAAAGTTCCTTCAACTTGTCAACCAGGCCGGCACATTCGGAGGAATAGGGTAACGCGTCAAACAAGCAGGAAGCGCGGCAGGAGCACATTCGACCCGGCTGCATTGCATAATGATTGCACAATGCTTCCCGGAAGCGCGGCCCCGCACATAAAATCACAAAAAACAGCTTGCGCTCCGCATCTTTGTAAAAATGGACTACAGGCCTGCCTCATGTGCTGCTGACACCCTCGAAGTTGAATGCTCTATTATAGGGGACCAGCCCCCAAAACCACCGAGTTTTTTAGATATATGCCGTCCTATAATAGGCTGGACGGCTTTGTCAGGCGACTAATTATCGCCATAAAGCCGTTAATATAGTCATTGTTTTTCATATTGCAAACCAATTGCATAAAAAAAATATAATGCGGCAGTACCAAAGAATCAGAAACCCAAAAAAAATATTTTTCACGCAGTCTGGCTCCGCCTCGCCATTTCGAGACACATCCCTCCCCTGTCCGCGTTTTTC
>Ga0265295_1001207_pt1 | contig 46757 bp, 45 predicted proteins | sample Munlansysbiofilm_FD_192503 | JGI IMG/M metagenome (GOLD analysis project Ga0265295, IMG submission 192503) | Leachate microbial communities from a municipal landfill in Southern Ontario, Canada - Methane capture system biofilm | ecosystem: Engineered > Solid waste > Landfill > Unclassified ...
TCCCCCTGGGATACGTGGCCGCGACGCACACGACGTCTTACGACATGATAGCCACGATGCCTTCCGGAGAGGCCAAGGACGGGGTGAACCAGATAGTCGAGCACGCCGACGGCGGCATGCTGATGCCCACATACGTCCTCCTGGAGGTCGACGGCGAGATAGCCGAGATACGCGAGGACGCCATAACCATACCCGACGAAGGCTCGCTGGGGGTCCTGACCTGGACCAGCTCCGAGGTCTACGACCCGTATGTACTGGCATCCAACACGCTGGCCGCGAAGATGATGGATGATGCCGAGGAAGCGGGCAACCACAACATAAGCGGAGTCTGGACCATAGCAGGCTGGGAGATGCTGGTGAAGACCGCTGGGAGCACCGAGGAGGCGCTCGAGCTGCTCCCCGAGTCCGTCAGGGACTACGTCAGGGAGATCGTCGATATCGACGATCTTGCCTGGATGTATCTGACCGGCGGCAAGTACACCAAGGCTAACGCCATCGACTACATAGTGAACTACGCCTACGGGTCCATCTCCAAGTACCACGATGGCCACCAGTACATCAAGCTGACCGTTCTCATGTCCGACGAGCCAATGTCGCAGACGTCGATGGGCACCGTTACCCTGGTGAAGGCATCCGTGAATGACTACATGGCCACCGCCACGGCGTTCTCCGCCTCCTACGTGACCGGCCAGGTTGTAGCCATGTACGACGTGTCCCAGGTGCTCAACACCGAGTTCGTTTACATAGAGGGGGGTGTGGCGGTGCTCATATTCCTCCTGCTGTTCTTCGTGATGGGGTCTTACCTGACCCCGCTGCGTGCCGTGCTGACGATACTGACAAGCGTGGTCTGGACCCTGGGGATGACATACGTGGTGTTCGGAATGTGGCTGGGCATGGAGATCACATGGATCATGCCGATCATACTGTTCGTCATATGCCTGGGGCTGGGCATGGACTACGACATACTGCTCACCACCCGCATACGCGAGAACGTGATGAAGGGCATGAGCAACGACGATGCCATAGAGCACGCCGTGGAGAGGTCCGGCGCGGTGATAACCATATGCGGTCTGATAATGTCGGGCGCGTTCGGCACCATGATGCTCTCCACCTCGCCCATGCTGATGGAGTTCGGCTTCGCGCTCAGCTTCGCGATACTGGTGGACGCCCTGTTCATGCGCACGTACGTGGTTCCCGCGGTGATGCATCTTCTTGGCAGGTACAACTGGTCGGGCCCCGCACGTCTCCGCACCCGCACCTTCGAGAACAACGACCGCGCCTGAGCGCTGGGTTACAATATGCATGTCTCACAATAAAATACTATGAGTGCGATGTCCCCAGACACTGGGGAAGATGTTCGAGAGACTGGCAGACATAGTCGTTAGGCATCCGAAGGCCATAGTCGCTCTCTGGGTGGTCGCACTGTTAGCGGCGGCCTACCCGGCTCTGAGCTCCCCGTCGGTCTTCCAGTACGACATGACGTCCATGATGCCCTCGGACACGGAGTCCGCCAAGGGCGCGGAGATCCTGGGAAGCGATTACTTCTATCCCACGGCCGCAGCCTCCACCATAATACTCGTGGAGGCCCTGGATGAGAGCGCCCAGGAGGTGTCGGAAGCGCTGGCGGCCGCCCTGGACGCAGAGCTGGCCGATTGGAGTGTCAACAGGGGCCTGAGGGAGAAGTACGGGGATTCCGTGCAGATAACCGCCGGCAAGCTCGGGGTATTCGACGACAGGTACTTCCAGGCGACGGTATCCAGCATGATACTGTTCGGAATAGAGTACCCGGCGCTTCCCGACGGATCCTCTCTGAACAGGACGTCCTACGTCCCCGACATAAGGGAAATGACGGCCCAGGCCCTGGAATCCATCGCCGACCCCGGGCTGAAGGAGGCCGTGGAGGCCTCCTACGTGACGGGATCGGACGCCATCACCTACGACACCATGACCGCGGCGACAGCCGACATGGAGAAGATAGATCCCGTATCCATACTGCTGATATTCATTCTGATCGGGCTCTTCTTCAGATCCATCGTCACAGCGGCCATACCCCCCATGGTCATAGGCATGGCCTACGCCATCGTCCTCGGGGCCGTGTTCTTCGTCGGCCAGATCATGGGAATATACTACATCACACCGATCCTGGTGCTAGTCTCCATGCTGGGTGCCGGATGCGACTACTGCATATTCATAATATCCCGCTACCGCGAGGAGCGCAAGAGAGGGTCCGACGGCGAGACGGCCATAAGGGAGTCCGTGAAGTGGGCCGGGGAGTCCATACTCACATCGGGATGCTCCGTGATAATCGGTTTCGGGATCATGGCATTCTGCTCCTTCTCCATGGTCAGCACCATGGGCATCGCCCTCGCACTGGGCATCGTGGTAGCCCTGATAGCGTCCCTTACCCTCATACCCTCGCTGCTGGCGATATTCGGGGACCGGCTTTTCTGGCCCTCCACCATGGACACATACGCCCAGGGCAGCAGGGCGATGAAGGGGTGGTACGGGAAATGGTCGAGCAGGGGGCAGCGCTACTTCGCGGGGACCGTGAAGGCCTCCATGAGGCATTCCAAGGCCCTTGTGGTCGCCGTGATCCTTATAACCCTGCCGCTGACCTATGTGGCAGTGACCTCGGCTCCTTCCTACGACATGATAAGCACCATGCCAGATTCTGAATCCAAGCAAGGCGTCAGCGTCATCTCCGCGGGGATAGGCGGGGGGATGATAATGCCCACGTACATAGTCATGAAGGTCGACGCGTTCGCGGACATAGACCCTGAGGCTGAAACATACGTCCCGAGGGATAACGCGGAGCAGTTCTACCGGGACATGAGCGAGCTCACGGGTTCGCTCCTGGAGATGCGCACCCAGGGGCAGGAGAACATATCCATAACCTACGGTCCCACGGACGGGGACACCCTGTTCGACGGGAGCCCGGCCCATCAGCGTCTCTTCGAACGCCTGGTGTCATTCCTCCCCCAGAGCACCCAGGAGGCCATAGCTTACCTGGAGGAGGTCCTGGGCGTCACGGGCTACGAGGCGATATGCGAGGTCTGGTATCTGCTGACCGATGAGGAGAAGTACACTGCCGATTACATGCTGACGTACACGATGGGCGCGGTATCGCAGGTCTTCGAGGAGGACGGACGGGACTACCAGTACGTCAAGGTGACGGTGGTGACCAAGGAGGAGCCCATGTCCGACCTCTCGATAAAAACCGTGTCCCAGCTTTACTCTGCGGAGAGCGGCTTCGCGGGATCCCATTCATATGTAAATGGATCCTACATAACTGGGGCCGCGGTCATGACTTACGAGGTCTCGGAGATAGTCACCGAGGATTTCGACTACATAAAGGCGGCGGTGATCCTCCTGCTGATCCTCCTGCTCTTCCTGGTCATGAGGTCCTACGTCACGCCGATACGTGCGGTCCTGACCATACTCATGAGCATAATGTGGACCCTGGGCCTGACGTTCATCCTGTTCGACCAGCTGATGGGCGTCCCGGTGGTCTGGATAGTGCCCATCGTCCTTTTCGTGATCTGTCTGGGTCTCGGCATGGATTATGACATACTGCTCACAACCCGCATAAAGGAGAACGTGATGAAGGGCATGAGCAACGACGAGGCCATCGAGGCGGCGGTGATGCGGTCCGGCGCGGTCATAACCCTCTGCGGGCTTATAATGGCAGGTGCGTTCTCGACGCTGATGTTCTCCACCTCGCCAATGCTCCAGGAGTTCGGTTTCGCGCTCGGGTTCGCCATAGCCATAGACGCCCTGTTCATACGTACTTACATAGTGCCGGCCATAATGCACCTTCTGGGAGATTGGAACTGGAAGGGGCCGGGGTCGGCCGTCATCAGGACGAGAGGCCGCGATCCCTCCCGGCGATGCCGGGGCGGAGAACGGAGAATAAGGTAAGTGGTTTTCGCCGTCCTGTTTACTGGATGGCGGAAGAGGGGCACTCGTCGATGCAGGCTCCGCAGTCGATGCATTTGTCGGCATCGATGACGGCTACGTCATCGCAGGTGATGGCGTTCTCGGGGCATACGTCGACGCACGCACCGCATGCGACACATTCGGATTCGATCACTTTGGGCATTTGATTACCTCGGCGGGAAGAATAACGGGGATAGTATTTCAATCTTCTTTAATCCGTCCGGGGACCTTGGTCGCTATGAAGGCCAGGGTCTCCAGGTACCCTTCGGGTGCGCACTTGATGGTGAAATCGCGGCCCTTGCCCGAAAGCCTTATGAGCCCCCTTCCCGGAACGGGTGTAGCGGAACGCACATCCTTCCATAGCATACGGGCGGAATCCTCGGTCTGCATCAGCATCCCCGCGCCGGCCACCGAGGGGTTTCCCCCGGCGGCCCCCGCGAGGATCACCAGAGTCCTGATCCTCTCCGCCTTGCCGACGCTCTTCGGCAGGTCGCGGAATCCCGCCCCGTCGGAGTCCAGGGTGTAACGCACGTTCTTCCTGTTGAACAGCAGCAACCCCAGGACTATTCCGCCCAGGATCACGACCAGCACGAATCCCGCCCCGTACATCGCGGAAGGGTCCCCCTCGGAGACCGCAAGGAGCAGAACCGCTATCGCCCCGAAGGGTATGCCGATGGCCAGGATGATCTGCATGACTGCGGTGCGGTCGAAGGGCGACACCGTCGCGTCCCAGCACAGCACCCCGGCTTCTCCGTCCGTCTCCATGGTCATGCATCCGACTGCATCGTAGATATCCGTTTCCGTTCCTTGGACCAGCATGCTTATACAACCCCAAACGCATGCCGAGCCACATGTCAGGCGGTCTGAGGGACATCGGTTTCGACAATGACAGGTACATTAGGCTGCAGTCCGAGCGCATCCGCGAGAGGATAGACCAGTTCGGAGGCAAGCTGTACCTGGAGTTCGGAGGCAAGATATTCGACGACACGCACGCTTCCAGGGTCCTTCCGGGATTCCGGCCGGACAGCAAGCTGACGATGCTCACCGAGCTCAAGGACCAGGCGGAGATAATCATCACCATCAACGCCGGGGATATAGAGAAGAACAAGTTCCGCGGGGACCTGGGCATAACCTATGACATGGAGGTCCTCCGTCTGATAGACGCTTTCAGGGACAAGGGGATGTACGTGGGGTCCGTGGTCCTCACCCAGTACAACACGCAGGCCGCCGCCGATGTCTTCTACAACCGCCTGGTCTCTCTGGGCGTCAAGGTCTACAGGCACTATCCGATATCGGGTTATCCTTCCAACATACCGCTGATAGTAAGTGAGGAGGGGTACGGCAGGAACGAATACGTGGAGACCTCCCGCTCGCTGGTCGTGGTGACCGCACCGGGACCCGGAAGCGGCAAGATGGCCACCTGCCTCTCCCAGCTTTATCACGAGAACCGTCGCGGTGTCAAGGCCGGTTACGCCAAGTTCGAGACATTCCCTGTATGGAATCTCCCTCTCAGGCATCCGGTAAACATATCGTACGAAGCGGCAACCGCCGATCTGAACGATGTGAACATGATAGACCCCTTCCACCTGGAGGCCTACGGCGTCACAACCATCAATTACAACAGGGATGTGGAGGCGTTCCCCGTCCTGAACGCCATTCTGGAGAGGGTGTCGGGTTCATCCCCGTACAGGTCACCGACGGACATGGGCGTCAACATGGCCGGAAGCTGCATAGTGGACGACGATACGGTCCGGGCCGCCGCGAGCCGGGAGATAGTCCGTCGCTACTACCGCGTTCTCTGCGAGAGGAGGAAGGGCCAGGCGGATGATGCCAGCGTGTTCAAGCTGGAGATGCTCATGAACCAGGCCGGGCTTTCGTCCGACAGCCGTCCGACGGTGGCGGCCGCGCTCGCCAAATCCGCGGAAACCGGGGTGCATTCGATGGCCATGGAGATGAACGACAGGACCATACTCACGGGCAAGGCTTCGCCGCTGCTCAGCGCCCCGTCCGCCCTGCTCCTCAACGCCCTGAAGCATCTGGCGGGCATACCCGACGACATAACCCTGATATCCCCGCTGATAATCGGCCCCGTGCAGGAGCTGAAGGTAGATTATCTGGGCAACGTCAATCCGAGGCTGCATTCCGACGAGGTGCTGGTGGCTCTCTCGATATGCGCCACTAACGACGACATAGCGAAGAAGGCCTTCGAGCAGCTTCCGGGGCTGAAGGGATGCGAGGTCCACTCCTCGGTCATGCTGTCGGCGGTGGATGAGGACGTCTACCGCAAGCTGGGAGTAAATCTAACATGCGAGCCCAGGTACCAGACCAACTGCCTCTACCACGGTCAGAGGATGATCTGACGTAAGTTTTATTCCCTGTTGCGTGTATATATCCGCATGCTGTCCGAATGCAGAACAAAGCTTTTCCTGATGACCGGTGTGCTGGCGTCGCTGTGCTTCGCCTTGGGTTGGGCCGGGGCCGCCCTTTCAGACCCGACATGGGTGTTCGGGGTCAACATGGTGAGCGATCTCGGCGTCTCTGAATACGAATCCGCCCGCATACTGTTCTCCGCCGGCGCTGTATCCGCCGGCGCCCTGTTCGCGGTATTCGGTGCGGGCCTCTCCCTGGCCTATGACGGGCTCGCTCCGCGTATAGGCCTTCTGGCGCTCTGCCTGGCAGGGATCGCCCTGGTGGGTGTGGGGCTTTTCAACGAGAACACCCCCTACCATCTGCCGTGCGCCATAACGCTGTTCGCCGCGGCGGTCTTCTCAGCCGTCATGGTGGCGATCCACACAGCGCGCACCTCCCAGTACCCAGCGGCCGCCGGCACCCTGCTGATGCTGGCCGCCGGCACGGTCCTGGGACTGACCTCCTCTCTCCCCCTGACCGAGGCGGTATCGATAATAATGCTGATGGCATGGATATCGGTCACGTGCGTGGTGATATGGTACAGGAGGTTCGGTCTTCTCAGCCGTCCGGTCCCGGACCTCTCATGATCCGCCTGTCAGAGGGGGCCCCGGAGCCCGCGCTCGGGATCCAGTCCATGATGTTGGGCGATCATGCCGTGCTTCACGTCCCACAGTTTCTGCGACAGGTCCACATAGTATCTCTGGGGGTTGGTGAACCTCTTGACCTCTTCCCAGAGGGAGTCCAGTTGCCGGGCGCAGTGTGACCTTATGTCATCAAGCGACGGGTTTTCATACACCTTTCTGCCGTTCCTGAATATCGGGACCAGGAGCTCCTCGGCGGTGAAGTCGGTCAGCGTCTTCCTCTTCCAGACCGCGTCGGGATCGAATATCTCCAGGGGCCTGTTATCGTCCAAGGTCTCGTCGTGCACGCATATCTGATCGGCTATGGCCATCCCGTCACCGTCATAGAGCCTGTAAACCCTCTTGAAATGAGGGGTGGTTATCTTGGTGACGTTCTCGGAGATCTTTATCTTGGGTACGATGTCGCCGTTCCCTTCCTCAACGGCCACAAGCTTGTAGACCCCTCCGAAGACAGGATCGCTGTGGGCCGTGATCAGATTGTCCCCGACCCCGAACCCGTCTATGCAGGCGCCCTGGTCCAGAAGGTCCCTTATAAGCCACTCGTCCAAGGCGTTGGAGACTATGATCCTGCAGTCCTTGAGACCGGCGGCGTCCAGCATCGCCCTGGCTCTCCTGGTCAGGAATGAGAAGTCCCCCGAGTCAAGGCGTATGGCGCATTCGGTTATACCCTTGGGGAGCAGTATCTTCCTGAAGGCCTCTATGGCATTCGGTATGCCGCTCCTCAGGGTGTCGTAGGTGTCCACCAGCAGCGTGGCGTTGTGCGGGTAGAGTTCCACGAAGGCCTCGAACGCCTCCTTCTCGGTGTCGAACATCTGGACCCAGGAATGGGCCATAGTCCCGCTGGAAGGCACCCCGTGCATCTTCTCCGCCTCGGTGCAGGCGGTGCCCCCGCATCCCGCTATGTATGCGGACCTGGCTCCCATGACGGCGGCGTCGCATCCCTGGGCCCTCCTGGAGCCGAACTCCAGGACCGTCCTTCCGTTGGCCGCCCTGACTATGCGGCTGGCCTTCGTGGCTATCAGCGACTGGTGGTTCACGGTGAGAAGCGCGAAGGTCTCCAGCAGCTGGGCCTGTATTGCAGGCGCCCGGATAGTGACCAGCGGCTCCCCGGGGAAGACGGGCGTGCCCTCCGGTACGGCGTACATGTCGCCGGTGAAGCGGAAGTCCGCCAGGTACTCCAGGAATCTCTTCCCGAAAACACCTTTGGATTCGAGGAACTCTATGTCGCTCTCGCTGAAGCGCAGGTTCCCCACGTAGTCTGCAAGCTGTTCCAGCCCGGCGGCTATGGCAAAGCCCCCGTTGTCGGGAACGTTGCGGAAGAACAGGTCGAAGTATACCACGCGGTCCTGCAGCCCGTTCTCCATGTACCCGTTGGCCATCGTGTACTCGTAATAGTCGCACAGAAGCGAAACGTCCTCGATCCTCATCTCGGCACTCTTCGGCCGGGTGTATCGCGGACAAAGTAGAATAATGTGTCATCTGGAACCCTTCAGGTCCCTGCCGCAGTCTGGGCAGCGGTCCTCTTCCGAACATCCCAGATACGCGTTGCAGTAGGGGCAGTGCAGTCCGGTGCGGCCCTCCCCAGGCTCGCCGCGGGCCTCCCGCCGGTCCCTCGACACGTTCATGACCCCCCAGAACACCACCGCCGCGAAGATGAGTAACATCATCGCCGTCACAAGGTATGATAGGTACTCCGTGGTCCTATGGTCGCCCCCTCCCGAGACGACGTAGAGCATCAGGACCATGCTGATGACGAAAACGGCCGTCACCAGAACGACAAGGCCCTTCGAGCCTCTCCCTAGATTCCCCATGATAATGGATAGATGGATGGGTTTAAAAACAATGGGCAGGGGCCGCCCTTCCCGCGAGCCCCCGCCGCCCGTCTCACTTGGAGCGCGGGCTGTTGAAGAATGCCAGTATCGCGCGGTACAGCATGTAGACGTCGGCTTTCGAGACCACTTCGTAGGGGGAGTGCATCGAGAGGACCGGCACGCCTATGTCCACAGTGTCTATGTTGTGGGCGGACATGTACATGGCGATCGTCCCGCCGCCTCCGTTGTCCACCTTGCCGAGCTCCCCGACCTGCCATGTCACTCCAGCCTCATCCAGTATGGCCCTGAGGAGGCCCATGGTCTCCGCCGAGGCGTCGTTGGTGGAATACTTCCCTCCCGCCCCGGTGTACTTGGAGACGACCGCTCCGCGGTTCAGGTAAGAGCTGTTGTTCCTTTCGAAGTTCTCTCCGTAGGCGGGGTCGTAAGCCGCGTTGACGTCGGCGGACAGGCACACGGACCTCTCGAGCACGTGGCGTATCTCGCATCCGTAGGCGGAGACCAGGTCGGTGAGGAAGTCCTTCAGGGTCTGGGAGTTCATCCCTGTGTTGCCGTCGGATCCAACCTCCTCCTTGTCCGCGAACACGGTGACGGTGGTGTACTCGGGATCGGCGTCCAGCTCCGCCATCAGGCTCGCATAGGCGCAGACGCTGTCGTCCTGCCCGTAGCCGCCCAACATGGCCCTGTCGAAACCGAGGTCCCGGGGTGCGAAGGCAGGCACGGCGCAGAGTTCTGCGGACTGGAAGTCCTTCTCCCTTATGCCGTATTTCTCGAACAGGAGGCTTGCAACGTTGAGCTTGACCTTCTGGGAGACCTTCTCGTCGGGGAACGGCCAGCAGCCTATGAGTATGTTGAGCTGCTCTCCGGTTATGACCTCGGACGCGGGTTTCTTCATCTGCTCCCTGGCAAGATGCGGCAGCAGGTCGGTCACAACGAATACGGGGTCTCCCGGATCCTCGCCGATGCGCACCCCTGTCGTGCTGCCGTCTTTAAGGATGACAACGCCGTGAAGGGAAAGGGGGACCGTCGACCACTGGTACTTCTTTATGCCTCCGTAGTAGTGGGTCTTGAAGAAGGCCAGGTCCGTGTCCTCGAAGAGGGGGTTCGGTTTGAAGTCGAGCCGGGGGCTGTCTATGTGGCTGGCCGCTATGCGGAGCCCCTCGGAGACGGGCCTCCTCCCCACGGTGACCATTATCAGGCTCTTGCCGCGGTTGTTGACGTAGAATCTGGAGCCAGGACCGTACTCCTTACCGCGTACGTACTCCCCGTAGCCCCTGCTTCTAAGCAAAGGAACCGTGTGGTCCACGACCTCCCTCTCCGTCTTGTTGGACAGGAACGATTTGTATCCCTCGCAGAAACCGGAGGCCTTCTCCAGGAGGGTGGGGTCTTCGACACCCAGGTTCTCCCATTTCATCAGGAGATCCTTCTCGAGTTGCTGGCCTTTACTCTTCTCTTCTCCGCTCATATGATTCCCTTCGCCGGCGATGAATGCGCGCGTACTTGATGTTTTGCTTATTACCTGCGTGTCTAACAAGGGACCCGACCGTTTATTAACGGCGTTCGCGAAACGTCTGGCGATTGTTTTATATCTCGTCCTCAGACTTCCCTCCCGAGAGGAAATCACATGGTCAACGAATGCAATGTGAGAGTCGACGCGGGGGTATGCAAGATGATAACCACCATACACGCGAAGCAGAACGACATGGGCCTTGTCGAGCTGGATGTGAAGAGCGACTGCCCGAACATACTGAGGATGACATGGATAATGGAGCCTGTCAGCCCGTACACCGAGGTGGAGGCCCCCATGAACGAGACCGTCATATACAAGTGGGCCAGCGAAAGGCTGCCTCACGCGGCATGCCCTGTTCCCTGTGCGCTCGTGAAGGCCGTCGAGGTCGCCGGAGATCTGGGGTTGAAGAGGGCCGTGAAGATAGAAATAGAGTGAACCGGGTCGGGCGGCATGCCCGACGGTGCAACTTCGAAGGCGGGGATCAACGAGGTCCGGGGCGGAACGTCCCGGACCTCATTTCTGATCCTTCACGAATATCAGGTGATAGCCGAAATCGGTCTTCACCGGTCCCACTATCGATCCCTTCTTGGCCTCGAAGGCGGCCTTCTCGAAGGCGGCCACCATCTGTCCGGGTCCGAACCAGCCCAGGTCCCCTCCCTTCTTCCCGGAGGGGCAGAGCGAGTACTTCTTGGCCAGGTCGGCGAATTTGCCGCCGATCTTGATGTTCTGCATTATGTTGTTCGCTTCCTTCTCGGTCTTGACGAGTATGTGCGCGGCGTTGACCTGTTTGACCATGCACCTCCATGTCGCGGGGGGTTTATACGCGTTTGCGATACCCCCCTTCTATCATGACCATGTTGATATTTTTAGGAACACCTAAATTTATATACCATTTAGTTGTTCCTAAATCATGGATCAGACATGTTTCTCATCTTGCGGCTGCTGTCGCGGATGCGGCGGCGTATCGCCCCTCGGGGCCCCGGCCGAACCGGCCGCGGGCGGGATACCATTGGCCGTGGCCAAGGACGGCGATACCGGGAGGATTGTGCGCATAGCGGGCAGATGCGAGGTACGCAGGTTCCTCTCGGACCTGGGCTTCGTGATCGGGGCCGACGTATCCGTGGTCAACACGATATCTGGAAACCTACTGCTGGACGTACGCGGTACCCGCATAGCGATGGACAGAACGATGGCATCGAAGGTTTTCATCATGCCGGAGGGCTCCTGATGGGAACGCTCAGGGAGGTCGCATGCGGGGACACGGCCAAGGTCATGGGCATCAGCGCCCGGGGCTCCATGAGGAAGCGCATCATGGACATGGGCATAACGAAGGGATGCACGGTCACTGTCAGGAGGATCGCCCCGCTGGGGGATCCCATGGAGGTGACGGTGCGCGGCTACGAGCTCAGCCTCAGGAAGAGCGAGGCCGAATCCATCGAGGTGGAATGAACATATGAACGACAGTGAATTCTTCAAAAAAGGGTGCGCGGGAGGACGGGCATGATCCGTGCGGCGCTAGCGGGGAACCCCAACTGCGGGAAGACCACGCTTTTCAACAAGCTGACGGGAAGCTCCCAGAGGGTAGGGAACTGGCCCGGCGTGACGATCGACAGGAAGGAGGGGAGGATAAAGGGCGCGGACGCGATCCTGGTGGACCTTCCAGGGATATACTCCCTGTCCCCGTACTCCCCCGAGGAGATCGTCTCCAGGGATTTCCTTCTGGACGAAAGCCCAGACGTGATAGTAAACATAGTCGACGCGACCAACATGGAGAGGAACCTGTATCTGACCAGCCAGATCCTCGATGTGGGCATACCCACAGTCGTAGCGCTCAACATGATGGACGCTGTGAGGAAGGACGGCGGCGAGATAGACACCGTGAAACTCTCCAGCGCGCTAGGGTGCAGGGTGGTGGGGATGTCCGCCCTGAAAGGGGAGGGCATAGAGGAGCTGATCGCCGCAATCACGGAAGCCGCGGCATCGGGCAAGGTGCCCGAACCCCTGAGGCTCTCCGAAGCCGCCGAGGCGAGCGCATCCAGGATATCGGAGGTCCTCCGGGGCAAGGTTCCTGACGGTCAGATCAGGTGGTACTCGGTCAAGGCTCTGGAGAGGGACCCGCTGGCTCTGGAGAGGACAGGCGATCTGGAGGGTGAGATCCTCCACATAGTCGAGGAGATGGAGAGGGAGATGGATGACGACTCCGACTCGGTGGTCGCATCCGACAGGTACTCGGCCGTCAGCCGGGCCGCGGCATCCTCGACCGGGAAGAGGGGCGCCTCCAAGGGAAGGACGACATCCGACAGGATAGACCGGATAGTCACAGACCGTTGGCTGGGCCTCCCGATATTCGCCGGGGTGATGTTCCTGGTGTATTACATATCCATATCCACAATCGGCTCCTGGGGAACCGACTGGATGAACGACGTGTTCTTCGGGGAGTGGATCATACCCGGCATGCGCGCCTGGCTGGAGGGCGCATCCGTGGACCCCGTGCTGACGGCTTTCATAGTCGACGGCCTCATCGCCGGATTCGGAGCCGTAATAGGCTTCCTACCCCAGATGCTGGTGCTGTTTGTACTCCTCGTGATACTGGAGGACTGCGGATACATGGCGAGGATAGCCTTCGTCATGGACCGGGTGTTCAGGAGGTTCGGGCTCTCTGGCAAGTCGTTCATACCCGTGCTGATAGGCACGGGCTGCGGTGTGCCGGGCATAATGGCATCCCGCACCATAGAGAGCGAGAGGGACAGGAGGATAACCGCGATGACGACCACCTTCATACCCTGCTCCGCGAAGCTGCCCGTGATAGCCCTGATAGCCGGCGCCCTGTTCGGGGGTTCGGCCCTGGTGGCCCTGGCCTCATACCTGGTGGGCATAGCCGCGATACTGATGTCCGGCATAATACTGAAGAAATGGAAGTCCTTGGCAGGCGCCCCCTCGGAGTTCATAATGGAACTCCCCGCCTACCACATGCCGGGTGCGGTGACGGTCTTCAGGTCGACGCTGGAGAAGACATGGGCCTTCGTGAGGAAGGCGGGTACGTTCATACTCCTGGCATGCGGCCTGGTGTGGTTCCTCTCGACATTCAGCTGGAACATGGTCCTGGTCGAAGATGTCAACACATCGATGCTCGCGGATATGGGCAGGGCGTTATCCTGGATGTTCGTGCCCCTGGGATGGGGCGGAGACTGGCAGTTCACGGTGGGCACCCTCACGGGCCTTCTCGCAAAGGAGAACGTGGTGGGTACGTTCGGCGTCCTCTTCGGGTTCTCCGAGGTCTCGGAGGCGGGCGAGGAGATCTGGACCATGGTGGCGGCGATGCTGACACCGATAGCAGGGTTCTCCTTCCTGCTGTTCAACCTGCTCTGCGCCCCGTGCTTCGCCGCCATAGGGGCCATGAGGCGCGAACTCGGAACCTGGAAGGCCACAGGCGCCGCCGTGCTCTACCAGTGCGGACTCGCATACGCGGTTTCCCTTATCGTGTTCCAGATAGGCAGCCTTGCGATATACGGGACATTCGGTGTCTGGACGGCAGTGTCGCTGGCCGTGGCCGCCCTGCTGGTATACCTGGTGGTAAGCAACGATCCCTTCAGGATGTCCGCTAGGCGGTCCGGGGAGGTCGCATGCTGAACGCCGCGACTGCAGCGGTCGCGACCGCGACCGCATGCGTGCTGACCGTGTCGGCCTATTTCATGATAAGGAGCCTCAGGAAGGGAGGATGCTCGGGATGCAGGAACTGCGAAGGATGCAGGAGGAGGTGAACATGTACATACGCGGCATACCGTCCGGGAGGTGAGTCCCGACAGGGGCCGGGACCCGGTCCGTTAAACATCTTGTCCTCTTTCCATCCCGGCCGCCGGGGGCGGCCGCGGAGAGCATAACACCGGCGGTTCCCGACCGGATGAGCATCAGGCCCTCCGGCACGGCACGTTCTGAGAGGGCCCGCAGGACGATTATCGGAACGAAAGGCATCATGCCAGGCTTCGTGAGGCTGTGCGTCATCGGGTCCTTCCATCGAACTTCCGTCCGCAGGCCCGGGCGATGAGCGCCCGCCTCCGAGTTCTCGATGCCGTACGGCACCGGCGACCGTCGCCCCCTGCCGTCACGCCAGTGACGGGGTCGCGGAACGGATCCTCATCACATGCCGCGTCACCGCCCTCCCGCGCCCGGGTGGCGGCAGATTCGATATGTCCAGTGCCGTCTACCGTTGTTGCGCGCCTGCGCGTGTTTCCGAAGTATTATTATAAACCAGCATCATTGAGCGCACGTCTTTAACGGACAAGGGGACGAATCCGAGATGAGAGCTCTATACAACGACGGCAGAGTTGAGGAATGCGAAGACGAACTCAAGGTGCTCAGACACACCGCGGCCCACGTTCTGGCCCAGGCCGTCAAGAGGCTCTTCCCCGAGACCAAGCTGGCGATCGGCCCCGCCATAGAGGACGGATTCTATTACGATTTCGACAGGGAGGGCGGCTTCTCCGAGGAGGACCTGGCAGCCATCGAGGCGGAGATGAAGAGGATCGTGAAGGAGAACCTCAAGGTCGAGACCTACGCCCTGACGAGGGAGGAGGCCCTGGAGTATCTGGAGGGGGAGGGCGAGACGTACAAGGCGGAACTGGTCCGCGACCTCCCCGAGGATGTGGCCATAACATTCTACAGGCAGGGGGATTTCACGGACCTCTGCGCAGGGCCCCACGCCCTCTACACCAAGGCAGTCAAGGCCTTCAAGCTCACATCGCTGGCCGGAGCATACTGGCGTGGCAGCGAGGACAACAAGATGCTCACGCGCATATACGGCACGGCATTCCCTTCCAAGGAGGCCCTGGACGCACACCTCGCCATGCTCGAGGAGGCCAGGAAGAGGGACCACAGGAGGCTCGGCAGAGATCTCGGACTCTTCGCCCTTATGGACGAGGGCCCCGGCTTCCCGTTCTTCCTGCCCAAGGGCACAGTCCTCAAGAACAACCTGCTGTCCTATTGCAGGGGGATACTGGAGAGGGAAGGATACCTGGAGATATGCACGCCCATAATGCTTACACAGGACCTCTGGCTGCAGTCCGGGCACTGGGATCACTACAAGGACAACATGTACACGGCGGAGGTAGACGGGCAGGTGTTCTGCGTCAAACCGATGAACTGCCCCGGCGGGATACTGGTGTACAAGAACGAGCCGCATTCCTACAGGGAGCTCCCGATCAGGATAGGCGAGTTCGGGCTGGTGCACAGGCACGAGAGGTCGGGCACCCTGCACGGGCTGATGAGGGTTAGGTGCTTCACCCAGGATGATGCGCACATATTCATGACGAGGGACCAGGTGACCGACGAGATAAAGTCCCTGGTCAGGCTCATCGACGAGGTCTACTCCAAGTTCGGGTTCAAGTACAAGGTGGAGCTCTCCACCCGCCCGGAGGACAGCATGGGCAGCGACCAGGACTGGGAGGATGCCACGGAGGCCCTCCGGCAGGCGCTCGCGGCCATCGGCCTCGACTACGCCGTCAACGAAGGCGACGGGGCGTTCTACGGGCCCAAGATAGACTTCCACCTGGAGGACTCGATCGGCAGGACCTGGCAGTGCGGCACGATACAGCTGGACTTCCAGATGCCCCAGAGGTTCGACATATCCTATATAGGTGCGGACAACGGGAGGCACACCCCGATCATGCTGCACAGGGTCATCTTCGGATCCGTGGAGAGGTTCATAGGGATTCTCATCGAGCATTACGCCGGCAAGTTCCCGACATGGCTGTCCCCCGTCCAGGTCAAGGTCCTGTCGGTCTCCGAGAAGTCCCGCGAATACGCCGGGCAGGTCCTTGGGAAGCTGAAGGCCGCAGGAATAAGATGCGAGATCGACAACCGGGATGAGAAGATCGGATACAAGATCCGCGAGGCCCAGCTGGATAAGGTCCCGTACATGCTGGTCCTAGGAGAGAAGGAGAGCGAGAGCGGCGATCTGGTGGCGGTCAGGAGCCGGGACAGGGGCGACATGGGCACCCGGACATGCGACGGTTTCATAGCCGGTCTGCTCGGGGAGATCAGCGGCAGGGAAAGCGCCTGAGCCCCTCGGAACCATCCATGCGGGCGGGATTCCCGAAGCCGGTCCTGAAGGGTTCATATCCTTCTTCGGGTATCGGGTCCCCATGGATGTCTGGGAGAGGATCGGCTGCAGGGAGGTTGATTCCGACTGCGCGGAATACGGTGAGGTCATGGAGGACATCTCCAGGACCAGGCGCATATTGGGCAGGTACAACTCCCCGGGGCTTTCCGACCGCGAGAGGGAGGGCGTACTCGAGGAGCTGCTGGGGTACCGTCCTCGCAACTGCTCCATAACCCCTCCCTTCCACTGCGACGTCGGTCGTCACATCAGGTTGGGCGAGTCCGTCCGCGCCAACTACGACTGCATTTTCCTGGACTGCGGGGTCATCGAGATAGGGGACAACACAATGATCGGCCCCAGGGTAACCATAATAGGCGCCGACCATCCCAAGGACCACGCCCGGCGCAGGAAGGCGGCCACCACGAACGTCGGGGTCCGGATAGGCAGCGACGTCTGGCTGGGTGCCGGCGCCCTGATACTTCCCGGGGTCACCGTGGGGGACCGCGCCATCGTGGGCGCGGGCTCGGTGGTGACGAGGGATGTGGCGCCGGACGACGTTGTCGCAGGCAATCCTGCCCGCAGCATCAAGAGGGGGACGTCCTCCGGGGAGGGCCCGGGGATTCTAGGATAACTTGATATAGGGTCCATCATGGTAGGGTTCCCATGGAGACTTATCACATCACCGACGCTGAGATACTCGAACTGAAGCAGACCATGGGATTCCGTGTCAGCGGAGATGTATGGACCGAGTTCGCGAAGAGCCGTCCGGATGGATGCGACAGCAACGAGCTCATAGATTTCGTCAAGTCCAAAGCGGATCCCCCGTACGCCGCGGAGAATCTCGACAAATACCTCGAAGGCATCCTGGTGCTCTTCGTCAAGTTCATACGCGGAGTGTCCACGCTGAACTGAGGTCCGGTTCCGCGGACGCCGCCACAGGGCGGCTTCCGGGCGGATGGTTCGGCACCATCACATGAATCGCAGGCGGTGAACAACATGCCATTGACGATGCTGGCCCAGGATGTGCTGTCATGGTCGTTGATTCAGTACGCGTTCGCCGCTGTGGTCCTCTCCTACTCCCCGTTCGCCGTGTACCAGATCTACCTCATGGTCATCAGCCTGTTCGGCAACGACGCCGGGGAGGCGAAGAGGTTTCCCGTTCTGGACAGGGCCAACAACGTGATCGTGGTCATAACCACCAACGGCATGGCCACTGACGTGGTCGAGAAGATAATATCGACCATCAGAGGTTACGGGCTGGACCTGGAGATATTCGTCGTCAAGGAGCACAGGGACGGGTTCTCGTACAGCAGCAGGGAGATCACGGTCCCCAAGGAATACGTGTGCCCGAACGGTTCCAGGAACAAGATGCGGGCGATGCAGTACGGCAACGAATGGCTCCGCCGGGAGGGGTACGGCAGGGAGACGTACATATGTCATCTGGACGACGACAGCATGGTGGACAGGCCGTATCTGGAGTTCGTTATAAACCACATGACCGCCGAAGGGGGTCAGGGGTGCATAAGGCTCAGGGAGTTCGGGAGGCATCTCTTCTCATCCCTTTCTGATATCGTGAGGGTGGCCAACTGCGAGGCCTGGTGCAGGCATTACAACAGGAGGAACAGGCCCCAGTTCGTGCACGGGGAGGGGATCGTGGTCAGGGCCGACGTCGAGCAGGAGATAGGCTGGGATTACGGGACCTACGGGGCCGAGGACCTGATCATGGGCCTCGAGATCTCCAAGAGGTACGGCTTCTGCCACATACCGGCGGGCAACATATACATCGCACCCCCCACCACCGCCAGGGATTACTACAAGCAGAGGCGGAGGTGGTTCTGGTCGATATTCAAGAACGACGGCAAGGTCAGGAGGCTGAGCCTCCGCACGTACCTTTTCTACATATACATGTATCTGGTGGGCGTTACCGGCCTGGCCGGACTGGTCATGCTGTCGGTCTACATACTGTCGGACATCTACATATCCCCCACGATACTGCTTTTATGCATACTGAACATAGTGGCATTCATGGGGTACTATCAGTTCGGGGCCCTCTACAACGGATCGCGCAAGTACGCGTTGATACTGTTCATATTGCAGATACCGGTGGCCTTCTACGACGGGTTCACGATATTCTACTCGCTCCTGACCCGTCCGGACTTCCAGACGTTCGAGACGATCAAGAAGGTCTAATCGATCCGGAGGGCGTCAGCCCCTCTTCTTCAGACGGTCCATCGTTATGGTAACGGCCCTGTAGACGGCGAAGGCAATGCCCAGGGACATGCTGAAGGTGACGAAGAGCAGCATCCCCCCTCCCATCTCCTCCAGCAGATTCGCGCGGAAGAGATAGGCCAGTACGGACAGCGTCAGCGCGGAGACGAGGACCACGAGGAAAAGCCGGCGGCTGGCATCGCTCACCCTGTGCGGGTCCGTGGGGTTCCCGAAGTCCGTCTTCGGCATGTCGGGAATCTTCGCGCATCGCGTATATGAGGGTTTTCAGGGTAACGCACACCGTTTATGACGGATTCGAACGGCCCAGGGATCGTCGCGGCTCCATGTATAGGATTTTCCCGCAACGGACATTCGGGGTCGCAACGGAACAACGGCATCCACGGCGAGTGACCGCATTCTGCAGGGCTCTCGGTTTCACTACCGGTGGCAAAGCATCGTCTCTGCATTTGATTATGATTATTTTTGAGATACTTATGTTTTTAAGACATACTTTTTTAAGATTAGTAATACTAATATACGAGATTCAACATCTACGGGTCCGTTGAAATGCACGTTAACGAGCAAGAAACGGTTGCCGATATCGGTTCTCTGAGGAATTCTTATCGAAGAAGGATCGCTGTACGGGCGGTCTTCATCGCATCATGCGCGATGGTATGCCTGGTCGTGGCGCTGTATTCGGCCACTCTGGGGACATATCCCATCAGCGCGGGCGAGGTCTACGATATAATAATCAAAGCCATCGCCGGTGTCGATCAGAGCGGATCCACCGCCGCTCATGTGGTTCTGCAGCTGAGGCTTCCGAGGATATTGGGGGCGATAATATGCGGCGCATCCTTGGCGATATGCGGCGCCGCCATGCAGAGCATGATGAAGAATCCCCTGGCGGACCCGTATACGATGGGCATATCCTCGGGGGCCGGTTTCGGAGCGGCACTCGCCATAATATTCGGATTCGAGATAGTCGCCGGTACAGGGATAGTACTCAATGCATTCATATTCGCCATAGTTCCCGCATTCGTGATTCTGTTTCTGAGCAGGATACGCAAGGCAACCCCCACGATGATGATACTCTGCGGCATCTCTTTGATGTACGTCTTCAACGCCATGACTCAGCTCTTCATGCTGGTTTCCAGCCCCGACGACCTGTCCTCGGTATATACATGGATGGTCGGATCGCTCAGTTCGGTCGACTGGACGGACCTTGTGGTGATAACCATCGTTACCGTGTTCGGGTCCGTCTACGTGCAGTATATGGCCAACCAGCTGAATCTCATGTGCATCGGGGATGACAGCGCCAAGACCCTGGGCGTAAACGTTGACAGGCAGAGGCTGGTCATCCTCATGGTGATAACCCTGGTTGCCGCTTCGGTGGTGAGCTTCACGGGGATAATCGGGTTCATCGGCCTGATGGCCCCGCACATAGTAAGAACACTGATGGGTGCTGACAACAGGTTCCTGATTCCCGGGTCCGCGGTCTTCGGAGCGGTCCTGCTTCTGCTTTCCGACATAATCGCAAGGACCATCGTAGCTCCGACTATGCTGCCGGTCGGAGTGGTCACAGCATGCCTGGGCGGCCCTCTGTTCATGTATCTCATCCTTCGCAACAGCAAGGAGGTGTGGTCATGACGCAGATATGCGTGGAGAATCTCTGCTTCAGCTATGACGGGACTCCGTTGCTCGAAGAGGTAAATTTCACCGTATCCGAGCCCGGACTGGTCTGCATACTGGGCCCCAACGGAGTTGGAAAAACGACCCTGGTAAAGTGCATGAACCGGTTGCTGAGGCCCTGCTCGGGCACCGTCGCCGTGGACGGACAGGATGTGCAACAGACGCCCCTGATAGATCTCGCCAGGAGGATGGCCTACGTCCCGAACTCGATGCTCAGCGTTTTCTCGATGTCCGTCACCGATGCGGTTCTATTGGGGAGGCACCCTCATTCCGGATGGATGACCAGCGACAGAGACCTGGTTGTGACGGAAAACGTCATGAGGACCATGGAACTCGAGGCGCTGGCCGACAGGAACATACGTGAACTCAGCGCCGGACAGAACCAGAGAGTCATGATAGCCCGCGGTCTGGCCCAGGAGCCGGAGATCCTCATATTGGACGAGCCGACCTCCAGCCTGGACGTCAGATATCAGATGGAGACGATGGCGTTCCTGAGGTCTTACGCATCAGAAAGGGGCATCATAACGATCGTGGTCTGCCACGATCTGAACATCACATCCGCCTTCGCGGACAGGATAATGATGCTGTCCGGAGGGGGGGTGTACGCTGACGGACCCGCAGGGTCCGTGATAACTGAAGACAACATCCGGGAGGTGTATGATGTGGATTCCCGCGTGATAGACGTCGAAGGAAGACCTCACGTGATACTCCTGCCGAGGAAGTCAAATCGAAAGGAAGGATTTTGAATGGATTCGAAGAAGACGAAAGCGGTCGCAGTGATAGCCGCAGTGGCGATGATCATCGCCGCAGTGGGAATCTATGCTGTTATGAGCTCCGGGGGCGGTTCCCCCGAAGGCTCACGTGTGGGGACGCAGTTATCGGCCTCGGAACTGCCCGATGCCGATTCCAGGCTTTGGGTGTACGGGAATGCCAACGAGGACGATAGGATAGACGATTCAGACATAGCGTATCTGAACGGCATAGTATCAGGAAGCGTCGAGGCAACCGAGTTGGCCGATGCCAACTGCGACGGCAGAGTGGATCAAAAGGACTTGGAGCACCTTGAGAAGATGATATCCTCCGAGGATATGCGCGTCTATTACGTGGACAACTACGACACCGTGGCGTCGGTGTCCTGGCCTGTTGAAAGCATTGCGATAGGCTACTGCAGCGGAGCATACTGTGCCGACCTTATCGGCGTCGCCGATAAGGTCACCATGGTGGACAACACGATAGCCGATTACTGGACCGCCCTAAACACCAATTTCGCAGAGGCGTCGAGCTATGGAGGCACCGGCGAGCCGGATTACGAGGCCATGATGCTGAAGGGCATAGACGTCTATGTGGTGGGATACTGCGTTGCAGGCACCGACGAGGAGAGCCTCTCCAAGCTCAATCCCGCAGGCATAGACGTGATGTTCCTGACGACATGCGACAACAGCGGCATCGACCGGCCCAATGAGAACATAGACCGTACGATAATCACAATGGCGTATCTTCTCCAGGGGGACATGATAAAGACGTACGACTATCTTGCATGGCACGATTCCATAATCGTGACGCTTGCATCGGCCGTCGCAGGAACTGAGCAGGACTCGGCCTATCTGATGGGACGCTCCTCGCCCACGGACCTGAACGCCGACATAAGCATAACCGGTTACAACAACACCAACAACCTCCATGCGGAATGGGTGGGCGTGTACTCCATCGGGATGCACGAAGCCGGGCTTTCCAAGAATTATCAGACCATAAGCATGGAGTCCATAATGACCTATTTCGAGCAGTATCAGAACAGCGGTTACGAGGTGTTCTACATGGATAACTGCCATGCCGGGCTCCGGCAGCAGTACGACCTGCAGGCGAACATGGCCCTGGACGCCCAGAGGTTCGCCGGCATGGCGGATCCGCCGACGATCCTGGGAATGGCCAGGGAAGCGGGAAACAGCCCGCTTTACGTGATAGAGCTTGCCTTTATGCAGAACGTCATGTACCCGGAGCTGACCTTGGTGACCGGTGTCGATTACGCGGAGCTCTTCGAATACTATTTCGAGAACTTCGCCTCAGAGGATTATTATGACCTTCTGGACCTGGACCAGTTCTTCTCGGTGTATGTGGCCTGAAACCGACGGGGCTATGCCCCGTCCTCTTCAATTTTAGACGTTCGGGTGATACGATGGATGCAGACAGGATAATGGAAATAGTGAACGGGCTTGATCATGAGACATACGAATCCATGGGCAAGGTGATATTCGGCCATGAGATGTGGATCGAGAACGCCTCAGAGGATCAAGGAAGGTTCTCCGCGGACCTCATGTACGGACACAATATGGTGTCGGACGGGACCGCCCCCAGGGAGTATGTGAACCCTGTGGTGTTGGATTCCGAGGGGAATCCGATTCCCAGCGAAGTATCGGAGATAAGGAACGGATACAGAATCTCATTCGAAGGCAACGGAAGGATGCCGTACACCATGTACGTGGAGTCCCTTCCCGTGACCTGGAACCACATCAACGACGGAACGTGGAGGGCAGGGTTAAAACGGGATTTCTCTGACGTAAAGAGTTCGGCTTCGTACCACATGTGCGCCAAAGCGGTCTTCGCGGATTCAGCGCCATCCGCCACCGAGCAGACCCTTCTGGAGATCATATCCGACAGACCTTGTCTGGAAGAGGGTTGCGGGGTCGGGTTCAGGGTTCTTTACGAGGGGCGGCCGCTATCGGGCAAGGAGATGAAGGCGTTCTGCAGGGGGACCGGGAGGGAGGCATACGGCAGGACCGACGACGCAGGCGAGGTATCGTTCAGGATCGATCATGCCGGGGAGTGGATGTTTCTCATGAGACACAGGGATTCGGATAAATTCGTGGAGGATGAGTTCGACGAGACCGTTCTCATAACAACCCTGGTCATGAGGTCGTGAGATGAAGAAGATCATAGCCACGGGGAAGGGGGGTTCGGGGAAGACCACCGTCCTGTCAAATCTGTGCATCATCATGGCGAGGTCCGGCAGGAGGGTGATAGTCTTCGATACCGACCCCAGCATGAATCTGGCGCTCACTTTCGGGATACCATATGACGTCATATCCACCATAACAGGGGACAAGGCCGACATCGTACACGATCTGGAGGGTGCCGATGTCTCCGAGATCGGAGAGAGCATAATGGAGGGTCACTCCTCCGTCACCCCCGACGGGATCAGGATCGTGGTCATGGGGGCCGTCCTGCACGGCGGAGAGGGCTGTCTGTGTTCGGCGGTGTCGCTGACGAAGATCCTCCTGGGATACGCGGAAGCATGCGGGGCCTACGATGTGGCGGTCGTGGACTCGCAGGCCGGCCCGGAGATCCTGGGCAGGGGGCTGGCGTCCGATTTCGACTGCAACCTCATACTCTGCGAGCCAACCGTCAAGTCATCCGAGGTTTCCCGTCAGGTGCTGAAGCTCTCCGGGGATCTCGGCGTGAAGGAGAGCATCCTCGTCGTGAACAAGATCGACGCACCCGGGGATACGGGCTTCGCCGCACACATGGCAGGGATGCCGGCGCATATGGCGGTAGGCGTGAGATACGACCGGAACGTCCTGGAAGCGGACAGGGATGGGGTCGTTTTAATGGATCGGCATCCGGATTCGGCGGCCATGGGGGACATCCTCTCGGTGAATGACAGGCTCATGAGGGCCATCGGGTGGTAAGATGTGCGAATTCACGGTGCTGCTGGGTGAAGAGGTGGTTGCCAGAAAGGTGATAAAGGCCAGGATCAGGGACGGGGTTCTGATGCTGTCGGACACATCAGGCACGAAGACAGTGTTGAAGGAGGTCTCCATAGTCGGCGTGGACACCATAATGGCCGAGCTAACGCTCAGAAGGAATGAAGGTCATTAATGACGAGGGACTCGGACACAATCCTCGGGGATCCCCGGAGGGCCCTCGCGTCCATGGCCGTGCCCATGGTCGTATCCTATCTCGTGTCCCAGATAAATTCCTTCGCCGACGCTTCCTGGTGCTCGGGGCTCGGCATAGAGGCGAGCTCCGCAGTCACCACGATATCTCCGCTTCATTGGATGATGATGTCCGCCGGCATGGGTCTGAGCATTGCCGCGATGTCTACGATAGCGTTCTGCATAGGGGCCGGAGACAGGTCCAAGGCAGGCAGGCTGGCGTCCCAGCTGATAAGTCTGACTTTGGTCTCCTCCTTGGCGGTTTCGGTCGTCGCGGCCCTGCTTCTTGACCCCGTCATTGATTTCATGGGAGCCGGAGATGTCCGCGAGATGTCCAAGGCCTACATGGTCCCGTTTCTTGTCATGTCTTGGGCCCCCCTCACCTCTGCGGTACTGGCGGGAATGATACGCGCCGAGGGAGCGGCGAGAAGGTCCATGGTCTTGCTCATCTCCTCGGTGGCATTGAACATGGTGCTGGATCCCCTCCTGATATACTCATTCGGAATGGGCGTGGCGGGAGCGGGATGGGCCACGGTCGTATCCTCGCTCCTTCCGTTGGTTTTAGGTCTCTCTTGGTACATGCGGGGCAGTACATTCGCGAGGCTCTCATTGGAAGGCCTTCGGCCAAGAAAGGACGATATGCGTGAATTATTGGATGTGGCCGTTCCCCGTGCCGCAGAGTCGATGATATCAAACGGGTCGGATATGATCCAGAGGGTGTTCGTGATCTTCGTGGCGGGAACGGCAGGTGTGGCAGTGTACAGTCTTACCTGGAGGTATGTGGCTTTGGCCATGATCCCCGCAGCCGCCCTCGGTTCGGCCCTGATACCGGTATGTTCGGCGGCTTTCGGTCAGAGGGACCCCGGCAAGGCGAAGCAGGGGATCGGATATGCGGTCAGGTCCGCGATGATCATCTGCTCATGTCTTTCAGTGTTCATTTTCATATTCGCCGACCAGCTGGTGCTGCCGTTCTCCTATTCCGAATCGATGGAAGGGCTCAGACCCCTGCTGGCATGGTCGCTGAGGGCGTATTGCGTGATAATCCCGTTCTATGCCCTGATAGGTCTAGGTTCCGCGATACTGCAGACTTTGCGCATGTCCAGGAAGGCCACGTCGGCAGTCCTTGCCATAAACGCATTCAAACTGTCCCTGTTGGGTGTAGCGTGTCTGCATTCCTTCGAGGCCATATTCTATGCTCTTATAATATCGAACGTCGCGGGAGGAATGCTGATGATCGCCTGGGCACACAGGGAGGTTGAGAGATACGAGGGGCGGTCACTCGGCGGCACGGCAGTCAGCGGGGATCCACACTGAACCGCCCCTGTCTCGGACGCGCCGCGGACCGCGATCGAAGCGTTAGATTCCATGGTTCATTCGATCAGAACGGCGGTGGCCGAGAGCCCCCCGTCCTCGATGTCGATCCTCACGGGAACCCCCCGGAGGTCAACATGGAAGATGTAGCATCCTTCGGTCCCGTCTGAATTGGTCCACATTCCCATGCCTTCTGAGGATTCACCGAGATATCTGTAGAGGGAAGGCTCCGGAACGTTCCCCAGCATCACAAGGGATGTCCCTGCGCCCATGAAGATCAAAGCTCCCGATCCGTCAGTATACGAAACCTCGAACGTGCATAGGTACACCTTCTCGTCGGAGGATTCCCCCGTATCCCTGCAGCACCCTTCGCCAGAGCATCCGAATCCGCCGTCGCACACACCCTCCACGGAGTATCGGAACTCCTCTGCCCCGCCCGACCACTGCAACAGGGCCCACCCCGTCGCTGCGGATGTCGCCACAAGCATTGCGATCAGGAACGCGATCGGTGCGATTCCGCCGTCGATTCCTTTCAAGGTATCACTTCACAGCGCATATCGTGAATCTGTCAGGCAGGAACACCGTCCCGCGGGGGCTGTCGACCCTTACCGTTTCACCGGGTTCGAATTCCGCAGAGACCGAAACGGCTCCCGCCTCCATCAAGACCCCCAGATCCCACTGGGGCCGCCTCTCCCGGCTGAGAGGGAGGTCCCTGGCTATCTCTCTGATTATCCAGGTATCCACTCCGTCGATATTCACACGAGGATGTTCGAGGGCGAGACGGGAGTTCTCCGAGTAATCCCTGTCATAAAGATGAAGGTAATGGTTGCCGTCGAAGACTATCATCCTGCCTCCTGGAGCCAGTACTCTGAGCCATTCCCTATAGGCCCGTTCCGGTCTCTCCAGATTCCATATCAGGTTCCGGGACAGGACCAGGTCGAAGCTTCCGTCGGGGAAATCCAGGTCCTGGGCGTCCATACGCAGGAATCTGGCTTCTGCGCCTCTCTCCCTGCAGTTGCGTTCGCTCTCCCGGAGCATAGCCTCGGTGCAATCTATCGCAGTCACATCATGGCCCTGACCGCCAAGGAGCATCGGGAAGAACCCGGGGCCGGTGCCCGCATCCAATATCCTCATGGGGGAACCGAGGTCCGAATACTTCGAAATCCTCCGAAGCCAAGAACCCGATTCTAATGAATCGAGGTTCCTGTTCACGGATTCCGAATAGCCTTCGGCCCGCATGGACCAATATTCCGCTATGCTTGCCAGTAGTTCCATGCGATGTCATATGATAACACGAATATTAAGTTAGTGTTACTCAGTACCGGTCCATGAGTCAGAGGGCAACGGTGCGGGAGACCCCTTCCGGCAGGGTCCGCGCACATTGCACCGGTAACGGGCTCGCAGCCGTCAGATGACATCCGGGCACATGGGCCCCCGTTCCAAAGCCATTAATCCCATGCGCGCAGATTATGTCCCGGAGGTCGGACGGCGGCCGTGCCCCCGGTCGAAAGAGGCGAGCGTCATGATTCTAGAGAACCTTCCCGACATGGTCGCATTGGTGCGCGAGGCCGTCAGTCAGGTGCCGAGGGGGTCGGTGTCCACATACGGCGACATAGCCGCAGCCTTTGGCGACAGGGCCGCCGCCAGAGCCGTCGGGGAGATGCTCCCCGGGATCCTGGGCGCCCCGGTGCACCGCATCGTCTACTCCGACGGGTCGGTCGGCGGTCACGCGGGGCACGGCGGGGATGGGAACGCCAGGGCCGGTCTGCTGCGCTCCGAGGGCCTGGAGGTCAGGGGAGGCAGGGTCGTGTCCTTCGCAGATGCCAGATTCCGGGATTTCCGGGTGCCCCCGGTGCTGGAGGGCATGCGCAGGGAGCAGGAGCTGATACGTGCCGAGGTCACGGAGTCGGACTCCTTCGGAGCTTTGCAAAGGGTGGTGGGGCTGGACGTCTCCTACGAAGGCGACAGGGCATTCGCCGCGGCCGCTGTGCACGAGTGGGACAGCGGGGAGCCCATATCGGAGAGGACCGCGGAGACCCGGATAGGATTCCCGTACATACCCGGCTATCTGGCCTACAGGGAGGTGCCCGCCCTGGCGCCTCTGATATCGAAAGAGGCGGGTACGCTGTACCTGGTCGACGGCCACGGGACCCTGCACCCCCGGGGTGCAGGGGCAGCGTCCCATATAGGGGTGCTGTTCGGTGTGCCCGCGGCGGGGGCGGCGAAGAGTCTCCTCGCCGGTAAAGTGCTGGACCCAGAGGCCGAGAGGTCACAGGTCGTCCTGGAGGGGAGGGGTTCCGGCATCATGCTTAGGCAGGGCCGCAATCGCACCTTCGTGTCAGTGGGCAGCGGCATCTCCCTGGACACAGCCGCGGAGGTCTGCTCGGGACTGCTGGACCGCGGGATCCCATCCCCTCTCAGAAGGGCCCACGAGCTTGCGAACCGCGTCCGGCGGGAGGCCGTCGCGGAGGGAAAGGCCTGACCTCATGAAGGTCCGTGTGCGCCGTCCTTCCTCCGGATTCACGGATCAGCGGAACGCCGTTCGGTGTCGTCCAGGAACGAATTGACCACTGCCAGGTATATCCCGGGCCGTTCGATATGGTGCATGTGGGAGGATCCGGGTATCACCGCCATGCGGGCGTCGGGGAAGGCCGTCTGGAAGTCCTTGACCGTCTTGACTCCCGCCTCATCGTTGTCCCCGCAGGTGAGGAGTACGGGTACGCGGACCTCCGTCAGTCTGGGGTACAGGTCGAAATTCTTAAGCGTCCCGGTGACGGTGAACTCGCTGGGCCCCCACATGCTGAGGTACACGTCCATGTTGATCGCGTCGAGGGACTCCCTGAAGTGCTCCGGCCAGGGGTCAAGGCGGCAGACGAACCTCCTGTAATACTCCATGACGGCCTCGTTGTACGGCCCGTCGTAGTCCCCTTTCCGCTCCCCCTCCTCGATCGCCCCGACGAAGACCTCGGGCATGGTGGCCACGTTGCGTCTCTGATCCTTCTCCCAGTGCGGGGAGCTGAGAAGCGGCCCGGAGAGGATCAGCCCCCTTATGCCCTCCGCCCCCCTGTCCAGGACATAGGAGCATATCAGCCCGCTGCCCCAGGAGAATCCGGCCAGGAACACATCGTAAAGCCCCAGCTCCCCCCTGATGAAGTCCAGTTCCTTCACGTAGTTCTCGAGCGTGTAGTATCCGGGATCCGCCGCCCGGTCGGACCTGCCGCATCCGAGCTGATCGTAGAAGTAAACCGGCCGGTCGGCGGAGAGGTCGCTGACCGTCTGAGGCATGCTCAGGAAACCCGGTCCCCCGTGCACCACCAGCAGGGGCGTCCCGTCCCTGTCCTCTCCGTACACTGAGCACCAGATCCTCCCGTTCTCGGTGCGTATGTATATCTCCTTCAAGGGAATCCCAGCATAAGGACCGCGGAATGTTTATTTAACAGACCCGACGCAGGCTACCGACATTGTCGAACGGACGGGACGGCCCCGCAGGTGCCCTCCGGGCTCATATTCTGCGGACATTGTTCCCCGCCGTTGGCCTGTGGTATTTCCCGGTGACGGATTCGGCCTCTATCCTGTAGACCGCGGCCGGAGGGATCTTCGAGTCCTCAATCACGGTCTTGTCGGGAACGAGATTCGCGACCATCGCGAGCAGCACCCTCCTCCTGAGATCCACGTCCTCCACTATTCTCGCCTTCCCGCGGATTATGACGGATTCGTAGACGGTGGCGGTGTCGCAGGCTGCCGTGCCGCAGTCCTCGTATCCGGTCCTCTCCCATACCGTGAAGCAGACCCTGGGGTCCCTTTCCAGGTTGCCGATCTTCTCACCGACTCTGCGTCCGTGTATGTACACCTTTCCGTCCGTGTAGACGAAGTTGACCGGCGCGGAGTACGGGTATCCGTCCTCCCCTATCGTCGACAGCGCCCCCACGTCGGCTCTTTCCAGAAGGGCGACGATCCCCTTCCCGTTCATCCGGTTCTTCATCATGTTCGGTTGCATCAGATCCCGTCTCCCCGCACAATGCGGCGTCCCACATGTGTATGTAACCGGCGCCTGGATATAAGCCGGCGTTTCCAGGAGCATGCCGAGGGGGCCCCGGTCGCGGAGGGGGTATGAAAAGGGCGCCCCCAAAAGACGGAACTGGCCGGCAAGGGACGAGTGGGCCCGCCCGGATTTGAACCGGAGTCAATAGGTCCCGAACCTACAAGGATACCAAGCTACCCCACGGGCCCACGTTCCACTGAAACCGCTCTTGCGATAAAAGCGTTTGTACAGCGGATGGGGGCCGCCCATCGGCGGCCGCCCGGGCGCTGTCAGGCGATCATGTTCCTGAGCACATACTGGAGTATGCCGCCGTTGCGTACGTACTCCAGCTCCGCCGGCACGTCCACCCTGCACACGGTGTCGAACTCCAGCTTCCTCCCTCCCCTGTACGCCGTCACCCTGACCGGGCACTTCGGCTCCAGGTCCTCGAGGTCTATGTCGTAGAGCTCGGTCCCGTCGAGACCCAGGGTCTCGGCGTTCTGTCCGTCGAGGTACTGCAGGGGGACGATCCCCACGCCGACCAGGTTGGATCTGTGTATCCTTTCGAAGGACTCGGCTATCACGGCCCTGACGCCCAGAAGCAGGGGCCCCTTGGCGGCCCAGTCCCTGGAGCTCCCCGTGCCGTACTCCTTTCCGGCCAGCACTATCAGCGGTGTCATGTCCTCGTCGTACATCCTGGAAACCTCGTATATGGAGTCCACCCTTCCCTCAGGTATGTACCTGGAGAAGCCGCCCTCGATCCCGGGGGCCAGACTGTTCCTCAGCCTTATGTTGGCGAAGGTCCCGCGGACCATGACCTCGTGGTTTGCCCTTCTGGAGCCGTAGGAGTTGAAGTCCTCGGGCTCCACGCCCAGGGACATCAGGTACCTGCCGGCGTCGGATCCGGGGCCGAAGGAGCCCGCGGGGGATATGTGGTCGGTGGTGATGGAGTCCCCGAGGAAAGCCAGGGCCCGGGCCCTGCTCAGGCTCTTTATCTCGGGCTCCTCGAATATTTCCTCGAAGAACGGGGGGTTCCTGATGTATGTGGAATCCTCGTCCCAGGCGAACAGCGGGTCCTCCGAGCACTCCACGGCATCCCATCTGGCCGATCCCCTGAATATGTCGCGGTACTCGGAGGAGAACGTCTCCGATGTCACGTGAGCGGAGACGGCCTCGTCGATCTCCCTGTCCGTGGGCCAGATGTCCCTGAGGTAGACGTCCCTGCCGTCCACCGAGGCCAGCGGCTCCGTCTCCATGTCTATGTCTATGCGCCCGGCTATCGCGAGCGCCACCACCAGGGGCGGGGATGCCAGATAGTTGGCCTTCACCAGAGGGTGTATCCTGCCCTCGAAGTTCCTGTTGCTGGAGGCCACCGCGGCGACCACCAGGTCGTTCGCCTTCACGGCGTTGGAGACCTCGTCGGACAGGGGGCCGCTGTTGCCTATGCACGTCATGCACCCGTATCCGCAGACCTGGAAGCCGAGCCTCTCGAGATACGGTAGCAGGCCCGCCTTCCTGAGGTATCCGGTGACGACCCGGGAGCCGGGCGCCAAGGAGGTCTTCACATGCTCGGCGGAGCCAAGTCCCAGCTCCGCGGCCTTCTTCGCCACCAGTCCGGCGGCCATCATGACCGACGGGTTGGCGGTGTTTGTGCAGGAGGTTATGGAGGCGATAGCCAGGGACCCGTCCTTCATGACGGACCCCTCGCGCCGTTCGGAGACTCCCAGCTCCCTCAGGGTATCCTCGAAGCTCTCCTTCAGCCTGCTGAGGGGTATGCGGTCCTGGGGCCTCTTGTGGCCGGCCAGGGAAGGCACCACGTCCTCCAGGTCGAGCTCCAGCGTGTCGGTGTACTCGGGATCCTCGTTGTACCAGAGGGTCTGCTCCCTGCAGTACCTCTCCACCGTGTCGATGCGTTTCGGGTCCCGGCCGGTCAGCCTCAGATATTCGATGGTCTTCTCGTCCACCGGGCAGAACCCGGTGGTGGCCCCGTACTCCGGGCCCATGTTGGCCAGGGTCGCCCTGTCGGCCAGGCCCAGCGCCCGGTATCCCGGGCCGAAGAACTCCACGAACTTCCCCACAACCCCCTTGGCCCTGAGCATCTGGACCACGGTGAGCACGAGGTCGGTGGCGGTCACGCCCTCCCTGAGGGAACCCGTGAGCCTGAACCCGATGACCTCGGGCAGCTTCATGTAGCAGGGCTGCCCCAGCATGACAGCCTCGGCCTCTATGCCGCCCACTCCCCAGCCCAGAACCCCCAGTCCGTTGATCTGGGTGGTGTGGGAGTCCGTTCCGAAGCAGGAGTCGGGGTAGGCCGTCAGGACGCCGTCCCTCTCCGCGACGTGGATGAGCGGGGAGAGGTACTCCAGGTTGACCTGGTGGCAGATCCCGTTGCCCGGGGGCACCGCGCGGAAGTTCCCGAAGGAGCGCTGGGCCCATTTGAACAGGGCGTACCTCTCCCGGTTCCTCTCGAACTCGAGCTCCTCGTTCAGGTCCTGGGCGTCGTCCCTGCCGGCGTAGTCGGTCTGCACGGAATGGTCGATGACCAGATCCACGGGCACCGCGGGGTTTATCATCCCGGGGTCCTTGCCCAGGTCCGCCACCGCGGCCCTCATCGAGGCCAGGTCCGCCACCGCGGCCCCGCCGGTCAGGTCCTGCAGCAGCACCCTGGCCGGTATGAAGGGTATGTCGGCTTCGGTATCTCCTCCGGCCTTCCATGAGGCGACGGTCCTGACGTCCCCGTCGGTTATGAGCGAGCCGTCCCTCTGCCTGAGCATGGATTCCACCAGCACCTTGATCGAGTACGGCATCCTGCCGAGGTCCTCTATGACGCCCTTCTCCTCCAGCTCCCTGAGGCTGTGGATTGTAACCTCTCCCTCTTCGGTCCTGATGATCCTGGTGCAGCTTCCTATCTCCGACATGTGAACTTCTCCTATGCGACGGGCCCCCTCGCCCGGAGGGCCAGGGCTCCGCCTGTCGGTTACTGGATCGGGGTATCGTATTTCAAATTTAGTCGTCCCATTCGGAGAACAGCCTGGCTATCCCCTTCTTGGCGACGGACCAGCAGGGGACCCCGCCTATCAGCACGGCGACGTTGATGGCCTCGAGTATCTCGAGCTTGGTGGCGCCGTAGTTCTTGGCCACCCTGGCCTGGGCGTATATGCAGTCCTCGCACATCCTCACGGCCACGCAGGCCAGGGCCATCAGGCGCTTGTTCTTCTTGCCTATGGACCCTTCGGTCACCATCACGCGGTCCATGCTGTGAAGCAGTTCGATGAATTCGGGGTCCAGCTCCTTTATGGCCTTAAGGGTGTCGGGGGCGTATCCGCCCATGTCCGCGCACATGCTGTTGAACTTCTCTCCGCACCCGCTGCTCTTGTCGCATGTCATGCGTCCGGTATCGGCTCGGACTGATATATATGAGGCACCCCCAACCCGCAAGATATTATATCGCCGCAAGCCGATGGACGGGGGATGCGCCCCCCTGTGTCGGACGAGACCTCCGAGAGACTGACATCTTTGCAGCACGAGCTTTACAGGAACAAGCTGACGGTGCTCATACTCATCGAGGGCAGCAGCGGCAGGATCCTCGGCCGGGTGGCCAACGAGGTCATGAACCTCCTGGAGCCCAGGGGCGTGGAGTACCGTCACTTCCACCCGTCGGAGGGCAAAGACCCCCAGGGCGTAATAAGGTTCCTGACGGAGACCCCGGCCGCCGGGAGGATAGGCCTGTTCGACAGGGGATGGTACAGCCACATGATTGCGTCGGTCAAGAAGGACCCCGACTCCCTCGAGAGGTCCCTGGCCGGCCTGGCAGATCTGGAGAGGTACCTCACGGACAACGGCGTGATCCTGGTCAAGATATACCTCAAGGCCGATGTCGACAGGATCGAGGAGATAGCCGAGGAGTTCTGCGTGGGCAGGATCAAAGACTGCGGGCGGCTGACGGACGACGTCATAACCCGGGACGATCTGGTCATCAAGGGGCTGTTGGGCAGGATATTCGAGTGCACGGACAAGCCCAACGCCCCCTGGACAACCATCGAGGTGTCGGACCTGGCGTCCACAGTGGACCGGACCGTCCACTCCATCATAGACCTGCTGTCGCACAGGCTGCAGTACCCGGCAGTTCGGGAGGCCCCCGGACCTTACGAGATGTACCCGAACCCCCGGGCCGAGGCGGACCTGACCAAACGTCTGGGCAAGGACGAGTACTGGGAGGTCCTGGACAAGAGGTCCCGGGAGCTGGCATCCATGCAGTGCAGGCTTTCCAAGAGCGGCCGCTCCCTCATCCTGGTGTTCGAGGGGTGGGACGCATCCGGCAAAGGGGGCACCATCAAGAGGATCGCCCGGGCCCTGAACCCGAGGGGCTTCAGGGCGGTCTCCTTCGGAGTCCCCACGGACGAGGAGGCGGCACACACCTACATCTGGAGGTTCTGCAGGAGCCTGCCGGAGGCAGGGGAAGTTACGATATTCGACAGGAGCTGGTACGGCAGGATGCTGGTCGAGCCGGTCGAGTGCCTCTGCGACGACGACGAGTACGTCAGGTCCCCCCGCGAGATCAACAGCTTCGAGAGGGTGCTGACGGAGCAGGGGGCCATCGTGTTGAAGTTCTGGATGGAGATATCGCCCGCCGAGCAGCTCGAGAGGTTCAGGGCCAGGGAGAAGGACGCCCTGAAATCCTGGAAGATCACGGATGATGACTGGCGCAACCGTTCGAAATGGGACGCCTACGAGGAGCGCGTGGACAGGATGATGGAGCTGACGAACACCCCGTACGCCCCGTGGACGGTCGTGGAGGCCGAGAGCAAGAGGTACGGCAGGATAAAGGTCTTCGACACCGTCATATCCGCCCTGAGGAAGGAGCTGGGGGATTGATTACGGCGATTGCCGTCGAACATATTCGACAATCTTATATACCGACCCTACATAGCGTCCCCTATGGCGGATGAGTTCAAGGGGAAGATCGCAGGGGAGATCGCTCTCTCCTCCGACCCCGGCAAGACCATCAGGAAATGGAGGGAGGAGTTCGGTGTGTCGCAGCATCAGCTGGCCGACGCCATGGGCATATCCCATTCCGTCATAAGCGATTACGAGTCCGGGAGGCGCAAATCCCCCGGGGTCAACGTCGTGAAGAAGATGGTGGAGGCCTTCGTGCAGCTGGACAGGGACAACGGCTCGCCGGTTCTATCCAGGTACATGCCGGAGGCCCGGATGGACTGCATAATAGCCATGGACGAGTTCGACGGCGGCATAGACGCGGAAGAGTTCATAAGACTGCTGGAAGGGAGGAACCTCAATCCCGACAGGACCCCGTCCAAGAAGATATACGGGTACACCATCGTGGACTCGCTCAAAGCCATCCTCAGCCTCAGTTCGGAGGACTACCTGAAGATATACGGATGGAGCATCGAGAGGGCGCTGATCTTCACCAACGTCCACTACGGACGCTCCCCGATGGTCGCCATAAGGGCCCACCCCCTCACTCCGGCGATGGTCGTATACCAGCGCCCGGACAACACCGACGCCCTGGCCATCAAGCTCGCCAGGCTGGAGGGGATACCCCTGGTCACCACGGACCACAGCACCGAGAGGCTCGTGGAAATTTTCTCGAAGATAAAGGAAGAAGGGATCTGAAAATGGATGTAGGAATCGTAAGTTATGGAGCATACGTCCCCAGATACAGGATCACGCCTGCCGAGATCGGCAGGATCTGGGGAATCGACGGGGCGGGGATGGGCAAGGGCCTGATGATATCCCAGAAATCCGTGCCCGCGCCCGACGAGGATGTGGCGACCATCGCCACCGAGGCCGCCAGGTTCATGATGGCGAGGACCGACGCCGACCCCGCCGACATCGGCGCGATATACGTGGGCTCCGAGTCCCACCCGTACGCGGTCAAACCCACCGCGACGATCGTCGGCGCGGCTATAGGGGCGACGCCCAACATGACCGCGGCGGACATGGAGTTCGCCTGCAAGGCCGGGACTGCCGGCATGCAGGTGTGCATGGGCCTCGTGGGCGCCGGCATGGTCAGATACGGGGTCGCCATAGGCGCGGACACCGCCCAGGGGGCGCCCGGGGACGCATTGGAGTACTCCGCCTCCGCCGGGGGCGCGGCGTTCCTGATAGGCAGCGAGAAGATCATCGCCAGGATCGACAAGACGCTGAGCTTCACCACCGACACGCCGGACTTCTGGAGGAAGGAGGGGCAGGTCTACCCCAGCCACGGAGGCAGGTTCACGGGCGAGCCCGCCTACTTCAGGCACATAAAGTCGGCCTCCCAGATGATGTTCGATGCCATGGGCACCAAGCCCTCCGATTACAAGTACGCCGTGTTCCACCAGCCCAACGGGAAGTTCCCCAGCAGGGTGGCCAAGGAGCTCGGCTTCACACCCGAGCAGATAGAGACCGGCCTGCTGACGCCCAGCATCGGCAACACCTACAGCGGGGCCGTGCCACTCGGGCTCGCCGCCATACTGGACAAGGCCGAGCCCGGTGACAGGATATTCGCGACGGCCTACGGGTCGGGAGCCGGCAGCGACTCCTTCGACATAACCGTCACGGACGAGATCAGGAACTACCGCAGGGACGCCGCCCCCACGCTGGCCAAGGTCCTCCAGGACACGGTGCAGATAGACTACGGGACGTATGCCAAGTACAAGGGCAAGATCGTCATGTCGGAGTGATAAGATGAGAGATGTAGCGATAATAGGAGCAGGCATCACCCAGTTCGGTGAGCATTGGGAGAGGTCGTTCAGGGACATAGGCATAGAGGCGGGCATGAAAGCCATAGCCGACGCGGATCTGTCCGGCAGCGAGGTCGACGGCATGTTCATAGGCAACATGTCGTCCGGGCGTTTCATCAACCAGCACCACATAGGGGCGCTCATAGCGGATTACTCCGGAATGGCGACCAACCACGTCCCGGCCACCAGGGTCGAGGCGGGGGAGGCCTCCGGAGGGATAGCCTTCAGGCAGGGGGTCATGGCCGTGGCCTCCGGCATGCACGACATCGTCGTCGTGGGAGGCGCCGAGAAGATGACCGACGTGGACGATCCCACCTCCAACGAGATCATGGACACCACCTCGGACACCCAGTGGGAGTCCTCCCTGGGAGTGACCTTCGCGTCCCTGCATGCGATGATAGCCAAGAGGAGCATACACGACGGGGTCTTCACCCGCGAGGAGATGGCATCCATGTCCGTCCTCGACCATGCGCACGGGGCCCTGAACCCCAACGCGCAGTTCAGGAAGGCGATAAACCTGGACACCGTGCTCAGGTCCGGACCCGTGGCCGAGCCGATAGGTCTGTTCGACTGCTCCCCCATATCGGACGGGGCGGCGGCCGTGGTCCTCTGTCCTCTGGAGGAGGCCAAGAAGCACACCGATTCGTATGTCAAGGTATCGGCGGTCACCCAGGCCAGCGACACCCTCGCCCTCTTCCAGAGGGAGGACATAACCAGGTTCTGCGCCACGACGGCGGCGGCCAACAAGGCCTACAGGCTGGCAGGCATATCCTCGTCGGACATCGACGTGGCCGAGGTCCACGACAACTACACCGTGTCCGGTATCCTGGCCCTCCAGGACCTGGGGCTCTTCGAGAGGGGCAAGGCAGGCAAGGCCGTCCTCGAAGGGCAGGCGAACATCGGCGGCAAGGTCGCAGTCAACACTTCCGGCGGACTCAAGGCCCGCGGACACCCCATAGGCGCCACCGGAGTGGCCCAGATCGTGGAGGTCGTCCAGCAGCTGAGGGGAGCGGCCGACAAGAGGCAGGTGGCCGGCGCCAGGTACGGTCTCGCCCAGAACGTGGGAGGGACCGGTTCCGCGGTCACCGTGAGCATACTGGAGGCGATCTGATGGTGGCAGTGTCAAGAGAATGGAGGGAGATACCCGGCAGGTACAACCTGGTGGGCTCCAAGTGCTCCGTGTGCGGGAAGATCTACTTCCCGACGCGCAGCTTCTGCCCCGCGTGCCGCAGGGCCAGCATAGGGAAGGTAGAGCCTTACAGCGTCAGCAGGATCGGGGAGGTCTACACCTGCTCGATCGTACACGACGCCCCCGAGTGCAACAACAGCATCAAGCCCTACGCGGTGGCGATGGTGAAGATGTCCGACGGTGTAATGATAGCCGGGCAGCTGACCAACGTGGATCTCGGCAAGGTCGCGATCGGCATGAAGGTCAGGGCAACCCTCCGCAAGCTCGACGAGGACGGTCCGGCCGGGGTCATACACTACGGCTACAAGTTCGTCCCGCTGGAAGAATGAGCCGGACCCCCTCCGGCCCCAAACACCTTAACCTCTTCCTTTTCCTTATCCGTCTTCCCCAGGGCCCCCGTCCACGGGCATCTCGGTCATGCGGCATTCGAAGGGGTCCACCCAGACCAGCTGCCTGAGCCACCTGGTAATCGTAGCCTCCTCGGCGTAGGCGGGGGTGAAGAACCTCCTGACCGGCCGGGTTAGCATGACCAGCATCAGGAGCAGCATCATGGCGGCCATGGCCGCCGGCCCAACCGAGAACACGTCCGCCCGGATTATGCCGACGCCCGCCGCCTGGGCGGCCAGCAGAACGAGGTACATCAGGGAGAGCCTCATCATCACTCCCCAGGCCCTGCGGTCCCCGGTCATCATCCTGAAAAGGTTCAGGACGTAGTTCGCGTACAGGGCGAACAGCAGCATCATGAAGAAGAACACCGCCATGGCGGTGGACATCCTGCCGTAGTCGAAGGCGTATTGGAAGTGATCGAATATCCTGACGAAGTAATAGGTCGCGAATGCGAAGGCGAGAGGTCCGACCGCATACAGCCGGAGGGGGGCCATCCTGACGTCCTCCGCACCGCCGTCTCCGCTGCCCATGAACTTTTATACGCTGAGTGATATTTTATCCTTCCGTGACGGAGATTACATGGACCCCCGGGTCGCTGGAAACAAGGTGATATCCAACGCCTGCCGCGGCGAGCGCTCCGACATCGTGCTCCACCCGGCGATGAGCGTGATACTCATCGTGTCCTTCCTGGTATTCTCGATATACTATCTGTACATAATCAGGGTGGAGTATCTGATCAAGCACCCCGAGGTGGAGGTGCCCCCGGAGCTGTCGGCGGCGGCCCTCATACTTCTGATCGTAAGCATGGCGATCCCCCTGGGACTGCACTACATGATGCTGCTCCGCAACGTCGGGCACTCGGAGAGGGAGAGGGAGCTCAGGTCCTTGACCATCGGATACCTGGAGGCCTCCGCGGCCGCCAGGGGGAAGGACGTCTCCGCGGAGATCTCCGCCCTGAAGGCGGCGGATGCAAGGATATCATCGGAGGAGTCGCCCACCCGGCCGAGGGATTCCCTGGGCCTCCTGCTGATCCCGGCCCTGATATTCGCCGTGACCCTGCTGGTCCGGGAGCTGAACCACAACCTCGGGGAGGTCTCCCTGTTCTCGTTGCTCCTCCTGTCCTCGGCCGTGCTGATCCTGGACCCGTCGACTACATCCTTCCCCTACCGGCACGAGTCAGGTTTCGACGGTTTCTCCCGCGGCGTCCGCGCCGCATGCGCCAAGATCGGCCTGGAGGTCCCGGAGTTCGCGGCGAACCTGAAGGAGAGGGACAGGAGGCGGCTGGTGGCGGGGACCGTCTGCACGCTGGGGATCCTCTCTGTGTACTGGGGATGCCTGCTGAACCGGGACATGAACGCGCACATGCGGGAACAGCACAGGTTCGAGAGGGCGTTCGTGAGGGGCATGAGGGAACTGGAGACGGGACAGGCGGGCCCAGTCCCCCGCGGGCCGGACAAAGGATTTATACCGAGATAATATTCCACATCCAATGTCTTCGAAAGCACCCCTGTCAAAGAACGAGAGCCCCACCATCGACAAGATGTGGAAGATACTCACCCTGGCTATGGCCGTACTTTTCGTCGCCGTCGTATACGTGGCAGCGACACATCTCTGAGAACGCGCTCAAACGGCCCCAGGGCCGTCATTTCGTCATGTCCAGCAAGGCCACCCGCTCGAGAGCCAGGTCCTCCAGGGAGACCGACATCCCCTGTGCGTCCAGCCCCATGGCCTCCGCCTTCTCCGGAGAGGCGTCCGCAAGGGTATCATCCCTGCACATCCCAATCCTCTCCAGCTCCAGGTCGTCGGGTCCGCCGAGGATCAGCGCGACCATCCCCTCCCCCGAGGGCCTCATCATGGCCACGGCCTTCGATATCTGCCTCTCGCCGGAGGCGTAGAGGATTATCTCGGTCAGCAGGGTCTTCGAACGGTTCGTCCCCTCCGCGAAGGCGCGCTCCGCGTGCATCAGGGCCGAGAGAACCTGGTCCCTGCCGCATACCATCATGGGCTCCATGAGCACCGTCTCGGCACCCAGGGAGGAGAAGTGGTCTATGATGCCGTCGAAAGGGCACCCTCCTCTGATGCCTATGACCCTCGCGCCTTCCATGCGGTCTAATCCGCGGACCCGTTCTTAACCTTACCCCCGGACGAGTGTTCGCGAAAGTTTATCATATACCGAGCGGTACCCATGCCCGAGGATCGCGTGAGCACATGAGCGACGAATGGATCAGGGTGTCGGCACCCGCCACGATATCTAACATCGGGCCGGGTTTCGACGTTTTCGGAATGGCGCTGAAGGAACCCCACGACATAATAGAGGGCAGGAGGACGGACTCCGGGATGCTTATCTCGGAGGTCACCGGCCCCGGGTCGGAGGGCATACCCCTGGACGCGGCCAAGAACTCTGTCAGCATAGCGGCGGAGGAGGTGCTCAGGAGATGCGGCGCGGACTTCGGCATCGAGATCAGGATAAAGAAGGGGATCCGCCCCTGCAGCGGGATAGGCTCCTCCGGGGCCTCCGCCGCCGGAGGAGCGTACCTGGCGCACCTGATGTGCGGCGAGAGGCTCACAGATACGGAGCTGGTGCTGTGCGCGGCGCACGCAGAGGACGTCACCTCCGGCGGTTTTCACGCTGACAACGTCGCCCCCTGCCTGCTGGGAGGCTTCACCATCATAAGGTCCTACGAGCCCTTCGAGGTCGTCAGGATAACTCCCCCGGAGGATCTGGGCATAGTCGTCGCCATGCCCGACATAATGATATCCACCATGGAGTCCAGGAAGGTCCTCCCAAAGGAGGTCTCCGTCAGGGACCTGGTCTTCCACACGGGCAACGCCTCCTGCCTGGCATACGCCATGTCGTCGGGGGACATGGGCCTCATCGGAAGGTCCGTTAAGGACGCTGTCTTCGAACCGGCAAGGACACATCTGGTGCCCCACCTGAAAGAGGCTGAGTCGGCGGCCATGTCCCTGGGCGCCGAGGCCTCCTTCCTGGGAGGCTCGGGACCGTGCATAATATCCTTCTTCAGCAAGGCGAAGGTCGACGGTCGCATCATAGCCGAGGGCGTCGGGAAGGTTTACGAGGAAAAGGGAATGAGATGCGATACCTGGGTGACGGAATGGGGTATCGGTTGCAAGAGGATTTGAAATGGCAGCTCATGAGGTTATATGCTGGGATTGCGGATCGGCGGTCGACGATCCCTTCGCGAACACGTGTCCCAGATGCGGCGGTCTGCTGACCGTCAGGATGGATCTGGAGAAGGTGCGGGGCATGCGTCCCGAGGACCTGCGCAAGACGCCCATAGGCGTGTGGAGGTACCACCCGTTCATGCCCGTGGACCCGGAGCGCGCGGTATCCATAAAGGAGGGCGGGACCCCCCTGTACACCGCACCCGCCCTGGGCGCCGAGGTCGGCGTGCCCGGGACCTTCATAAAGTTCGAGGGGCTCAACCCCACGGGGTCCTTCAAGGACCGCGGAATGACCGTCGGGGTCTCCCACGCCAAGGAGCTGGGGGCCAAGGTGGTCGGCTGCGCCTCCACGGGGAACACGTCCGCCTCCCTGGCGGCCTACGCAGCCAAGGCCGGGATGAAGTGCGCTGTGTTCCTTCCGTCCGGCAAGGTCGCCGCCGGGAAGCTGGCTCAGGCCCTGTTCTTCGGGGCCAAGGTGCTCAGCATAGACGGGAACTTCGACGACGCGCTGGCGCTCGCCAGGAGGATGGCCGAGGAGAGGAAGCTCTACCTGCTCAACTCGATCAACCCCTACCGCCCCGAGGGCCAGAAGTCCGTGCTGTTCGAGATAATGGACCAGCTGGACTACGACATTCCCGACAGGATAATACTCCCGGTCGGCAACGCGGCCAACATCTGGGCCGTGTACAAGGCGCTCACCGAGCTCGAGGAGGTCGGATGGATCGACAGGATGCCCATGCTCACCGGCATACAGGCCGAGGGGTCCGCCCCGGTGACCAGGGCCTTCAAGGAGGGGAAGGACGATTTCGTCCCCGAGGAGCACCCGGAGACCATAGCCACCGCCATACGCATCGGGAACCCGATAAGCGGCAGGAAGGCCCTGAGGGCCATATACGACACCGGAGGATGCTCCGAGACGGTCACCGACGCCGAGATAATCGAGGCCCAGAAGCTGCTCGGCAGGAAGGAAGGGGTCTGCGTCGAGCCCGCGTCCGCGGCATCCGTGGCGGGGCTCCGCAAGCTCAGGGAGGCGGGCGTCGTGGACCGCGGCGAGCGCGTCGTCTGCATATGCACCGGGAACGGGCTGAAGGACCCCGACACCATAATAGGCAACTGCGCCAAGCCCATACCCTGCCGGAACTCCGTCGGGGATGCGGAGAGGATCCTCTCGGACTGACCGGTTCAGAAATCGAACAGCCTCGACTGCCTGCACCCCTCCTGAGAGGAGGGCGCACGCGTCTCCTCCGGAGCGTGGGGGGGCGGTCCGCCTTCACCCGGCGAGGAGCCCGTCTGCTCTTTCATGCTGCGGGCCAGCGCGGCGCCTATCCTGGGCAGCCCGGCTACAGCTGCCGTGTCCGCCCGGGACAGGCAGTCCCTGTCCCTGAACCCCGCGTCGTAGAGGGTCCTGGCCCTGGCGCGGCCGACTCCGCGCAGGGACACCAGGTCCATCAGCTCCGCCCTGACCCCGTACCTTATGCGGGTGGTCAGCGGCTTCAGCCTCCTGACGGTCTCGGGCCTGAAGATGTACGCTATCTCGACCATGCTGTACAGCAGCCAGTCGGCCATGTCGACCCGTGACCTTATGTCTCCGGGCCCGATGCCCATCTCCTCGGTTATGGAGTCCTCGTCCACCTCATCCATCCAGTCCATCAGCAGGGTAGCCGTTTTCAGGTCCTGCAGGAAGTACTCGTAGAGGTAGTCGTCCTCGTCGGGGGCTCCCGCCAGGAACCTCCCGTCGTACTCCTCCGCGAGGTGCATCAGCCGGGTCTCGTCGCTCTTGCGGGGGTACAGCCCCATGACGTCGGGCGTGGAGGCCACCGCCTGGAGTATCAGGAAGTCGTCGGTACCGTCTTCCAGTGCGTTCACGGCGTCCCTGAGTATGACCGCGGATTTCGGGTCGATGTACAGGTCGGAGACCCTCTTCCCGAAGGGCGTGGCGTGAACGGAGCACCCGTCCCGGACGGCCATCCCCTCCCTCTCCAGGAAGCCTATGACGTTCTCCACCACGCTCTCTATGCCGTACAGCTGGGAGACGCAGCCGAAGAACGTCCCGCGCATGAAGTCCACGACCTCCTCCTCGCAGCGGGCGTCCCCTGTGGCGAGGAGGCCCAGTATGTGGCTCCTCAGCACGTTCTCGTTGCCCAGCTTGGACGTCAGGCGCTCGGTGTCCTGGTGTATGTAGTCGTCCATCAGATGCTCGTAGTCCCCGTAGCTCTTGGCCATGAGGACGGCCTCGCCGTAGGGGTCGTAGCCGGGTCTGCCGGCCCGGCCGCACATCTGCTTGACCTCCATCACCGATATGGGGGTGCTGCCGGCGTTGGCCTCGAACCTCCTGGTGTCCCTGACGATCACCCTCCTGGCGGGCAGGTTTATCCCTGCCGCCAGGGTGGGGGTCGCCACGATGCATTTTATGCACCCGTCCTTGAAGCCCTCCTCCACGTACCTCCTCTGCCTGAACGTCAGGCCGGCGTTGTGGAAAGCCATGCCGTTGCGTACGCAGGCCGCCAGCTTCCTGCCTGTCGCCGTGGATTCCGCATCCCCCTCGAGGACAGCCGCGTCCGCCTCCGACAGCTGCCTCCCGACCATGCGGCCCATGTCCTCGGAGTATCTCACGGCCAGGGATTCGGTGGAGCGCCTGGCGTTGACGAAGACCAGGCACTGCCCCCCGCTCCTGACGGTGTCCGATATCAGGGCCCAGATCTCGTCCTTCTGCTTCGGGACGTCGATGCTCCCACCGCTGCCGAATGTGATCTCCCAGTTGTAGTAGACGCCCTCTCTGAGGGGGACGGGGCGCCAGTCGCTCCTGATAAGGTCCGCGTCCAGCCAGTCGGCCAGGTCCTCGGCGTTGGAGACCGTCGCGGACAGGGCGATTATCTGCAAGTCCGGGTTCCTGCGCATCATCTTCGTGAGGGCCACCTCCAGGGTGGGCCCCCTGGAAGGGTCGTGTATCATGTGTATCTCGTCGGCTATGACCAGACCCACCCCGTCCATCCAGCGGCTCCCGTGCCTTATCATGGAGTCCGCCTTCTCCGACGTGGCGACTATCATGTCCGCATCCCTGAGCCCCCGGTCGTCCGAATCCAGGTCGCCGGTGCTCATGGCCACGGAGAACCCGAGATGCGAGAAGCCGTCCAGGTCCTCTTTCTTCTCGGAGGCCAGGGCCTTGAGGGGGACGATGTAGAGGACCTTGCGGCCCTCCTCGAGGACCTTCCTCATGGCGGCTATGTACCCTATCAGGGACTTGCCGCCGGCGGTGGGAACCGCAGCCACGATGTTCCTGCCCTCCAGCGCCTTGGGCAGGGCCAGGGCCTGGGGAGGATGCATCTCGGTGTACCCCTTCTCGCCGAGTGCGGAGACGATCTCCGCGGGTATGTCGAGCTCCTCGAACCTCATCCTATCGGGCCTTTGATTCCTTCGGCCCTAATAAGCCTACCCCGTGCCGCCCTCGGGCATCCCGTCCCGTTCCCGACGCCGGAGCCGCCTGGTCGGAACATCAGTATTAAGAACGGCGACGCATTGCGATACCTACCATGATGAGGACCCTCCTGAAGATCACGGCTCTGTGCCTGGTCGTCTCCCTGCTCCTGCCGGCGACGGCAGCCTGCGCATCGGCGGAGTCGCTGCCGATGCAGAGCTTCGCCTTCACAGACTACCGCGACCAGCTGGACGACAACGGCAGGGCCCTTTACGACGGGATGGGGACGTTCGACCCGGACACCCTGACAGTCACCGTGGACCTCCCCAATCCGGTGTTCACCGTGTCGGACGGGGACGCGGAGGACTATCTGGAGTCCCAGATGGAGGGTCTGCTCCTGCAGGCGTTCCACGCCTCGGCAATGGACGACCCGATGTCCTTCTGGACGTGGGGGGTGAGCATGGCCAACAGCGATGCGGGCTCGCCCGGGGTCTCGGTCTCCTACAGCACCGTCACCGTCACCGGACAGGGGGCGACGCTGAAGGGCGTGACGTCGGTGACCCTGGCCTCCGTGGTCGACCCCGCCTACGCGGACGACCCCTCCACGGAGGAGAACGAGCTCCGGGAGAAGATCGAAGCCCTCCTGGCAGCCGTGGAGGGATTCTCCACCGAGGAGACCTCCGTCCGCGGCATCGTGGGGGCGGTCAACAAGTACATCTACGATACCGTCTCGTACGACCCGTACTACGGGGACCCCGAGAAGGCCAGCCCCTACAACCATGATGCCTACGGCGCCCTGGTGTCCCCGGACCACTACGCGGTGTGCTCGGGATTCTCGGCGGCCTTCCAGCTGCTCTGCGAGAAATACGGCGTGGATGTCGTGTCCGTAGTGGGGAAGTCCTCGCTCACCGGGGACATCGACTACCATCAGTGGAACTACGTGAGGATGGACGACGGTAGATGGTACGGTGTCGACACCACATGGGAGGACAGCACCGGCGAAGGCAGTTTCCTGCTGGTCGGATACAGGACCGAGGTCGTGATCCAGGTCAAGGACAACGTGACCACCTACTCGTACTTCTACAGCACGCACTCTCCCGGGGTCGTCGTGGCCGACGCTGACCCCCCCTACATGGACACGCCGTTCGGATTCACGTACCCGACCATAAGCGAGCAGAGGTACGACACGTACCCCGTGCCCGCCTGGTACGAGGAGTACCTGCCCTGGGTGCTCGCGGCCCTGATGCTGGTGATACTGGGATACGCCGTGGTCTCCATGTACAGGAACGGCCACGCATGAGGGGGCGCTCCCGGGGAGACGGGGGCCTCCCCCTCTCCTGTATTAATATATCCGACCCGATATTGAATAGTGCGCCCCTTCATCGGGTAATCAACAAAATTCTTTATACAAGAACAAACTAACGCGAATGGGGATTAAAAAGATGGAACAGACCGACACCGAGAAGCCGTCAGCGATATCCCTCGACGAATGGATAGATCAGCAGACCTTCGAATCCACGGCCGAGATCAAGATCCCGGACAAGCTGGCAGACCGCGTCATAGGTCAGGACCAGGCCGTGGAGGTAATGAGGAAGGCCGCCGCCCAGAAGAGGCACGTGATGCTCATTGGCGAGCCCGGTACTGGAAAGTCGATGCTGGCGAACTCCATGGTGGAGCACCTCCCGAAGGAGGAGCTCCAGGATGTGGTGGCCTACCATAACCCCGAGGATGTCAACGAGCCCAGGATAAGGACCCTTCCCGCAGGGAGGGGCAAGGCCATAGTGGCCGAGCAGAAGATGCAGGCCGCCGCCCAGAAGAGCCAGAAGAGCAGCCTCTACATATACGCAATAATAGGGCTACTGGCTATCGGGTTCATCGGAGCGTTCATGATGAACATGTGGACCCTCCTCTACGTGTCGATACTCGGTACCCTAATCATCCTCATATTCTCCAGGACCCCCGGTAACAGGCAGGAGGTCATGATAGTCCCCAAGCTGCTCGTGGGCCACGAAACCGGCGATACGCCGCCCTTCGTGGACGCCACGGGCTCCCACGCGGGGTCCCTTCTGGGGGACGTCAGGCACGACCCGTTCCAGAGCGGAGGCCTCGAGACCCCGTCCCACGACAGGCTGGAGGCCGGCGCGATACACAAGGCCAACAAAGGGGTCCTGTTCATAGACGAGATAAACCTGCTCAGGATGGAATCCCAGCAGGCCCTCCTGACCGCGATGCAGGAGGGCCGGATGTCCATAACCGG
>Ga0265295_1001208_pt1 | contig 46752 bp, 18 predicted proteins | sample Munlansysbiofilm_FD_192503 | JGI IMG/M metagenome (GOLD analysis project Ga0265295, IMG submission 192503) | Leachate microbial communities from a municipal landfill in Southern Ontario, Canada - Methane capture system biofilm | ecosystem: Engineered > Solid waste > Landfill > Unclassified ...
CAACGTTTAGACCTAATTGAATCTGGTACTGCACAGGCTTTAATGGATACTCCAACCCCTCCATAATAAAATTAATAACACTATGAGTAGTCTTTGTAACCTTACTTTTAAAATAGTACCAATCACTATTTGCATCATAATACCAATCAGAACCAAACACATAAGAAATCCCATCGTTAGGAACTGACTGCTCAATTGTTTCTTTTTTACTATTTGTATAAGTTAGAGTTAATGAATCAATAAAACGAACACGGAAATAAGTCTCAACATTACTGTTAACAAGAAAATCAATCCGCAAGCGATCTATATGATGTTGATCGTTCGTACTTGAAACATTAACACGATAAACTTTTCCCTTCGTAACCGGGTTTTTCATCTCAACTTCTTCTAAGTCTCGTAACTTACTACCATCTTCTTGAACAAAATAAATATCAGAAGCAACCCCTACTGTCCCTATTATTCTTTCATCATCAACAATTTCACTAGAAAACAGATATGAAAATGTTAAGGTCGTTGAGAGAAACATAACAACCATTAATAAAAGTGAGACTACTTTTATATTTTTTTTCATAAATCCTCCTATTCACCTTGTTGTAATAAAACAACAATCGAGTTAATCGCAAAATATGCACCATCAGTATAGACTTCTTTAGTTAAATTCGTATTAACATCAATTCTAAAATAAACATTTTTTTCACCACTCGCTATAATACTCTCTTGATTTAAAAGAACTAAATCATTACTTATATTAGCTTCACTATAGTTTTCACCATCAAAACTATAAGATAAGGTAAAATAATTTCTGAATTTTATACTATTATATTCAGAATCTAAAAAAGTGAAACTAACTGTTAAATTAGCTGTAATAATCCCCATGTTCTTTACTGTCAGCAAATAATTAAACTCATCACCCGGAACAACATTACTAATATTTATTTCATTAATCTCTTCATTATCTGGTTCCATAACTTGATAAAGTTTAACACGAGCACTAAAATCTCCCGCTTTTATAATAATTATTTGCGTCTTTTCAACTAATGAAAACCATGCAAAAACAACTGTTACTAATGAAACAGCAAGCATCAAAAATGCTAAAATTATCATTGTTTTTCGATCTTGTTTTTGCATAGTTTTCCTCTCTTTTTTAACTAAAACTTAAACTTTCCCATTCAACATGGTCTTGTTGTTTGGCATGAAATGTAACTTTAACCTTAAAGTTTTTTCCACTATAGCCTTTTTTTACAACATATCCATCTAATACTAATGAATCAATCAAAGTTAATTCTTCATCCTTAGTCATTTCATCATTGTAATAATAAAATCCATCTTCCCCATTGTATGTAAAATTGATCATATCTAAAATATTAGTTTCAGTAAAACCTGAAAAAGGATTGCCATCTAAAGTAATCTCTACTTTGACCCTTATATCCGTTTTTATGGTCGACTTATTTACAATTACATAAGCTTCTGTAACTAAGTTTTCACCTGGAACAATTAATCCTTCTTTTAAAGATCCCCTAACCTCAAACTTGAGGGTCCCAGCTTCAAGTCGTATTGGTCCTTTACTCTTTTCATCAGATAATAAAGCATAAACCCAAACTAATGAAATTGTTAATAACAGTATACTAATTCCTAAAAAAATAAATCTTGTTCTCTTATTCATATAATCACCTACTGACCATACAAGTAGATACCATCAAATGATATGCTATTCTTTTGATAATTAACATGCTCTGTATCAATATCATATATTAATGTAAAATTGAAACTAACGAGTTCATCTATATAAATCTTTTGAATTGGGAATAAACTCAAATTCCCATCTGTAAGTAGATTACTCAAACGGTAAACATCTAACTCCTGATTATGTTTAATAACAAGTGTGCTGTCATTAGGAGTTAACACAAGATTTGCTGGATGATTAGTCGACACCCGTTCAACTGTACCATTTTCAATGTATAACACATCTAAAAGACTGTATTGTTCAAATCCTTCCTCAAAAATTGCTTGAAACGATCGTAAACTTACCATAATGTCAATTTCTTTTTTTGAAGTGTTATTGATTTTAATACTAAAATGATATTCATCTCCAGGAAAAGTTTCACCAAAGACTGTATTAATATCCGTAATTGTTTTAATTTCTATCTCTTGACCGTTATTTTTCTTAACATAAAATGACACTAATCCTTCTAAACTAGTAATATTACTATCTATACCACTAATATCACTTTGTTTAGAGATTGTGAGCCAAGCGAACGCAGTAGCAAGCAATGTAAATAAAGCGACACCTAAAAAAACTAACGCCTGACTTGCCTGCTTAACTTTCATTTAACTCACTCCTTCTTTTGATTGTTTTTAATTTCTTCTAATATTTCTTTTCGTAGTTGGTCTTCATCAACTTTTTTTTCATCAATTATTTCATTCATTTTTTCTTTTTTATTCATCTTATAAATCTTAATAACTTGATAGATTACCATTACCATTAAAACAAGCATCAATAGCAATAGAACTTGCCCTTGATAACTTATCATACTTGAGTTAAAAATGCTAAGTTGAAAATTTGTAAGCACTAATCCCTGATACCGTTCCTTTGTTAGAATTCCTGTATCATTGCCTTGGTTTGCGTCACCTTTAGTGACAAACCCATCTTCAACGTTCCCCGAAACAATCCGGTGAACGATTAAGATTTTGTCTTGCGAGTCCTTAAAGACCACAATATCCCAAACATTCAAATCTTCATACGGAGTTTTTTTAGTAATGATGAACGATTTAGCCGGAAAGCTATCTACGTAGATGCCATCCATCGATGGTGTTTCAACAAACGAGTAAGAATAATTAAAGATGTATAATAATTTATTATTCTTTCTAGCTATTGTCCCAAATACCATTATGTATAATGCTAAAACAAATAATAACCCTGTTAAACCATTCAACACATAATTAAGAATCTTTGACAATTTAGTCTTTTCTTTTTTTTCTTTTGACACTATTCATCACCACTATTTTTTAGACTATTATTAAACTCTAATAATTTCGTTTTTTCATAATCTTTAATCTTTTGGTCATACTTAGTTTTACTGCTTTCTAAAAACTCCAAGTTCTTACGATTTTGAATTGCACGTTTACCAAGTATATTAAGCTTTTTATTTAAAACTTGACTATTTTTTTCTTTAAATAACAACTTAGAATCTTTAAGTTTCTTTTGATATTTTAAATCAATTCTCGCTTTTTCTTCTAAAAACTTTTTATTTAGAAGTTCTTTTTCTTTTCTAAGTCTTTCATTAGTCATCTTAATATCTAACTTATTAGCAACAATAAACTTATTCAATACTTCATTATTTTTCTTAGTCAACGATTTCTTATATTCTCTAATCTTTAACTTTAATTCTTGGTCTTTTGATTTCTTAAATTCAGAAACTTTTTGTCGTGAAATTGCACGATACTTATTAGCATTTTCTGCTAATTTCTTATTATTTTTTAACTTATCATTAAGCTGTTGTTTTTGTAATAACATCCGTTTCTTTTCTTTTTCAAGTTTCTTTTGATTGATTGCTTCTTTTTTAGATAATGATTCTTTTTCTTTATACTCTTTTAAAACAGCAATGTTGTACTTAACAATATCGTCTAGATACTTTTTTTCTAAACGCAAAGCATTATTAAAATCAACTTCTTTTACTTCTCTAATCATCTTTGCAATTAAAGCATTAGTTTTTGCTTCATTAACTTTTTTAGAATAATCAATATCTGTAATCAGTTTTTTGAAAACATTATCTTCTTCTTCCAATTTAAAGAAAGACGCGTATAACGCATTACTAATATCTAACGTATCTCTCAATGCCCGTTTAACTGATGTTTCATATGTTTTAGTATTAGTTTTATGATACTCAAGTGATTGTTTAAATAAACGCTTGTTTGCTTCAAGATAATATTCATTCAAACTATTTTCTTCTATCTTTTCATCTTCAAAATTTAAATTAAAATCCTCAGGCAGACTAGTTCTAATCTTTAAACTCTTTTTACGAAATTTTTTTTCTTTTATGGATTGATACTTTTCTTTATTATTTTCTTGATTTGCAGCAATAACCGTGAATAGAGAAAGTACTTGTCTATAAATATCTTCATAATATTCTTCACTGAATGTTAAATTCTTTTCTTTAATATCAATTGTAAAAGCCAAGGTATTATAACGATCTAGAAAGAGCCATAAAAGGTATGCGTTCTTATAGTTGATATCTTTCATCAAGATATTTGTTTTCATAATTGGTGGCATAACTTTTTTTTGATTCTTCATTTGTTCCATAAATGGACTCGCTTTTAGACTTGTCACTATTTTGTTTAAATACGTAACACGATCTAACAAACGTCTGTTGTATTCATTAATGCTTTTGCCATCGATTTCATCAGTAAAAACCATATCAATCTTCAAATCAACATTAGTCTTATTAACTGGAAAAGTTGATTCAAGATTAAATTTTCTTTTCTCAAATGATTCAATATTTTGTTTGATCAAATCATAACGATTTCTAACAAAAACAAACAAACGATCTATTAAACTCATAACAAATCGATTTTCATAAATCGTATAATCTACTTCTGAATAATTAGTTAAAATCTTTTTAGGGACAACGCCTTTTTCTTCACTTACTTCTTTAATAAACTGTGTATGTGAAGCTAAATGACGAATTGATTGGCTATTAATCTTTTTAGCTTTTTCGATAGCGATAATATCCTCTTCTAGTCGTAGAGATGATTTAGGCGTCATCACTATTTTATTTAAACTTGGAACATATGATTCGATTGTTTTAATCCATTCTTCATCAAAATTTTTTGTTTCTTTAATATACTTTTGATATAAAGTATTATTTCCTGACAAAAAACTTTGATAGAATTTCTTCGAAAAATCATTATGTTCTTCAATTTGCTTAAATGACTCTAGGTATTCATTATGAAATTGTAATAACTCATTCTTTTCGTCCATATTTACTCCTTTATTATGACATTCTTCTTAAATGATCAATAAATGCCACACCTTCATTAAAGACATTCTTACCAAATTGTTTTTCAAGGAATTTTTCTAATTGATTTAATTCATCTTGTAAAAATGGCAAGTTTAAACTTTCAAATTTTCTAAATATTTTTCTTGTAACAACATAGTCCAATGCTTCATATTCACTACCACCACATGCTACATATACGGGAACAAACATCTTAATCTGTTTCATAATCCGGTTCCCAAACGTAATTTTAAACTTATCTGTGATAAACTCATCAAGTTTTTCTAAATTAGAACGCGCTTTAGCGGAAATAGGATTATCCTCCCATGCTTTTGCAAACAACTTATAAAGGTATTCATACTTGACTTTGACATGTTCAGTATATGGCGCATCAATAAATTCAGCTTTAACATTCATTTCAATTGATGCGGCACGATCATAAACCTTATCCGTAATTGTAAACGTTGAGTCATCTTTGTTAGCCGTTCCAATAAACCAAACATTTTGTGGAACCGTAATTTTTCCATTTACTATATGTTTAGGATCTCCATCTTGTGAATCAGGAACAATATCAATTTTCCAATCATCAGCATTAGGCATTTCCATAATTGATAAGAATTCTGCAAAATAATACTCAACCCGCGCTAAATTTAACTCATCTAATACAATGAAGTTTAAATCGTCGCGATATGTAGCTTCATATAAATCCTTTAAAAAATCAGTCTCATTGAAACGTTTTGTAAACTCATTTAAATACCCCAACATTTCTGAGCGATCACGCCATGAAGGTTGAACTGAAACAATTGAAGCAGCGTTATCAAAAAACTGACCCATTGCATATGGAAGAGAGGTTTTCCCTGTTCCTGATATCCCTTCTAAAATTAAAATCTTTGAAGCGGCCATCCCGGCAAAATAATTCGAAATTACTTTCTTATCATAAAATAATCCTAATCTACTAGCTGCAAAATTAATAAATCTTGTTACTAACTCATTAAGTGTCAACATATCATCTGGTGTCATATTAGTAACCAAGTTTTTACCATCGTACTTATCATCAACAGCAATCAACTTCACAAAACGGGAAGGAATAGCATTTTTCTTTTTATCTTTAGAACCCTTCTTTTCAAATAAATCCGGATTCATTCCAAATGCTTCCATCTTTAACTGTAAGATTTGATTTTTCTCATTCGTTAGTTGCACCGCCTTTTGACTTAGCAATGATATTTCTTCTAACAAATAATCCTTTTCAACTTCTTTTATTACAAAGCGAATATATTTTCTTAATAGCTGATATATACGAATTAATAAAAATGATGCAAAGGCAATATTTATTACAATAACTATAATAGCAACAACCCAATCAAGAAAATTAAACTCTTTTGAACTCTCAAAGAAACTAGACATATAACTCCAAATGTCTGTTCCAAAGAACTTGCCGATTGCTTTAAAGATTGAACTAAAAAAGGCAATAAGATTGTTAAACAACGTTTTAATGAATTCAATATAGTATCTTGCAAAATCAACCATTTAATTATTCCTCTCTTTCAACTTGTTCTCTTTTAATTTCTTCAAGTAACTCTTTTCTCATTTTTTCTCTTTTTTCTTCAGTTTCTAATTCTAATTTTTCTTTCAACTTTTCTTCTTTAACAACAAAAACATTCTTAAGTACTTGATATCCTTGATAAATAAATAAAAGTAACATCGGTAATACAACAACTAATGCAAATCCTAATTTTGATTGCATAAACGTGATTACTTTTCCACCACTATTCATTTTGGAATGATAGATACCGATAATATCAGTTTTACTTAAAGTAAAACTATCTGCCTCATCTTCATTATCCCCTTGTGTTCTAATTGTTTCAGTTAGTGCATCATACTCAACAACACGGTGCGTATTGATTGCTTTAATGTTGTAGTCATAAAATGAGACAACAATACTTTCTTCCTTTAATTGTTTAAGATTCAACTTTTCTTTTTCACTATCTGATAAAACCTTAACAAATACTAAATCATTCGGATTAAATGAATCTTCATTATCCCCAACCATTGAGTCAGCATTTTCGTTAACTGCTAGAAAACCAAAACCAAAAATATTAGGTATATCATCTGCTCTTTTACGAGAAAGGGTTGCTATAGAAAAAAGCAAAAGAAATGCCACTATTAAATAGAAAACACTTAATAATATTATTTTTATTACTTTACTGACCTTTTGTGTTTCTTTTGTCATTTCTTTACTCCTTTTTATTATTAAATTAATGCCTTAATTGACACCCAAGCGGCCTTATTAGGGCCGCTATAATGTCTTTTATATAAATTGAATACTTATTATGATACTTTTTTAAATGTTAAATTAACAGTAAGTTTTGTTGAAAATACTGAATCATAAGCATCTGCATCCCATCCTTCAATCCAAACTCTTACGATAACTTCACCATAAAACGGATCATCAGTCTCTGCTCCAGTTTTTTGACTTAATACAACTACTTGATCTCCATCAGTTGGGTTAACAAGAGCTTCTTTAGCTGCTACCCATTCAGTATTACTTGTTGGAGTTTCTGGTAATTCATAACCTTTTCTTGTCATGTATGACATTTGGCCATATGTTGCAGGAGTTGCTGAAGCATCATTTCCAGAAATGACCTCTTCACCTGTTGTTCCAGTTACTGCATATACTTCGTTAGTTTCTCCAACTTTTGTTCCTTTTAATTGGTAAGCACCTTTTAATACTGGTGTAGCTCCTGAACTAAATGATACTCTTGCTGCATTTTTCGCAGCAGTTTGCACTTTATGTCCAGTTAATGAAGCTGGGGTACTACTCAATTGTTGATAACTAAATATGTCAGTTCCAGGAGTTGGATCAAACGTTTTATCGTTTCCTGCAAATTCGTAATTTGTCAAATTAACATTACCGGATAATTGTGATCTAAACTCTAATACAAACTCTAAATAATCAGTATTTTTTGTTGCAGCATCTAATGTTAATTGTGTGCCACTTGTTGGTAATTTAATCTTTTTGAATGTTTCTAAGTCAGTTGCTTGTTTTGTTGTTACAGCACTAAACTTAAAGTCTGTCGCAAACGCTGCTAATGCAGCTGTAAAATCAGCTGAACTTAAATTGTTTTTAAATTCTCCAGTATAATCAGGAGCAGTTGACTCACTCTTATAACCAATTATTCTTACTTCTAATCCATCACCAGCCATAATTTCTGCTTCTAATCCACTAACATTAGAAACATTACCTAATGTAAACCACGCAAATGTTGTTGTACCTAATGCAACAACCGTTAAAACTAATGTTAAAACTGAAAGTATAATTCTTTTTGATGTTTTTTTCATTTTTATTTTCTCCTTATTTTCCTTTTACTATTTTTTTTTTATTATTTATTGTTTAGTCATTACTGCTCTAAACATAAATTGCATTTTCAAGTGATCCCCTTGGATAGCATCAAACGCATCAGCGTCCCATCCTTCTAACCAAATATTCATTACTATTTCTCCTTTGTAAAAATATCTTCCATCAGTATTTTTCTCATTAGTTTGTTCAAGAATTAATATTCTTGAATTATCAGTAATTGAATATGGATCCGTTTCGCTAAATTGTGATAATTCATAGATTGTCTTTGGTCCAGTTTTTGCTTTATTATCTTCATTCAAGACTTTATTCAAATAGTCTGTTGCTCCAAAACTTTTTCCATAACCTCTTTCTTCATTACCACTTAAATCAAATATCTTACTTTCATTAGTGTTAGGATTATAAAACGAAACTCGCATTGCGTCTTTGGCATAATATATCCGCTTTTCATCCTTTTTTACTGTTTCGTTAGGTCCATATAGATAATCAACACTAGGACTCCAACTAACTCCCTTTGAACTTATAAAAGTTCCACTTGTCGGTACATTGTTATAATCAGCATTCACGATGTTATCTGCTAAGTGAATTTCACGGTATCTTGTACTGGTTCGGAAATAAAACCTAACACTTAAGTAATCATTATTAGCTCTACCATTGACATCATTAAATCGATTATCTTTAAATGTTATTCCATCTAAACTTGTCACCTCATTAAACTTAAAGTTGCTTGCTACCTTAAGATCTAGCATTTCTTTATCTAATGAAGTGTAATAATCAATTCCATCTAAGCTTATTTCTAAGTCTGTATTAGAAGTTGCTGATAATCTTATTTGTTCAATTCTATTCACTGTTGCTAACGCAATCCAAGCATATGCCGTTGTCGACAGAAATGTGAACACCATTAATGCAGTTAATAATGATATATATAGTTTTCTCATAATACTTCACCAGCATTAATGATTGATATAACCCAAGATAATTTAAGTTCGCCACCCTTCATAGTTGCATCAGTTAAATAACCGTCCAACCATATAAAGAATGTAAACTTCATTACCTCATTCGGAATAAAATTCATTATGTCTTCGCTAACAATAGTATTTGAATCAACTCTTTGATATACTTTATTAGTTACTACTCCAAATTCTTCATTCGTCTTTCTTGATGATAAAACTTTAATCTTTACTGCATTACCAACATTATTTGACTCATCAGTAATTGTTGATCGATAGTTAATATGTACCACTTCTTCACCAATGTTCTTCAGATAAAAAGTATACGCAAGATAATTTTGACCCTCAATATAATACTGCCCATTAGTATTTGAAGCTTTTTCAACATCTAAATCCTCTTCAATCGTATCCTCTAAATTTCCTAACGAGTCCACCATCAACTCCGTGAGATTTTTACTAAAATCAAGTGACTCAGAAATCGCAATACCTTTATTGCTCGCTTCTTTCGTCATTTTGATCGTAAACAACCCTGCTTCACTTCCAAAAATAACAGCTAAGATAACAACCACAGACATTGCTCCCGTAATGATTAGACCCCATGTAAGTTTCTTTTTATTACTAACTTTCTCATTAGAATTAAAAACTTCCGAGATTCTCATCTTAACCATCCCCCTTCTTGGGCATTAAAAAAGCCAATTGCCCTTAATGGCAACTGGCTATCCTTGAAGGACCCTTTAGCTTTGCGTCACTAGATTGCTCTAATTTTGCCTTTGATACATTTACACGGTAATTCTAACATATTCACACATAGTTGTCAATATTTTTAACACTGAAATTTAACATTTCTTCACTATTTAAAGGTTTTGAATAAAAATATCCTTGAACTTTGTCAATTGAAAAGTCTAAAACTCGTTTTTGTTCTTCAATATTTTCTATCCCTTGGCAAACAACAATCTTCGCTTCTTTCTTAGCGTATTCAGTTAAAAATTCCATATATTTTGAAACAGAGAAACTTTCTTCCGCGATAAACTTATAATCCACTTTAACAATGTCGATACCAAACTTGTTTAATTTATCAAACTTAGATATATCAATTCCGAATCCATCAATGGCAATATTAAACTTTAAATCCTTTAATTTTAAAAGGTTATTTATAATTGTTTCTTGTTTCTCGAAAATAGTAAACTCACCTATTTCTAAAACAAATCGATTCGCCTGAACCTTATGTTTCTTAAGAATTTTTTCAAACTTCGATGGCAAATCATTATTCATCAATTGCTTTTGGCTAAGGTTAATCGTTAAATAATCAACGTTTATTTCATTTTTAACAAGTTCCAGATATTTAATTACCAACTTCTCAAATCCCCATTCACCTACCCAATGAATGTCCCCTGATTGTTCCATAATAGCTATAAACTTATTTGGAGCCATAATTCCTAATTCAGGATGCTCCCATCTTAATAGTGCCTCATAAGCAATAAGGCTTTTTTTCTTCAAATCAATGATTGGTTGATAAAACAACGTAAATTCTTTATTTTCAATTGCTTTTTTGATTTGATAATACATGTTCATGTTTTCTTCATTTTCATTTAACGATTGACTATAAACCTTTATCGCGTTTCCACCTTCTTTTTTGATACTATAGATTGATAGTAATAACGATTGAATTAAGTTTTCAACTGTCGATCCATGATTAGGATATTGAGCGACAGCAATTGAAGCCGTTAAATCAATTTCTTCATCATCAAAAATTATAGTTTTTTCACGAAAGGATTCTAAAATACCACTTCCGATTTCTAAAACATCATTTTTAGAATATTCGCTTGGAATAAAAACAAGAAAATCATCTTTTTGGTACCGAGATAAATATGTTTTTGCTGGTAATTCTTTTTTAATCCGATTGGCAACATTTTTAATCATTTTTTTTGTTTCACCATCTCCAAAAGCTAAAGCAAAATCATTTAGTTTATCTAAATCAATATAAAGAAGTGAAAATGGTGCGCCCGTTCTTGTCATGTATGTTGTAATCAAGGTGTTCATTTCTGATTTAGAAATGACACCATCAATCGCCATACTTTTTTCTTCCCTTTCTTTAACAACTTCATTAATAATAACTTTTAACAAAACATATCCTAAAAAAACGATAACACCTACAATTAAGATTGTTAATATAACATTTGTCACATCACTTGCAAATAATTGCATCATCACTTTCTACCTCCTTTAGAATCAATTACTTTTGTCTTTTTTACATTATATTCTTCTAACAAATCGATTGCTTCTAAGATATCAACTGGCTTACTAATTAAATACCCTTGAATAACATTACAACCATTTTTCAATAAAAATTGATTTTGTTTTTCATCCTCTACCCCTTCAGCAATTATCATTAAATCTAAATTCTTCGCCAGTGATATAATCATGCTGGTTATAGCTCGATGATATTTGTCGGTGTTCAAATGACTGATAAATACTTTGTCAATCTTAATAGCGTCAAAACTCAAATCTTTTAAATATGGTAAAGAACTATAGCCCGTACCAAAATCATCCAAGTGAATATCAACACCATTTTTTTGTAATAACCTTAGTTTTTCATTAATTAATTCAAACGATTGCATCAAAAATGTTTCTGTTACTTCTATAGAAATACTACCGCTCTTAATATTAAATTTTCGATACAATTCCAAGAACTCATCGACAAATCCTTGTTGTAGCATTTGAACCGGAGAAATATTCATCGAAACCGTAACATTATAAGGCTCAATTCTTTTAACAATTTCAAATGTTTTTTCCATAATAATTTTACCGATTTCGACTATCAGTCCGTTTTCTTCAGCAAGTTCAATAAACTCTTGCGGGGACCTTCTTAAGTATTTCGGATGATTCCAACGTACTAAAGCCTCAAAACCGATGATCTTATTTAATTCATTATGATATTGAGCTTGCAAATACACAATGAATTCCTTACGATCGATTGCTTTTAATAAATCTTCTTCCATTTGGTGTTTTTTAGTTACACTAGCTCTCATCTCTTCATCATAAAAAACAATCTGACGAATCGACACTTCCTTTGCACGGTTAATTACTTCTGTTAAATCGTTATATAGATCATTTGCATTACAATTAATGCTGTGTGTTATTTCACTAGTTACAACACCACACGCAAAACTAATAACAATCTTATTTTTAGTTATTACTAATGGTTTATCAAACTCTTTTAATATCTTATTTGCAAAACTAACGATGTCATTTTTTGATTTGTTTTTGACCAAACATGTAAATACATCTTCTTCAGTATTATAAACAAGTATCTCTTCATCTATTTCTCGACTTTTGTTGACTATGACTTTTCCAACTTCACCAAGAATAAGCTTTGCTGTTTTTGTGTTTAAATTTTGCTTGATATTAGCAAAGTTTCTAATACTAAATCCGATAAATGAAATCTCTTTAACTTGAATATTATTACCTTTTACTTTTTCAAAATCCTTTTTAAGTTTGTGAAGATTTGGAAGATTAGTTGCAGGTCGATAGTATGCTAAAAACTCAATTTCCTTCGTCGTATTATCAATCTCAACAACATCCTCACCAATCAAGTAATATCCATTATTAACTTTAAGAGGTAAAAATCGAATGATTAATTCACCAAATGCTGCTGTAAAAGCTTTCCCACGCCTAATACCTTCAAAGCTTATTTTTTCATTAACTCCTTGAAACTCTTTAACTGACTTATATTGTTTAAAACCATCAATTTTCTCTTTTACCTTATAGTTAAACTTTTTTACAGTTCCATCCTTTGAAAGTTTGATCACATATGGCTTAATATAATAATGCTCAAGACGTTTATTCTCAATATCAATCGCCTTATTATTAATAAGTTTTAAAGCAACTAACAACAATATGAACGTTAAAATCGTAAACGTTACGACTAATAGCCCAAAGAACATACTATATTGATTAAAATCTGTTAGTATATTTTCCACATTATAAGCCTGAACAATATAAAGATTTGGATATTCTTCCAATACTGTAAAATAATATACAATGGATTGGTACCTTAGGGTTACATCTTCACCCTTCGTAAAATTGTTAGTGTAATTACTAGTATTAGGGATATATTCACTCAAAATTGTTTTATCTGTTTCAGTGTCGCTTTGAACATAGATATTCCCCGAACGATCCATTATAAATACTAAATGACCTGCTCTTATTGAAAAAATACGCTTATAGTATTCATTCGCATCAATAATTCCAACATGGTTATCACTAAAGAAATAAAATTTGTCATCAAAAAAACCAAAGTTATTATCTCTTAAACTATTTTGATTAATATAATAAGGATTACTTTTGTAAAAAAAGACATTATCTTCATTATTGACAAACTCTAAATATGGAACTTGTGACAAGAGATTTTGATTGTTTTTATCGTTTAGACTAATAACTGTTTCGTTATCAAACGACAAAAACTCGTTATAGTCACTGTTGAGGTAATCACTTAATCCTTCGTTCATAATGATTTGTGCTCCATTAATAAACTTTACTGCATAGTTTTCTTTTAGACGATTAATAAAGAAATAATATAATCCAAAAATAAATAAAACTATTAATAAATATGATGAAATATAAGTTAAAAGAATCCGTTTTTTACTTAAGCGCATTGAAACACCTCATTTTCATACTTAATTATAACATTATTCTACGATATTTTACCATTTTTACATTAAAAATCAATTAATATTTTTTACAAATATTAAAGACATAACAAAAAAACACAGGATAAATAATTCCCTTAGCGTAGATACTAAAAATAATCAAACTTTTGTAGTATATATGAAGAGGTGATCATATCAGATTAAATCAATCCTGTGTTTTCTATATTTATTCATTTTTTCATTAAATCACTTGTTTCATTATTTTTATCAATACTTTAATCATTAGCTATTCTTTATTTTTCTATCCACTTCATCTTTAATCAATTTCTTACGTCCAGAAAGCTTAGTTTTCGCATTTTTTTCTGCCGCTATCTTCTTATTTCTTAAACGTTCTTTTTCTTTTTCTCTTTCTTTTAAACGTTTAAGTTTAATTCTTTCTAATTCTTTAAGCTTTCTTTCTCTTTGTTTTTCCTTTTCTTTTGCTAATCTTTCTTTTTCTTTTGCTTTAAAACGTTTCAAATCGTCACTGTATTTCTTATTAATTTTCTTTATTTGACTATCAGTAGATTCCTTGCTACGTTTTAGAAGAATCTTATTTTTAGTCTTCAATTCTCTTTCATAAGTAAGTAAGTCTTTATTCACTTCTTTAGTAAGACTTACAATTTCTGCATCGGTTTCTTTTAACCCTTTTTCCTTTAATGAATCTAGGGCCGTTTCTTGAATTTCAACTATTTCTTTAATCCATTTATCTTCAAGATTATAAGCATCCTTATATAGATTTTCTTTAACTTCTCTTGCTATCTTTGTTATTTTATAGCGTTCCAACATTTCTTCATAGCGTTTTACTGGGTCAGCATAAGTTATAATCTTACTAAAGATATCCGCATCTTGATTTGTTTCAAAGTAAAAATTGAATACTTGATCAGCAATTGCATATTGATCCAAAAGAATTTGCTTGATTGCTACTGCTGGACTTGAACTATTTCTATTAAGTTCTTCAATTCGCTTACTAAACATTTGCTTTGCTTTTTTTAAATAATACTCAGTAGCGAGCATAGGTTCCATATCATAAACATCAGTATCTAATAACGCATTAGTACTATACTCTAAATCTTCATCAGCTTTAGGTTTAATCGATTTATTAGTTACTTTTTCATCTTTACTGTTGGCACTTCCTAGATTACTATTTGTAAAAATAGTTGAAAATAAATAAAGTAAACTTTGATCTAATTGTTTATGATACTCTTTATTGAATCGTTTTTTTCTAATCTCTGATTCTAATGTATAGTCTAAAACATGAATTCTATCTAAATATAGCCACATCAAATATGCATTTCTAAAGTCAGGATTTTTAAGAATAATTTGCGTTTTCATAATTGGCGCTTTGACCGGTTTATAACGCATCATTATTCGCATAAAGTCACTATGATACATTCGTGATACAATCTTATAAGCAGACTCAACCCGTTCATAGACTCTTCGATTATGTTCATCTATATCATTTAAATCCATTTCTTCTAATGCTTTTAAACTGATTGTTATATTATAATTTGCATTGTTTAAATAAAAATCATTTGATAAATCAAAATTTGTTTCTTTAAAACCATGCATATTTTCTTTAATAACCTTTAAACGATTAAAAAGATAATCATTAAGTCTCGTTACTAAAGTCATTATAAATCTATTCTCATAAATTCCATATTCAATTTCTGATAAACTGTTTAAAACTTTTTCGGGAATAATACCATCTTCATCAGTAACTTCTCTTATATATCTAGTATTCTGGATTAAGTGTCTAATTGACTCAGGATTTGTTCTTCTAGTTTTTTCAATTGGTAGTATTTCTGCCTCATATCTTAAGGCCGAACGCAAGTTTCTTGTAATTTTATCAATACTTGGGAAAAACGATTCTAAAGTAACTATCCAATCTTCATCAAACTTCTTATATTCTAATTTTTCGAATTGTTTTCTTAATGTCTTACCCTGATTTATTGCATCATAAAAGACACTTGGAAAAGCAAACTCGTTTTCGTAATTATTAATCTTTCTATTGACATTTTCTTGAAATAAATTGGCGTCATATTTTTTCTTCATAAATAAACCTAAATTTGTTTAATAAACTTACTTACCATCAATTTCGAATCAACCATTTTATCTTTACCAAATAAACGATCGAAAATAATAAGTAGTTCTTCTAGTTCTTTCTTTAAAAACGGCAAATTCAAAGTTTCAAATTTACGAATAATTTTTCTTGAAACAATATAATCTATTCCTTCAATTTCTTCTCTTCCACAAGCAATATAAACAGGAACAAATGTCAATAGTTGTTTCATAATCCGATTACCAAATGTTATTTCGAAGTTCTTAGTTATATATTCATCTAGTTCAATTACCGCTTCCAATCCATTTTTTGATAATTGATGACTCTTTAATGCATCATCAAATAACTCTCGTAAATACTTGTATGTTATTTTTGTCTTCGGTGTCTCAGGAGCGATAAACGCATCCGCCTTACTATTCATTTCAATTGAAGCCGCTCGGTCATAAACTTTATCAGTAATAGCAAATGTTGAATCATCTTTGTTTGCTGTTCCAATAAACCAGATATTTTCAGGAATTTTTATTTTACCTTCTTTTAAATTAACTGGATCGCCAATCAATTGTTCAGGAATAATATCTAATAACCATTCGTCAGGATTGGGTAATTCTAATAACGATAAGAAGTCGGCAAAATAGTATTCGACCCGAGCCAAGTTCATTTCATCTAATACTATTAATTGAACATCAGTTCGATACGTTGATTCATAGACAACTCTTAAAAACTCCGTTTCATTAAATTTCTTTGTAAATTCATTTAAATATCCCATCATTTCATAACGGTCACGCCATGAAGGTTGAACAGAGATAATTGCTGAATCGTGAGAAATGAATTTACCAAAGGCATAAGGCAACGACGTTTTCCCAGTTCCTGATATACCTTCTAAAATCATAATCTTTGAAGTGGCCATCCCAGCTAAAAATGTCGCAATTACCTTCTCGTTATAATAAAGTTTATGATTATATGAAGCGTAATTACGAAATGTTGTTACTAATTCCATTAAAGAGAGTTTTTCTTCTTCTTTCATATAAGTAGGTAAAACACTATATTTGTATTTCTCATCAATCAGTGTTAATTTAACGAAGCGATTACCTTTCTTTGAGCCATCTTTTTTATTAGTAAGTGGAGTAGTTATTCCCAAGTTTTTATCTCTACCACCATCATTAAAATTACCATTCTTAATTTTACGCTCTAACAAGTTGATTCTATACAATAAATCAAGTTTGTCTTGTTCGACTTTTGTAAAGCGAAAATATTTCCTACCTAATTGATATAAAACAACAAAAAACATTAAAATAAGTATTAAAAATACGATAATAAAGAAAATAGCAATTACCCACTCAAGGAAAGAAAAAGTTCGCGAATAAATCAAAAAATCTTTATAGTACTGAATAGGATATCCAATTATAAAATTATACAACCCTATAAAAAATCCCTTAATCAAACCCCAAATATTTTGTAAAAAGACTCGAAAAAACTCAATAAACCACTGTGTAAATTGTTCCATCATCTTCTACCTCTTTTTCTCTGACCTTTATCCTCTACATCGGTAAATTTATCAGTTTTTCGTGTTACATGCGTGACGTTTGCTTCTTTATATTTTAAAACATTGGCATCTTTGTTCTTAACTAAGACCTCTAAGTGATTTACTTTTGCAAAATATAATAATTCATTAACTAAATCACTATCACTTAACACTTCTTCTTCCGTTAATTCTAAACGATTGACATGATATAACTGAATCAAGTGATATAAGTTTTGTGTAATATTATGGACATCATAAGATATTTGAAAACCCGCATTTTTTAATGTTAAAAGATTTTTAATCAGTTCTTGTTCGTTTTCGACATCAAATTCCTTTAAAGAAATAATGGTTTGTTCATTAATATAGTTATTGCGTTTCATTATTACTTCTAATGTTTCTAAGAAGTTTGATTGTTCAATTGTTTTTAAGGTTAACGGAATATTGATTTTTGAAGTAATCTTTTTCTCACTTAACGTATCTAGTAATTTTTCAACAAGAAACATATTTAACCACGCATGATCTTTACTATTAAATTTCCGAATTGATTTATCAAATGTTTCGTTATTAACAATAATGCTCGCATAGACTTCTTCAACTTGATTAAACATGATTTTAAATACTTCATAGTATTTGAAATCGAGAGTTGAATTACCTATTGTGTTAAGTGAATCCGCATAATCCGAATATGAAACAATATTGTTTTCATCATAAGTCATAACCATCCCTAAATGACGCTTGGAATTAATTAAAGCCAAATGTAGTTTTTCTAATAGATTAGAGACTTCTTCATTATTATATGTTACATAAGAAACATTAGTATTTTTCAGAATAACTAAATCATCCTTAACATATCGCACATCAGCAGTATGTTTTAAACGTTCTGCATAACTCTCTTCAGTGACATCCAAATTTGGAGCATAGATGATAAATGTATCACGTTTTTTTGTTTGTGCGAGCTTCCCCGCATAGGGAAGCTCCACACTTAAAGCTTTTGCTACTTTTTTTAAATATGATGTTAGTGATGATTCCTTAGCCTTTATTAAACCAAAATTTTCAATACTAACTAAAAACAAACTGAATTTTTCTTTTTCACCAATTTGATACTCTAAATATTCTAAAAACTTTCGATATGTAATTACCATATTAAGAGTTAACATATCTGTTTTTTTGGCTTTTAACTTAAGTTTTAAAAACCAGCGAATAAGTAAATAAATGCTTATTCCAAAAATAATAATCAAAACACCACTAATAATCTGTTTTTGTACTATCGATACTAATATCATGTTGCTCCCCCTTAGAAAATGACTTCATCACGATCATCTTTTTTATTTCGTGACTTCTTAGCTAATAAAATCAATATAGTTGCAATCCACGATACTGAGCTTATAATCAATAACACAGTTAACAACATATCTGGTTCAGCGTCTTTTGTTACTAATAAATGATAGTATCCGACTGAACCATCTTCAGCTGTAACCTTAACTTGAACAACATTTTGTCCTTCTTTTAAATTATTAGCATTTAATATTTCAACCTTTGAATTACTGTCAAAAGGAGTTGCTAGTACTTCCAGACCATCTGTATTCTTGCCAACTGATAAATAATATTGATTTGAATCTTGATTAAATCCTAATGAATAGCCTGTGACTTGTATATTACTTAATTTGACGTTACTTGATAATTTAGTATCTGTTGATAAATTAACTGTATATGTTTCTTTGGTTTTATTATCCGCAGCAACAACTACAACAACAACCTTAGTGACATTGTTAGGATCAATTTTATATTTACCTAACCCGATGATTGCTGCATTATCTTGATCTTGAGCAATACCTGAAATAGTAACTTCTTCAGTTCCTTTTGGAACAACGATTGAATACTCTTTTACCTTTGGATCAAAAGTCATTGGATAGTTAGTTTCTGTCGCACTATTAATAACTGAGATTGAATTCAAGTAAGCATTATCATTTAAGTAATTAGCAATAATCGTATATGTTTTAATCGTTCCATCTTCTGACTGAACGTTAATACGATACACATTTTGACCGTTAACAAGTTTATTTGTTCCTAAGTTACCTGTAACAGTTGCTTTCGAATCGTTCGCTTCAGCACTAATAATAACGTTATTTGTTGTGCTATAAGGAACGTTTATTTGATAGTCTAACACTTCAGGGTTAAAACCTTCTAACCCTTCACCATTAACAATAATATTCTTTAATGTGTTGTTATTAACAGCTTTTTCCCTAGTAATTCTAATTGTGTAAGTTCCTAATTCGTTAACGCCACTTAATGAGACGATTTTAAGGGTAAACTCAATTATATCTTTATTGCCAAACACTAATGTTTCATTACCATAAACTGTTCCTTGTTCAGCAACCATATTTGCTGTTAGTGAATTCACTTTATACGGAATAGTTATTTCATATTCTAATACTCCAACACTAAATGTAGATTTCGCATTTGCACTTGTCCCTAAATAATTATTCCCGTCACTGCCCATTAAGCTAAATGATTTCATTTGTACAACATCTGATAATTGGACCCCACGGTAAACACTAATCGTATAAGTTGTGATATCACCACTTTGTGCTCTAACATCAATTTCAAAAATACTATTATAATCGCCATCAACTAAAGCTTTTAAAATTCGATATCCTGAACCTGTAACAAACGAGTAATTACTTGAAGCGACTGCTTCAATAAATAACGTATTGATTGGGCTTCCCTCAGGAAAGTTAATAATATAATCGGTTACATTCTTTTCAAAGTTTTTTGTAAATGGGATTACTGTTTGAGTATTATTACCATCCTTAACTACCAATGAACTTAATGTACTATCTTTGTTAATTTCTTCTCTATTAACACTTAATTTATAGACTTGACCTTGGATACCATATTCGCTCTTAGCGTAAATATAAAAATCATTAATACCTTCATCTAAATTCTTGATTCCACCACCAAATATGACTGCCCCTTGGCTAGCAAGAACATTAACAGCAATCTTATCAACATCATATTTAACACTTAAAGTATATGTCGTTACATCATTACTAAATACTGGTGTTAATTCATGTCCATCAACGGTAATATCTAAAATTTCATTTTTATTACTTAAAGCATTAACTAAAACTGTATAAACCTTTTCCTCGCCGTTTTCGGCAGTTACTTTAATCTTAATGCTATTGGTTCCCTTTGTTAAATCAATTTCCCCAATATTGCCACTAATTAAAGCTTTTGTATCATTAGACAGTGCTGAGACATTAATTGATCCGTTATCTTCATAAATAACTTTCAATTCATATTCCGTCTTATTAGCATCAAAATCGCTTATTGCTTCACCATTTATTGAAATGTTACTCAACGTATTAACTTCACTTGGATCCGCCTTTACAACTTTAATAATATAATCACTTGATTCAACTCTTCCACTCTTTGAAACAACCTTAAATGTAATTATCGTTTCCTTATTTGTAAGAGTATAATTTCCTAAACCATTTAAAGTCGCACTATTTTCACTCTTTGCGCTTAATGTAACATTCTTTAATGAATAAGGAACATTGATTACATAATTTGTTTGACTTAGTTTAAACACATTTATAGCGCTTGTATCTAAACCTAAATATAAAACGCCATCACCATATAATGTTAAATCACTGATTGAAATATCATCTTCAGGATTAACATTTCTTGTAATCGTAATTTTATATGTCATATTTGTTCCATCTTCAGCTGTTACGGAAATAATAACATGTTCAGTCGTTTCACCAACTCCTGATTTTAATTGATATAAACCGCCCCCTGTAACAGTTCGAACATTAGTAGTTGGAACTGGATCAACAAATAACTCTTTAACATTTGGCATATTGGTTAAATCAATACTATAATTTCTAATACTCGCCGAGAATAAAGGACTTAAAGCAATTATTTCATCCGTTTCATTATTCTTAACAGTTAAGTTGCTTAAAGTTGCATCGCTACTTTGACGTTTAATCGTTAATGTGTAACTATTGATCTTGCCACTCTCCGAGATAACAATAATCGAATACACATTATTTGCTGTTTCCAGCACTTTGACACCTGCGCCAGTTATTGTCGATTTTGCTGGGTTAGTAGCAACGATCGTCACCTGACTTGTACTTGGATTAACCGTAATTTCTTGGAAAGATTTACTAACACTTAATTGATGCTTTTTAGTACCTTCTAAGACATAAAAATCTAACAATTGATTACTATCACTAGCTATTGGACGTTTAATTGTTACTTTGTACATCTTTCCAACGGTTCCATCTTGCGCCGTTGATTGAACAATAACAACTTTTTCTCCACCAGCAGCAACATCATGACGACCAGAACCAACAACGGTTGCATTCTTTCCAGCTTCTACTTCAATTATTGCCATTGAACTTTCGGGTTTTAAATTAACAATATATTCTAACGTATCTTGATCAAAGCCAATTGGATATTCAGTATTATCACTACCATAAACTCTAATATCATAAATGTTACTATCCGTTTCTTTTGGAGCATTACTTCCACCTTTTTTATTAACCTTAATCACATACGAAACTGACTTTTTACCATCTTCACTTGTTGCTTTAACAATCAGGTTATTCTCGCCATCTAATAATGAAATTTGTCCTGCACCTGTAAGTACACCATATTCATTTGATAAAGTAGCAGCAATATTTAAAAATGAAACTGTAGCATCAACTTCACCTAAATCATATTGGAAAACTTCAGGATCAAACTCAATATTATAGTTTGCAACACTTAAATCGGTTATTGCAATTTCTGTTTCTTTAACTGTAATACTTATTAAATAAGTCTTTGTAGCTCCGCTTTCTGAAGTTACAATTATTTCATAACTATTTTTTTGACCTGCGATTAAGGCAATTTCACCTTTTCTTCCAGAAACTGTGGCATTTAAATCTGTTGTAACATAGTCTAAATATAGATTGCTATATGATCTATTTAATGAAAAATCATAAGTTCCTGTTTGACTATTAAACACGGCTTTCAATGGACTATCATCAGCACTACCAATAATATAATTACCATCGACATCTTTTAGCGTTAATTCCTTTAAGGTATTATCAAATCCAGCCGCTCTTCTTGTAACAACAACTTCATAAGTTTCTCCCTCTGAACCGTCTTCAGCGGCGACTTTAAAAGTAATCGTTTTAGGAACATCTGTTTCTAAATTATAAACACCATTCCCGATTACTGTTGCCTTCGAATCTAGAGATTCAACATCTAAAGTAAGTTTATCAACTGTTGGCCCAACAGTTAAAACATAAGATTTTTTCTCCTCATCAAATGTTAAATAATTGTTGCCCTTACTATCTTTTAACGTTGCTTTATTAATGTTTACTTCACCACTTAGCTCATGAGTCACTTTTATTGTATATGTTATAACACTTTTTCCGTCCTCACTAATTGCAGATACAGTAAAGATATTTTCTTGCCCTTTAGCTAATGTTTTTGTCCCAACTCCGCTAAGCGTTCCATAAGTTGAATCACTTGTCGTTGCATTAATTTTAATTGAATTAACACTTGAGTCAACCGTACCTAAATTGTATTCAGTAACTGAAGGATCAAATGTGAATGTAAATCCGTCGACACTTAAATCTGTTACATTATTAACACTATTAATAACTTTAACTGTTATTTTGTATGTCGTTTTCTTTTGACTTGTATCTTCAGGTGTAACGACAATTTCAAAGACATTATCACCATGCGATAATGTAATATCTTCATTTATTCGTCCTGTTACAGTTTGTCCTTTATGTTTATTAATGACATTAATCAAGATTTTTGTATATGTTTCATTTAATATTATTGTATATGTTTTGGTCGTTTCATTATATTCAACTTGAGGATTTTTATCTGATAATCCCAATAAATAATTTCCATCTTGATCTTTGATTTTTATTTCCGTTAAATCACCAATCGTTGAAGCAGCACCACGATTAATTGTAATCGTATATGTATCACTTTCCTCACCATTTTCCGCTTTAACTTTGAAACTAACGACTGTTGTTCCAACTAAAAGTTTTTCTGGCATCGTACTTAGATATTCAATCGCTGCTTTTTCATGATTTGGTGTCGCTACAAGAGTAAGCTTATCAATTGCATATAACACATCTACTGTATAAGTAAATGTTCCATTTACAAAGGTTAAGTAATCAATGCCATACACATCTTTAACTGTTAAAACTTTTAATGTCTCATCATCACTTAAAGTAACTCCTTTAACAATATTGATAATATATTCTTGACTAGCACTGTCTTCGGCACTGACAGTAAACCTGATTTGATGGTTAATTGTACCATTACTATTCTTAGTTAGAGTAATCAGTCCTGTGTCACCTGCAATTATTTGTTTATCTGTATTCTTTAAAACTGCTAAAACATTAACTTGCGTAATATTTGATGATTCATTTAATGTGATCGTGTATGAGTACTTCCCATTTTGATAAGCACCACTATCAAAGTTTAATATGTTTTCTCCGTTTTTAACAGTTAATGAATTAAGGTTGATATCTTTATATGCAGCAATACGTTCAATTTTAATTGTATACTCTTCGCCTTTAGTTCCATACTCACTTTCAACATAAACGGTAAAATCATTTACTCCATCTACTAATGATTGTTTTCCAAATTCCCCTTTGACTATGGCATAAGTATCTGCTTTAGTAACATTAATTGTTATATCTTTAACTGTATAAGGAACCGATCCTAAATCATATACTTTAGTTGCAACATCAAAGGAAGGACTAAGTGTATATCCTGTAACAGTAATTCCCGATACTAGACTATTATCATTTTTACTTGTAATATTAATTGTATATGTATTCGCTGTTGTTCCATCTTCGGCAGTAACAACAACAGCAAACTTATTAAGACTACCAAGAGTTAGTCCCTTTGCTCCTGCTCCAGTTACTGTTGCATAATACTTAGAATCAATTTCTGGTGTGATTGTTACTTGCGAAATTGTTCTATCTAATCTTAAATTATATGTTAAATTATCACGTTCAAAAACACCATCTAAAAGATTTACAGAACCATTCATCACCTTTAAATTATCTAAATAAGCATATGTTTGTGCTGCATTTCTAGTATACGTTAAGACATACTCTTTATATCCATACCCTAAATAGCTTTTTCCTGAAACACTTTCCATTTCTGTTTCAACTTTAATTGTAATACTCTTATTTTTTCCAATACCTAATTCTTTTGTTAAAAGATAACTAGTTTGTCCCGCTGCTGCAGTGACTAGTGTACCATCAACATACACTTTAGAATATGCATTATTCTTTTCAATTAAAATCTTTATACTCGTAACACTATTTGCATAACTGCCTATATTATATGATAAGGTTCCATTATTAAAAGTTATCAAGTCAGTTTGTCCGTCAATATCAAGATTACTAAATTCAGAAATAGCATCTTTAGCATGAATATAAACGGTATACTTTTGGCTTACACCACTTTCTGATTTAACGTTAAAATCAAATGTGTTTTTAGTTCCTGCAGTTAAATTAATAGTATAACTATATTTTGATATATTATTTGTTGTTTCTATCTTGTTAAATCCATCGGTCGTAATTGTTGAATACATTAAATCATTTATATAAACATAAAGTACTACAGAACTTATGCTACGGTCAACTCTAATTTCATAAGCAGTCTTTGATGTACTAAATATATCTTGAGATGATAAAACATCTGTTTCCCCATTAATAACTTCTAAGTCTGTTAATTTATTATCTGTTTCTGCGCTATTTCGAGCATAAGTGAAAGAAAATGTATCTTGATCATAATCGCTACTTTCAGAACTTGCAACATCTGTTGCACTCTTAATAACAAAGCTTTTATTTGTTCCAACTTCTAAGTTATATGTAATAACGACTTCTTCTTGATTCGAACCATATTCAGTAGATCCTAAATATACTTTAGAGTATTGATCTGTCTTTGTGATTGTTATTGTAAACTTATCGATGCTATAAGCAAATGTTCCTAAACTTTGGTTCATAGCATCAGTTAAAGTACCATCAAAGATAACATTTCCCTTACTATCTTCAATCTTAAAACTTTCAATTGTGTTTACAGCATTTTTTCTTGTAATGTTAAGTTTATATGCATTAACTGCATAGTCGGGATCTTCTGCTTTAACTTTAACATCATACGTGGTTGTGCTTCCAGCAAGTCCTAAATCTAAATCATATGTAAATACTTGATATTCTCCGTCCGTAACACCTGATCCAAATCCGTCAACAGTTGAACGATCACTTGTGAGAACATAAACCTTTATTTGTACTTTTGATATTGTTCTATTAACACGTAAATTAAATGTCTTTATATCAGTAAAATCAGTAACTGAATCTAATAGATCGGTTTCAATTATAGTACCACTTGGGTTATATAATAGTACTTTCATATCAGCAATATTATTTAACTTATTGGGAGCACTTCTTGTTACCTTGATAGTATATTCTGTTCCTGGTGTTCCTGCTTGTGATGTAATCCTGAATTTTAACGTGTTTTCATCACCTGCAGTTAAACTCCAATTTCCTGATAAACTATTGTTAAGTGCAGCAACTGATATAGTTGCTTTTGAGTCTTTTAAGACAAATGTAACTGGAAGTGAACTTGTCGTGTATGGCAATGTGCCTAAATCAAGAACATTACTAACAAAGTTACTAATCGTATAATCTGTACTACCAATTGTAACCTTATTTAGATTATTATTATCATTTTTTCTTGAAATATTAATTGTATAAGTATTCTTATCTCCACCTTCGCTATACACTTCAATTGTAACTGTTCCAACTCCCCCACTAGAAAGTGAGTACGACGAATTCGTGTAAGTGTAATTTCCTTTACTACTAATATATGAACCGTTATCATTTTGAACACTTGCAGTAACGTTTAAAGGCCAAAGATTTTCATCATCATTAACCCTTAAAGTATATGATGTGGTTCCTGATAAAAAGGTTGGTGATAATTGTGAAGTTATATCGACACCGCTTTTATCTTTAATGACCAACGTATTAAGTGTGTTAGTTGTTCGTGGAGCAGCTCTTTTAATTTTAATACTATACTCAGTACCTTTGTCACCCGATTCTGATGTAGCATAAACAATAATAGTTTTTTCTGAACCAACAACAACATCATCTGTTCGTATAACCTTATTGTCAATCGTAACTTTAGAATATGTGTTTGTAGTTGATACAGCAACATTAACACTTGATGAAAAATTATATGGAACATTAACAATATAACTTGTTGTAGCTGAATTAAACACAAAATCCGTATTAGCTACAGTTATATTAGTTATTGTATTGTTCGTATCAGCAAAGATAACGGGTATCACATATTGGTTAGTACTTCCATCTTGAGCTGTTACTAAAATAGTAATTGTTTTTTCGATTCCCCTTGTAAAATCAATTAAATTATTACTTGAATTATTGTAAGTTACTGTGGACTTCTCAGATTTTTTAGTTACTAAAACAGTTACTTTACCACCTGTAGGAAGAGTCGTTGGATCTAACACTAATTTACTATATGTAACATTATATTCAGAATCTGTTATCGATACACTAACGCCGTTTATGCTAATTGAACCTAGTCTTTTTTCTGACTCAGCCTCTTTTCTTATAAACGTAATAGTATAAGTCTGTGTTGTTCCATTTTCTGCTTCAACAATAACTGTAAACGTATGTGAAGCCTGTGTAATTACGTTCCCAAACGCATACGTATTTTTTCCTTGATTATCTGAAATTTTTGTCAATGAAATTCCAGATCCATTTTTTAATTTTGATTTTTCCGAACTAATAATTGTGTATTCAATTGAACTCGCCTTTTCATAATAAAATTCAAATGTATAAGTGAAATTATTATAGTAACCAGATAATTTACTTGTATCTAAGACTTGACTCGAATTTTCATTTAAGAAACTTATGCTAGTTATCTCTTTAGCAGATGATAGTTTTTTAATAATTAGTTCTATCTCTCTTACTGCTCCACTTTGGGCTATAATCTTAATTTTAAATGTATGAGTTCCCTCTGAGAGGGTAGTAATATCTATTTTTTTACCTGAAACTGTTGCATCAGATGCATCTAATAATTCCCAATTAGCATATTCGTTTGCTTTCGTCACCACACCAACAACCAATTCCGTTGAATTAGCATTTACAATACTATACTCATAGCTTGTGCTTGGATTCGTAAATGTCTTCATATTATTTTGTGTTGTTGTTCCATCAGAAACTTGATTTTCTGTTAAAGTAATTGACGATACATCAGTTTTTGTAGAACTTGCTCTCTTAACAGTAAAAGTGTATATACTGCTGGTTGTTCCATCTTGTGCAACAACTTTTATATTAAATTCTTTTGTTTCACCTTTCTTAATTTTTAAACCCGTTTTTGTAAGATTAGATGTCCCCGGAAAGCTTGCATCAGTAGACAGTTTGATATATGCTTTAGCATTTGAATCATTTAATGTTACTGTAAATGTATAACTTTGATCAATGTCTGATCCTTCTAGAAAATTATAACTTGCTGTTAAATTATCATTATCTACAGTCGCACTATTGGTGGTATTTGAACTAGTAACAGAAATTCCTGATAAAGTTGTAACTGTTGACGCTACTTTTTTAGTAATTGTTACGGTATATGTTTTTGCTGCTCCCGTTTCATCAGTAACTGTCGTTGTATATATGTAATTACCTGTATTAGGCATGGAAATATTTTCGCTTGGATTACTAATTGTTAGTCTTGAATCTCCAGTAGTTGTCATATCGATTGATGTCTGTGTAAAAGGAACTGTTATCGTATAATTCAATGTCTTCTTATCCCATGTCTCATTAAAACCACTTCCTGATGGAGGGTTTATGCTATATTCAGAATTATCTATAGTGGCTGGATCAGCAACCAGAATGTTAAGAGTATATGTTTTAGTTTTACTGTTTGATTCATCAATCGTATCTGTAACAGTTATTGTATATGTGGTATCACTTGTTATTGATCCAGTATTAAAAACACCATTAGTGCTTGTAACATTGTTTCCTCCACCGTCTTTAACCTCAATTGTTGCTCCCTCTTTTGTTGGACTAAGAGAGACAGTTAGACCAGACTTTGCTGTTTTATATGGAACATCTGTTTCAAATGCTATTGATGTGTCAGAAACTGTACCTCCCTGATTGTAGCTATTTTGCCCAGAAATGATTGCTGATGAAAGAGTCGCATCAGGTTCATTGCTTACTATCTCTCCTATAATAAATGGTTGAGAAGTCACTTTATTAGTTTCTGTAGCAGGATCTACATATACATATTCACTATCCGTCTCTGTATCACCATTAACTACCGATTCAAATCCTGATGAAATAGGAAATATTATTTGAACCTCTGTATTACTTCCTATCTCTGCGTCAGCCTTTTTTTCTAACGTTATAGTTAATATTTTTCTTTCTCCTGTTAACAAAACTCCAGTGAATTTCCCATCATTAAGATACTCAATCCAATCATTATGTGTTTGAACCTGAAAATAATATAATCCATCATCTTGTTGAGTCAAATCAGTTACAATATTGAACATGTTTGTATCATATGCGTCGCTATCTTTCTCAATTGCAGAAACAATTTTATCGCCTCTTGCAGGAACTTTTAACACTGATGAATCAAACATTATATATGCTGCCAAAGTTCCTATTGATTGTCCTTCTCCTTCTGGAGTAACAAATAAATCAAACGACAACTTACCGCCAATAGATATTTGATTAAACTCTTCTACAGTCAAAATGCTTTTTTCACCATACTTAAATGAAAAATCCAAACTAGTAACTGTTGCTGCTTCGACCTTATTCGACATTGTTATTATTGTGACAAATGATAATACAATTAGTATTCTCTTTATTATTGTTTTAGTTCTCATTTTTCTTGTAAGATTTATTTGTCTATTGTCTATAAATAAATCCTTGCTCCTTCCGATATATAATTTCATATTATTGAAATGGTTTTTTAAAATTTTCTCATTTTCTTCATCAACTCTTACTAATCAACCAATTCTAATGTACTTGTTTCATTAGGATCATAGATTAACTTTTTCTTACTTATATGGTTATTTAAAGCATTTGTATCATTAGCATTTACTCTTCCATCCCCATTGACATCTGCAGCAATTAACTTTGACAAATCAACTTGAGTTTTCTTACTTATATGATTATTTAATGCGTTTGTATCATTAGCATTTACTCTTCCGTCTCCATTTATATCACCTTTTAGAACTATATAAACACGATCCTTAACAGAACCGTCATCAGATAATATTACTATTTGATATCCTGTTGCTACAACTTTACTATCATCTAAAACCTTACCTTTACTATCCCAAAAAACCAAATTATCATTTGTAAAGTTTTCTCTTAGATTTTCTAATGTTTGGTTCAATAAAGCTCCTATTAAGTACACAGGTTTATCTTCACTATAATCTTCTCTAATTTCAATTTTTTCTATTGCGGATGCCTCAGCATAATACATTCCAAGCATACTTTCGTCTTTTAATTGGATATATCCATCATATTTATATCGAGCTATTAACGTAATATTTCCTATGTGACCTTCTTCAATTATTTCGACCTTTTGCAATTCTTCTTCTGTTGTTAAAACTGTCATTTTCATCATCCTCATCTGTGTTTGTTCACCAGTATCGATACTTAATATATACCAACCAACGAATTTATAATCTTCTTTTATCGCATCTTGTAATTCCACTCTATCTTCAATCGTATATTCAGTAGGATTAACTGCAACACCACCATCTAAATCATAAATAATATTATAAGTAATTGGTTGCCATGTTGCATATAAATCCATTCCTTCTTTATCGAAAAATATTACCGAACCGTCTAAATAAGTAGGTGTTAAATCTGAATCAGATAAACGCCATCCTATGAAAGTATAACCTTTTCTTGAAAATTGATTTTCAGGAAGTGATAAATTATTATCAAATTCAGCTACTATTCCTTCCATATGTCCATCCTCAGCATCTGTACCGTTAAAAATAATGTCATAATAATTAGGTGTGAACTTAGCATATGTAGTTATGTCTTTATTAACTTTAGAAATATCCTTATCCCATCCCATGAAACTATAGCCTTCTCTTACTGGGGTTGAAATCTTCCCCCAAGCAGATTTGTTATATTCAACGAGAACAGTCTTTGTATCACCATTGTAATTAACAAACGTAACCTGATATTCACGTGCCTTTTGAGTGAATAACGCATATACTTTAATCTCTTCAGTAATGTTAGTAAATTCCTTATCCCATCCTGTAAATACGTATTGATATTCAACTGTTGATGCTTTAGTAGGAATTCTTTCCGGATTGGTTGCTGATCCATTAAATCTAACTTTTTGAATTTCAAAAACATCTTTGTTTCCATCATAGAATAAAACTCTGTACTCACGATAATTAGTCTTGTATTGAGCTATATAAATAACATTTTCAGTTAAATATTCAGCTACTGGTTTATTCCATCCAATAAATTCAAAGACAAATTCTTCATTACCTTCTTTAGTTGGAGTACTTGGTGGAACAATTGGATCTCCATAAACACCAACTATTTCTTTTAAGATAGTTATTTGGTCATCATCATAGAATGTATAACTATATTTTCTTAGTGTGCCAATATAAACTGTCTTAACTTCTGTCTCTTCTGTTATATATCCAAATGGTTTATCCCATCCAGAGAATACATAAACAAATTCTTTTGTTGAAGGCTTAACTGGTATTGTTTCTAAATCAGGTTCTGTTGCTCCAGTTCCATATTCAACCATTTGACTTGTCAGTGTATTACCATTTTCATCAACAAATGTTACCTTATATTGTTGTAAGTAACGATAGAATAATGGCTTAACTACTAAGTCTTGATAAACTTTGATGTTATTTGCTTCCCACATTCTGAAAATGTAATAGTATTGCTGTGTTGCATCTTTTTCTGGCATTCCTTCTGGTTTTGAAGTCGTTCCTCCATATTTAATATATTGAATATCAAATACTTCATCATTTCCATCCATAAATTTAACTTCATATAAACGTAATGCCTTATCAAATACAGGACGATATTCAACATTCTCAGTTAAGATGTTACTAAATTCTGGGTCCCATCCAACGAAGTTATAAACATATTCTTCCGTCATTGGTTTTTCAACATTAGTCGGAGCACTAATGATTGTTTCATATGAACCAGTTATTACTTTTAAGATATTATCGTTATCATCATAGAAGGTTGCCGTAAATAGTCTTGCTACTTCTTCATAAGATAAATTAACAATTAGGTTCTTTGTTACTTTACTAAAATCTTGATCCCATTTGCCAACATATTCAAAGTACTTAGTTGGTTCTTTGGTAGGAATATTTGGAGCAGTTGCACTCTTGTTATATTCAACCATTTCTTCTTTAAGAACATTACCGTTAACATCTTTAAAGATGACTGTGAAACTTCTAATGTGCGAACTGAAAAGAGCAGTAACAACTAAATCTTTTGTAACATTTGTAAAGTCTTGATCCCAACCTGTGAAAATAAACATTTCACTTGCTGTTGGACTCTTTGATGCGGTAAGAGGTGCAACAGCATCCTTACCGTATTCAACAACTTTATGTTCGATTTCGTTTCCATCACCATCGATAAACACAACATTATATACTTTTTTAACTTGCTTAAAGATTGGATTAACATCCAAATTACTTGTAACAAAACTATAATCTAAATCCCAACCATCAAAGATATAGAAATAATCATCATCAGCTGGTTTTGTTGGATCACTTGGAGCGATTGCACTCTTACCATATTCAACAGTTTGCGCCTCACCAATTGCATGATTTTCGTAATCATTGAACGTAACTTGATAATAACGATCTACTTCGGCATAAATAGCTCTAATCATTAAATCTTCAGTAACGTTTTTAAATCCTAAATCCCAACCAATTATTGCATAAACTTTTGTATCACTAAGAATATCTACTTCGATATATGGTCTAGGATCAATTGCATCCTTACCATATTCAATAACTTGGGCATCTAATATTAAATCATCTTGTCCAATAAAGATTACATCATAATAACGATCTACTTCCTTGAACTCTGCATAAATCTTCTTTTCTTCTGTAATATTTGTAAAAGGCAAGTTCCATCCATCAAAGATATAGAAAATATCATCAGTCGGAGTTTTCGTTGCTGTTATAGGAGCAACGGCATTCTTTCCGTAAGTGACAAGTTGGGAACTAATCAAGACTAAATCACCATCATAGAATTCTACTAAAACTTTCCGTTCATTTTCCTCATATAAAGGTTTTACTTCTAAACTACTATTAACTTTAGTAAAGTCTTTGTCCCAACCAACAAATGTATATTCATAAATACCTTCAGGGGCTTTTTCTGGATCAAGTGGTTCTAATGCATCATTACCGTATTCAATTGTTTGTGTTGATAAAATATCGCCATATGCATCATAGAAGATTACAATATAATAACGATCTACTTCCTTAAACTTAGCATAAACATCTAGATCACTTTCAACTTCAGTATAGTCTTTATCCCAATTTGTGAAAATATAAACCTTTTCATCAGTCTTTGTCTTAAAAGCTGCACTCGGTGCAATAGCATCATCTCCTGGAACAACTTTTTGTAACTTGATCAAGTTTAAATCACCATCGTAGAATCTCACTTCATAGTAATTAAATTGTTCTGTAAAGCTTGCTGTAATAGTGGTGTCTTCTTTAATACTCTTACCATCATGATTCCAACTTTCAAATACATAAGTGATTTGTTCATTTCCAGTCTTAACTGGAGTTGGTAATACTGCATTTTTACCCCACTCAACTATTTGTGTTGTTGTTTCGTTTCCATTAACGACTGTAACTGTATATTGTTTCAACCGTGATCCATACTTAAGATTAACTGTTAAGTCACTTTCTATGAAACTAAAGTCTTTATCCCACCCAATGAAATAATACTCATATCCCTTATCAACATTAGGATGATCTTCGAAAACGATAAGTGGCGCTGTTGCTCCAAATCCATACTCAACTTTTTCTGATTTAATAATCGTTTCGCCATGATAAAAAGTAACAATGTAATATAGATCAACTTCATTATAATTTGATTTCACATAAGTATCTTCTTTAATCTTTTTGTAATTTGTATCCCAGCTTGTAAACTTATAACCAATATTATTTACTTTATCCCCTGCTTTAGTAGGTTTACCACTTGGTAAAGTAGCATCTTTTCCATAAAGAACTGTTTGTTCATTGTAGATATCACCGTTACCATCCAAGAAGTATACCCTATATGGTCTTAAACTAGTTTCAAAAACCGGATAAATCTCAAGACTACTTTCAACACTTGAATAATCTTTATTCCAATTTTTAAATGTAAAAACGTTTTCCACCGTAGGTTCTTTTGTTATTTCTTCACTTGGTGCAACAGCACTCTTTAAGTATTCCACTGTTTGAACACTAATCAACTCATTTAAAGCGTTATAAAACTTAACTTGATAATAGCGATCAACTTCATCAAATTTGGCCTTAACAGTTAAATCGCCCGTAATGATTGAGTAATCTTTGTCCCAACCGATAAATTTATACGCGGTTAATTCTAAGTATTCTCTTGTTGGTTTTCCGACTGGTGTTGCCGCACTCTTTCCATACTCAACGGTTTGGCTAGCAAATATAGCATCATTACCATCTTTAAAGACAACTGTATATTTTCTTAATGTTTCATTGAACACCGCATGAACTTCTAAATCTTCTGTTATCTTATCAAAATTCTTATCCCATCCCGTAAACTTATAGTCATATTGAACGGTTGATTCTTTTGTAGGTAATTCTTCTGGAACGATTGCTGAGTGCAAATATTCAACCACTTGTTTACCCATCAATGTTTCCCCATTGAAGAAGCTAACATCGTAATAACGATCGACTTCCTCAAATAATGGTTTAATTTCTATATCACTTATAATAACTTTATTGAAATCATATTCCCATCCAACAAATTTATAAGCAATCAATTCTAAATATTCTTTGGTTGGAATCTCTTTCGTTGGTTTAATCGTTTTTTCGTATTCACCTTTTTCAATTGCAAACACATTGTCATTACCGTCATAATAGATAACTTCATAATAACGATCAATCTTTTCATATTCTGCAAAAATCTCAATGTTTTCAACTACTGAGCTGTTATTGAAATCATATTGCCAATTTTTAAATTTATAGACATAATTACTATCAGGGTTTTTAGTAGGAATTATTCCTTCAGGCTCACTAACTGGTGAACCATATTGAATTGAATCTTTCTTGACTACTTTATTATTGCCATCAATAAAACTGACATCAAAATAAGCAATTTCATAATGTGCTGTTAATTCAATGTTTTCATTAAACTGATATGTTTTAACACTATCGCCTTTACCATCAGTTACTCTAGTATCACCATAATACCAACCAACAAAATTATACCCTATTTTTTTAGGTATATATAAATTGAAATGATGATTACTAATAACGTATGCGACATTAGTGTTATCAGTTTCATTATCCTCGTCAAAGGTGATGATATATAAAACATTAATAGTTGAATTTTGTGATAACACTTTTGTTTCATCATATTTACTATTTGCAAAAACAAGTAATTGTGGATAATGGTTAGCACTAGTTAAATTAACCTTATCACTCCAAATGCCACTATAATTTTCAAAACTAATTTGTAAATCATCATTACCCAAACTATTAGTTCCTGTCATAAACTGATTATCTAGTCCCTTAACATTAGAACCCTCATTACTATTTCCAACTGCACCTTTAGGTCTTAGAAGTGTTCCCACACTTCTATAAGCCTTTAATAATGTAGCATCATAGAAGTTATTTGCAAATATTCCACTTTCATAATAGCCAACCAATGTTCCATTATTAGTTTTTCCATACACAATGCCGCTATTATAACTGTTTGTTAATTGTCCGACTAAGTATCCTAAAATACCGCCAACATAATTGTTACCAGTGATCTCACCCTTATTATAGACATTCTTAACAGTACCAGTGTTGTATCCTACAACACCAGCGGTGTAATTCTTACCGCTAATATTAGCTTGATTATAAACTTCTTCAACTAAACCTTCATTATAACCAACGATACCAGCAACATATTCATTACCGTTAATAGTACCACTTACTGAAAAACCTTTAATATGTCCACTCACTCCAACATAACCAAATAAACCTTGGTAACTGTTATTACCAGTGATATTTACTCTAATATTAACTCCTTGACCATTTATTGAGCCATTAAATGGCTTATCTTTTGTTCCAACTGAAATAAACTTATAGTCTTCTTCAGCATCAACAAAGTTTAACTCAAATATTTCATCACTTACAATAAAATATTTACCTAAATAATCATTCCCATGATTTGTACTATCAGCTAATGCAATCCAATCGCTTTCGTTTCTAATAACAAATGGATCTTCTTTTGTTCCACTACCAACTATAAATGTAATTGTTCTAACTGATTCAATTGAGTCATTTTTAACGACTTCATTACTGTGGTTTGCAAAGAACTTAATTTGTGGATAATATGAATAATCTTCTTCTGATTGTTGCATCAAATAACTACCTGTATGATATAAATTCATATTATTTGCAGTCTTACCAATTGCTGTTAATCCAATCATTTGTCCATGGAATAAACCTATAACATTACTTGTCTCTTTATTACCAATTGCCCTTGTTGGTTTATCAAACGTTTGATGAGAATCATTATTTAATTTATCATTATCATAATATGATCTTGAAATATTTCCACTTATTAGATTTGCAACGATGATGCCAATATCATAATTAGTATAAACACTACCAAAATGATATGCATCATATAGTGTTCCACCATTAAAGTTAGCTATTATTCCCGCTGCTTGACTTTCTTTGGCAATAATTGTTCCACCATTATAAACACTATAAACTGTAGCATTATTTAAAACCCCAATAATACCCCCTACAATACTATCACTTGCCGTAATATCGCCGCTATTGTAACTTAATGTCACATTACCGCTTGTTTCACCAGCAATACCACCAACAACAGCGACACCGTCAACTTCACTAACATTATAACTGTATTCAATTGTTCCTAGATTGCGTCCAGCAATACCGCCGACGTTAGTATTTCCAGTTACTTTTCCACGATTAAATGCTTCTTTAATCTTACCTGAACTTTGACCAACAATACCTCCGGTATATGATCCGTTTGAAGAAACTGTTTGATAGTTATAAACATTAGTTACATTTCCTTCATTGTATCCAATAATACCACCAATATCATTTCCTTCAACACTGATGATTTCTGCATAATTTTCAATATTGTAGACCGTTCCTAAGTTTCTTCCTGTAAGACCACCAATATAGCTCTTGCCTTTGATTGTCCCTGTAATCGTTAAATCATGAACAATTGAACCCGTACCTAATGTATGGAATAACCCTTGATAATCACTATTGCTATCAATTAAATTAACAATGAAATTTACTCCACTGCCATCAAAGAAACCTTTGAAGTTATATTCATTACTACCTATCGGAGTATAACCTAAATCTTCAAGGGTTAAATCAATTACATTAACACCTGGAGCAACTTTGAAATGCTTATTATTAAATTCGATTTCATTTGCAACATATTGATGAACAGTCATCATGTCATAGCCATCATAAATCAAATATGGATCGGCTTTTGTTCCTTTACCTTCAATCTTATTATAAGTAATTGAAGTTAATGAATCACTCTTAACTATATCATTGCTATTACCTCTAAAGATGTTTAGTTCTGGGAAATACATCGTAAAATCATATCCCGATTTGACATGATATAACGAACCATCAAACTCCATTTGACCTTCCTCGGAACCAACAGCATAAAGTCCTGTCATCGTTTCAATTTCTAAGCCCTTAACATCCAACAAGTCAGTAACACCATAAACAGCTGTTTCAGGTACGTGGTATCCACTTAGGTTACGCATTAATGTTATTTCTGTTTTATTATAATATGCCTTTTGAATTGTTCCTTCATTTTTACCAGCAACGCCACCAACAGTGTTGTTAGCTTTTAACTCGCCACTATAATAAACGTCACTAATATTTCCATTGTTATAACCAACAATACCACCAACATAATTACCACCTAATACATTCATTGTTGCATAACTATTAATCATTGCTCCACTAAAGTAACCACTAAAACCTCCGACATAATTACCACTTAAGGCTTTAATGCTACCATGTGCAAAAGTAGACTCTAATTCCACCGCTGAATCGGCACGTCCAATAACGCCTCCAACAAATCCACCCGACGCTTCGATTGTTCCCATAAAGTAACTTGCCGATATTTTAGCGTTATTACTATATCCAACAATACCACCAACAAAACTACCGCCAATCACTTTACCTTTAGTACTAATATTTGTTAATTGATTATTACTATAGCCAAACGCTAATCCCACATTATCGTTACCAGTAACAATCGCATCATTAATCATCACACTATTTGCAGTTCCTAAATTATAACCTATCAATAATCCTGTAAAGTCATTACCTTTAACATAACCTTTTAAATTAATGTTACTAAACGTAGACTTCGCCGATGCATAACCAAAAATACCTTGATAATCATCACTACTATTTTCAATTGCTACATTCATTAAGATGTTATTACCATCAAAATCACCTTTGAAAGGATTAGCACTTGTCCCAATTGCATAGTAATCATTTTTGATTGGTTCAAAGTCAACACTTGCTTCACTATGTACTTTAAATCTATTTCCTTCCGTATCGTATCCTTGTTTTACAATGATACCTAACGATCTAAAATCATATGCACTTACGATATTATATGTCTCATCAATACTTATTAATAAATCATTTGTAACCGACTCTAATGAGTCAGCAACAACTTTATTATTATTACTATCAACAAATACTTTTAATTGAGGATAGTAACTAGTCATTTCCTCACTTTGTTTTAAAACAAACTTACTTAAATCTAAGTTAATACCAAATAATTTGTCCCCAGTTAATTGATTCTTATAAACACTTAATGCACCATCAACATTAGAGTTACTTATCGCCTTTGTTGCTTTAGCATAAGTCGTTTCTAAGAACATATTTGCTTCAATCACATAATATGTATTAGTAAAGACTGGGCTACCTTCAATCCGACCAGCAATTCCTCCCAAATAATTTCGGCCATAAACAGCACCCGTACTATAAGCGTTACTTAAATTACCAGCAACATAACCACTAATACCTCCGGTTTCAGTATATCCACTAGTTGCCGTTGAATAAACATTGCCAGTATTATAAACATACTCAATTAATGAATTCTTAGCAATACCACCAGTTATACCACCTACATAACGGACATTATTACTAATTATTCCACTATTAAAGGCATAAGAAATACTCTTATCATTCCAACCACTAATACCACCGACATATGTTGATCCAGTAACGTCTGCTGTATTATAAACATTCTCAATCGTACCATAGTTTCTTCCGACAATACCACCAGTAAACTGTTTACCTATTGCCTTAACAAAACCACTAGTATTAACATTTATAACAATACCGTTTGCGCCAATTACACCGAACAACCCTTGATAATGATCATTTCTTTCAATTCCTAAAATGAAATTAGCATTATTACCATCAAAATTACCTTGGAACTGATAGCTTAAATTACCAATTGGCATATACATAGTATCTAACTTAGTTAAATCAATCTCTGTAACGTCGCTTGCTACTTTAAAATAAATACCTGCAAGTGTATATTTGGCTTGTGTCATCTCTGAAACAGATTCCATATCATCTTCATTTCTAATAATAAATGGATCTTCCAAAGTTCCCGTTCCTTCATTAAACTTACTTACTGTTACACTTGTTTTAGAATCATTCTTAATATTTGTATAACTACTATTAGAAAAACTTGCTAACTGTGGATAATACGCATAGAATCCCACAGCCTTTTCTTTCTTAAAGTAACTCGATACAAGAATCGTATTACTACTATTATAAAGTTCCTTACTAATTACACCTTTGACATTATCAGTATTATCTTTATTACTGATTGCTCTCGTTGGTTTTAATAACGTTTCATTTTCACTTACTTCAGTTTTCGATGAATTATAGTAAACTTCATTTTCACTTCCAACTGAATATCCAACTACGCCTCCAATATTTGATGCACCAAAAACACTAGATGATGCATAAGCATTTTCAAGCGTTCCTTCATTATATCCAATTAATCCCGAAACATTACTGTTACCAACAACATCACCAATATGATAAAGGTTAGTAGCCATTCCTTTATTTAAACCTATGATACCAGCAACATTGTTATTACCACTAACATTTGTGACACTATAAACGTTATCAACTAAACCTTCGTTAGTTCCAACAACAGATCCAACATTATTGTTGCCATTAACTGTACCAGAAACTGATAGATTTTTAACAATTCCGTTTTCACCAACATAACCAAATAATCCTTGGTTATTACTTCCATCAATCTTAACAACGAATCTTGTATTCTTACCATCAAATATTCCCTTAAATTGATAATCAATCGTACCAATTGCTTCATAATTAATACCATAAGTTAAATCAATAGTTTCCACATTATCTTTAACCTTAAAATACAATCCTTCAAATGATATTCCTTGATTAACTAATAAAGATAAATTGTTCATATCATATTTATTTACAATAATGTATGGGCTAATCTCTGCCCCATCACCGACAAAAACATAAGATTTTACTGATGTTAATGAATCTTCCTTAACATAGTCACTTAAGTTTTCATTAAATACCTTTAATTGTGGATAATATGTATTTACACCATCGTTATTGATATAAACCCAATTGCCTTCTGATAAGGTCATGTTTGTCTTACCGTTGTTACCAACCATATCAGATTTATTAATACCTTTGACTGTTTCACTATCTAATTTGTTACCAATTGCATATCTTGGGACAATAAATCCTGTTTTTAATAACTCTGCTTCAAGTAATGATAAATCATAATAACTATTGCTTTCTAAAGTAGATCCATTAACACGACCAACTAATCCACCAATATACGAAATATTCTTTCCAATCACTGCTCCAGCACTGTAGGCATTATCAAGAGTTCCGGCATTTAAATAACCAGTTATTCCTCCTACATATGTTCCTGTACCTGTTGCCTCAACACGATTACGATTATATACATAACTAATCTTTGTATTAGTTTCAGCATTACCGATAATTCCACCTAAAACAAGTGGAGCTTTAATAACGCCAAAATTAAATGCATATGATAACACGGTATGTTGACTCCAACCTAAAATACCACCAGCTTCACGACTAGATGCTGTAATATCCGCCATATTATATACTTCACTTATTGTTGAATATGATGAAACTCCAATCACACCACCAATATATTGACGACCAATCACTGTAACATCACTATAAATATTATTAATAGTTGCTTTATACACTTCACCAGCTAATGATCCAACACGATCTTGGCCACGTAAAAATCCTTTTAAAACAATATTTTTAATTTCTGCACCTTCGCCTACATAACCAAACAACCCCATATAATTCGTAGTCGCTTTTGTTGCATCGATAATAATGGTTGCACCATTACCATCAAATCCACCTTTGAATTGTTTACTGTTACTTGGTCCAATCGCAGTCATATTTAAATCTGCGATAGTTAAATCTAACTCTTTCACTCCGTCCATAACTTTAAAGTAAATTTGACTTAAGTTATTATCAACGGTTATTTCAGCTATTGCTTTCATATCTGTTTCATCCTTAATTAAATAAGGACTATTCTTAGTTCCAGCACCATATTTAAATCTTATAACTCTTGCAGATGTTACCGAATTTTCTTTAACCTTCGCTAAAGTATGATTTGCAAAAGCCTTGATTTGCGGATAATAATCGTATAGTCCGCTTGTTGCTTTTAAAACCCATATATTAGAATCTAAAGTCATTTGATTTTCTTCAGTTCCTAATATATCTAAACCTGTCATATATTCTTTTTCTAAACCTAGATTATTATAATCAGTAAGATTAGAAATACCTCTTAAGGGCTTATTTAATCCTTCAATGATATCTGCATAATAAACGACTGTTTGATTGTAATAAAGATTTTCAAATGTTACATTACCACTATATCCAATCAATCCACCAACGTATTGATTACCATAAATTCTTCCACCACTATAACCTTCATTAATCTGTCCGTTATTGAATCCTGTAATACCTCCGACATAGTTTCCAATTGTCTCAATATGACCAGTATTATAGATAGTTGTAATACTGCCGCCATTATATCCTGCAATACCTCCAACATAGTTTCCGGTTGCTTTAATATTAACACTTGAATAAACATTTGTTAATGTTCCACTATTATTTCCAACGATACCACCAACATATGAATTACCAACAATAATCCCTGAAACTGAAATATTATCAATCGTTGCATCACTTGAAATATTGCCAAATAATCCTTGATAATCATCTGTTGAATTTATTCCTAAAATAAAGTTCGCATAATTTCCATCAAAATGTCCTTTAAAAGGATAATCTTTGCTACCAATAGCTTTAAACTCTACAGTCGTCAAATCTATTTCAGTAACAGAAGCTTCAACTAAATAATACACATCATTAGCATCATAATCTGCCCCGATTGCATTGGCTAGAATACGCATATCATTAGCGTTTCTAATAATATACGGACTTGCTTTTGTTCCATCTCCTAAGAATGGATTAGTAATAACTGATGCAATTGAATCTTCAACAACATTTTCGTTACTGTTTAACGCAAAAGTTCTTAGTTGTGGATAATAAGCATAATTTCCATCTATTTCTTTGAAATACCATGTATCCGTCGAAAAGCCTTTTGATATCATGTTGCTTTCAAACATCGATGTCTTATCTAATCCTTGACCTCCGACAGTTGTCGCTGGCTTGTGTATTAATCCCGATGAATAACTTTTTAATATTGAAACATCATAATATAATGCTGTCCTTGAGTTTCTATTATAATCAACTCTTTGATCTACACCAATTATTCCATTTACTTCTGTTGTATTTGCTGAAATAAGCCCTGAACTATAGCTATATTGGATAGTGTTTTGATATGAATCGCGTGCTGCATATGCATGTCCTACTATTCCGCCAGCTACTTTTTCCGCTAACACTTCACCATGATTATATGTATTACTTATTGTTCCTTTTTGTAAATGACCTACTATTCCGCCGGCTTTTTCAACACTTGCTACAATCTTAGCGTCGTTATATGCAATAATAATATTCCCAGAATTATTATACCCTACTATTCCACCAACACTACTACTTCCACTTATATCTGCTAAATTATATACATTTGTTACATTTCCTGATAACTTGTATCCTACTATTCCACCGACATTATTTAACCCTTTTACTTTTCCACTTACATATAGATTGCTGACTGTTCCTATTCCAAAATAACCAAATAATCCTTGATCACTTAGTTCGCTATCTATATCTAATACAAATTCTGCATTATTTCCATCAAAACTTCCATAAAATGGTTTCGAACTCGATCCAATTGGAATGAAATTTCCTAACTCAAACTTCTTCACGCCATCAGCTACTTTAAAGTAGAATCCTTGGAATGTGTTTCCTGCCTCAACTTTATCTTTAATCTTAGTTTGAATTTCCTCTTCATTGTTGATTATGAATGGAAATTGCTCTGTACCCATTCCTTCACTTATGTCAACTTTGACTGATGCTTCTGATAAACTCTTTATTCCTGGTTCCTTGACTTCACTTCCTGCAAAGACTGCTAACTGTGGATAATATGCATATGTGCTATCCTTTGTCTTCATTACCCAATTACTATTTAATCTTCCACTCATGTTTGTGAAAAATTCTCCACTATTTAAGGCCCATGTCGTCGTTTCAAGTGATGATGGTTTTGTCTTACCGGATGGTTGATCATAATTCGCTATTACTATTACGTCATAATATAAATTCGTTCTAACATTTCGATTATAGTCTACTGATTTATTTAACCCTATTACTCCACCAACATTTAAGATTCCTGCCACTTTTCCTGCACTATAACTTTGCGTTATTTCATTTTGTTTTGAATCTCGTGCTGCGTGTCCATACCCTACTACTCCACCAACATTTGTATTTCCAATTATTTCTCCACGATTATAAGTTTGCGTAACTACACCATTAGATAGATATCCAATGATTCCTCCTATATTGTCGCCATCGCTTTCAATTTTTGCTGTATTATATACGTTTCTTACATATCCTGTCACTGCAGTTCCTTGTGCATTATACCCGTTTTCTAACCATCCAACTATACCTGCTGAATTTGAACCCGCTTTTATATTGCCACTTACTGATAAGTTTTCTACTGTTCCTCCATATACATACCCAAAGAGGCCTTGTAGTTCAACGCCTGTTTTTTCTATATCAAGTTCAAAATTTACTCCATTTCCGTTAAATGTTCCTCTAAATGGATTTGTTCTTGTTCCTATTGCTTGAAAGTCTCCTAGATTTATACTACTTATTCCTTCATCTACTTTAAAATAATATCCTAAGTAACTATTTCCTTCTGAAACCTTTCTTGATAATTCATCCATGTCTTCTTTTGTTCTAATCAAGAATGGATATGCGGAAGTACCCAATCCTCCAGATACATCTATTGATACTGAAGCTAGCGAGTCAACTGCTATTTCCGAAACCTCACTAAAACTAAATACTCTAAGTTGTGGATAATATGACGTTCCTTCAATATTCGATTTAAAATACCATGTTTCACCAGGATACCCGTACGTTGTAATCAAACTATCCAACATCCACTCACTAGTTTTACCATAACCATGACCTACAACTTCTGGTTTATACTTGTATGGTTGATCATAAACTGATAAAACAGATGTATCATAATATAATGCTGTCCTTGAGTTTCTATTATAATCAACTCTTTGATCTACACCAATTATTCCATTTACTTCTGTTGTATTTGCTGAAATAAGCCCCGAACTATAGCTATATTGGATAGTGTTTTGATATGAATCGCGTGCTGCATATGCATGTCCTACTATTCCGCCAGCTACTTTTTCCGCTAACACTTCACCATGATTATATGTATTACTTATTGTTCCTTTTTGTAAATGACCTACTATTCCGCCGGCTTTTTCAACATTTGCTTTTATCTGCCCATCATTAAAAGACAACTGTATCGTGCCACTATTTTGATATCCTACAATACCACCTACATAACTTTCTCCCATAACAATAGCAGTGTTTGCAACCTGTAGTATAGATCCCCCATTATTATATCCCACTACGCCACCAACATAATTCTTGCCTGTCATTGAACCTGCAACGACCAATTTTTTAATTGATCCCGAGTTTAAATAACCAAATAATCCAACATAATCAGTAGATGAATTTGTTAAGAGTACCGTAAAATAAACATTGTTACCATCGAAGTTTCCGGAGAAAGGTTTACTGCTTGATCCAATTGGTGTATAATCGGTCAAAGTTATTTTTCCATTTGTTGATGAATAGTCAACTTTAAAATAATTGCCTTGAAAAGTATACCCCTCTTGAACTAATTGTGACAACTTCTTCATGTCATTAGCGTTTTTAATTATATATGGATCATCAATCGTTGATCCAGAACCAGAAAAATCAGGTAAATTCGAGTTTAAAGGAACTTCGTGCATGGAACTATTATCGCCATTAAAGATAGCGATTGTTACGAAAACTATTAAGATACTATAAAGCAATAATTTAGTAGCTTTTCGAATCATTTTCATAATATCAGAGCTCCATTTTTTATAATATATTATAATCACTAAGCAAATGTCACTAAAGACCTCAAAAAACTATACTTTTGGTACTTTAATTATAACACTTTTTTTGATGAATTTAACATATTTCCCCATAAATTGACGAAATTTTACGTGTTTTGTTAGTTATTTTTTTATATAAAAGAACTTTTCAAAGGTTTTCATAATTTATTTATGTATTATTGCCAATAAGACTTTACAAATTTAAAACTAATTGTTTTGAAATTCAAACAATAATGTGATTATAATACAAAATCGCTTTATTAACGTATTGTATTAGACTTTCTTTAATTTCGTTCAAGACAACAAAAAAAGGCATCTTTTCTTTAAAAATGCCTCAAAACTTTTCGCTAAACTTTCGCAATTGCTTTACTTCGTAATCTGCTCTTTTTTGAATCTATCAATCACATGATAGATCGATAAGATCAGGAACATTATCCCAAAAATTGTTAAAATTATTGCCTCTGTATCACTGCTCTTATTTTTAATCAAATCGTACAATGTAAACGGTGATTCAATATAAATATTCAATAAAAACAATGATGATATTAGTGGACTTCCACCAATGTATCCGATAATTGGTAACAGCAATATAAAGAGTGTTGTATTGAATCCAACAAAATAAAAAGTTACTATAAATGCAATAAAAATCGTTACTGCTACATTTGTCCATGGTGCCTTGCTACTGCTTCCGCTATCAAAAGCATGTGATATAACCTGCAAAGCCAAAAATATAAAAACAAGAAATGCAACTAATCCATGCCACGGAAAACCACCACTAAAGTTAAACCTAAACAAGTAGTGCATGAAATTCCAAGCAGCTCCACTATACTGAATTAGTAAAACCAAATATGCTAATAAGTACTTGCCTTTCAAAACTGCAATTATTATCGCAATTCCAAACACTACATATGGAATAGCATATCTGATTATTTCAAAAAAACCACCACTAAAACTTAGGTTGCTATAAACTAAATATCCCGCTAAGATTATAACAATAATCAGTCCAAGAGTCCCCGTAAATCTTTTTTTAAAATCTCTTAAAAACTTACTCATACTTTATCTTGTATATTCAATAGTGTAATAAGATTACTATGAATATAACTTCCTAATATATATATGTAATCCTCATATATGTACTAGATCTCCTTCTTTTAGTTTTTTATAAAGCGGACTATATTATAATTAAATTATGATGATATCACAGACTAGTTTTTTTCTTCC
>Ga0265295_1001209_pt1 | contig 46666 bp, 49 predicted proteins | sample Munlansysbiofilm_FD_192503 | JGI IMG/M metagenome (GOLD analysis project Ga0265295, IMG submission 192503) | Leachate microbial communities from a municipal landfill in Southern Ontario, Canada - Methane capture system biofilm | ecosystem: Engineered > Solid waste > Landfill > Unclassified ...
CGCATAACCTCTTGAATTTTTGCGGTTATTTTGCCAAAAGTCAGACACGGAGTAAAGTGGCAACTTCGGCTATATCAAATTATTTCAAGACTTTATGTCGTTTGCTGGTTTTTGCGATGCCATCAAAATTTCGGAAATCAAGAACGAAATTTCTACAATCAACCTCCCGGGCCTTGCCATTAAGGCCGGTGATGCCAGGGCCAGATATGAAAGTACCATGCAAAAGGTGAATGGCCGGGGGGATAGTGCTTCGGAAAGAAGCCGTTCTGAAGTGGCCGCCGCAAAAGACACCATGGAGAGAGAAAAAGCCGCGTACCAGGCCGCCGCGGATCGTGAAGCCCGCTTGAAAAAGGAACTTCACGAAGCCGTCGCCGCCCTTGAGTCTATCGGGGTCGAGTGCAGCGCGAATGAATTGAAGGCGCTGCAAGAGAAAATGAACGAAGTGAAGCTGAAAATTGATGAAATCGTCAGTGCCAAGGCCGGTTCTCTTCGCGGAGTAGAAGAGCAGAATCGTCTTTATGGCGAAGCCATAGCCATGGAGACGGAACTTGAAAACCTCTTGGCCGACCAGGCCTTGGGGGCGAAGGTCGGCGACAAGATCGCCGCCATTAAAGCCAAACTTGCCGAGAATCAGGCCAAGACCGAGGCCGGGCCCGGGAATCTCGATGGGGTGATTTCGGTTCTTGGGGAAAGGATGGCCCGGGAGCAGGAAAGGCTTCTCGACCTGCAAGAGCAACAGCGGTTCGCCATGAACGGTTATCTTGTCGCGTTGGCCCGGGAGGCCTTTGAAAAATACCGGGCCGCCGCCGATTCCTTGAAGATTGCCCTGTCCACCCTTTACGCTCTGGCGAAAGTCCAGGAGCAAGTCAGCAACGGGGCTGTCGTCGACCCGATTGTGAAGAATTGGCACCCGGTAAAAATCCCGGCGGTTATCGAGCCCGGCAACGTCTTCGATTCTTCAAACATTGACCGCGCCGACGCCGTTGAAATGGTCCGGCAGAAAATCCAGACGGCCGGGATCAAGATAAAAGGTTCAACAGCCCCCCCCGCCGGGACAGGGGGACCAAAGGGGGGGGGGGGGGGGGGCAGCATGGGGGCTTTCTTCCTTTCTTTCATCCCCCATGCTCTCCTCTATGGTCCGCCAGGGAACCAAAGTGACGGTCCCCGGCTTCGGCCGCCCCCCGTCACTTTTTTTGTAACCGCCCAAGTGTGACGTATTCTGTCGCAAGCGTGTAAGATAGGGGGAACGCCAACCCCTTATTGACAGGAGCGCCGCCACGATGGGAAAGGAAGAGCCCGCTTTCAAGCCGACGATGCCACCGGAAAACAACTGTTGAACGCTATCCTTGATCGTGTCGGGCTCCCCGTGCGCCCCTGTTACTGCCGGGGGGACGTGATGCGGATACTTGGGGTTAAGAGACAGACCTTTTCGCGCATGGTCAATTATTACGATGAATACCCGGACGGCCGGATAGCCAAGCCTTGGATGCTGGACAGTTTTCGGATTTTTAGTCATTGCCGGGTTACATTTGATGACTTGACCGCCTGGCTTGAAAGAAACCGTGAAAAAGCACTCGAAAGGATTCATAAAAATGACGATTGAAGTGCAAGCAAACAGGATTTATGAGCTGGTTAAAGGCCTTCCGAACAACGAAGCATTGAAGGCCTTGCACCTTGCAACGGGCCGGATATTGCAAAAGTCCAGAATTCAGGCCATCGAATCTTGGGTTATCACGCCCAAGAGAACGCCCCGGTCACGAATCGAAAAAGACCCGGAAATTAAAGAATTCCTTCTTTCACAAACCGAACCCAGCACCATTGCCCAACTGTTGGCCGAAATTTCCAGCCGCTTTGGAGAAGACCGGACCCCTTCAAAGACCGGCCTTGCCCGCTGGTTCAAGAAGATGCAAGGCCGGTAAAGTCACAACTGGCGAGCTCTCCGCAGGGCCGCCCGGGAACCAGTTCAGCAGACCGCAGGCCGGAGCGGATCACGTCCGCAGCCAGGCCGCCAGGTTGCGCCGGGACGGCCGCGAAGAGAGGCCCGCCGGGCTGTTGCGAGGGGTCGAACAAGGCCGGATCATGACCGCCAGGAGCCACCGGCACAGCGGCCAAAGGGACCACCCGAAGCGAGGCCGCCGCAGAAGGACCGCCGGGGCTGGCGGGACCAGCACAGGCGACAAAGCCCCGGAGAGGATCACGCCCGCAGCGAGGCCGCCAGGTTGACCGGGACGGCCGCGAAGAGAGGCCCGCCGGGGCTGTTGCGAGGGGTCGAAAATCGCCGGTGAATGGCCGCCAGGAGCTACCGACATAGCGGCCAAGGGGACCGCCCGAAGCGGGGCCACACTAGGGAGCCCGCCGGGGCTTTCGGAGCCAGTTCAACAGACCGAAGGCCCGGAGCGGATCGCGCCCGCAGCCAGGCCGAAAGGTTGCGCCGGGACGGCGACGAAGAGAAGCCCGCCGGGGCTGTTGCGGGGGGTCGAACAAGGCCAGAGAATGACCGCCAGGAGCCACCGGCACAGCGGCCAAGGGGACCGCCCGAAGCGGGGCCACAGTAGGGAGCCTGCCGGGGCTTTCGGAGCCGGTTCAACAGACCGAAGGCCCGGAGCGGATCGCGCCCGCAGCCAGGCCGAAAGGTTGCGCCGGGACGGCCGCGAAGAGAGGCCCGCCGGGCTGTTGCGAGGGGTCGAACAAGGCCGGATCATGACCGCCAGGAGCCACCGGAACAGCGGCCAAGGGAACCGCCGCCGGGCCACCGCAGAGGGTCCGCCGTGACGCCTGGAACCAGTTCAGCAGACCGCAGGCCCGGAGCGGATCACGCCCGCAGCCAGTCCGCCAAGTTGGCCGGGACGGCGGCGAAGAGAGACCCGCCGGGGCGGTCCAGGGGTCTAAAATCGCCGGAGAATGGCCGCCAGGAGCCACCGGCACAGCGGCCAAAGGGACCACCCGAAGCGAGGCCGCCGCAGAAGGACCGCCGGGGCTTTCGGGACCAGCACAGGCAACCAAGGCCCGGAGAGGATCACGCCCGCCGCCAGGTTGTCAGGTTGACCGGAACGGCGGCGAAGAGAGACCCGCTGGGGCGGTCCAGGGGGCGAAAATCGCCGGAGAATGGCCGCCAGGAGCCACCGGCACAGCGGCCAAAGGGACCGCCCGAAGCGAGGCCGCCGCAGAAGGACCGCCGGGGCTGCCGGGTCCAGCACAGGCGACCAAGCCCCGGAGAGGATCACGCCCGCAGGCCGCCAGGTTGACCGGAACCGCGGCGAAGAGAGGCTCGCCGGGGCTGTTGTGAAGGGCCGAACAAGGCCGAAGAATGCCCGCCAGAGGCCACCGGCACAGAGGCCAAAGGGACCGCCCGAAGTGAGGCAGCCAGGCCGCCAGGTTGACCGGAACGGCCGCGAAGAGAGACCCGCCGGGGCTGTTGCGAAGGGGAAAATCAGGCCGGAGAGGCCGCCCCGGATCATGACCGCCAGGAGCCACCGAGCGGCCAAGGGGACCGCCGCCGGGCCACAGCAGAGGGTCCGCAGGCCGCCGCAGAGAGGCCGCCGGAGCTCCCGGAACCAGTTCAGCAGACCGAAGGCCCGGAACGGATCGCGCCCGAAGCCAGGCCGCCAGGTTACGCCGGGACGGCGACGAAGAGAGGCCCGCCGGGCTGTTGCGAAGGGCCGAACAAGGCCGGAGAATGCCCGCCAGAGGCCACCGGCACAGAGGCCAAAGGGAACGCCCGAAGCGAGGCAGCCAGGCCGCCAAGTTGGCCGGGACGGCGGCGAAGAGAAGCCCGCCGGGGCTGTTGCGAAGGGGAAAATCAGGCCGGAGAGGCCGCCCCGGATCATGACCGCCAGAACCCGCCGCCGAGGGTTCCGGGCCGCCCTGGGGGGATCGGTGAAGGGATCGCCGCCAGGAGCCCGCAGGCAGCCGCAGAGAGGCCGCCTTGACGCCTGGAACCAGTTCAGCAGACCGCAGGCCCGGAGCGGATCACGCCCGAAGCCAGGCCGCCAGGTTGCGCCGGGACGGCGACGAAGAGAAGCCCGCCGGGGCTGTTGCGAGGGGTCGAAAAAGGCCGGATCATGACCGCCAGGAGCCACCGGAACAGCGGGCAAGGGGACCGCCGCCGGGCCACCGCAGAGGGTCCGCAGGCCGCCGCAGAGAGGCCGCCGGAGCTCCCGGAACCAGTTCAGCAGACCGCAGGCCCGGAGCGGATCGCGCCCGCAGCCAGGCCGCCAGGTTACGCCGGAACGGCGACGAAGAGAAGCCCGCCGGGGCTGTTGCGAGGGGTCGAAAAAGGCCGGATCATGACCGCCAGGAGCCACCGAGCGGCCAAGGGGACCGCCGCCGGGCCACAGCAGAGGGTCCGCAGGCCGCCGCAGAGAGGCCGCCGGAGCTCCCGGAACCAGTTCAGCAGACCGCAGGCCCGGAGCGGATCGCGCCCGCAGCCAGGCCGCCAGGTTACGCCGGAACGGCGACGAAGAGAAGCCCGCCGGGGCTGTTGCGAGGGGTCGAACAAGGCCGGATCATGACCGCCAGGAACCACCGGCACAACGGCCAAGGGGACCGCCGCCGGGCCATCGCAGAGGGTCCGCAGGCCGCCGCAGAGAGGCCGCCGGAGCTCCCGGAACCAGTTCAGCAGACCGCAGGCCCGGAGCGGATCGCGCCCGCAGCCAGGCCGCCAGGTTACGCCGGAACGGCGACGAAGAGAAGCCCGCCGGGGCTGTTGCGAGGGGTCGAAAAAGGCCGGAGAATGACCGCCAGGAGCTACCGGAACGGCGGCCAAAAGGGACCGCCGCCAGGTCATGCAAGGATGGCTCAGGCGACCAAATTAGGGGGAGGATTTTCCCACCCATTTCCCACCTTGATTTTGTGGGAATTTAGGCGGTATTTATGAGATTAAAAAGGCCATTTTTAGGGGTGATAATACCGTTAAAGCGTTTAGTGTTTTAATTGTCCGCGTTTAGTGTTTTAAATGTCCGCGTACACTCATGGCATTCCTCCCGCGTGTTGTTGCAAACGCTGTTGCAGATTCAGCAATAAATCCTCCGGCAAGGCGATGGTGCGGCCGGCGCGATCCATCAGCAGATGCCGGCTGTTGCCTTCGGCCAGCACCCGTCCGTCAGCATGCAGGATACGGTAGGAAAATTCCAGCAGGCGCCGTTTCAACCGGACCAGGCGGGTTTCGATCTGCAACACATCCTCGTAACGGGCCGGCAGCAAAAAACGCAGGTGCAACTCGGCCACCACCACCAGCACCCCCTGTGCTTCCCACTGGCTGTAGGGCAATTCCAGCTGCCGCAGAAAGGCCGAGCGGCCCTCTTCGAACCAGATAGGGTAGCAACTGTGATGAACAATGCCCTGGGCGTCGGTTTCGGCATAACGTACCCTGAGTTGCGTTGTGTGTACGAGCATCGCTCAAACCTTTAGCCATAAACACAAAAACCGCCTTTCCAACCTGGAAACGCGGTTTTTGCCATCAAAAGAACGGATATGGATCGGCATTATCGCGCCGGCAGGCAGTATTCCTGCCTTGCCGCAGCGCGGGTACCCGCGACACAGGCGAAGCCCTCAGCTGTCAACCCGTTCGCGCAATTCCTTGCCGACCTTGAAGAAAGGCAGCTTTTTATCCTTCACCTCAATGGTTTCACCGGTCTTGGGATTACGGCCAGTATAGGCCTTGTAATCCTTGACCACAAAGCTGCCAAAACCACGAATCTCAATGCGGCCGCCCTGGATCAATTCCTCGGTCATTGAATCGAAGATCAGATTGACGATCTCTTCGGCCCGTTTGTAGGTCAGGTCTTTTTCCAACGACAACGCCTCGACCAGTTCCGACTTGTTCATAACGCCTCCCGCCTTGTTCCGTTACGTTTCATTCGCCAGCCGCAGACCACAGAGGGATCCATCGTTGCCGTGCCTGCTGTGTTAACCGCTTCAAAATACAGAATTGGGCCATTCTGTCAATATCCGAAGTGGCCGAAAACCGCAGACCCGGCCCTGCCTGGGGGAAAGCAGATCAGATAACGGTGAAAGGAGACAGCGTCCAGATCACGCGCGCCTCGGCCGGACCGATATTTTTCCACTGATGAGGCAGGTGAGATTTGAACGAAAGACTGTCGCCAGGGTTGAGAACATAGAGATCGTCGATGATGGTGACCTGCAGGCAGCCCTCCAGCAGAAATATCAGTTCATCCCCCGGATGGTACATGTTGTCGTCACCGCTTTTGCCTCCCTTGGGAATGGTACAGTAAAATGAGGTAAATTGCGGATCGCGCAGGCCGGAGGTAAAGGACTCCGTCAGCATGTTGCTGTTGTTTTCGTAGATGGTGGTATCGCGTTGGCCGCTGGAGGTGAACACAACCTCGTGAGTGGTTTTGACCTCCTCCACGAAGTAATCGATGCTTTTTTCGAACACCCGAGCAAGTTTCATGAGAATTTCGACAGAGGGAATGGTCAAACCCCGTTCGACCCGAGAGATCATGTTGGAGGAAACACCGGAACGACTGGCCAGGTCCTGAATGGTCATCTCGCTGCCAAGCCGGATAGCCTTGAGTTTTTTACCGATGATTTTGCGCAGTTTCATCCATTCCTCCTCAGGCATGTTGCTGCGCCACATCGGGCGCCGGCGAAACCACCCAGAGTACCCGGGTCTGACCGCTGCTGGTATTGACCCAGCGATGCGGCAGGTTGGCCTTGAAACAGACGGAATCGCCCGGCTGCAGATGGTAACAGTGCTCTTCGATGATCAGGTCGAGAGAACCCTGCACCACCAGGGCAAATTCCTCACCGACATGCACCATGTTGCCTTCACCACTGTCGCAACCCGGTTCGATGGTGTCGTAAAAGACCGTGAATCCGGGGTCACGCAACCCCTGTGTCAGGCTGATAATCTGATGTTTGTCTTGAAAGAAAAAGATGGGTTCGCCTTCTCCCGCCCGGGTATAAACCACCGTTGAGCCCTTCTCCGCTTCCTCGACAAAATAACTGATGCTCATGCCGAAAGCACCGGCCAGTTTCATCAGAATCTCGACCGACGGCGTTGTCAGCCCCCGCTCAATTCGTGAAATCATGTTCGAAGAAACCTGGGATTTATGCGCCAGGGTTTCAATGGTCATGTCATTTTTCAGGCGCATTTTTTTGAGTTTTTTACCAATCAGCTCCCTGACCATTTGCCGCCTCCTGTGCCCAACGGACAAAGCATAGAATAAAATGATGTTTTAGCATCACGAAAAATGCTTTGTCAACGAACGAGTGGTGCCTGCAGCCTGTCAGGGCAGAGAAAACCCTGTCCCATGAGAAATCACGTCAACACGACGGGATGAATGTCAACCTGAGATGAGATTATAATCACAGAGCCCCTGCCGAAAAAAGCGAACGATCGTTCGGTTATTCCACCGGAGAGCACCGCCATATTGCGAGGCGACGAGGGCGAGGCGGACCAGCGCCTGCCTAAACAATGGGCAATCCATCTCGTTCACTGCCCTGCGCTCTCAGAAAAAGAACGATTTCCGCTCGGACCCTGAACTGCATGGTTGACAGAAAAACAAAAAGGCCCGCTTCAAGGGCCTGCCAAAACGTGAATTCAGCTAAAAATCACCAAAAAATCGCCAGCTGTCACTTCTGGCATGATATCTGCTGATTATGAAAACAAACAGGATTCAAGCCCTGTCTCCTTCTTTAAGCCTCGGCGCTTCCCTCCTTAGCCCGAGGCTCTTTTTTTGTCATTTCTTTCCTCTGGCGGTTAAACCGGGTAAGCGACCAGTTGCCCAGCCTGCAGCTGGTCGGCAACCCGGACCCGGCAAAGCTGGCCTGCCAGTGGTAAGTCGCTGACCACCAACAGCTCGACATATTCACTGCTGACTGCCTGAAACCCCCGCTGCCCCTGCCAGAACCTTGGCTGGCGTTCGCAGACCACTTCCAGATTGCGACCACACTGCTGCTGAAGAAAATCCTGCGCCTGGCACTGGCCCAGCATGCGCAGCGTGGCGGCACGATGGCGGATCAGATCGCCATCAAGCTGCGCCGGCATGCTGGCGGCGGCAGTTCCCGGTCGGCAACTGTAGGGAAACACATGCAGATAACTCAATGGTAGAGATTTCAGACACTGCAGGGTCTGGTCAAATTCGGCTGCGGTTTCGCCGGGGAAGCCTGTCAGCACATCAAGCCCCAGTCCTACTCCCGGCATAGCTGTGGTGATATGGTCGATCAGGTCGGTGAAAAAGGCGGCGCTGTAGTGCCGGTTCATGCGCTGCAGCACCGTATCGCTGGCCGATTGCAGGGGGATATGCAGATGACGGCATAGGCGTGGTTGCCGCGCCAGCAGCTCGATCAGGTCGCTATCGACTTCCTGCGGTTCCAGCGAACCCAACCGCAGACGGGGAATCGGGGTTTCCGCCAGCAGCTGCTGCAGCAGCGTGGTCAGGCGGATGGCCGGCTGCAAATCCTGACCATAGCGGCCGATATGAATACCGGTCAGCACCACCTCGGCGTAGCCCTGTTCAGCCAGCGTCCTCACCTGAGCCACCACCTGCTCCGGCCGGGCACTGCGGCTGGGACCGCGGGCAAAGGGAATGATGCAATAGGAACAAAAAGCGTCACAACCGGTCTGGATCTGCACAAAGGCACGGCTGTGCTGGCTGAAACCGCTGATGGACAATTCAACCTGACCGCCACTCCGACGAATGTCACCCACCTGCCGCACCGGGCCATCGCCTTGTACAATCGCCAGCAAATCAGCCTTTTCGCGATTGCCAATCACAAACCGCACACCGGCGAGGGATTCGAACTGTTGCGGCTGCACCTGCGCGGCGCAGCCGGTGACAAGGACGCGACAGGCGGGGTTAAGACGCCGCGCCCGGCGCACCCAGCGGCGCGACTGGGCATCGCTCTGGGCTGTAACACAGCAGCTGTTGATGATCACCAGGTCGGCGCCCTGTTCAAAGGACAGCTGGCGATAACCGGCCTGCAGCAGCAGCTGTTGCATCGCGGCCGATTCGAACTGATTGGCCTTGCAGCCCAGGGTCACCAGACTGAAGGTGGTGGGTGCCGTCACAGGATAAAACCTCCGCCCAGCACCGTATCGCCCTGATAGAAAACAGCCGCCTGCCCCGGCGCGATGCCAGCCTGGGGTGCCGTCAGCTGTACCCGCACCTGCTGCGGTCCAGACGATTGCAGGCGGGCGGCCACCGGCTGGTGGCGATAACGGATCTGACAGCACAGACCATCGAAGGCCTCCGGCGACTGTGGCGCATTCCAGACCAGCTCAGCCACCTCGAAGGTCTCACGCAGCAGCAGCGGCCTTTCTCCGACCACCACCTGATTGGCGATTGGATCGAGACGCACCACATAAAGAGGTTCCCGCCAGGCCAGATTGAGGCCCCGCCGTTGTCCGACGGTATAGCGGTGAATGCCGTTATGATTCCCCAGAACCCGGCCGTCAACATGGACCAACGCACCAGCCGGCGGTGGTGCGGCGTCCGTCTCGACAAAGCGGATATAGTCATTATCGGGAATGAAGCAGACATCCTGGCTTTCGCCACTGTCACCTGCCGCCAGGCCAAAACAGCGCGCCTGTTGGCGCACCTGCTCCTTGGTCAAATCGCCCAGGGGAAAACAGACCCGCGCCAGCTGCGGCGAGGACAGACAGAACAGGAAATAACTCTGGTCCTTGCTTAGATCGCTGGCTCGACATACCCGCGGCCAGTCTGGCTGGCGCTGGTCAAGGCGAGCGTAGTGGCCGGTGGCCAGCAGATCGCAGCCCAAGCGGTCAGCCTCATCCAGCAGCAAGCCGAACTTGAACAGCCGGTTGCACAGGACACAGGGATTGGGCGTACGCCCCTGACAATAGCTCCGACGAAAAGGGGTCATGACCTGGCGCTCAAAATCGTCGACACAATCACAGACCCGAAAAGGAATAGCGAGCTCAGCAGCGACTCGGCCGGCGGCAGCAACCGTAGCCTCTCCAGCCGCGCCCGGCAGCAGGCGCAGGGTGATGCCCTGCACGGCAAAGCCCTGTTGCTGCAGCAACAGGGCCGCCACCGTCGAATCGACTCCTCCGCTCAGGGCAACCAGGGCCGAACGGGGCATGCTGTTCTTGGTCATGCGGTTTCAATCATGGTCAGCCAGCAGACATTCGATGACCGGACAATCAAAAAGCGACAGATCGACATCGGCGGGCAGACTCAGGGACTGTAGCCGGCCGACCACCGCCGGCAGGCGCTGCAACAGTGCCGCCACCTCGGCTTCACTGGTCTGATAGCCCAGGCTCAGCCGCACGCTGGAATGCAATCGTGCCCCAGGCACCCCCATGGCGCTGAGCACATGCGAAGCCCCGGCACGGCCCGAGGTACAGGCGCTGCCCGACGACGCCGCAATGCCGACCAGATCCAGACCGAGCAACAGCCCCTCGCCCTCGATCTGGGGAAAACTCAGGTTCAGGGTGTTTGGCAAACAGCTCTGCGGATCGCCATTGCGCAGCACCTCGGGAACTGCGGCCCGGATGCCGTCTTCGAGCTGACGCAACAGGGCCCGCTGCCTCTGGTTTTCCTGGCTCAAGCGTGGCCGGATCCAGTCACAGGCAGTGCCCATGCCGACAATGCCGGCGACATGGTGGGTGCCGGCCCGCAGACCGCCTTCCTGGTGACCGCCATGCAAATAGGGGGAAATCGCCGTACCCCGGCGCACAAAAAGAGCGCCGACCCCTTTGGGCGCGCCGATCTTATGGCCTGACAATGACAGCAGATCTACGGGCGTCCGGCGGACATCAATGGGCACCTTGCCCAGAGCTTGCACGGCGTCGGAGTGCAACCGAATGCCATGGCGGCGGGCCACGGCGGCTACGGCGTCGATGGGAAACAATACCCCGGTTTCATTGTTGGCCCACATGACGGAAATCAGTACCGTATCGGGTCGGATGGCCGCTTCGAGTTCGGCCAGATCGATCTGGCCGCTGGCGTTCACCGGCAGATAGCTGACTGTACCACCATGCCGCTCATGGTAACGGCAGCTATCAAGCACCGCCAGATGCTCTACGCTCGTAGTAATCAGGTGCCGCCCCTGTGGCCGCAGGGTTTCGAGGCTGCCGAGCAGGGCAAAATTGTCGCTTTCGGTACCGCCGGCGGTGAAGATGATCTCCTCGGGTTCGGCTCCGATCAGCGCTGCCACCTGGGCACGGGCTGTTTCAATGGCCGTGCGGGCCCGCCGGCCAGGCTGATGCAGGCTGGCCGGGTTGCCAAAATGTTCGGTGAAATAAGGCCAGATCGCATCCCGCACCTGAGGCAACAGGGGGGTGGTGGCGTTGTGGTCAAAATAGAGGCAGTCCATGTCGCTCACTCCGCCGATGGCACGCTGCGTTCCAACCGCATTTGCCCATGGCGTTGAGCGTCGCGACTGAGATCCTCGATGGAAATCGAGGCCAGAAAGGCGCGGATGCGCTCGCCCAGTTCCAGCCAGACCGGATGGGTGACGCAGAATTCGCGCATCTGGCAGTCCTTGCCGCCTTCAACGCAGGCCGCTGGGGCAAGGGTTTCCTCGACGCTATCAATAATCTCGACCAGGGCAATCTGGTCGGCTGGTCGCGCCAGAACATAGCCTCCACCGGGGCCACGCACACTCTGGACCAGATCGCTGCGACGCAGTTTGGCGAACAGCTGCTCCAGATAGGTCAGAGAGATCTGCTCGCTGTCGGAGATTTCACGAATGGAAACCGGCGTGCCATCCTGTTGCAAATTCAGCCGCACCATGGCCCGCACGGCATACAACGCTTTGGTTGAAAGACGCATCCTTCTTTTTCCTTACCACAGGGTTCAGGACTGGCGCTGCAACTGCTGCAGCTGCCGGGTCAGTTCCGCTACCTGCTGTTCCAGTTCAGTGATGCGCTGACATTGCACGTCAGGCAGGCGACCGTGCTCCAGATCGGGGCGTCGCTCTTCTGTCGCCGGTTGCTGTCGCTCCTGGGTGACGACCCGACCAGGAATGCCAACCACCGTGGCATTTTCCGGCACCTCTTTGACCACGACGGAATTCGAGCCGATCTTGCTGCCATCCCCTACCGTGAACGGACCAAGAATTTTGGCGCCAGAGCCGACAACAATATTGTTGCCCAGCGTTGGATGGCGTTTTTCCTTGGCCCATGAGGTACCGCCAAGGGTGACACCATGATACAGGGTGCAATTGTCGCCGATCTCAGCCGTTTCGCCAATGACCACGCCCATGCCATGATCGATGAAAAAACCCCGCCCGATGCGGGCGCCGGGGTGAATTTCGATGCCGGTAACAAAGCGACTGAATTGTGACACACAGCGGGCAATGAAATAAAACCGTCTCTGCCACAGCCCGTGCGCCAGGCGGTGCAGTTGCAAGGCATGAAAGCCGGGATAACAGACCAGTACCTCCAGCACCGAACGCGCGGCGGGATCACGTTCGAACACCACCTGGATATCTTCCTTCAGCAGGCGAAACACGGCAGGCTCTCCTTGACAGGCAACAGGATGAACAACAGCAGCCACCAACCACACCATTGCGATCAGCGACTGCTTGATAGCATTTTCCGAGAAAATCTGTCAACAAAGCCGCACCCGTAATCAGACTGCTTTGTTATAAAAAAAGCCGATAAGCGGGATTGTCCTGTTCTTCGATGTAGTAATAACCCAACGCATCCAGCACCGCGCGCACCCGTCCCGCCGCGCCCGGCGGCAGTTCCAGCCCGACCAGCACCCGACCGTAATCACCCCCCTGGGCCCGGTAATGGAACAGGGAAATGTTCCAGTCAGCGCCCAGAGCAGCAAGGAAACGCGCCAGAGCGCCAGGGCGCTCCGGGAACCAGAAACGGTAGAGATGTTCATTGGTCACCTGCGCGCAACGGCCACCGACCATGTAGCGCACATGGGTCTTGGCCAGATCGTTGTCGGTCAGGTCCTCGCAGTCATAGCCCTGCTGGCGCATCTGGGCAAAAAACTCGAAGCGCTCCTGCTCATCACGAATGGAGATGCCGACGAAGATACAGGCACTGTCGCCACAGGCCATGCGGTAGTTGAATTCGGTGATGTTGCGTTCGCCGACCAGTCCGGTACAGAACTGGCGCAGGGCGCCTGGTTGCTCGGGCATGGAAACGGCGAACAACGCCTCCTGCTTCTCGCCGATCTGGGTGCGTTCGGCGACGAACCGCAGCCGATCAAAATTCATGTTGGCACCGGAGTTGATGGCCACCAGCCGCTGCTGGCGGATACCGGTCTGCTGCACATACTTCTGCAGGCCGGCAACCCCCAGCGCGCCGGCCGGTTCGACGATCGAACGGGTTTCCTGGTAAATGGTCTTGATGCCACTGCAGATTTCATCAGTGGAAACCAGCACCATGTCGTCGACATAACGGCGGCACAGATCGAAGGTACGGCTACCAACCTGACGGACCGCCACCCCATCCGCAAAGATGCCGACGGTTTCCAGTTCAACACGCTGGCCGGCGCGCAGCGATCTGGTCATGGCGCAGCTGTCTTCCGGCTCGACACCAATAACCTTGACGTCAGGCCGCAGAGCCTTGATGTAAGCGGCGATACCGGCGATAAGTCCACCACCTCCAACAGGAACGAAAATCGCGTTGAGTCGGCCAGCGCTCTGGCGCAGCAGTTCATCGGCGATGGTGCCCTGACCAGCAATGACATCATCGTCATCAAAGGGGTGGATATAGGTCATGCCGCGTTGTTGCTGGAGTTGGGCGCAATGTTCGGCCGCCTCGGAATAGTTGTCACCGTGCAGAATAACCTCGGCGCCATAGCTGCGTACCGCTGCAACCTTGATGGCCGGCGTGGTCGCCGGCATGACAATCAGCGCCTCGATGCCCAGTTTGCGGGCGGAAAAAGCGACGCCCTGGGCATGGTTACCTGCCGAAGCGGCAATGATGCCGCGTTCGCGTGTCGCCCGTGACAGCTGGGCAATACGATTGTAGGCCCCACGCAGCTTGAAGGAAAATACCGGCTGCAGATCCTCGCGCTTGAGCAGCACCTGATTATCCAACCGCAGCGACAAGCCGGGTGCTGGTTCCAGCGGGGTTTCACTGGCTGCCTCATAGACCTGCGAGGTCAGGATACGTTTCAACATGCCATACATAGAAGGAATCGCTCTCGTTGGATTGCCGTGAAAGCAACTGGCTGGCCTGAGGGGCCGGCCAGTTGCAGGCCCTCACCACAGGGTGAGCAACCGGCTAAACAGGGGTTCTTTTCTTCGCTGCTCAAGCGCGTTCTTGTAACACGGCAAACACTGCGGCGCAAACCTTCCCTGCAGCTGTCGCGCCGCCCGGTGGTTGCTGATGGCACTACAGCCTGTGATCGTGAAAAAAACAAAACCTGTTTTGCGGAAAACCGGGACCGGCTCTCGACAAGGCCGACCGCTTTCCCTTATACTGGCGCGGTTGTGACGTCCCAGAGTCACGGCTGAGTTGATCTGGCGTTGATGCCGCCCGTTCGTATGCCATGCAAAGGAGAGTAGCACATGTCTGAATTTTTCTACCAGGACCCCTTCCCCCTTGGCAAAGACGATACACAATATCGCCTGCTGACCAAGGACTATGTCAGCACCACCAGTTTCGAGGGTCAGGAGATTCTCAAGGTCGATCCGGAGGGCCTGGCATTTCTGTCAAATCAGGCCTTCCGCGAGGTCAACTTTCTGCTGCGGCCGGCTCACAACGACAAGGTGGCAGCCATTCTGAAGGATCCCGAAGCCTCGGCCAACGATCGCGGCGTGGCCATGGCCATGCTGCAGAATGCTGTGGTATCGGCCAAGTTCGAGCTGCCGTTTTGCCAGGATACCGGCACCGCCACGGTGCTCGGCAAGAAGGGGCAGAATGTCTGGACCGGCGGCAACGACGCGGCCATGTTGTCCAAGGGGGTCTATAAGACCTACACCGAGGAGAATCTGCGCTACTCCCAGAACGCCCCCCTCAACATGTACGACGAGGTCAACACCAAGTGCAATCTGCCGGCCCAGATCGACTTGATGGCCACCGAGGGAAGCGAATACAAGTTCCTTTTCGTCGTCAAGGGCGGCGGCAGCGCCAACAAGAGCTACCTGTATCAGGAAACCAAGGCGACCATCAACCGCAACAGCTTTGTCGACTGGCTGGTGGGCAAGCTCAAATCCCTTGGCACTGCGGCCTGTCCGCCCTACCATGTCGCCTTCTGTATCGGCGGCACCAGTGCCGAATCCTGTCTTAAAACCGCCAAGCTGGCTTCGGCTGGCTACCTTGACGCCCTGCCGACGGAGGGCAATGCCCACGGGCAGTCGTTCCGCGACATCGAGCTGGAGCAGGAGCTGCTCAAACGCGCCCAGCAACTGGGTATTGGCGCTCAGTTCGGCGGCAAGTACTTTGCCCACGACATTCGCGTCATCCGCTGCAGCCGCCACGGCGCCTCCTGTCCCATCGGCCTGGCGGTTTCCTGTTCAGCCGACCGCAACATCAAGGCAAAAATCAACAAGGACGGTATCTGGCTGGAGCAGATGGACAGCAATCCCGCCCGCCTGCTGCCCGAGGGTGGCCGCGGCAGCCGGCCCGAAGTAGTCAAGATCGATCTCAATCGGCCGATGAAAGAGGTGTTGGCTGAACTGACCAAATACCCCATCAAGACTCAGCTTTCGCTTAGCGGTACCATCATCGTCGGTCGCGACATCGCTCATGCCCGTTTCCGCGAGATCATCGAGCGTGGCGAGGAACTGCCACAGTACCTGAAGGATTACCCGATTTACTACGCTGGTCCGGCCAAAACGCCACCGGGCAAGCCTTCGGGCTCCTTTGGCCCGACGACAGCGGCCCGCATGGACCCCTATGTCGATATGCTGCAGTCGCGGGGCGCATCCATGATCATGATCGCCAAGGGCAACCGTTCACAGCAGGTCACCGATTCCTGCAAGAAACACGGCGGATTCTACCTTGGTTCCATCGGTGGCCCGGCCGCAGCCCTGGCGGAATACAATATCAAGAGCGTGGAATGCCTCGACTTTGAAGACCTGGGCATGGAAGCGGTATGGAAGATCGAAGTGGTCGATTTCCCCGCCTTCATCCTGGTGGATGACAAAGGCAACGACTTTTTCAAGGAGCTGGGAATCTGATACAGGACTGAAGGGATTGAATCCTGTCTCTTGATTCAGTCTGCACATTCTGAGTAACTTAACGGCAGGAGGGTGACAACCGCCTGTTAAGCTTCTTTCAGCGTAAACACAAAAAAAGCCGGGCCATGAAGAGCCCGGCTTTTTTTGTGTCAGACATCCTGACGCGACTCCTCGTTTTTAGGGCGCTGGCCCATACCCCCCCCTTTCCCCTGAACAAGTGACCTAACCGGAATCTGACAAAAACGTGACAGGCGAACAATACAACAGGCATAGACAGAGCGTTGCTGTTCATTTTTCACCCGCACCGGGAGGTTGTCGATGTCATCATGTCATTCTTTTCATGCTCTGCGTTTCGCCCTCATGGCCAGAATTCCCGGCCGGCGCTCGCTGGCCAGCCGACTGGTTCTGAGCTTCTCTCTTCTGATTTTGCTGATGGGCGGCATTACCGGATTCGCCTTTTTTTCCACCCGACAGATTACCGACGCTGATGCCGAGGTCGCCCAGGCTTTCCAGGATTCGCTGCAAGCTCAGAGCCAGGCGGCCGAAGTAACCGGCTGGCTCAATCTGCTCAATCTGCTCAATCAGATTCAGGCACAGCACGATCGGTTGTTCATGCAATTGAGTCTGGCCATGCTGGACAATGCTCCGGCCGAGGTTCTACAGCAACTTCCCATGACCGCTGCCCTTGATGCCCTGCTACAGCATCCTGTTCGCGGACAAATGCAAGCACAGTTGCCTGAAGCCGCCGCCACTTTTGCTGCTCTTGAACAGCAACGCGATCAACTTGCTGAGGCTCTGGCCCCCCTTCAGGAGCGCTGGCAACCCATTCACGAGGGGCTGGCAGAGGCCCTCAACGATCTGAAACGCTCCTATATTTACTGGGCGTTGAAGGTGGCCAACATGATTTTCGTTCACAGCACCATTGATGAGTTGGTGGCCGAGGAGGCCGACGCCACCCTGTTGGCAATGTTTAGCCGCAGTTCCGAGTATCAAAAATTCGCCGATCAGTATCCGGCCTTGCGACAAGCCGTGGAAAAGAGTCGCCAAGACGACAGGCAACTGTGGCAAGCGGCCCGGCAACTCAATCAATTGCTCCTGAGCAGCCAGTGGCCACAGGCCCAGATCCTCTACCGTGATCAGTTTCCCACCCTGGTAAAATCCCTGTCGGTCAATCTTGACCAGGTACTGTTGCAGGAAAAGATCATCAGTACCCGGCAGCGCGCCGCCATTGCCGGTTTTCACGCCGCTTTGCAGGATCAGGGCCAGAAAATCCAGCTGCACCTAAGCCAGTTACAGGCCGGACTGACCCGGCAACTGACCCAGCAGGCGGATGTGGCACAGCAACGATCCGATGCCGTTCTGCACGTTCAACAGCAGGCCCATCAGCACGGCAGACTGGTGGAACAGTTGTTCAGCCTTTTTGCCTTGTTGCTGATTCTGCTTGGCAGCCTGCTGGCCTGGCTGGTAACCCGCTCCATCACCCGCCCGTTGGCACAAACCCGGCAGATGATCCGCCAGATGGACAGTGGTGATCTTTCCTTTCGGATCGCCGCGCCCGGTGATGATGAAATTGGTCAGATCGCCAGAAGTCTCAACGCCTTTGCCGATCATATGGAGCAGGAAATTGTTACGGCATTTCGTCAGCTGGCGCAGGGCAACTTTACCTTTGAGGCCAGTGGCGTGATTCGCGAACCCCTGCGACAAACCAATGCCGCCCTGACAGCGCTGATGATCGAAGTCCACCAGCTTTGCGATCAGATCGGTCAGCACTCACGCGACAGTGTGGTTCACAGCCAGGCGCTCACTTCAGGGGCGGGGCAACAGGCGCAAGCCCTGGCGGAAATCTCCACCAGCATCGGCTCGATGGCTGACAGCATCCGTGACAATGCCAACGATAGTGCCTCAGCCTGTCAATTGTCCCGACAGGCCAACCAGTCCGCTCAGCAGGGTCATGATCAGATTCGCCAGATGCTGCAGGCCATGGATGCCATCAACCAGTCGGGCCAGGACGTCGCCCGGATTATTCGCGTTATTGACGACATTGCTTTTCAAACCAATCTGTTGGCCCTCAATGCCGCAGTTGAGGCTGCCCGCGCCGGACAGCATGGCAGGGGGTTCGCCGTAGTGGCCGAGGAGGTTCGCAATCTGGCAGCACGCAGCGCCAAAGCAGCCGGAGAAACCAGCCGACTGATCGAAGAATCCATCGCACAGGCCCGACATGGAGCCGAAATTGCCAACCGCACTGCGACGTCGCTGGATGAGATTGTGACGGATGTCAATCGGGTTGCCGGGATCATTGAAACCCTGTCGGATTCAGCGAACCAACAGCATCACCAGATTGGTGCCATCGAACAGGCGCTGGAACGCATCAAGCAGGTGACAACCGCCAGTGCGCAACTGGCTGATCAAGGGCATCAGAGCGCTCAGACCTTCTCGACTCAAGCACGAAATCTGCAGCAATTACTGGAGAATTTTTCAATGACTGATACAGCTGACACCGTGCAAATCCCGGCTCAACCGCACCCTCGCAGCCTTCGCGTCCCGACGGCGCGCGCTGCCGCCATGTCACAGCCGTGTCAATTGCCCTGCTAACACGACAGGAGGCGTCATGCACCCTCATCCGTTCCGAGAAGATTGTGACGAATTGCACGTCAATAGCCCGCCTCGTCGGCAGGCAAATCTGGCGCCCCTGGCGCTCATACTTGCCGACATTATTGCCAATCGTCGCCTGACCCCTCACTTTCAGCCCATCGTTGATCTTGCGGCCGGCAAGATCATTGGCTACGAAGCTTTGATACGAGGTCCTTCCGATACCCCGTTGCACTCTCCCGGCCTGCTGTTTCAAACCGCCATGCAGGTTCATCGCCTGGTAGAACTGGAAATCCTCTGCCGCGATATCAATATTGAATTTTTTTCCCGCCTGAATCTGCCGGGAAAGCTGTTTCTCAATATCAGCCCGAAATCTCTACTGGAAGAAAACTTTCCCAAAGGATTCACACGCAACGCCCTGCAGCGCTATGGACTGGAGGCAAGCCGGGTGGTGATTGAACTGACGGAAAACTTCCCGATCCTTGATGTCACCACCATTCACCATGCCTTGCAGCACTACCGGGACAGTGGTTTCCAGGTGGCACTGGACGATCTGGGCGCTGCCTATGCCGGGTTGCGGCTATGGACGGAACTGAAACCGGATTTTGTCAAGTTCGACAAATATTTCATTCAGGCCATCAATCAGGACAAGCACAAGAAACAGTTGATCCAGAGCCTGCAGGATATTGCCGAACATGTCGGCTGCCAGACGATTGCCGAAGGCATCGAAACCATTGAAGAGTATTATACTGTGCAATCCCTCGGTGTCTGCTTCGGCCAAGGGTACTATTTCTCCCGCCCAACGCCGACACCGCCACTGGATATCCCCCAGCAGATCTGCTTGCATGTTGCCTGCACCAGCAGGGATCAGGGACAGGATTTTAAATGGCGCAGCGAAACCGTTGCCAATCTGATCAAGACCGTACCCACCATCGGCTCCCAGACAACCCTCAGCGAAGCTGGCGATTTGCTTGAAAAGGTACCGGAGCTCATGGCCATACCGGTTGTCGATGAGGGCTTTGCCGGTGGCATGTTACATCGACACCATGCCATGAATGTTTTGGCCAGTCGTTTTGGACGGGACCTGCATGGCCGCCGTCCGATTCGAGAGTTTATTGACCGCAATTGCCTACGAATCGAAACCGATATTCCCATTGAGCAGCTCAGCCAGATCATTACCAATGAAAACAATCTTCATCAGGGCAATCACTTTATCATTACTGAAAAAAACCGCTATCGAGGGATTGGGCAGGTTACCGATCTGCTCAAACGAATTACCGAACTGCAGATCCGCAATGCCCGCTATGCCAATCCGTTGACACTGTTGCCCGGCAATGTGCCCATTCATGAATCCATCGAACGGCTGGTCGCGAATGCCACATCGTTCACCGCCTGTTATGTCGATCTGGATCATTTCAAGCCCTTCAACGATACCTACGGTTACAGCCGGGGTGACATGGTCATTCGCCTTGTCGGCAGAATTTTGCAGGACTGCAGCCACCCGCAACAGGACTTTGTCGGCCATATCGGCGGCGACGATTTCATGGTGCTTTTCCGAAGTGAGGACTGGCAGCAACGCTGTCAGAACATTTTGCAACGTTTTGCTGACGAGGTTATGGAATTCTATAACGAGGAACATCGTCAGGCGCAGGGTATCGCCGGCCAGGATCGTCAAGGGCAGCCGGTGTTTTACGGCATCTGTTCCCTATCCATTGGCGCAACCTGTTTCGATGGGCTGCAGGATTGTTGCAGTCATCATGATATTGCCACTCTGGCGTCAGAAGCCAAAAAACAAGCTAAAAAAATTCAGGGTAATAGCCTGTTTATTAACCGGCGACGCTGTTGGCAACTGGATACGGCAGGCACGGCAACAGACGACGGCGCCTAAGGGCACGTTGTCGGTCATAAAAAACGCACCCACCGATACCTCCGGGGGGTGCGTTAAGAGACAAGATAATCGTCGCATGAGCAACGGTCGATTTCAATCCAGCTCCATCACTGGATGGAATGGAAAGGTTTTTTCAGATCGTTCTTGAAAATTGATCCGCCGCCCTGACTATCAATCAGGCGATAATAAACCGTGCGGGTTTCACCGGTGGCAGTATCAATCACGAAGGCACCCACCGCGGCCTTGTTATCGTCCATGTCGGCACTGAAGGTCGACAGCTGGAAACGGCCGTAGTTGGGCGCACTGTAGTCCGTTGCACCCACGAGCAGCAGAACCAGCAACATTGCAGCCGCCCCTGTTAACAGCCAGATCATCTGTTGTTTCAAATTGATCCTCCGTTCAATTGTCCAGATTCAGGTTCAGGAATTCTTGGATTTGGTAAAATCATCCTGCGAAGAACCCTGCCCTGTGACCTCGATATAGGGCACGGCCGACTGCACTGCATCCCCCAGCATGCTACCGGCTTCCGTGACATCGAGCTTAAGTACCACAAAGGCATCACCATAGTCGTCCCAGCCGTAATCGACCAGTTCCGCCATGAAAATAGTGGCCAGAACCTTGGTTTTAACGCTGTCCGACTTCAGCATATAATTCTCGACACTGGTTTCACTTTCCAGTTGAAATCCAACAACCTGCTTGATCAGTTGCTTGTAGGCATCGAGTTCGGCGGCGCGCAGAGCTTTAAGCGGCCCAGCCTGTGACGGCGTTGAGGTGGCAAAGGCCACTCGGCGGAATTCCTTGTTTTTCAGGTCGAGTTCCTGGCCGTCGATATTCGTGATACTTGGCAGGGCCACCACCGCCGTTACCTTGGCGACATCCTTGGCATCATCATAAACCACTTCCTCGAAGCGAATTCCGCGAATCAGGGCCTGTGTTTTTGATTCGGTCGTCCCTTCGAAACTGGCCGCCACCATGTCTTCCACCGATTCCGTGGCGCGTAATTTCAGGCCATAAACCGATTCAACCAGGGCACGTTCTGCCAGCACTTTGGCTGCCTGAACGGACATGATTCGCTTGTTTCCTGCCTGGGCTTGCGGTGTCAGCAGGCCGGTCAGACTGACCAGCAAGGCAAACACAAACACTTTCTTCATCATGAGCATTCTCCTTGTCAGGTCAGGGCCTGAAGCTACCATTCCTCATCGCTGAGAATACGACCTATTTTTGCTCTGGTTGCCGGGGCCGGTGCTGGTGCCATTGCGGGAGCGGGCGCAGGTGCTGGTGCTGCAGCTGCCTGACGTGCAGGCTCGGCGGAGGCTTTGCGAGCCGGTGCAGCCGCGGCCTTTGTCGGCGCGGGCGCTGGTGCCGGAGCGGAAACCGGGGCTGGAGCTGGTTGTTGAATCACGAGCGGGGCTGCAGGTTCAACCGGGACGGGTTGAGCCACCTGATAGCCACGATTGAGCTGATAACGGCGGCCCAGAGTTTTGCTGTTAATGGGAATGCTGGTGTAGATATCGATAAACAGCTCCGGCGTAATCTGTGTGGCAGCACTGAACCCAGGGGCAAACTGCTGCATGGCGCTGATGGTCGCAGCGTCAAGTCGACCGGATTGAGGCACATCATGCCCATGCAGGTAGAGCCATTCCTGTACGGCAATCAAACGCTCGGCGGGTTGCATGTTGTAATAACTGCGTGCCAGCGCCGCCATCACCACTTCATCTGGCTGGGTATCTTCACCCAGCAGGCGCCAGTATGGCAGAACCAGATGCTTGCCGACGATCTGTATCATGCTCAGCTCTACCAGCAAACGAACAGCGGCATGACGGCCCTGCACTTTCTTGACCGAACCCTTGCGACCAAAGGTGGGGCCAAACAGCGTGATGCCAATCTCCTTGTCCCCCATGGCCTTGCTGACCTCCATGGAGTTGACCGTGTTCATGCGGGCAATACCCGCCATGGTGCGGAAATCCAGTAGATTGAAATCCAGCGTGATGCGCGCCAAACCCGTCTTGAAGCTCTCACCATAATCCAGAGCAACGGTCTTGGACGGCAGCCAGCCAGGCATGCCGGTAAAATCAGCCTCGGCGCCAGCATCGGTACCCTGACCGCGAGTTTCCAGGCCTCGGTCGAATTCGGTGATGCCACCACTGATAACAACATCGGGAATCAGCTTGGCATCGAAACTGGAGTATCCGGTAACCATCTGGTTTTGGATGAAAGCCGGATCATAGGGGATAAAAATCACATTACCACCAATCGAGTTGAGAGAACTCTTGATCATTTCGGTAATGTCGCGCGGAATTTCGCCACCCGTTGATGAAGAGGTGCCGGTATTGTCTCCTATGGGATTGCTCTGGATTTTCAATGGTCCGGTACCGAAGATCTCCGTCATCATGCCCAGTTCCGACAGGGCACGGGTATAAGAAGTCACCTTCACCTGGGGTGCGGTTTCTTTGATCTCGACATCAACTTTGGCAGGATCGACAGCGGCACAGGCCGCAAGCGTTAAAACCAGCAGCACTGTGATAAACAGGCCACAGCTGCGTTGGACACCTGCAGTTATTTTTAATCGATTCATCAGCTCTCCTTACGTCTGCAATTGCTTCAGTCCGCAGCGGGCAGCAACAACGGGAACGCCAGTGTTACTCAACCACCTGCGTCTTGTCACCCCGGCTCTCATCAATAATGATGATGTCACCACGCACGGTTCCACCCGCCCCCAAAACCACGCTGTTCATGTTGCCATCACCAGTGGTTCCGGTTACCACACCACCACTGTTGGCTCGAACAGCGGCCTGGCTTTTTGCCTTGAGCTTGATGAAATTGACGTTGCGATCCTTTTCTCCCAGTTCATCCCATTTGGAAACATTGTCCTCGGTGTAGTTCGAGATGCCGTCGTCAAAATCGCTCGCAATCGCCACCGTCGCACATGCCAACAGCGTCAGAACAGTCACCAGCACACGCATGATCAGCCTCCTAAACAAAGGGTTCCCCCGGCAGTCGACCGGAGGAACCCTGCGTGAAACAAAGGTTCAGACAGTGTTCCTTTATTCAACAACCACGGAACCCATGTTTGCCTTATTGCCGATACCGGAAGAGATGTTGGCGGCATTCTGAACATTCGACTGGTTCATGATGGTTCCACGTACCTGCGAGCCTTCCACCTTAACCGTGGCCATATTGGCCTCGTTTCCGATACCCGAAGCGATATTGGCGGCGTTCTGCACGTTGGCACGATTCAGAACCGTACCCTGGACAGCGGAATTTTTGATATCAACTGACCCCATATTGGCTTCGTTGCCAATCCCTGAAGCAATATTGGCAGCATTCTGCACATTCGCCTGATTCAGTACGGTGCCGCGAACAGCAGAGCCTTCAATATTCACTGAACCCATGCTGGCCTCGTTTCCGATACCCGAAGCGATATTGGCAGCATTGCGCACGTTCGCCGTGTTCATAACGGTTCCCTGCACTGCCGATCCCTTGATCCCTACGGAACCCATGCTGGCCTCATTGCCAATACCCGAGGCGATATTGGCGGCGTTCTGCACATTCGCCCGATTCATTACCGTACCCTGAACCGTGGAACCCTTAACACCCAGATTCCCCATGTTGGCCTCATTGCCGATGCCCGAGGCGATATTGGCGGCATTCTGGACATTGGACTGGTTCATCAGCGTGCCCTGCACCTGCGACTGTGCCTGAACCAAGCCGGCAGAAAGAATGAGCATACCCGCAGCGATAGCAACCTGTTTCTTCATGACGTTTCTCCCCCTGTGCATTAAGTGATGCCTGTAGGATTCACATCCACCGTGGATGTTACTGACTTTGACGCAATCATAGCGCCTTTTGCGTTTGTTGCAAGCGCGCAGAGCGTTGTTTGTTTTTTTCCTGAACGTCTTTCAATTGCTCTGAAACCAAATTGTAGTCAGATTAAAATCGCGTCTATTTTCGTGCCAACAACGTCATATCGCCACAACAAAAACAACCCGCCAGCCCGAGGTTCGGGCATGGCGGGCAAGGAAGGATCGCGTGAAACGTTAAGCGGCAGTGGAGATGGTTGCCGCCAGAACCAGATCAGCAATCAAAATAGAGCGCGAATTCCTCGGGGCTGGGCCGCATGCGCACCCGGTCAACCTCGGCTTCTTTCTTATAGCTGATCCACATATCAATAACGTCTTCGGTAAAAACATCGCCCTTGAGCAGGAATGCGTGATCGTCGCGCAGAGAGTTCAGAGCTTCCTCCAGGGTCCCAGCCACGGCCGGAATGTCTTTGAGCTCTTCAGGAGACAAACCGTAAATGTCCTTATCCAGGGGCTGGCCCGGATCAATCTTGTTCTCAATACCGTCGAGACCGGCCATCAGCATGGCGGCAAAGGCCAGATAGCCATTGGCTGCCGGGTCTGGCGTGCGGTATTCAATACGTTTGGCCTTTTCGTTATTGGTTACGGGAATCCGCAAGGAAGCAGAACGGTTGCGATTTGAATAGGCCAGGTTCACCGGCGCCTCATAGCCCGGCACCAGACGCTTGTAGGAGTTGGTGCTGGGGTTGGTAAAGGCACACAGGGCCTTGGCGTGCTTGATAATGCCCCCCATATAATACATGGCCAGCTTCGACAACCCGCCATAGCCATCACCGGCAAACAGGTTCTTGCCATCCTTCCACAATGACTGGTGACAATGCATACCGGAGCCGTTATCGCCAAAAATAGGCTTTGGCATGAAGGTAGCCGTTTTGCCATTGCGGAAGGCGACATTCTTGATGATGTACTTGAACCACTGCAGGTTGTCGCCTATCTTCAATAGGCTGTCAAAGCGCATGTCGATCTCGATCTGCCCGCCGGTGGCCACCTCGTGGTGTCCGCACTCAATGTGCAGCCCGATCTCCTGCATAACCAGCATCATCTCATTGCGCAGATCAATCATCGAATCGGTCGGAGCGCAAGGAAAGTAACCTTCCTTATGGCGTGGTTTGTAGCCCAGATTGGGATATTCCTGACGACCGGTATTCCAGATGCCCTCCACGGAATCAACAGCGTAGAAGGATTCGTTCGGGCCAGAGGCATAGCGCACGTCGTCAAACACAAAGCATTCGGGCTCTGGACCAAAATAAACCGTATCGGCAATGCCGGTTGACTTCAGATAGGCTTCGGCCTTACGAGCGATGAAGCGCGGATCGCGTGAATAGCCCTCACGGGTGATCGGATCGACAATATTGCAGATCAGACTGAGGGTCGCCTGCTCAACAAAAGGGTCGATCTTGGCCGTGGTCGGATCAGGAATAATCAGCATGTCGGAGTTATGAATCGGCTGCCAGCCGCGAATCGAGGAACCATCGAAGCCAATTCCCTCTTCGAAAATATCCTCGCTGAATTCACGAATCGGCGTGGTGAAATGCTGCCAGATGCCAACAAAGTCAAGAAATTTGTAATCAACAAAGGCGCATTGTTTTTCCTGGGCAAAAGCAACAACATCTTTCGGGGTCATGGGCATCTCATCTCCTGGTTGGTGGGTTTACTAAAGGGCCTGCAGCCGCCCCTTTTGGTTTTATCTTCTTAAAAATCCAGACCGAATAAAAGCAGGCCTACAAAGCCGTATCGCCACGCTCACCGGTACGAATGCGGACCACATCCTCAACCGGTGTCACAAAAATCTTGCCGTCGCCGATTCGGCCGGTTTTGGCGGCCTCAGCAATCTGTTCGACCACTTGAGCGACAATATCATCGGCAACGATGATTTCCAGTTTGATCTTTGGAATAAAATCAACCACATACTCAGCACCACGGTAGAGTTCAGTATGACCCTTTTGGCGCCCGAAGCCTTTTACCTCACTTACCGTCAGTCCCTGAATCCCGATTTCACTCAACGCTTCCTTGACCTCATCGAGCTTAAAGGGCTTAATGATAGCTTCCACTTTCTTCATGAGCAATTCCTCCCTGGCAATGGCCCTGCCGGCAGGGGCCGGCGGCAGATGAATCGACCCTGGCTGAACAGGGACTCGGTCAGCAGCTGATGCAAAAAACCCGCCCAAAAACCTTCCCAGTCCGCCAGAAAAAAATAAATCCCTGACAATCTCTGTATTGCGTGCCTGGCGCTGAAGCTTTTTGCCTGTGGCCGGGTCTGGCCCTCCGATAAATCATGAGAGCCGCCGGCTAACGCCGATGTTGTATTGCCTTATTCTTGGGCAGACCGTCTGGCCTGTTGCCCAGACTTTCGCCAGCATGGTGGCCAGAAAGTGACAGCCGGTAAGGGCATCGCCGTTGTCCATTCCAGCCAGCGCTGCCACTCGGCTTCAAGGTTCGGCGTCAGCAGACCAGTTCCCACGGCCGCATCGATTTCATCGGCATGCCACCAACGCACCGCATCAATTTCAGCTGAAGCAAAACGGATCGGCCCCTGGTAGTGCAACAGAAAGGTCATCACGTTCTCCGACTCGAAGGAGGTTCGCCAGCGATAACGGTACAGAGGCCGCAATGTCCTGACAGCAATACCAAGTTCCTCCTGCATTTCCCGGCAGGCCGCCATGTCATAGGTTTCCCCTGGATCAAGATGGCCACCGACACTGGTATCCCACCGTCCCGGTTGCACATCCTTGGCCTCAGAACGTTTCTGCAACAATAAACGACCCTGCGGGTCGAACACCAAAACATGGGCAACGCGATGCACCAGCCGTGGATCACCGTGACACTGCCGCCGGGGAAAGCAACCGATAACCTGGTCGGCCTCGTCGACAACCTCCAGCATGTCCTCAACAAAATTCTGGTTCATTCCTGTTTCCTCATGATCACGCAGCCTGTTTAACAGGATGCAGCGGTACGCTTTAGGGTTTTCATCGGCGGCGGGCTGCGGTACAAAAAGAACCCTATCCCTGACGCCCTGCGCTGACGCATGCTGCCTCAGTTACCTTTTCGCCAACCTCCAATCCGGTATCCGGTTTCATGGCCTTCTATCGCAAACCCTGGTTCCCTTTCACGCTGCCATTTCTACTATATTTTATCGCGATTGAAACGGCACGTCACCTGCCCCAGTGGCAGCACCTGCTGTTTCTGGCCGGCATCAGCCTTGCGGGCGCGGCGCTGTGGAGTTGGCGGGCACGTTTTCTCTTTCTTCTACAACTCCCCCGCCAGGCGGTGGGCACCGAATGTCTGATCGGTCTGCTGGCAGGTGGCGGCAATGCCATCTTCTGGCAACTGGGTCTACAGTTGGGCTGGCTCCGCCCTGCCTCCTTGGTCTGGCCGTCGCACTGGTCATCCTCACTGGTGCTGACAACAAGCCTGCTGTCCGTCCTGTGTTTCGTGTTGCTTTTGCCGGTTCTGGAAGAGCTGTTCTGGCGCGCCTTTATGCTGCGTTATCTGATCGCGCCTGATTTCACCCGCATTCCTTTGGGCACAGCACAGCCCTTTGCCTTTGTCACCGTGGTAGCCCTGGCCGCCATTCCGGCTGGCGAAGGGCTGCTGGTTGGAACCTGCTTCAGCGCTATTCTGTACAATCTGCTGCTCATCTGGCGAAAAAACCTGCTCTGCGGTATAGTAGCGCACAGTCTGGCAAATGCACTGATTGCCCTGCAATTTCAGCTGCACCAATTTCGTTTGTACTGACATCCACGCCGAGGGACCATGGAAACTGCCGATTTTCCGCATCCACAGGAGCTTGAACCGGAAAAACTTTACCAGGTACCTCTGCAGCTGTTGCATCCCGACCCGCAGCAGCCGCGCAAGTATTTTTGCGAAAATGCCCTGGAGGAGCTCAAGCAGACCATTGAGGCACACGGCATCCTGCAACCTCTGCTGTTTACCTGTGATGCCCAGGGCGCCCTGCGACTGATTTCGGGTGAACGGCGCTATCGCGCCGCCATACTGGCTGGGCTGGTCAGCGTTCCAGCTATTTTCAAGCCGCAGCCGAGCCGTGAACTGGCACTGATCGAAAATATCGTACGCGAAAACCTGTCTGTCATTGAACAGGCCGAAGCCATTCAGCAACTGATTGACGAGAAGATCTGCCGCCAAAAGGATCTGCCGACCAAGCTGGGCAAAGCCAAATCGACGATCTCGGAAATGCTGTCACTGAACCGGCTGCCTCAGGATATTCGTGACGAATGTCGCACCAATCCGCTGGTTTCCCGCAGCATTCTGGTGGAGGTGGCCAAGAAACGCACACCGGCCACCATGCGGGCACTGTACGAAAAATACAAGCAACGCGGCCTGACACGCGGTGAACTGCGCAAGGTCAGCCGGCCCGCGCGCCAGCAACGGCAACCGGCGGCAGAGTTGCAACAGAGCCGGTTGCGATTGCAGCACATGATTGAGCGTCTTTACGAACTGGGCCTTACCGACGAAACAGAACGTGCGCAGGTTGAGGAACAGCTGCAGGAATTGAAAAAATATCTGGAATCACGATTAAAAAGAAACCGCCGCGAACTCGCCGGCGAAAAGGCCCAGCCGCTGCTGTTCTGACAAGCGTTATTCACCAGGAAACATTGGAGACCAAGAGAGAAACGGCTGAAATCAAGAGCCCTGATACTATATGCCGCAAGGACCAGCGCACCCGCTCATTTTCGTTTGTTTAACCCCTGGCCGAGGAAATTTCTGTTCTTATGATTCGTCCCCCTGCCCTGCACCGCCTGCTCGCCCTGCCGATTCTGCTGGCCGCCTTGCTGATGCTGGCCGGTTGTTCCTCCGAAGCCGAAAAACGCTACAACCAGGCCATTGAAGCGGAACGGCATCAGGACTGGGAACAAGCCCGTGAACTTTATCAGGCTGCCCTGGCTCTTGATGCCGAACTGGCCGAGGCCCACATTAATCTCGGCGCTCTGGCGTTGCGCCTCAAGCAGCTTGATCTGGCCGAACAGCACAGTCATCAAGCCCTGCAACTGCTCGAACATAAGAAAAAATCCCTCGTTCGCGGCTTCAGCTGGGAGAAGCAGGCGGGTCTGGCCTGCAACAATCTGGCGTCCGTGGCCTTTGAACGGGTATTGCAGGCTCAGCAGGTCGCCGATGATGAAATCCTGCGCCAACAGCTCGCCCTGGCCCGCGAATGGATCGACAAGGCTCTGGCGCTAGATCCAGACAACGAGAAATTCCAGCACCATCAACGATTTCTCCATCTGTGGCCCAACTAAAAGGCGGATTCTCCATGGAACGCTTGACCCGTACCACTTGGCTGTTTCTGGGCGGTTACGCCCTGTTGCTACTGGCGCTGCTGGCCTACACCCTTTGGCAGCGCAGCCGGGCAGGTGCGGGTTGGCTTTTTGCCCTGATTACCCTGGCGCCAGTGATCCCTTTTTTTCTCCGCCGCCGCCAAAACAGCTGTCGGCCAAAGCCACCACAATCCTGATGGGGACTACTCGCCTGTGCTCTCGTGCGCCAGCGATTCCTCCGTGGCCGCTTCCAGCTGTTTGATCCGGCAAACCGCCAGAGCGGCAAGGCCAAGCGCCACGAGGCCGGCCAACAAGCCCCCGTCACGAAACATCCGCGTCTGACCAAACAAAATGACAAAAGTCAGACAGCTGCCGGCCAGCAATACTGCGGCCAGCCACCAATGGAAAGATTTACGCGGCCGCGCGGCCACTGAAACCTCATCTGAACCCTGCAATGTCATAATCATAATCTCCCAAAAGAAGTTGAGTGATACCGTCACAAAAGGGTATCAGCTGTGGATGGCCGAACCGAAAATACCCCAAAATACCCTATGCCTGACACCCGTCTGCCCCGCAGCCTGGGCGTGATAACATCCCCTGCTGCAACCGACAAGACCTTTTCCGCCTATTCCGTGCAGCCCGACTGGCGAGCAGTATCTCCTCGCCAGCGGCCAGAAAAACCGCAAAGGACTCTACCAGATGTCATCGGCCAACCTGTTTGATTTTCCATCTACACCCCTTTCGGCAGAACAGATCGATCTGCTGCTGCATCGCGATACCGTTCGTATTGAACGCATCCTCTCGCAGGGGCAGTCCTCGCCGGCGGACTTTTGGTACGATCAGGATGAAGACGAATTTGTTGTTCTGTTACAGGGGGAAGCCTTGCTGGAACTTTGCAACCCGGACGAACAGCTGCGTCTGCGCCCTGGGGATCACCTGACCATTGCCGCCCATCGCCGCCATCGGGTGGCTTGGACTCATCCCCACCAGATCAGTCTGTGGCTGGCGATCTTCGTACCGCCCATCAGTCCGGCCAAACCGCACCCTTGCGCTGAACCCGGCGCGCCCCCATCCCCCAAACAGCTGCGGAGTGCACAGGATGTCGCAACACGGCGAACCCGCTGAGATCGCAGAGCTGATCTGCCGACTTGATTTGCAACCGCATCCGGAGGGCGGCTATTTTCGCGAACTGTTTCGCAGTTCGCAGCCGGTCTTTTCCTCGCGGGTACAGGCCGACCGGGCCGCCATGACTCACATCTACTTTCTGCTGGCTACCGGTCAGCACAGCCGTTTTCATCAGGTGGCACACGAGGAACTCTGGCATTTCTACGCCGGTGATCCGCTGCATTTACTGCTGTTTGACGGCCAGCAGCTGCATTCGCACCGGCTTGATGGCGAGCGCAACCATTGCCTGCTGGTACCGGCTGGCTACTTCCAGGCGGCTGAAACCACCGGCCGTTACAGTCTGGTCGGCTGCACCGTCGCTCCCGGATTCGATTTTGCCGATTTCCATTTTCTGGCCGATCAGCCGGGCAGTGCCGCCCGCCTGCGGCAGCTTACCGACGACGGCGAGCGCTTTCTCTGACAACCTGCACCGGATCGCCCGCCGGCAACGAGGAGGACATGAAATCGTTTTTCGCTCTTGAGCAGCAGCAGACCAGTGTCAAAACAGAGGTTCTGGCCGGAGTTACCAGCTTTCTGGCGGCCATGTACATCATCATTGTCAATCCGGCCATCATCTCGGCGGCCGGTATGCCGTTCAACGCAGTAGTGACCGCCACGGTCCTGGTGAGTGCTTTTTCCAGCATTCTGATGGGACTGTACGCCCGCAATCCGATCCTGGTGGCTCCCGGCATGGGCATCAATGCCTTTTTTACCTACACGGTGGTGCTGGGCATGGGCATTCCCTGGCCGGTAGCCCTGGGGGCGGTGTTCTGGTCGGGGGTTATCTTTCTGCTGTTGTCGCTTTTCAATGTCCGCAGTGCCATTGCCGGGGCCATCCCTCATCAGATCCGCGCTGCAGTCGCCGCCGGTATCGGGCTGTTCATTACCTTTATCGGCTTGCAGAATGCCCGCTTTGTGGTCGACGATGCCGTCACCCTGGTCCGGTTTGGCGGCCTGAACGTAGTCACCCTCACCTTTCTTGCCGGATTGCTGGTCAGCTCCTGGCTGGTTCTCAAGCGGGTAGCCGGTGCGCTGATCCTCGGCATTGCCACCACGACCCTGCTGGCCAGCGCCATCGGCCGGGTATGGGGCGATGCCAGCACCATTGTGGGGGCCGCAACACCGGTGACCTGGAGCGGGCTGATTGCAGCACCAGATTTCAGCCTGCTGCTGGCGCTGGATCTGAAAAACTCGCTGACTCTGGCGATGTTGCCGGTCATTTTCGTTATGCTGTTTGCCGATCTGTTCGACAGCCTGTCGACCTTTATTGGCGTGGCGGAAGCCGCCGATCTCAAGGACAGCAATGGCGAGCCACGCAACATCCGCCAGTCGCTGCTGACCGACGCCGTGGCAACAACCCTTTCCGGCCTGTGCGGCACCAGCGCCGGCTCCAGTTTCATTGAATCCGCCGCCGGTATCCGTGAAGGTGGCCGCACCGGCCTGACCGCGGTCGTCGCTGGCCTGTGCTTTCTGCCCTTCATGTTTTTTTCGCCGCTGTTGTCGATGATTCCGGCTTTTGCGACGGCGCCGGCCCTGGTTCTGGTCGGCGTGTTCATGATGAGCCCGATCAGCACCATTGACTGGCAGCGTTACGATGAAGCCATTCCGGCTTTTCTGGCCATTATCCTGATTCCATTGACTACATCCATCACCCAGGGAATTGTCTGGGGTCTGATCTGCTGGACCGGGCTTAAACTGTTGTCCGGCCAGAGAGTTCAGGTCAGCAAAACGCTGCTGGCCATCAATCTGTTTGCCCTGGCGGTTCTACTGATCTGAATCTTGTTGCCAAATCAAGGGAGGTTGACCGATGGATACGACCCTGTTGCCATTCATTGAACAGATGCCCAAAGCGGAACTGCATCTGCATATTGAAGGCAGTCTGGAGCCGGAGATGGTCTTTGCCCTGGCCTGCCGCAATGGCTTGCAGCTGCCCTATCCCGATGTAGCGAGCCTGCGCCAGGCCTACGACTTCAGTAATCTGCAGGAGTTTCTCGATGTTTATTATGCCGGCATGGCGGTCCTGCGCACGCGGCAGGACTTCTACGATCTGACCTGGGCCTATCTGCAGCGTGCCCAGCAGGAACGCATTGTTCATGTTGAAATCTTTTTTGATCCCCAGGCGCATCTCGAACGCGGTATCCCCCTGGCAACCCAGATCGACGGAATTCACGCGGCGCTCGATGACGGTCAACGCCAGTTGGGTATCAGCTTCCGGCTCATTCTGAGCTTTTTGCGCCACCTGTCGGAAGAAAGCGCCTTCCAGACCCTGGAGCAGGCCATGCCCTACCTCAACCGGATTGATGGTTTTGGCCTTGATTCATCGGAGGTCGGCCATCCCCCGGAGAAGTTTGCCCGCCTGTTCGCCCGCTGTCGGCAACTGGGCTTTAAAATCTGTGTTCACGCCGGAGAGGAAGGGCCACCGGACTATGTTCAGCAGGCCGTGAATCTGCTGCAGGTGGATCGTATTGACCATGGTAACCGGGCGCTGGAGGATGAAGCGCTGCTTGTGCAGCTGGCCGCCCGCCAGATTCCTCTGACCCTATGTCCCCTGTCGAACCTGAAGCTGCACGTTGTCCAGCAACTGCAGCAGCATCCTCTCCTGAAGCTGCTGCAGCGGGGGTTGCTGGTCACCATCAATTCCGACGATCCGGCCTACTTTGGCGGCTATCTCAGCGCCAACTATCGGGCACTGCTTGAACATTTGCCTGTCAGCCGCGAACAGCTGCGCCAGCTGGCCTGCAACAGCTTCACCGCCTCCTGGTTGCCTGCCGAAGACAAAGCCGTCTGGATTGGCCGGATCAACCAGCTGTTCGCCTCAGCGCCGGCCTGAACCGCGTCGCCAGAGGAACCTGCCCGTCTGATGATTTTCCATTGATAATCTTTCATTGACCTGACCATGCAGCCGGCGAACAGGCTGCCAGCTTCTTTCGGAGCCCACCATGAAACGATTTTTTCCCGTTGTGTTCCTGCTGCTGATCTTCCCGGCCACGGTCTCTGCCACCACCGCGTCAGCCAACAGTCTGGTGCAGTTTTCCACCATCGATGCCCTGCTCAGCGGGCTCTACGACGGCGTTGTCAGCATCGCGGATCTGCGGCAGCAGGGTGATCTGGGTATTGGCACCTTTCATGCCCTTGATGGCGAAATGGTCGTTCTGGAGGGGCAAGTCTACCGCATCGACGCCAGCGGTCAGGCCAGACAGGTTCCTGACAGTGAGACCAGCCCTTTCGCCAGTGTTACCCGCTTTGCTCCAGAGCAGCAGCAGCTTTTACCCTCCGGCACCAATCTCGCCGAACTGCCGCAACGGCTCAGCGCCCTGGGACTTTCTCCCAATCATTTTTATGCCCTGCGCCTTGATGGCCATTTCCGTTCGGTCCACACCCGCAGCGTCCCGCGCCAGCAGAAACCTTATCGACCGCTGGTTGAGGTAGTACAAAAACAGCCGGAATTTCATTTCGACCAGGTTGATGGCTCCCTGGTCGGCTTTTACTGTCCTCCTTTTGTCCGTGGCATCAACGTTCCCGGCTACCACCTGCATTTTCTCGATCGCAACCGCACTGCCGGTGGTCATGTGCTCGATTTTGTGCTGGAACATGAAGCCGTGCTGCACCTTGACAGAATCGATCGCTTTGTTCTGCACCTGCCCGCGGATGACGCCTTTACCGCGATTGACCTGCAGCGCAACCGCGAGACGGAGCTGCGACAGGTTGAACAATAAATCTGGCAGCTAAAATTGGCTGTCGTACCCTGTTGACACCATCCTTCCGCCTTAGGCAGGAGCATCTATGGCCAACAAAATGGTTGCTTTCGTCGCTGCGCTGGTCTGTTTGTCGACTATCGCTGCGCTGGCGCAAGCGGAGTCCGCTGCCGGAAGTGCCGTTCTGACGGATCTGCGAGATACAGACACGCAGATTGCCCGCGATGAACTAGTAACCCGGATCGACCGGCATTATTATCCTGGCCGGCCACTGGAACGTCGGATTGAGGATTATCCTGAACGGCTCGAAAGTGTGCGGGAGGCCCAGCAGGACCGCCTGGAGCAGGTTCAGGAGGCACAGCGGGAACGCAGCCAGCACCTCCGTGAATCGCAACAGGAACGCGCCACGACAAAACGCAAGCTGCGAAAGGAGCGTGCAGAACAGGAACGCGAACAACGCAAACACTTCGAAGAACAGCAGCGTGAGCAACACAAAAATCGGCAGGATCAGGATCGCGAAGAACGCAAGTTCCTTAAGGAAACAAAACGGGAAGAACATTGGGCAGGGAACCGCCACCCTGGCGAAAAACATCGCGAGCGCCGGGAAACCCCTGTAGGAGTACGGCCGCAGTTCTGAATCCCACGCAGCAAAAACCCCCCGCTGATACCTCAGCGGGGGGTTCATGGTGGTACGCCCTAGGGGATTCGAACCCCTGTCGCCGCCGTGAAAGGGCGGTGTCCTGGACCGGGCTAGACGAAGGGCGCCTATTTGAAGTCGGTAGTTTTTCTGGCTGGGGTGGGAGGATTTGAACCCCCGAATGGCGGAGTCAGAGTCCGCTGCCTTACCGCTTGGCGACACCCCAAAAACGCGCCGATCATAATGAACTCAGCGGAGGCGGTCAAGGGGAAAAATGCCGACCCCGCACTTTTTTCTGCCCCATGCACAACAGCTGCTTTTACTGAAAACAGCCGCACTCGCTGAAAACCTCTGACAAGAAGTGGCACTCCTCGCGACACACAGCGGTAGCCCCTGGAAAAAACCGGCAGAAGGCCTATACTGCCCTGCACAAGACCCCGGTCATGTTACCCCCCTTTCGGAGAAAAGCTTATGCCTGAAAAACGTCACTTTCAGCGTGTTCCTTTTGTCGAGCAGGTTCATCTGTGTCATGAACAGCAGCACTTACAGGGCAAATTGCTTGATATCTCCCTGAAAGGGCTGTTGGTGGAATTGGAAAGCCTCCCGCCTCAGGTTCAGCCGCCCCACTGGCAGGTCAGCCTGCGTCTGGCGGGTGATCTGCGTTTGACATTCACTGCCGAGGTGCGTCACTGCCATGACAGAACCCTTGGACTGGCTTTCACCCGAATGGACGCCGACAGCATGACCCACCTGCGCCGCCTGCTTGAACTGAACAGTGGCGATGCTGAAGAGATCGAGCGGGAACTGGAATGGATGATTTCCCGGCGCGCCGCCAATCTGGCCGACTAACGCCGGGCCGGCCACCGGCTGGCAGCAGTTCTGCACGCGGATCAGCCGGAACGGGAGAAAAACTCAGTCCCAGCCCTCCTGCCGCAAGCGCGTCTCAATCTCCTCCTGCGTCATCAGTCGAACCCCACCGCCAAAACTGCCGCTGGCGGTGCTGGCCAGGGGCTCAGCGTTCCACAGGCTGCCGCCCTGTAGCAACGCCGCCGGCAGCCCCTGCCCTTCCAGCAAAAGGTCCAGTTCGTCGGGTGTCGCTTCGCTACCCTCCAATTGGCAACCCGCCTGACGGGCAATCGCCAGCAGCTGGCAGCACTGCAGCTGTTCGGGGGCATATCCCCAGTCCCACAGAACGTTGACCGGGAAATAACGCCAGCGGGGCGGGTGGCTGTTGTTGTCGCCGGTTCGGGCGGCGAAACACAGGATGGCGCAGGCGTGATAATAGTCCTCACGCAAGGGGACACCCGCCGGTCGCACCACAATGAGGCGCCGCTGGTCATACTGCTGCCGTAATTGGCGCAGAAAATCGAAACTTTCTTCCACCCGGTTGTGAAAGGTCAGAAAAGGAAACAGCGTGACGGGAGCGCCACGCAACCAGTCGGGCTGGATTCCCAACACCTGATGTGCCCAGGAACAGCGATCGGCGGGCGCTGGCCACTCCTCGATGGACAGGTCGAACCGGCTCACCAGCTCCTGCCAGCGCCGGGCGTCGGGTTCAGCCCTTTCAGCTGCTGTCGAAATACTGACTTCGGGCCGTTCTGCTACCCCTTTGCGGGCCTGCTCCTGGCCCTGTTTGCGCCGGCTGTACAGAACCAGTCCGATTCCCAACAAAAAACAGAGCGCCAAAGCGCCCCAGATGCTCCAGGCCATCCACTGCATGAACATTTCTCCTTGTATTGCAGTTCATCACAACCAATCCCGCCCGCAGTTGACCCGCGCTGTGGCGCCAACAGCGGCAAGCCGGGCAAAACAGGGACCATCTTTCCAAAATTTCTTTGTCATTTCAAACTCTTTCTTCAATTGTGTTGCACGTCAGGCTCCTTTCTGCCAAGATGCCCGGCGGTATCCGCCCCGAGCGGCATCCCACGGGATGCCCCCGACAACCCGCCATGCGGGTTGTTTTGCTTAGCCACCGGCCATTGCAGACCCGTTCCGACCATGCTTGTCAGCCCCGAACAAAAACAGATTTACCAACTGGCCATGCTGGTGCTGCAACAACATCAGCTGCAGGTTGCCACCCTGCACAGCGGTCATGATGTGCATTTCCCCGGCGACCCGCGCCAAGACATGCGTGCCTGGGCCATTGCCTACGCGCTCAATCTGCCGCCGGAGCCCCAGGATCAGGAACGGTTGCGGCAATTGCACCTCAATCCGCTGCAGCGCTGGACCGCTGAGCAGAGTCGGCGGGCCGCCATCTGCTACAAAACCTTCTATCGCCGCCTGCAGGATGAGCGTCTGTACGCCGTCGGACTGCGCTGGCTCAATTCGGGCGGTCGCCAGTTGTTGGCAACAGCTGCTGAAAGCTGACCCCGCGCCACCGCGCTCCCCTGTTTACGGCCGGCCACGACACTCTCCGCGATGAGACAACGACTTCATGATTTATCGTAATGTTTTCCTGCATCAGCCGGGCTATGAACTGGCACCGGTGGTTGTGCGCTCGCGCGACCTGGAGCAGCAACTGGCTCCGTTGTACCAGAAACTGCGCCTGCAGCCGGGCCAGTTGGAGGCTCTGACCGGTATCCGTGAACGCCGCTGGTGGCACCCGGGCACAGCCTTGTCCAGTGGCGCCATCGCTGCCGGCCGCAAGGCGCTGCAGGCTGCTGGGATTGCCCCCGCAGACATCGGCGCACTGGTTTATACCGGCGTCTGCCGCGAGCTTTTCGAACCGGCGACAGCCTGTCGGGTAGCCGATGGCCTCGCTATCGGTGGGCAGACAGAAATCTACGACCTGAGCAATGCCTGTCTCGGTGTGCTCAGTGGTATTCTTGATGTGGCCAACCGAATCGAACTGGGTCAGATTCGCGCGGGGCTGGTGGTTTCCTGCGAAAGCGCCCGGGAACTCAACGAAACCACCCTGCGGCGCCTGTGCCAACAGCCGGACATGGCACAGTTTTCCCGCAGCGTGGCAACCCTCACGGGCGGTTCCGGTGCCGTGGCCCTGTTGCTGACCGACGGTTCCTTCAACCTGCCCTGCCAGCATCGCCTCGTCGGCGGTGTGGTACGGGCCCGGCCGCAACATCACGCCCTGTGCCGCTGGGGCGTCGAAGAAACGGCGCCGGATCAGTTGCAGCAGTTCATGCAGACCGATGCCGTGGCGGTGATGCAGCATGGTGTTGCCCTGGGGCAGGAAACCTGGCGGGATTTTCTGCCCGAACTAAGCTGGCAGGCGCAACAGGTCGACCGGGTGATCTGCCATCAGGTGGGCGCGGCTCATCAGCAGGAAATTCTGCGTTCGCTGGATATCGCGCCGGAAAAGGACTTTGCCACCTTTCCCTTTCTTGGCAATATCGGCACCGTGTCCCTGCCGTTGACGGCGGCGCTGGCGGCGGAACGGGGCCATCTGCAACCGGGCCAGAAGGTGGCACTGCTGGGCATTGGCAGCGGCCTGAACTGCATGATGCTGGGAGTTCTGTGGTGAAACGTCTGCTACCCTGTACCGGTCATTACCTGACCCTGCGCCACGGCGCCCGCTGTCACTATCTTGATGAAGGCCAGGGCGCGCCGGTGGTGCTGCTGCATGGCAACCCCAGTTGGTGCTTCTATTACCGTCACCTGGTGCTGGCGCTGCGCGCTGAGCATCGCGTTATCGTGCCGGACCATATCGGCTGCGGGCTGTCCGACAAGCCGGGCGATCACCAATACCGCTACAGCCTGGATCAGCGGCTGGCCGATCTGGAAGAACTGCTTGATCATCTGGATCTGAAACAGCCCATCAGTCTGGTCTTGCACGACTGGGGCGGCATGATTGGCATGGCCTATGCCACACGCCATCCGGAACGTATCGACCGCCTGGTGCTGCTCAACACCGCCGCCTTTCACCTGCCCGCCAGCAAGAAACTGCCCACCGCTCTGCGGTTGGGGCGTGATTCCCGTATCGGCAGCCTGCTGATCCGCGGCTTCAATGCCTTCAGCCGTGGTGCCGCTTGGATCGGGTGCAAGCGTCAGCCCATGCCGGCCGCCCTGCGCAGCGCCTATTGCGCCCCTTACAACAGCTGGGCCAACCGTATCGCCACCCTGCGTTTTGTGCAGGATATCCCCCTCAAGCCGGGTGACGCAGCCTATGCCGAGGTCAGCCGGGTGGAGCAGAATCTCCACCTTCTGGCCAACCGACCGATATTGATTAGTTGGGGTGAACGCGATTTTGTTTTTGACCGCCACTTTCTGCAGCAATGGCAACAGCATTTTCCCAACGCGGAGCTTCACCGCTGGCCTGACGCCGGCCATTACATCCTCGAAGACGCGGCCGACGAACTGATTCCGCTGATCCGCGATTTTCTTTGCCCCGGCAAGGAGTAACCGGCATGACCGTTCCACAGCTCCAGCCAGCCAACATTGCCCTGACCCTAAGCCAACAGGCCCGGCAGCAGCCGGATCAACTGGCGGTGATCTGTCCCCAGGGTCGTGATCTCTACGGGCATGTGCGCTATCTGCAGCTGAGCTGCCGCCAGTTGGAACGGGAAAGCGATCAGCGCGCCTGGGCGTTGCAGCGGCTGGGGCTGCGACCGGGCATGCGCACCGTGCTGATGGTGCCACCAGGGCTCGACTTCTTCAGCCTCACCTTTGCCCTGTTCAAGCTTGGCGCCGTGCCAGTGCTGATCGACCCGGGCATGGGGCTGCGCAATATCCGCAACTGCCTACAGCAGGTTCAACCCGAAGCCTTCATTGGCAGTGGCAAGGCCCATGCCGCCCGCCTTCTGTTTGGCTGGGGCAAAAACAGCCTGCGCCATCGTCTGACCACGGGTTCGATCCCCCTGCCGGATAGCGCCCGGCTGTGCGATCTGCTGACCGTCACCGCCAGCGAGCCCTGGCCCTGTCACCGGCCGACAACCGATGCGGTAGCGGCCATTCTGTTTACCAGTGGCAGCACCGGCCCACCCAAGGGCGCGGTTTATCGCCACAGCCAGTTCAATGCCCAGATTGCCGCCCTCAAACAGTTGTACAACATTCAGCCGGGCGAGCAGGATCTGTGCACCTTCCCGCTGTTCGCCCTGTTTGCTCCGGCCCTGGGCATGACCGCCATCGTTCCCGATATGGACGCCAGCCGGCCCGGCCAAGTCAATGCCCAGCGCCTGTTCGAGGCCTTTGATGATTTCCGCATTGACAACCTGTTCGGCTCTCCGGCCCTGCTGCGACGTCTGGCCAACGCCGGCCGCCATCAGGGCCGCCAACTCGGCAGCCTCAAAAGAATCATCTCCGCCGGCGCGCCAGTTCCGGCCAGCCTGCTGGAGGATCTGAGTCCCCTGCTCAAGCCGGAGACCCAGATTTTTACGCCCTACGGTGCCACCGAGGCCCTGCCGGTAGCCTCAATTGGCAGCCACGAAATTCTGGCCGATACCCGTATCCTCACCGACGCCGGCCGGGGCATCTGTGTGGGCCGACCGCTGGCCGGACTGCAACTCGCCATTATTGCCATCGACGATGCTCCCATCCGTGACTGGCGCCAGGCCCGGCAACTGCCTGTTGGCCAAATCGGCGAGATCTGCGTCCGAGGTCTGCAGGTGACCGATAGCTACTGGCAGTTGCCCGACGCCACCGCCGCAGCCAAGATCCCCTGTGCCGACGGTGGGTTTTACCACCGCATGGGCGATGTCGGTTATCTGGATGAAAGCGGTCGGCTGTGGTTCTGCGGCCGGAAAAACCACCGGGTGGAACTGACCGCCGCTGACGCAGACCAGCCCCAGACCCTGTTCAGCATTCCCTGTGAAGCCCCCTTCAACCGCCATCCGGCCGTGGCGCGAACAGCTTTGGTCGGTTGTCGACAGCAGGGCCGGCAACGGGCGTTGCTCTGCATCGAAACCCGCCGGCCAACAACGGCGCCGGCACGCGAACAGATCGCAGCCGAGTTGCGGCAGATTCAGCAGCAGCATCGCCACTGCCAGGCCATCAGCGGCTTTCTGTTTCATCCGGGTTTTCCTGTCGATGTCCGTCACAATGCCAAAATCTTCCGTGAGAAGTTGGCGCTGTGGGCAACAAGGCAGCTGTCATGAGCCCCAGGGCGCTGGTCACTGGCGGTGGCGGATTTCTCGGCCTGGCCCTGATCCGGCTGCTGCGTCTGCACGGCTGGCAGGTACGCAGTCTGGCCCGCGGACAGTATCCGGCCCTGACGGAACTGGCCGTTGAGCAGGTTCATGCCGACCTGGCGGATGAGGCAGCGGTCACCACAGCTTGCGCCGACTGCGATGTCGTCTTCCATGTCGCCGCCAAGGCCGGCATCTGGGGCCAGCCAGCAGACTTCGAACGCGCCAACGTGCTGGGCACTCAGCACATTCTGCAGGCCTGTCGCCACCAGCGGGTGCGGCGACTGGTTTACACCAGTTCCCCCAGTGTCGTGTTCAGCGGCCACGATCTGGCCGGCGTCAACGAATCCATCCCCTATCCTTCCCACTATGAAGCCGATTACCCCCGCACCAAGGCCCTGGCCGAGCAGCAGGTGCTGGCCGCCAACGATGCGCACCTGGCCACGGTTGCCCTGCGACCCCATTTGATCTGGGGCCCCGGCGACAATCATCTGGTCCCCCGCATTCTGGCCCGTGGCCGTGCCGGCCGCCTGCGCCGGCTGGGCTCGGGCAACCCCTTGGTTGACAGTCTCTACATTGACAATGCCGCCGAGGCCCATTTGCTGGCGGCCGAGCGTCTTGCTATCGGCTCGCCCATCGCGGGCAAGGCGTACTTTCTGTCTCAGGGAGAACCCTGGCCCCTGTGGGACCTGGTCGATGCCATCCTGGCCGCCGGCGCGTTGCCGCCCGTGCGCCGCCAGCTGCCTGTCGGTCTGGCCTATGGCGCCGGTTATCTGCTGGAACAGGCCTATCGCCTGCTTCACCTACCAGGTGAACCCGTCATGACCCGCTTTTTGGCCCGCGAGCTGTCGACCGCCCACTGGTTCGACATTCGTGCCGCCAGACGCGACCTGGGCTATGCGCCGCGTATCTCCATCCGCGAGGGGCTGCAGCGTCTGACCGTGGCCCTGGCAGAAAACCCGCCAGCAGAGTACTGACACCCGTCATGCCGGCACTGACCTTCGAACTGCACCTGAACACGCAGCAATTTCTGCGTTATTACCAGGGCCAGGCCAGCCAGGTGGTGGTGATCTGCAGCAATGGTCAGCGACTGCGCCTACCCGCGGCCAATCTGCGTTCCTTCCTGCGCCAGGATGGCATCCACGGCTGGTTCCGCATCCACTTCGATGACAATCACAAACTGATCCGTCTTGAGCGTTTATCCGATCCCTGATCAGTCAACCTTAAATCCAGTCAAAAAAATTGGCTATTTAATCTCAATAAACTCAGTGTCTTATGCCAAAAATAGACGCCGGCTGGAGCAGGCAACGGCTTTGATAGGGCCGTTTTTTTCTGACTACAAAGGCACAATTGAGGAGTCGGCCGTGCCCTTTGTTTGCGCCCATCGCTGACACAAGGTGAATTTTACGGGCTATTTTTTCCAATTGACAAGCTTTGGCTGAAACTGGTACAAAACTACACACCTTTCAAGGGGCGCATAGCTCAGCGGGAGAGCACTGCCTTCACACGGCAGGGGTCGTAGGTTCAATCCCTACTGCGCCCACCAAAAAAATCAAAGGGTTAGCGATGATCTCGCTAACCCTTTTTTTGTTGTGACGGTTCTGTGACGATTTTGTGACTGTCCATTCTGTCACACCCACCCAAAAGACCCCTGCCCTAAATTTGTCCCTTACTTTGTGTCACTCCCTACATTTGTTTTCTTTTCATTATCATCCGGGAGATATTCTACGAGATCCTGGATTTTGCATCCAAAAAAAGCACACAAAGATTCAACGTTAGCTAATGTTGTATTGACAGATTTATGATTTGCTAATCTGGATAGCGTCGAAATATGGATCCCTGTTGCATCGGATATTTCACTCATGCTTATACGCTTACCTTTATCAATTTCCATTTCAGCTATTAGTCTTTTTAAATAGAATCGCAGCATTTCAACGCCTTTTCACCTTTCAAAATCAAACACCGTGCCAAATTATCAAAAAATTGATGTCGAACTCTTTTTTTTGATATTGAGACATTTTTTTGGGTTTCAGTCAAATAATTTCAATTTTTTGATTGACTATCAAAAAATTGAAATTATTATGTTGGCAACACTAACCCACTTCAAAGGAGTTTCAAATGGAAGAAACAACTTACCTGACAACCGAGGAATTGGCAGTACGGCTTCGCTATGACGCAGCCTATATTCGCAATTGCCTTCGCGATGCGGTTCTGATCGAAGGTATCCACTACATCCGCCCTTTTGGGCGTAGAAAAATTCTTTACGTCTGGGAGGCTGTCGAACGTGACATGCTTAAAGCGTCTTTAAAGGCTGCTCAGGCTATTCCGTTGTCGCGAGGGAGGGTGTGTCATGGGTAACATTAGAGTCAGAAAGGAAACAGGGCTTTTATACTTTGATTTCTTTTTTCACAGCATCCGCTGCCGTGAACAGACCCGGCTCAGTGATACGGCCAGCAACCGCAAACGGCTGGTGAAGATCTTGCAGCAAATCGAAAAAGAAATCGACACCGGTGTTTTCTCCTATGCGCAATATTTTCCCGGCAGCCGCAATATTGAAAAAATCGCAGCGATAGAAACGGCTAGGCAGCAGCATCAGGCGCTTCCCGCCGAGGCAGGTCCGCACCGGGCCGCCACCAGAGCCCAATCAGGAATGACCCCGCTGTTTGAATGCTTTAGTCAGGACTGGTTTTTAGAGAACGAGGTGCGTTGGAAACGCTCTTATCGCAAGACGGTGCGCGGCAATCTTGATAAGCATTTGATTGCCGAATTTGGCAAAAAGGAAGTCGGCAGCATCGACAAGGGTGAAATTCTCAGATTCCGTTCCACACTCGCCAAAGTTCGTAACGGAAGCAAAGAAGGCCTCTCACCGGATCGGATCAATCACATCATGACGACATTGCGCATGATTCTCGAAGACGCCGCCGACCGGTTTGACTTTACCACGCCCTTCGCCCGGATCAAACCACTCAAAGTGATCCGCAGTGACGTTGACCCTTTTTCTATCGAAGAGGTCACCCGATTTCTTAAGTTTATCAGGCCAGATTACCGTGATTACTACACGGTTCGGTTTTTCACCGGCATGCGTACGGGTGAGATCGACGGTCTGAAATGGGAATATGTCGACTTTGACCGGCGTCTGATCCGCATTCGTGAAACTCTGGTCGATGGTCAGGCGGATGTCACCAAGACGCCTGCCTCTATTCGCGAGATATGTATGTCTGAGCCGGTTTTTCAAGCTCTGCAGCGCCAGTATCAGGTGAGTGCTTCATGCGGCTCTTATGTGTTTAGTAACCGTGAAGGCCAGCCCCTTGATCATCGCAATATCACGAAACGTATCTGGTATCCTTCTTTGCGGATGATGGGTATTAAGCCACGCAAGCCGTATCAGACGCGCCATACCGCTGCGACCTTGTGGTTAGCAGCTGGGGAGAATCCGGAATGGATTGCCCGGCAGATGGGTCATACCACCACTCGTATGCTCTTTACTGTCTATTCGCGTTTTGTACCGAATCTCACCCGGCGTGATGGCTCGGCGTTTGAGAATCTGCTGGCGGCGCGGCTTCCAGGGGTTATCAAGGATCCATCGGAGATTGCTGCAAGCCAGCTGTCTGATGTTGTCGGTGGGGCTGATCATGTCTAGCGCGCTGGCACATCTGAGGGCTGGGGCGGTCTGTGGATGGTTTCGCCTGCAGCAGTGGACGGAGGCGTTGACCCGTGATGGCTTTCCGTATCTGAAACTGGTGCTGGAGGATTGTTCGGGGCAGCTGACGGGCTTTGTCTGGCAACAGGCGCTGGTGGCGCAGGTGCAGCGGCAGGCATTGCCAAGCTATGCTCTGGTTAAGGTGCAGGGTCAGGCGCGCTGGTTTCAGGGTGGTTTGCGGCTGGATGTGTCTTCGCTGTTGGTGCCTGGGGCCGAGGCGTGCTCTGATCTGATCGGTACGGAGGGCTTCTCGGCGGCCCGGCTGCTGCCACGAAGTCTGTGTCCGCAGCCGGATTTGCTGGCGCTGCTTATGGCGGCGGTGGAGCAGATCGAGTGGCCGGCGTTGCGGCGTTTTGTTGATGCGGTGTTGCTGGATCGGGGTATCAGCTTTGCGTTTGTGGCGGCGCCGGCGAGTTTACGGCATCATCACAGTTATCCCGGAGGGCTGCTGCAGCATAGTCTGGAGTGTTTTGTGCTGGTGTCGCGCCACCGGGAGTTTCCGCGTGAGCGGGCGCAGCTGGGCATGGTGGCGGCGCTTTTTCATGATATCGGCAAGGTTCTGACCCTGACCCACCGGATGCGGCGTACAAGTCTGGGGGCCTGTCTGGATCATGATAAGCTGACGCTTGAGGTGCTGGCGCCTCATCTGCGCAAGCTGGATCAGGGCTGGCCGGAGGGTGGTGAAGAGTTGCGCTATCTTTTGACCTGGAAGCTGTGCAGCCGTGTGCCGCGTTATGACATGGCGGATTTGGTGGCGTGTTGTGATCGGCTCAGTACCGGTCTGAATCGCCGGGCGCCGCATCTTGGCAGCCGCAGCGGTTCTGTGCAGGCGGTGGATACGTTGCTGGCTTTGCGGCGGGGCTAAAAGGGAAGACAAGGAGGAAAGACGAGCTGATGTTCGGTTCTTTAGGGCCGCTGCTTTGCTGTGCTCTGGCGGTGGCGTTGCTGATAGGGTTTTTACTGCTGCTGGATTGGCGTGGCCGCCGCCAGGGTGCATCTGCTGCTGCGTTGAAAGAAGGAACCTGGGCTATGTCAATAAGTAACCTGTCTCCTCCTGCCGATCGAGCTGCGTGCGATGCCGAGCTCTGTCGCCGGTTTGATGCCTTGTGTGCCGCCATCGCCGAGAATCCCGAGGCGCTGGCTCGTCTTGATGCGCTGCTTGATGCGGCCCAGGAGTTGCTGGGCTTGGTGCTGCATGAGGCGAATGAGGCTCGGCAACGGCTGGCACGGCTGGAACTGCAGCACAGCATTGCCGCTTTCAATCTCGCCGTTGCCGGGCCGCTGTCTGCCTGGCAGCTACCGCAGGCGCTTTGGCCGCTGGGGGGTCAGAACAGCGATCAGACCTGCGAATGGGCCGTGGAACTGCTATTTGCCCTCTATCGCCAGCGAAGCTGAGCTGCTCTGGCAGAAAAAATCGGAACACCAAACGAGGCACCTACGTAAGCCGGCTAAGGAGTTTTCCTGCGCCGGCTTTTTTGCTGTTTTTTGGCTCACTGCCAGCCGACGTGCAATCCGCGCTAAGAATTGGTGGTGAAAAAGGGTTGCCCGGCCTCTGGCAGCTCAATTCTCGAGATCCCCGTAACCGTCAACCCAGCCCATCTTGCGCGCCGGCTACATTCCCGGCATCCTTATGTCGAGCGGCCAGCCAGCGATCCGGCAGCAGCTCCTGAATTCGTTTGGCCGGGTGCCCCATAATCCGGCGC
>Ga0265295_1001210_pt1 | contig 46621 bp, 34 predicted proteins | sample Munlansysbiofilm_FD_192503 | JGI IMG/M metagenome (GOLD analysis project Ga0265295, IMG submission 192503) | Leachate microbial communities from a municipal landfill in Southern Ontario, Canada - Methane capture system biofilm | ecosystem: Engineered > Solid waste > Landfill > Unclassified ...
CCAAACTCCGTTGTATCGTCTGCTAAGATGAAAATGAGTTCCGTTGGTAACGCCGCCTTCGCAGGATGCGCGTCCAATGACATCTCCTGTTGCAACAATCGTGCCTGCAGGAATTGCCGTAGCCGGGTCAATGTGAAAATAATTGAGCGTCCAACCGGTTTGTTCGTAACCGTCACCGTCCAAATCGATAATCACAGCCGCTCCTTCTGAACGAACAACTAGGCCGTCTGCCGCTGCCAAAACCGGCGCATCGCTAAAATAACAACCGTAATCATCGGCATTCCCCGGAGGGGCAAAATCGAGCGCAGACCAAGCGCTGCCCGTCCCCCAAGCCCAATGCGGACCGGAAGTAAAAAGCCAGACGTCGCCACTTCTTAAAGGAAGGATTAGCTCAGGTTGACTCAAACCCTCGGGCAGGAGAGGGTCGATTGTAAAAGCAAAAGGATAGCCAAAAAGTTCTTGATAAGTTTGATAAAAGCCAGTTTCGGAAACGCTCTGCTTCCAGGCATCTTTTCCCTGCAAGAGGCTAAAAAGATGTTGCACAGCGGCGGTTCCAGCATTGATGCCCGGGTCAACTCGCATCACATCGCCATCGGCAAGCGTCCAAACCGCGACCCAATTGTTTTGCCAATAGCTCATGCCGCGCAAAAGTTCATTGGCAGCAAAACTAAGCTGTTTGTAAAGTCCCTTTTGATTGCTGTTTTTCAAGCCAAGCGGATACTCTTCCAAATCGCAAGTTTCGCTCGGAGAACGCAAACATCCGGATTGGTATTCAATCAATGCCAGCAAGAGCCTGGGGTTGACTGATTGCTCATTGGCGACCCTCCGCACGATTTCGGCACCGCTCAGCTCGGTTTCGTCATCCATTTCTTCGTTATAGCGGTTCAACTTTCCATTGAATTGCCAAATGATTGAGGCAATATCAAAATCTTTGACCGATGGACCGTAAATAATTTCGGAATCAGGGATGATGCGGAAATCCGTCGCTTGTTCATTAGCGCTGGCAGGCGGAATGATGAGCAGATCGTCCGGTTCAATCAAATTTGGGTCTTCGATCTCATTGCGTTCCACAATTTGCTTGACCGACACCTGATGGCGGAAAGCAATTGCCGCTAAAGTATCCCCGGATTTTATGGTGTATTCGTCCTCAGAAGTGCGTAGAGCCGGCAAAACCTGTGGCACCATAGGCGTCGGCTCGAAAGTGAAGGCGGCCGGTGTCATCGTTACCCGTGGTTCATAAGTAATCTGAACTGGGATTTGCGTACTTGCCACCTCTTGCCCGTTTGTTGGCAGTGGAGTAGTTTTTAGTGTGCTTTGGTTTTGATTTGAAACAATAAAAGGCTCAAAATCCTTGCTCTCCCGCTGACAAGCAACCAAGCTTAGAGAAATAAGAATGAAAATAGACAGCAGCGCAAAGCCAGGGAGCTTTGGCTGAAATTTTTTAGAGCGTAACAAACCTTTTTGCAAGCTTTTCATGGGATTTTATGTGCACTTTACGTGCCAAAGAACTAAGAGCAGTGAAGAATCGGGAAAGAATCCGTTTGGCATTCGGGCCAAATCGCCCACTTGGGAGGCTTGGTGCTCAAGAAATAAAAAAACGTACGGGCGGGTCCCAATGACGAGCGCACAAGCATCGCCCATTTAGCCAGACCCGCCCTTAGCAGATTCGAATCATGATTCCATTAGGGCGGGTTTTACGGCTTGAGTGGTGTCAAAACGCTCTCGAATTGAACCCGCCCGTACATTTATTTTGGGTGGATTTCACAAGGCTTACAGCACGAACTTAGCCGTACACGATAATATTCTAGATGTCGGAGTCCGCAAAAGAGGCGGTCGCCGTTCCCTGCGAGAGGTTTTTTGTCTGTTTCCTTTTTCCTGTTTCCTGTTTCCTTATCTTCAGCCTATTCCGGATAGATCAAATCATACAATTCCGGGGCGTGTTTTTCAACCGCTTCTGAGGTGATGGCGTTGCTCCGGCAAATTTCCGAATACAATTCCGCCGATTTTCGTTTTGTCCGAATTTGGGTTTGCACATCCAAAGCCCACAAACCAAAGCGTTGACTCCAGCCACGTTCCCATTCAAAATTATCCACCAAAGTCCAATAAAAATATCCCTTGACCGGCACATTCATATTCACCGTGTTCCACAGCGCATGAATATGCTCCAGAAGATAGCGCTTGCGAAAATCGTCTTTGCTATCTTCGCAACCATTTTCGGTGATATAAATCGGCAATCCAAAGTCCCTTGCCCAGCACATCGCTTCCACAAAACCAGCCGGATCATTCGCCACAAAGCCGGTCTCCGAAAGAAGCGCATTCTCGGGAAAATAACGCTTGGCAAACATATTTTTGCCCTCGCTCAGGTTAAATTTAATCAAATCACGCGTGTAATAATTCAAACCAAAGAAATCTTGCGTTCCCTTTGCCTGAGGGACATCCTCCTTGAGGAGCACGGCATCAAATTTCCCGGTCTTGAGTGCCATCGGGAAAGCGTCGTTAAAGGCTTTTTCATGCACATTCCGAACCAATTTCGTCAGCGGTCCGCCATTAGCAGGCTTGAATCCGCGATAATGATGCGCCACCCCCACCTGAGCATCCGCCTGGACTTCATGAATTGCCTCATATGCCGCGGCATGCGCTTTGACCAAATTGAGCAGGACGCGCAGCCCTGCATTGAGATCATTTTTACCGGGAGGGAAACCATCGCCCAAATAACCGCCAAGCATTAAAACATTCGGCTCGTTAATTGTGACCCAAATTTTGCAATGCGATTTGAGCGCTTCGACCGTCCTGCGGGCATAGGCGGCAAAAAGTTCGACCACTTCCTCGTTTTCCCAGCCCCCCATCTCAGCCAGCCAAAGCGGCGTGGTGAAGTGATGAAGCGTCACAATCGGGGTCATATTGCGTTCGCGCAAGCCCAAAAGCATCTCGCGATAGCGATCCAAAGCCGCTTCGTCCCAGCGATCCGGCTCTGGTTGAATGCGCGACCATTCAATCGAAAAACGATGAGCGTTTTGCCAGCTATCTTGAGCGCGGTCAAAATCTTCGCGCCAACGCCCGCCCCACCAGTCGCAAGCCTTACCGCTTCTGTCGCCTTCGTGGATGCGCCCTTCTTCTTGCTCCCAAGCCCACCAATCGTTGTTGATGTTGTTTCCTTCTACCTGATGGGCAGCGGTTGCCGTTCCCCATAAAAAACCTGTCGGAAAATTAAAAGTTGCTCTGGGCATAGCTCCTCCAATGATGAATAGTCTTTAACAAATTGTATCAAGAGATTGGAAGCTTTAGCGAATCGCAATCAAGATAGCCCAAAAGCATCCCAAACCTCGCCCAAGGCATTTCTGTCTTAATCAGAGAAATTTCCCTTAACCTTTATTATTTCTTGAAGTGTAATAGACAAGCTGTGAGCTTGTATTAGATATAATCTGTAAATTTTTACCGCAATTCTAAGATTATGTTATTATTACAAAAGAATTTAGTCCATTCCTGCCGGAGGCGAAATGCCAGCGTTATTAGAAGCCAAAAACCTTGTTCGCAAATTCGGACATATCACCGCTGTTGACGATGTTTCTTTTGACATTCGGGAAGGCGAAATTTTCAGCCTGCTCGGGCCCAACGGCGCAGGGAAAACCACCACAATTTCCATGTTGAGCACCTTGCTTGAACCAAGCAGCGGTGATGCCTTGGTTCAAGGCTTTTCAATTAAAAACGACAATATGCAGGTCCGGGAATTGATTGGCATTGTTCCCCAGGAAATTGCTTTATATGAAGATTTGTCCGCCCGTGAAAACCTATTCTACTGGGGAAGGCTCTACAATTTAGGCGGTCCCGCTCTCGAAAATCGGGTCAACGAAGTTTTAGACCAAATCGGCCTTAGCGAGCGCGCTAAAGATCGCGTGAAAACCTATTCCGGTGGGATGAAACGAAGAGTCAACATCGCAGCGGGTTTGCTCCACAAGCCAAAACTGCTTTTTATGGACGAGCCAACGGTTGGCATCGACCCCCAATCTCGCCGAATGATTTTGGATACGATCAAAGAATTAAACCAAGAGGGAATGACAATTCTTTACACCACCCATCATATGGAAGAAGCCCAGGAGTTATCCAATCGGGTTGGCATTATGGACCATGGCAAGCTGATTGCGATTGGAACGCAAGACGAGCTGACGCAAGAGACTAACGAAACCGACCTGATTCAGGTTCAACTCGATCCAAGCGACAACTTGCCTTTTATCATTAGTCAGCTTGAAACGATGAACGAAATCCAGCAAGTGAAAATTGAGGAAAATGGTTTGAGCCTGTTCACAAAGGATGCTGAAAGCAGCCTGGCTCCAATAATCAATCGCCTCAGCCAGCTCGAAGCTCACATCAAAGCAATTGAAGTCGTCGAGCCGAACCTCGAAACAGTCTTTTTACAGCTGACAGGACGAGCCTTAAGAGATTAAGATGCGCAAAACCTGGCAAATTGCTCTCAAAGACCTCAAATTAATTGCCCGCAATCCGATGGCACTGCTTTCATTCCTGCTTGCTCCTTTTTTGCTCACGCTTGGCATGGCTGCAATCACCGGCGCATTTTCAGGTGAAGATGCAGGCCCTTCAAATATCCCGATTGCTATCGTCAATTCCGACCGGGAGCAATTGGGCAATGTGCTGGTGGAAGTCTTTCAATCGGAAGAGTTGAAAGATCTGGTAAGCCCAGTTTTAGTAGATAGTTTTGAAATCGCCCGACAAAGTGTCCGGGACGGAGAAAATGTCGCAGCGCTTTATATCCCCGAAGGTTTCACAAACAGCATAGTGCTCCTCAATGGGGATCTTTCCGACGAAGCGCCAATCCAATTAGAGTTTACTGCTGATGAAACCTCCGGTTATTCTGTCGGCATTCTGAGAGAGATTATCAAAACCTTTTTGGCAGAAGTTAGCACAAATCAAGCAACCTACCAAAGTGCCGTCAAAATGATGTTAAGCGAAGAATTAATTACGCCGAATGAGGTTCCTGCTTTCATTCAAAGTTTAGAACAAGAACTTGAAAATGAGGCTGTCGCTAATCGTGGTTACGAAATTGTCAGCAATTTGAGTGAAAACGCCAATAACAGCGTCTCCTATATGGCAATCATTGCGCCGGGTATGGCGATGATGTTCTTAATGTGGAATGTGGGTAGTGGCAGTCTTTCTTTTCTGACCGAAAGGCGACAATATACCTTACAAAGAAATTTAATCAGCCCGACACATGCATCCCAAATCATCATCGGGAAAACCCTAAGTATCTTTTTACGTGGTTTTGCTCAAGTAGCGATTCTGGTCTTGGCTTCCGGATTGCTTTTCAAGCTCAATTGGGGAAACTGGACAGGTGTTTTGGTTTTGATTGCCTCGGTTTCTTATGCCGCTTGTGGCTGGGGAATGCTCCTTACCAGTATTTTCAAAACGCCCAGGCAAGTCTCTTCCGCTTCCACTTCAATTGGTTTAATTTTCGGACAACTTGGCAGCGGTTTTTTGCCGATGTCCACGCTCCCAAATTGGCTGCAAACTTTTGCACTTATTTCTCCAAACGGATGGGGAAGCAGAGGCTTTACTATTTTAGCTTCCGGCGGAAATTTAGCAGATTTGACAAGCATCATTTTTGGGCTCCTCGTCATGGGAACGGTTCTGCTTGGAATTGCATCATTCAGCTTTCGCAAAAATGTGCTTCAGGGCGGTGGTTAAAATGGGAAAATTTTTCGGTATCATTAAAAAAGATGTAATGCTCTATTTCGATTCAGTCGGGTCGCTTATTTTTTATATTGTTTTGCCAATCCTCTTTACCGTAATTTTATCCTTTGCGACCGGCTCCTTCGCCGATAGTTCGATTTCTCTCGCTTATGCCGATCAAGCAAACTCTCCGCTTTCCAAGCAACTTTTGGAAATTTTGGATGAAAATGAGAATCTTGTGCTCCAAAATATGACTGCAGACCAGGCTCAAAAAGAATTCAAAGAAGGAAGGCGTGAAGCTTATCTGCTTATTCCTCCAGATTTCAACACTGAGAGTCTTGTTAGCGGCAATCTGAAAGTAGAGTTCTACCAACATCCAAACAACCAGAACAGCCGCATGATCTATCAGCAGCTTCAGATGGCTTTGGGCACACTGAGTTCTATGCAGACTAAATTGGAGGCGGTTGGACAAGTTTACAGCCAACTAAATCCGCAGGCTGATCTTTTAGAAATTGAAAACCTAAAAGTAAAATTGCAAACCGAAATTCAGCTCGAATTGCTGAATGAGCCTTTGCGTTTGCATGAAAGCAGCCTTACATCCGAAGACGAAATTACTTATGAAGCCGGAACGAGCTCTTCTGCCGGCCAGTTAATTACCTGGGTTTTTATTTCTCTTCTCGGTCTTTCGTCCACAATGGCATTCGACCGCGAGCGTGGCACACTCAAAAGGCTCCTCGCCAGTCCAACTTCTCGCCTGACTTATTTCTCAGCAACGATCCTTGCTCAGGTTCTGATTTCACTCGTGCAAGTAACATTGTTGATGATATTTGGTGCGCTTTTCCTAAAAGCCCCCTGGTTAGATCGTCCCGGAATCACTTATTTGCTCCTAATTGCCTTTTGTCTGGCTTCGGCAGGATTGGGCGCATTCTTGGGCAGCCTGGTCCGTAACTCAAGCCAGGCTAGTTCATTGAGTACTACTTTTGGCATGCTTTTCTCGCTCCTGGCGGGTGCCTGGTTCCCGATTGAATTCTTTCCAAGCCTGATGCAAAAAACGGCAAACATTTTCCCGACCTATTGGGCGATGGAAGGTTTGAAAGACATTTTAATTCGCCGTGTGCCATTTGCTGAGGTACTTCCGCACATCGCCATTTTGTTTGCTTTTGCTCTCTTGTTCTTAGGCTTGAGCTTGCTTTTGTTTAAGAAGGAATGATTCTGCTCATAATTTGTCGAGCTAATTTAGATTTAGCCTGTCAAAAAAATGACCGTTTTTTATGAATCGGTCTTTTTATTTCAGTATGTAGGGACGTTTGAAGAAGCTTGAGTCTAAAGTGGACCTACGTAGGGCAAACTTGAAAATGTTTAAACCTCGAGGAATTTTATGCGCAATCCCATCTCGAGCCGCCGTCGTGAGCCCAAAGATCAAAGTTTGCGTGAAACCAAAACTAAAGAAGACTTGCGTAGGGCGAACTTGAAGATGTTTAAACCTCGAGGAATTTTATGCGCAATCCCATCTTCAAGTCGCCGTCGTGAGCCTAAAGATCAAAGTTTGCGTAAAATCGAAACGCTCCAATGAGGGATAATAGACAAGCTGTGTTTTCTTATTAGGTATATTATGTAAATTTTTTCTGCAACTCTTTGCTTATATTATTAACTCAAAAGAGTTTGGTTTATTCTTGTCCAGAGGCGAAATGTCAACGATATTTGCAGCCAAAAATTCGTCCGCAAATTACATATGAAGGTTAGAAGATGAAGGAACACGAAGCAGAAAATAAAATGGATCAAGAGAAGATAATAAAAAAAGATACGAAACTATCCAAGCAAGAAAAAGTGCGCAAAGTCATCAAAACGGTTTTGATTAGCCTTGCCATTACGGTAGTGATTTACTTTGGGATTGCCCTTACGTTGGTGTTTACCGACGCTCCGGTCGAGCGCCCCTCCGCTTCTAGCGGCAGTGTCGGTTTTTCAGAGGCGATTGAGGCGGATTACAGCACATTACAGAACACAATTACCTACACAGCCCGGGACGGCAGCAATTTGCCCTACCGGCTCTATGATGGCGGCCCAGACCGCTTAATTGTACTGGTGCACGGCTCGGGCTGGCACGGAATGCAGTTTCATCCAATGGCCAGCAAGCTTGCGGAAAGCGGACTGGGTACTGTGGTGGTGCCAGATTTACGCGGGCATGGTGAAAATCCGAAGCATCGCGGCGACGTGGACTATATCGGCCAGCTTGAAGATGATCTGGCAGATTTAATTCAGGCGATGCAATCCCAGCGGGATTACGGCAAGGTAGTGCTGGGCGGCCATTCCTCAGGCGGTGGCCTTGTTGTGCGCTTTGCAGGCGGCGAACATGGTGAAATCGCGGATGAATTTATCCTTATGGCTCCATTTCTCAAATACGACGCACCCACTACGAAACTAAATTCCGGTGGCTGGGCGCATCCGGCGACGCGCCGCATTGTCGGGCTTTCAATGCTTAATAATGTGGGAATCACCTGGCTTAATAACCTGCCGGTGATTAGCTTTGCCATGTCGGACGAGGTGCTGGACGGGCCTTATGGCCATACTGCCACAACGAGCTATAGCTACCGGCTGAATACCGCTTTTGCACCCCGATCGAATTATAAAGCTGACCTTGCAGCAATGAAACAGCCCTTCCTGCTGATTGCAGGGGCGGATGATGAGGCTTTCCTCGTCCACGAGTACCAGCCGATCATATCCGCGCAGACCGAAAGCGGAGAATATCAGATTCTTGATGGCATCAGCCATATTGGTATCACGACTGACCCACGGGCGATTGATGTGATAGCCAGATGGATTGAAGCTCATTAATCTTTGAAAATCGAAACATAGTAGTATTTCCGACGGGGGCGGGTTTGAAGATGTTTGAGGACCTTTCAACCTCGCCCTACAAATTTTCAATGTTTTTAATCACAAAAATCGCTCGTGAATTTTTTGCGTAGGGCGAGAATGAATGGGCTTGTACCTTATTGATTATTATGCAGCGCGCCCATTCAATCCGCCTTCGTACGGGTACGATGTCCGTCTGATTAGATCACGACGGCGGGTTGAAGGTGCACAAAATTTCCTAATCATAATGTTACCGGCACCTTCAACCTCGCCCTACAAATTGCCATTGCTTAGTCAGATTCCCTTCAGTCTATCCCTCTCGAATCCGAAAAACTCAATTTATATCAAGTATAATTTCTACGTTAAACCTTACAAAATTGGAGTTCATAATGTACTTAACCGGCAACCAAGTCCGTCAATCTTTTCTTGATTTTTTCGCTGCTCGCGGTCACGAAATTGTGCCCAGTGCATCCCTCGTTCCGGGCGGCGACAGCACTTTGCTCTTTACCAATGCCGGTATGGTGCAATTTAAAGATGTTTTTCTCGGTACCGAAAGCCGACCCTACACTCGCGCGGTGGATTCTCAAAAATGTCTGCGCGTTTCCGGCAAGCACAACGACCTCGATACTGTTGGGCGTGATAACACCCACCACACTTTTTTTGAAATGCTGGGGAATTGGTCTTTTGGTGATTATTACAAGAAAGAAGCGGTTGCCTGGAGTTGGGAATTGCTTACCAAAGTTTGGGGACTCGAACCTGGACGCCTTTATGCCAGCTACTTTGTAGACGACCAAGGCGATTTGCCTTCCGACCAGGAAGCGCACGATGAATGGCTCGCCCAACCCGGATTCAACCCGGCGCACCTCGTTCAGGGCGGACGCAAAGACAACTTTTGGGAGATGGCCGAAACCGGTCCCTGCGGACCTTGCAGTGAAATTCATTATGATTTTGGTCCCGACTTTTGCGATATGAAGGACGTTGAAGGGCATGTTTGCGAACCAAACGGCGATTGCAGTCGCATCGTTGAAATCTGGAATAACGTTTTCATCCAATATAACCGCACCTCTCCCACAAACTTCCAACCGCTCCCCAAACGACACGTCGATACCGGCATGGGTTTTGAGCGGATTGTTTCCATCATTCAAGGTGTCAACGGAAACTACGAAACCGACGTGCTCAAACCGCTCTTGGACGAAACACAGCGCATCGCCGGGCATACTGACCTGGAGCGCGAAGAAAATCTAACCGCCTACCGTGTGATTGCCGACCATGTCCGCGCTTCGGCTTTTTTGATTGCCGACGGGGTCATCCCCGGCAATGTTGGCCGCAATTACGTCTGCCGGATGATTATTCGCCGGGCGGCTCGTTTTTCGCGCATAATCAATTTGACAGAACCTTTTATGGCAAAAGTTGCCGCCAAAGTAATTGATAACTATAACGAAGCTTATCCGGAGTTGCTCGCCAATCAAGAGCTAATCTTTGACACCTTAACCGCCGAAGAAAAACGCTTTGCCGAGACGCTTGACAGTGGTTTTGCTCAGCTCCAGGAAGCAATTGATGAGCTAAAAGCCAAAGGCGAAAGCCAGCTGGACGGCAAACGCGCTTTCGATTTATATGCCACACTTGGTTTCCCGATGGAAATCACGCGCGATATCCTTAGCGAATCCGGCTTGGGCGTTGACGAAGACGGCTTTTATGAAGCAATGGAAGATCATCGCCTGGCTTCGGGCAAGGGTTCGGCTTTTGCTGATATGGGGAACGACAAAACCGAATTTTACGCCTCAGTCTTCGCGAAATTACAGGAAAGCGGCAAATTAGACAATTCAGGCGTTCATTATGACCCTTATTCCTCTTTCCGCACACCGACGAAACTAATCGCAATCCTCAAAGACTATGCCTTGGTAGAAACGGTTGAAGTCGGGGACGAAATTGAATTTGTAATCGACCGCAGCCCCTTCTATATCGAATCGGGCGGTCAAATCGGCGATATTGGAAAACTCACCAACGCTCCTTCTGAAGATAGCTGGGAAATTGAAGTCAGCCGCACATTTAAACCGGTTAGCGGCTTGATTGTCCAATCCGGCAAAGTGCTTTCAGGCAAGCCAAAAGTTGACAGCCAGGCTGTGGCAAAGGTTGACCTCGAAAGTCGCCGTGCAACTATGCGCAATCACACCGGAACGCACCTCGTCCATGCTGCCCTTCGCGCGGTTTTGGGCGAAAAAGTGCATCAATCCGGCTCAGTTGTCGACCCGGAAAGAATGCGTTTCGACTTTAATTACCCCCAGGCTGTTTCAAAAAATGATTTGCTCAAAATTGAAGCTTTGGTAAACCAGTTTATCGATGCCGAATATCCGGTCATAAAGCAAGAAAAACCGCTCGATCAGGCAAAAGCCGAGGGTGTAACCGCGCTCTTTGGCGAAAAATATGGTCAGATCGTGCGCACAATCGAAGTCGCCGACGAACGCGGGCGTGTTTCCTACGAACTTTGCGGTGGTACTCACGTTGATAACACCGCCGAAATCGGGTCTTTTTACATTATTTCCGAATCATCGGTTGCGGCTGGAATCCGCCGAATTGAAGCGGTTACCGGTCCGGGTGCCTACAAATTTGCCCGCGAACGCATCAATCAACTCAACAACCTGGCAACTTTCCTTGAAACCACTCCGTCTGAGGCTTTGCATAAGGTAGAAACGCTTGAAAGTGAAATCAAACAAGCTCGCCGTGAACTTGAACAAGTCCGTATTGAAGCTGCCAACCAGAGTTTTAAGCAAAAATTGGATGAGGTTCGTGAAGTTGCCGGCGTCAAAGTCTTGAGCGCTCAGATTCCCAATGCCGATGTGGATGCCTTGCGCAATCTGGCAGACCAATTCCGCCAAAAACACCCCAGCGGACTCGTTGTGCTTGCTACGGTTATCAACGACAAACCCTCCCTCATCGCCGCAGTTACCCCCGACCTGATTCAACGCGGACTCAAAGCCGGAGATCTGATTAAAAAGCTCGCTCAAGTTGTCGGTGGCGGAGGTGGCGGGCGACCCGATATGGCGCAAGCCGGTGGGAAAGACCCCGAAAAATTAGGCGAAGCGCTCTCGCAAGTCGATAGCTATATCACCGAAAACCTAAAATAAAAAACATGGAAGAAACAATCACTCCTTTACGCCAACAATATCTCGATATCAAAAGCGAATATCCGGATGCGATTGTTTTCTTCCGTTTGGGCGATTTTTACGAAACTTTTGACGACGATGCCCGCAAAACTGCCGATGCCCTCGACATTGTTTTGACATCCCGTCCCGTTTCCAAAGGTGTACGAGTACCGATGGCAGGGATTCCCTATCATGCCGTCGACAATTACCTCAATCGTCTGATTGAAAAAGGCTTTCACGTTGCCATTTGTGAGCAAATTGGCGATCCGCCTGAAAAGGGGTTGGTTGATCGTGAAGTTGTTCGGGTAATAACGCCGGGGACAGTGGTTGAACCCAACCTTTTGCCTTCCGGCAGAAATAATTATCTGGCATGTTTTATACTCCAAGAAGGTAAAGCCGGATTTGCCTATGTGGACATCTCCACCGGCGAACTGGCAGCAACAGAACTTTCAGACAATAATGTTGAAGGCCTGATTCGGGCCGAAATTGAACGGCTTTCACCTGCTGAATTACTCATTTCGGATGCTCTGAATGAAAAAGTGGCATTCAATGCTAACATCACTCGCATCCCAAACTGGTATTTTGAATATGGCAGAGCCCAAGAATTAATCAAGCAGCAATTCCGGGTTAGCAATTTGGAAGGCTTGGGGCTCAAAGACCTCTCCCTCGCAAGCCGCGCAACCGGTGCCTTGTTGAAATATCTCCGCGAAACCCAAAAGTCCATGCTTGATATAGAGCTCTCTTTCAGCACCTACAGCCTGGCGGATTTCATGGTATTGGATGCCGAAACCAGACGCAATTTGGAACTGACCGAGACACTGCGCGATGCCAAAACAGAAGGCTCTTTGCTCGGCGTTTTGGATAAAACCCAAAGTCCGATGGGCAAGCGTCTTTTGCGAAATTGGGTCAACAAACCTTTGCTCAACCTCGAAGAAATCAATCGGCGGCTTGAGGCGGTCGATTATTTCTTTAATCACGGTGTCGAAAGAAAGCAAATTGCCGAAGTTTTGCATCAATTGCATGACCTTGAACGCCTGGTAACCCGTTTGGTCAACGGATCTGCCCGTCCTACTGACCTCGCTGCCCTGCGAGAAGATTTACAGATTTTGCCGACACTACTTGCTTTGCTCGACCCGGAAGAGCCTGCCCTCAGACCGATTTTGGATGGCTGGGCTTCTTTTGAAAATGAAATCGATTTGCTCAAACGCGCAATCAGCGACGATCCCCCGGCAACTCTCAACACAACCGGGCTCATTCGCCAAGGCTTTTCCCCCGAATTGGACCAGGTTCTATCCTCTTCCCAACATGCCCGGGAGTGGATTAACTCCCTCGAATCCTCCGAACGCCAGCGCACCGGTCTAAAAACTTTGAGGGTTGGTTTCAATAAAGTCTTCGGTTACTATCTTGAAATATCGCGTGGATTGGCAGATAAAGCCCCCGAAGAATACATCCGCAAACAAACCCTGGTCAACAGCGAACGCTATATCACGCCTGAACTGAAAGAATATGAATCGCTCGTGCTGAATGCCGAAAGCCAGATTCACGAAATTGAAGTAAAAGTCTTTCAACAGGTCGTTTCACAATTGGCTGCTTCTTCCGCCGCACTTTTAGAGACCGCCCGCTCAATTGCCCGTCTCGATTGCCTGCTTTCCCTTGCCGAGGTAGCCGCACTCAATCGCTATGTCCGCCCCGTGCTTAAGAGCGAAAAAGGCATAAACATCATCGGAGGTCGCCATCCGGTCGTTGAAGAGCTCACCAGCCGCTCGCGCTACATTGCCAATGACACCGTCTTTGAAGAGGGCGAAATTGTCCGCCTGATAACCGGACCCAACATGAGCGGTAAATCCACCTTTTTACGTCAGGTGGTACTAATTGTCCTCTTGGCACAGATTGGCAGTTTCGTACCGGCTGACAGCGCAGAAATTGGCTTGGTTGACCGTGTCTTTACCCGAATCGGAGCGCACGATGCCATCCATCAGGGACAATCGACCTTTATGGTTGAAATGTTGGAAACCGCTAACATCCTCAATAACGCTTCCCCACGCAGTTTATTGATTTTAGACGAAATTGGGCGCGGTACCAGCACCTATGACGGGCTTTCAATTGCCTGGGCGATTATTGAATACATTCACAGCCATCCGAAACTCAAGGCTTATACACTTTTTGCCACCCATTATCACGAGCTGACTGAATTAGCCGAGCTCTTCCCCGGCGTGCGCAATTACAACGTGGCGGTAAGCGAAGCTGATGGGCAGGTGATCTTCTTGCATAAAATTGTGCCCGGTGCCGCTGACCGCTCTTATGGCATTCATGTCGCTCAAATGGCCGGTTTACCGGCGCCTGTGATCGCCCGTGCCAATGAAATTTTGAAACAACTCGAAGCTTCTTCCGGCAAAACACTGCCAGATATCAAAGAAGAAAAAGACCAGTTGCGCCTTTTCCCCGAAAACAACCCCTTGATGGAAGAATTCGAAAAGCTGGACCTCGAAGCGCTCAGCCCAATTCAGGCACTAAATAAACTATACGAATGGAAAAAAGCCTTCTTCCCGAAGGATCAGTAAAACTAAGCCTCGTAAGCAGCCAGATATTTCAACAAGGCTGCGGTCAATTTAGCATCATCAACCGCATGATGGGTGTTTTCCAAATCAATGCCACAAAAACTTCCGGCAAATTCCAACTTTTGGGAGCGAAAATTGTTTGCCCGCTGATTCCATTCGCCGTACCAGGCAGCAAACATATTCATCATGCAAAAAGCTTGATTGCGCTCGATTGTCCAGGGCAGACCGACATGTTCAACCGATTGTTTCATCAGCCGATAGTCAAACTCGGCGTTATAAATCCCGATTGCGCGGTTATGTAAAATTGGCTCAATTTCACTCCAGGCCTCTTTCATCGTCGGGGCATCTTTTACCATCTCGTCGCTGATTCCGTGAACTTTGCTCGAATCTGGGGGGATCGGCATTCCGGGATTAATCAGTTTATTGTAGAGCGTGTTTCCGTCAGAGTCGACAATCCCAACTTCAATTACCAAATCATAGAGACCGACACCGGTCGTTTCGGTATCGAGAAAAATTGGGTTTAATTTTGCAACCTGTTTGGCGCGTTCTAAAACTTTTGGATGGGAAACCGGATATCGCATAAAGACCTCTGCCTGTTATTATAACAGGCAGATTGGGGACAATGGGCAGACTTCAACCATGAGTCTACTCCCATTTTTTCACGCCTTAATCACATCGCTCAGCCCGAACTGTTTCTCCCGGATGGACGCCAGCCATGAGCAAGCCGAGGTCTTCTTTGGTCGCAGTTTTTCTCGGCAGGATGTCCATAATTTTGCCTTCGTAAATCACAGCGATGCGGTCTGCCAGAGCCATAATCTCGTCCAAATCTTCCGAGATGAGCAAGATCGCCGTGCCTTTTTTGCGTTGGTCAAGCAATTGCTCATGCACATATTCACTGGCGCCAATGTCCAAACCACGTGTTGGTTGCGCGGCAACAATCGCTCTCGGCTCGCGTGAAAATTCGCGGGCAAGCAAGACTTTTTGAATGTTCCCGCCGGAGAGGTTCTTCGCCATTGTCAGGCGCGAAGGGGTTTTTATCCGGTATTGCTTAATCAACTTTTCGCTGTGTTCGGCAATATAGTTCATGCGCAGGAAACCTTTTTGTGAGAAGGGCCATTTGTGATGCTCGCGCAAAATCAAGTTTTCTGAAATGTTAAAATCACGGATCATTCCATCTTTCATGCGCTCTTCAGGGACGTAAGCCAGTCCTTTTTCGGTGATTTTGCCGGGCGTCAAACCGCTTACTTCTTCGCCTTCCAAAAAGACTTTACCCGAAACCAAGGGGCGCATACCGGTTATCGCCTCCGCAAGTTCCAGCTGTCCGTTGCCCGAAACACCGGCAAGACCGACAATTTCGCCTGAATGAATTTGCAGGTCAACATCACACAGGCCTTCCATTCCGCGATCGCTGGAACAACAGGCTTTTTGCAGTTCCATGCGCACTTCGCCCCGATCAACATCATCGCCACCGGTAATGAAGGTAATTTCACGCCCAACCATCCAGTTCGCCAGAGTCTGGGCGGTAACATTGCAGCTTGGTTGTGTGCCAACAAGCTTGCCATCGCGCAAAACCGTGATGCGGTCGCTGATTTCGACCACCTCATGCAATTTATGCGAAATAAAGACCAAGCCATAACCGTCGTCTGTCATTTGCCGCATAACCACAAAAAGTTCGTCCACTTCCTGGGGAGTCAAAACAGCGGTTGGTTCGTCTAATAATAAGAGGGAAGCCCCTCGATATAATGCCTTGATAATTTCGACCCGTTGCTGCTGACCCACTGAAAGTTGCCAAATATAAGCATTCGGGTCAATTTTGAGCTGATAAGTATTCGCCAGTTCGAGGATGCGGCTTGAGACTACATCCAAATCGGTCAAAAGGCCTTTGCTGCTCGGCAAACCGAGGGCAACATTTTCTGCCACTGTCAGGGTCGGAACCAACATAAAATGCTGGTGGATCATACCAATCCCATGGTTAATCGCTGCTGTTGGGCTGCCGATGTTAATCTCTTCGCCATTGAGGAAAATTTTGCCCTCATCCGGGCGATACATGCCATACAAAACCTTCATCAAGGTGCTTTTACCGGCACCATTTTCGCCCAAAAGCGCATGAACTTCACCGCTGTGGACGTCAAAATCGACCTTGTCGTTCGCCAAAACACCGGGGAACTGTTTGCTTATGCCTTTCATCTCCAGGCTGTCGAATACTTTTTGAGGGTTTATTGTGGCGTTTTTTTCCATAGGAACTCCGGAGAAGCTTCCGGACAGGTAAATTTCCTGTCCGGAAGTCTGATCTAATCTTTAAATTTAGTGGGTTTCAACGTTTCCGGCAATAATATCGTCGATAATGCTCTGGGCTTGTTCCATTACACCTTCGGGATATTCTATAGCAGTATTGAAGTGAATTACCTGACCGCCATTCTCTAAACTGGCTGCGAATGATTCACCGCCGAGAACGCCGGCATCACGCTTGGCAATGATTTCGCGCAAGATGATTTCCCAGTGATAAACCTGGCTGGCAACCACTACGTCGGGGGCGAAATCGGTTTGATCAGCTTGCGTTCCGAACCACCATGCACCGGCTTCCTGGGCTTTACCGATCGCACCAACCACCATCTGGGCTGAACCGGTTAAAACATCAGCACCTGCCGAGAGGTGGGTTGTGGCGGCTTCGGCAGCCAAAGCGACATCGGAGAAGGAACCGATATAGGTAACCCGAACGTCGATGTCAGGGTCAACCGAGTGTACGCCTTTGACAAAACCGTCAACATAAAGCTTGGCATCACCGGTTTCAATTGGACCGACAACACCGATAATCCGGCTCTGGGTTAGCAAAGCGGCTGTAACACCATTGACATAACCACCCTGGTCAGAAGCGGCTTCGTAGGCATAAACATTTGGCAAACCGAAGGTGTCGACCGTCGTACCATGAGCAAAAACCGTATCAGGAAAATCCGGAGCAATTTCTTGCACTGAGGAGCCATATTGCGAACCGTGAGCAAGAATGATGTCATAGCCTTTTTGAGCATAATCCCGAATTGCTGCAGCGGCATCATCGATGACAAACATATTTTCCGAATAAGCATATTCCAAATTGTCACCCATTTCTTCTTTGAGGACTTGCATGGCGTCGGAAATACTTTGAGAGAAAGCCAGATCGTTGATTGTACTGGGGGTAACGATGGCAATGCGCAAGGGTTGCGCATCGTCAACTACCGGCTCGTCGGTTGTTGGTGCCTCGGAACTACATCCCGCCAACACCAAAACGGCAATCAATAAAATTGAGAGCACTTTGAAAATATTCTTCATTCTAATCTCCTTATTTCTCCGGTTTCCCGGGCTTGTTGTTCAACCCTCCCGCTCAAAGGCTTTTGTAAGAGCGGAAGGACCTTTACCTTTAGAAAGTGAAAGTGCCAAAACAAGAATCGTTAAGATGTAGGGCATCATCACCGCAAATTCCGAAGGAATCGGAATACCCAAAACCTGAATCCAAAGTTGCAGGGCGTTAACCAAACTGAAAAGCAATGCCCCGGTTAAGACCCCAAAGGGTTTCCATGCACCAAAATAGACCAGGGCAACAGCGATAAAACCTTGACCGGCGGTCATGTTTTGCTGAAAGACATTAAGCAAAGCGACTGAAAGCGAGGCGCCGGCAATGCTGGAAAAGATCCCGCCCATAATCACGGTGAAATAGCGCACACCAACCACGCTCACACCTAAAGAGTCCGCCGCTTCGGGGTTTTCGCCGACAGCTCTAATTTTTAATCCAATCGTGGTTTTGTTCAAGACAAACCAAGCAACCGGCACCAACAAAAAGGCGAGATAAACCAATAAATTATGCTGGAAAAATATTTCTCCGATAACCGGGATATCACCCAGGAGTGGAATTTTGATACTTGGGAAGCCGTTAATGTTTTCGACCATGCCAATCAGTTTTTGGAAGAGTAAATTGCTCATGCCCATTCCAAAAAGGTAAAAACCAATTCCGGCGATACCCTGCGTCGCTTTGAGGTGGATGGTTACGAAAGCCATCGCCAGACCCATCAAGGCACCTACTCCAATTGCCGCCAAAATACCAAAGAACAGATTGCCGGTTTTGAGGACAACGTAATAAGCCGCAAAAGCCCCGAGCAACATTTGGCCTTCAACCCCCAAATTGAGAACGCCACTTCGCTGGCTAAACATTTCGCCAATGCCGGCAAAAAGATAGGGTGTTGCCAGCCGAATTCCGGAAGATATGATTCCAATCAATACTGTTGTGGTGAAGAGATCCGTAATCATGCCTGCACCTCCTCAATTGTATTGTCAGGCACAAGAGGCAGCTCATCATCTCCGTGATCATCCATTAGTGCAATTCGTTTGCGTTGATTCTTTTTTCTAAAATACTCGCTGGCGACCACAAAAACCACCACCAAACCGTTCAAAGCAGTAATCAGGGCAGAAGGAACCTGAACAACCCGTTGCATCGAGTTTGCCCCTACCAACAATCCGCCAAACAAAATTGAAGCCGGAATCGTAATCAGAGGGTGTAACTGCCCAAAGAGTGCGGCGACAATCCCGTTAAATCCCGCATTCCCGGTAAAGCCCGTCGCCGAACCATCCGTAATCATGCGATAATTCACGCCATAAACCTGCATCATTCCAGCCAGACCGGCAAAGGCACCACTAAACAAAAGTGCTAAAACGATGTGTTTTTTCACGTCCACCCCGCCATATTTCGAAGCCGGTTGGTTTTGCCCAACCGCCCGAATGCGATAGCCCAGTGTCGTCCGCCAGAGCAAAAAATAGACTGCCACAGCGAGGGCAATGGCAATTAGCAAACCGATATGCAAACGTGTGGGAGCCAAACGCGGCAGGCGATAGGCAACTTCAAGCCGTGCTGTTTGTGGAATTTGCGAAGCCGCTTGTGCCTGGACCGGGTCAATCATCGGACCTCGCAACATATAATTCATCAGCTGAACGGCAATGGCGTTCATCATTACCGTGCTCAAAATTTCGTTGACGTTGAAATAGGCTTTCAAAATACCGGGTATGCCACCCCAAACAGCTCCACCAAAACTGCCGGCAATCATGGCGATTATAATCATCAGCCAGCCTGGCAAATTCGTAAAGCTCAAACCAATCCAGGTGGAAAGCAATGCGCCAATAATCATCTGGCCCTCACCACCGATATTGGTAACGTTGCCACGATAGGCAATACAAATTCCCAAACCGACCAGGAGCAGCGGGATTGATTTAACCAATGTTTCGGCAAAGGCATTGAAACTGCCAAATGCCCCATCAATCAGGGCGACATATGCCGTAATCGGATTTGCTCCTAAAAACAATAAAAAAATCGCGCCAACAAGTAAGGCAGCGATTGTCGCAAAAATCGGCATAAGCGCATCAAAAATCCCAGCGAAGCTGGCTTTCTTGGGTAAATTTGTTTTCTTTTGAGTTTCACTCATAAGCACAATCTCCTGTTGGAGGGTATCGGTCTGGAATTTTAAAACGGTAAAGCTTAAAGATAGATTATTTTACCAGTATTTATTTCATGGTGGGGAAAATTGAGCGAAATTGCTATGGCAAATTTATGGCTTGAATTCACCAGGCAATTAAAATGAAAAATGAGAACAGATGACAATTTGTTACCTTTTCCCTATTACCTTTTTCCTGCTTTCCTGTTTCCTGATTTCCCCGATCCTGCTGCCTGTCCCTAATCCCCCGAGACGACGCAACGGAAGCCGGTGCCCCTGTCGACTTCGTTCGGATAGGCATAATTATAGCGATAAGCCGAGCGTAAATAGCTTGACTCGCTATACCAGGCACCACCACGGCGAACCCGATATTCACCGTTCTCCGGGCCTTGTGGGTTTTCAGTTTCATCAGGGTCATAATAAGCCTTGTACCAATCACCAACCCATTCCCAAACGTTCCCTGCCATGTCCATCACGCCATAAAAACTGGCACCTTCCGGATAGAATCCGACTTCGCTGGTATCGCGCATGTATGGGTCAACTAAATTTGCAACTGGCCGGTTAGGTCGGGCATTTCCCCAGGGATATTCCCCGCCATTCGTCCCTCGGGCAGCTTTTTCCCATTGTGCTTCGGTCGGCAGATCTCCTCCGGCCCATTGGCAATATGTATTCGCTTGATTCCAATCAACGAAGATGACCGGATAATTATTGTAAACTGGATTTTTATAATAACTATTTCTCGTGTTCGAGTCGAATTGACTGGGTTCTTTACAAACACCCTCATTGACGCATTTTTGATAGAGCCCGTTAGTTACTTCAAATTTATCAATCCAATAGCCATCCAAATAAATATTGCGAACCGGTTTTTCGTCTTCCCGCCCCGAATTACTGCCCATCTCAAATTCGCCTTCGGGAACGTAGAGCATCTCCGCCCCGTCCTTCACTCGGACTTTGCTTGAACCCAAAGCCGGCAGGCTCGTTTCTGTCGGGCTTGTAGTCTCTGTCGGATTTGCGGTTTCTGTTGGATTTTCTGTTTCTGTCGGTTCCGGACTTTCCGTGACGACCGAAAGGCCAGGCGCATTGGTTAGCGTTGGTATTAACTCGCTAACCCTCAGGGGAGGATTCAAAGGTGTCGGTCTTGAAGCACTTCGCCCAAGTTGATAAAAACCGAACATTATTGAAATTACCAATAATAATAGAAGAAGATAGAAAAAGCCGCTTCTCGATTTTGGAATGGTGATGAAATTGTCTTCATCCTGCTTTCCGAAAGCTTGAGTCTGGTTTTCTTCCTTCAAATTTTGGCTTGTATAGTTGATTCTTGAGTTGCCATTTATCAAAGCTTCTGGCTGAAGAATAGGTTTCTCTTCAGCTGATTTGCTAAGCAAGTTGATTCGGGTTTTTCTTAAGTCAGAAACAAAGTCATCCACCTTCTGATATCGATCCTCGGCATCTTTTTCGAGTGCTTTACTGAGAATCGCTTTCCACTCCGGGGGTACCTGAGGGGGCAACTGAAGCGGTTCAAAGTGTTTGAGCATGATTTCAGGGATACTGCCTCCGGTGAAAAGCGGTTGTCCGCTAATCATTTCGACCAATATACAAGCCAGACTATAAACATCTGTTGCCGGAGTAGCCTCTTTGGTACGCCAAATTTCCGGCGCCATATAAGCAGGTGTCCCACCAATCGCTCCGGTGCCGCTCATTGAAATACTGCCGTCGGTCTGGATGATTTTCGCCAAACCCAAATCGCTGACGTGCACGACTCCCTTATCATCAAATAGGATATTTCCGGGTTTCAAATCGCGATGAACGATATTTAAGCTATGCGCATAAGATAAACCCTTCCCAATCTCCTCCAGAATATCCAAAGCCCTATCAATCGGAAGCGCACCGTTTTTAGCCAAAAGGTCTTTTAGCGATCCACCGGACATATAGCTCATCACGAAATAAGCTCTTCCGTCATTTTCAGCAAATTCGTAGATTTGAACCAGGTTGGGATGTTCCAGTTTAGCGGCAATTTGGGCTTCAGTTTTGAATCTGGAAATCAAATCCTCGTCCATCAAGAGCAAAGGATGAAGAACCTTAACTGCAACTATGCGATTAAGTACCCGGTCGTGAGCTTTATAGATGATGCCATAACCGCCTCGACCTAATTCTTTTAAAATTTCGAAGTTTTCGATCTCCATACTTGCCGTTCTAATCCTGTTGATAAATTCGTACTCTTGTGTAAATTATAACGGACATAATTATACATAAAGAAGCCCACTTAAGGGGATATTCAAGCAATATTAACTGGTTTTTGGATTAAGTCTTATGAATATCTTAATTTAAGGTGAGTGTTAACCCTTTTACCCTTATACTTGTGGTTTAAATAGTGCAAAAACAAGGCTTTTCACCACCGCCAGGTCAGAAAACTATTCATAAGCACTGGGCAGAGCCCAAATAAAACAGCCCAATAATCAGTAAATTAGCGATTGGACAGCTCTTGCTGGCTCTGTGGGGCGATATCGATGTTCACCGTTCCCATTTTCTTCCCAATTTTGTTCAAAAATGGCAGCCAATTGACAAAAAGCGCAACTGCAATCCCAATCAGCGTCCCGATCACTCTCTCGCTGACATATTGAAGTGCGTTGGCTTCATTGCTTCCGCTCGTGCTAAGCATAATTACCAGAAAGACAATCACCGTAATGCTCATAGAAGTTGGTTTTTTAATGATAATCATCAAAGCCATCAAGGGGAACGACAGAGCACCAATCAAGAGAAAATAGCTCATACTATGCGGATCCATACTCCAGGTACTGATGAGCAAATTGACAAAAAGATAAGAATAAACACCGGCAATAATCGTGCCGAGGGTGCGGTCAAAAGCGGAGTGAAGCGTGGAACGCAGGGTCGGTTGCATACAAACAATTGTAGCAATACAAGCATGGTAAGGCATACCGCTGCCCCGAAAGTTTTCGACAATCAGACAGAGAAAGATTGCCAAAGCAGTTTTCACCACCCGCATTCCGGGTGAATTCTTAATCAAATATTTCCCGATTCTATGCATCAAATCTTCTTTTTCGAGACTCTCAGGCTCCATTTTGCACCTCATCTGATTTTCATTATATATAACACAAGCTTGCCGTTTGAGTTAGCCCCTTGTACTCAGCAATTCGAATTAAGGTACGGTCTACATCAAAGCTATGATTAATTGTAAATCTGCCCCAAATTTCGATTTGTGAGGATAGCATTGTTTTCTTCAATGAAACGATCATCGTTCTTTCAATAAGGTTTAGAGCGATTGATATCCAGATTAGGAACCGGATTTTATGAATAAACTTGCGTCGTTCGCTAATTGTCATTGGATCCGTTTCTGCCATCGTTCTCTCGGTAACATTTTCATTTGACCTAACGAGAGCATTTCAGTAATATTTTAGTTGAACTAATGCGGTTACCTTCTGTTAACTGAGGATTGAGTTATAATCAAAGCAAATTAATACTAAGAAAACACAGATGGAATCGTATAGGAGTAGGTGGTTTGGGTTTGTTTTGGTGTTTTTTTACTAATAGTTGCCCACATCACTAAATCAATTAAAGAGTTTTCAAACCACAGGGGTTCTCAGAGCAAGATTAAGTTTGGAGTAATAAACAACATTAACATAAATTGTTTTAGGAAAACATAATAAAAACAGAATTGAGGAAAAATGAAAAAAACTGCCATACTTATAATTGGAATAATACTTTGTTTGGTTCTTGCTTATTTCAATACGGAGCTTGTGTCGGCTATGCCAGCCAGCCCTGATGAATTCTTGATCAATCAACCTGATGGCAGTTCATTTATGGCTCGCCAATGGGGAGATGAATGGTTGAATGGCTTTGAGACTGTTGAAGGCTTTACTATCATTGAATCAAATGATGGTTGGTGGATATACGCAACAACCACAGACGATCAACTTGGTTTACAGGCAAGTCAGGCCGCTGATGGACATACAATGAGGGTGGGATTAGACTCTCCTGAAGGCTTAGTTCCCTTCATAAGACCACAATCCAGAAAACAACCTGTTGGGAATGTCGCTCAAATTACACGGAGTTTTGGTAATCAACCGGTTTTAGCTATTTTAGTTAGTTTTAGTGACCGTAATCCAACTTACCCAGCTTCATATTATCAGAACCTTCTTTTCGGTAGTGGTAAGAGCTTGAGGGACTACTATAACAAAGCTTCGTTTGGTAAGTTTGGAATAGAACCTGCGAAAGAAAATTGGGGCACTTCCAATGATGGCATAATTGGTTGGATAAATTTGGATTATCCTCATCCTAATACACAAGGGAATACCGATTATAGGAATCAAAACATTGCAAAAAATGCGCTATTATTTGCTGATCAATATGTAGATTTTATAAAATATGATAGAAACTATGATGGAATAATCAGCTCAGATGAATTGCATATTTTGCTTATCGTTTCTGGTTACGAAGCGGCTACAAGCGGTGGTTTGAGTCCTGCTATTTGGGCACATAGAGGGGCTTTTTATGGTCAAGTTTCAGCCCCTGTCCTGGACAACGTAGTTGTAGGAGACTATTATTATGATGGCGGCTATACTCAAGTTGGTGAGATTTTCTATGATCATCCAACCACTGTAGGAACGGTTGCTCATGAGCTTGGACATGATATTGGATGGCCAGATTTATATGATATCAGTTCGCAATCCGAAGGAGTTGGCAATTGGTCTGTAATGGGTACGGGGGGATGGAATAGTCTTCCCGGGGAATACTTCGGAGAAACACCAAGCTTTCCTGATGGCTGGTCCAAATCATACCAGGGCTGGATAAATCCAGCATCAGGAATCGATAATAACTACGGTTTAGTCTATCTTTTTCCTGCAGCAACGAATGAGAGTGCTTGGCTTGCACCGTTTAATGTTAATGGGGTCGATTGGAGATTCCGATACTACAGTGGTTTTGGCGAGTATTTCCTTTTCGAATTTAGAAAACTTGAAAGTTATGATGCTGCGTTGCCAGGTCAAGGAATTTTAGTTTGGCATATTGATGAGAGCGTTGAGAGTTCGAACTATGCAAACAGTAACCGCGATAATCCCTTAGTTAAATTGTTACAAGCTGACGGGCTGGACGATCTCTATTGGAAAAGAAACAGAGGTGATGCTGGAGATCCGTATAATTCGGGAAACAATTTCAACAATTATATTAATGATTACACCTACCCAAGTACGAGATACTATGACAACAGACGAAGCAAACTTAGCATTGAAATTTACGACACTACTTATCCTTATTATGCTTCTATGTATGTAGATTTAGGAGGAAACTCAATTACATATCTTCCACTGATTCAAAATCGGAAACCTCTGATTAAAAACGGTGATTTTGAAAATGGGCGTAATGGCGATTGGGCAGATTATTCCCAAACCTATGGATATGTAATCTACAAAACAGATCCTTTTGACTCCAACAACTGGGTTGCTGATTTTGGGCCTGCCCACAATGAATTTGCCTATTTGGGACAAGCAAATATAAGTCGGAATGGAAATATTTTCTTAAATTTAGATATGCTTGTTGAATCCACAGAGGTTTGCTCAGAAGCATATTACGATGAATTTTACATAAGAGTAAATGATGTTCTTATGGACAGATTAATGCTCTGTCGTGATAGTGTTCGTTGGTTTCCAAGGACTTATTACATCGGAGGATTTGGCAATGAAATAACAATCGAGTTTTTCTTTTATTCTGACGGAAGCAATTATTCCAGAGTAATGGTAGACAACATATCTTTATCAAATTCGATTAGAGAATATGCAGCCTACAATTCTTCGAAATTTCAATATCGCAATGCATTAGAGAAGACGCTAATCGAATAATTTACACTTCAGCAATTCTCCGCCCACGATTTTAGCAGATAGTCTGCTTTTATTCGCATTGCACACCATTTCTTTCTTGCCTTGGCAATTCAAGCGCCTTAGGTCAAATGGAAATGTTACCGAAGGGATTCAATGATAGCGGATATACGAGGCATTGTTCTCCATCAAAAATTGGTTTAATGCCAAGAATGGCTTTGAGACTTTGTTGCTGATATTTCTCAAAGCCCAGAAGTTCATCTCAGTGTAACGAATTTTCTGTAAATTCACAAAAAGAGTAGATCACGGTATCCTTTCTACAATCGACAAAACAAGAAAGGAAAATGACCATGATCTACACAACTGTTTTTACAACAACTGAGAATAAGCTACCTAAACCAATTGAATATTTGGAACAAATCACTGAACAAGGACTGGATGGAGGTCAATCTACCGGAAGGATTTTAGCGTGTTTGCCTTTCCACCTATTCATCAGAAAAGATTGCGGAAATCCAACACCCTTGAATGATTCAGCTAAGCTCTTTTAGAGGATAGAGTATAATTATCAACAACTTTTATTATATACACACAAAACCTCATTATACTTTTGCCAATATGTATACATTTCTTGCTCAACGGTCGGAATGACTTGCTTAATCCGTATATTTTCTTTTAATGGATTCAAGGTTTCCGGATTATCAACTATCTTTTGCATCACTTCAGCCAGAGCAGCTGAATCGCCTGGAGCAAAAGTGAAACCATTAAAATCGTTTATCACCCTTTCTTTCATTCCTCCCAAATCAGAGGCAATCACCGGCACTTCACTTGCTAAAGATTCCACAATCGTAAAAGGGTAATTCTCGTACCAAATCGAGGGAATTATCAGAACATCCATCGACGAGAAAACCTGAGGCAGTTCTGAGCTGTGAAATGCACCGGCAAATTCGATTCGGCTATCACCATTAGCTAATCGATTGAGTTGGCTTACATAATCCGCTCCACCACTCCCAAATATCTTCAAGTGGGCTTTGTGAGGAGACTTTAATTCATTAAAAGCATTGATTAAAACATGCGCTCCCTTGTGTCTCCCTAAAAATCCGACAAAGCCAAATCGGATTTTATCTTCTTTATTGTAAAACTGACGGTGTGGAACGATATTGCTATGCATTATGCCATGATTGTTTACGAGGACATTTAAATCTTTGACGGAGTCATCGAAGATATCAGCTAAAATTTTGGAGGGGGAATAGACAGCCGCGGCTCCCAACAACAATTCACGCGTCAATGCCAAACGATTCATGATAAAACTCTCAGAGTATTCACTGCAAAACCGTTTGCAGGCAGCTCCACCTTCAGGTCCGGAACACAATGTGTCGGGCGTCGGTGCCAACGTAATTTTTGGACAAATTAAATGGAAGTCGGTTAAAGTAATAATATAAGGAATCCCCAATTCTCTTGCAGCGAAAATAAAAGGATGTACCCGCATCAAGTGTCCCGCATGAATCAAATCTGGTTTTTCTTTTTGTAGAATATCTCTCGCGAATTCTATTCCCAATTTTGGGTCAATATTAAAATGTATATCACCGGGATCATTCAAGTATCGATATGCCAAGACATTCAAACCACCATATTGATATTCGCCATATTGCACTCCATGTAAAGTAGCAGCGAAATTATCGACGCTTTCTAAGTTGTAGGTGATTACTTTTACTTGATTACCTGCTTTCTGGCTCATAGAGGCACAATTAAAAACAAATTTTTCGGTGCCTGCTTGAAACTCAGGATAAAACTGGTGTGTCAAATATATAACTTTCATCAAACACCTTCCATCATGACTGAATACAGATTCTTCATTTCCTGGCTGTCTGTTTCATCTCTGTTTTTATAACAATAGGCTAAGAAAGACCCCGTAATTATTGAAAATGCTTTTGTGAAACACAGTTTTACGTCTTCTATCAAGGTTTCATCAACTACTTCATAGCTGTTTTTGATATAGTCAAGGATGACTTGAGCATGTCCGCGAAAAGCTTGAAGCATAATCCCGTTCGCGGCATTATGATGATTTTTCAAATCAAAGCCTTCAATTAATCTTTCAAGAAACTCGATTGCATTATCATCAAGCTTTGAATCTGCGAAGATTGATCTTGATAGATCAAACTTCTTTCCTGATCCCTGATCTATCGACTTAAAAACTAATTTTTCCAGGTTTTCCGGATTAACCGTTGTGGATGCTGTGTCCAAGCTGCTAATTAATTGACTTAAAAAGCTATAGCAAGACATAAGGTCCGGAATAAACTCTCTCAAATGAATATCCGGAATGACAAAATCGTCAAAAATGTCAGTTAAGAAAAGGTTGTCCACGAAGCCACGTTTTAGAAAGTAATAGGGTGTTCTATTATGCGAATGGATTACACGACTTGAACCAAGGAAAGCTAACTTGTGTCCGTCTTTGATTAATCGAATGCCAAGATCCAAGTCTTCGGCATAATTGAGCCTATACCCATATTGCAAAAATAAATCGCGAGGGATGAGATTTGCAAGGTCCGAAAGCTGTCCATTTTGCCGTAATGAAACGTAATCCTGGCTCTTTGGCAGGCTGAAAATCCGATCCGCATTGTTAACCCCCAGGAAATTGTAATAATTCCAACTGTTTTGACGATAGAACAAGTCTGCATCTTCCCTTGGCATTTCAGCACAAGAAACTGCTGTGAGGTCATTCTCAATCAGCGTCATATACATCGTGGCAAGCCAGGTATCGTTTGGGGGAAGTGCGTCCTGCACCATAAACATCAGATAATCACCACTGGCCGCCTCTGCACCAAGGTTCCTTGCACCGGAATGAGAGAAATTTTCCGGTTCAATATTTACAACAGTTGCGTCCAAAAGCTTAGCCGTTTCAAGCGTCTCATCAGTGCTCCCGGAATCAACAATAACGACCTCAACTTTTTCAAAGCCACGCTGGGCATTGAGTGTCTTCATCAAAATTGGGAAATCTTTCCCTGCGTTTTTCGTTGGAATGATAACAGATACCGTCTTGCCTACAACTTCAATCTCGTTGTCTGATGTTAAAGCAGCTGTGCTCACTTTAGGACTCACCTGCTTAATGGTAAGCGGGCTTTGATCGAGATTAATAGACGCCCCTTTTCTGCTCACAAGCTTGTTCTTTGCTTTCAACCAAAATTGTTTGAAACCATGAAGTCGAATATATCGAAATGCAAAACGCAAACTAGCTAAAGAGAATAGTTTCTTCGGAGAGTTTTTCGGTGTGTTCGTCGGAGTCCGGTGGCTCATCATTTGCTGCGGCAATGCTGCCCTCCCTTCGTTCTGTCCATAACGAATGTAATGAAGAAGAGGGTTAATTTCCGCCTCCCGAACATCTGGATTTCGCATCAAATAAAAAGAAAGATCGAATTGCGGGGATGGATTACGCCCTTCTTTCCAACCAATTGTCATAAAATGATTCAATGCATCAGTATCAGCAATCCGCACATCAGGATTGTTTAATAAATAATATCTTTCATCGAAAAGCCTGCTTTTGCGAATAATTTTTTTATCATTCTTAAATGAGCACATTTAACTTCTCCGAATTTTTTTCATTATTTTTCGCAAAGGACGTGTAATTTTCCAGCTTGAGCTGGTGGCATAATCGACGACTTCATTCCTCGTTGAAACAAGCTCTGTGGTCAGCCTTTCAGTTTCTTGCTTATAACTGGAAAGCTCCGATTTTAATTGTGTAAGACTTTCGTCAAGGTATTCAATATGTTCATCAACTCTGACCGCTTTTTCTTCTGTCTGAATTGCAATGCTTTTAATTGTTTCTCGAACTACCGGAGATATTCCAATTTTTGATCTACCCAAATTATGATAAATCTGATCATAAGTTTCTATCCATTTGTGGGCATGGTCGCGCAACAACCAATTATCCTCAACATCTTGTTGGGCATTCATAGCTATCATTCGTCTATATTCATTGTCATCAATTAACAAACTGATATTCTTTTCCCATTCATCTTGTGATGCTGACAACAAACCGGTTTCTCCGGCCTTCACTGCTTGATTGTAAGCAGGCACATTGGAGAACACACCAGCAAGCCCAATAGCCGAATACTCGAGATACTTTAATTCACTTTTAGAAGCATTAAATTGGTTGTTTACCAATGGTGCAATTCCGATTGCCGCATCAAAATTATTCACATCTTCAGCAAAATTTTTATACTCATAAGTTTTTGAAGGAATATACACAGCATTATTTAAGCGTTTAATAATTGGATGTTCAACACCATAAAAAATGAACTCCACTTTCGATTCATATTTATTCGAAATGTTCAAAAGTGCCGGTTTAATTAATTCGATGTCCGGATAATGTGATTGTCCAGCAATATAAATTAATTTAACTTTCTCATCTTGCTTATCCTCTGACAACGGTTTGAATTTCCATAAGGCATCATCAAGATAATTTGGAAGTAGGTAAACGGACTTAGTAAACGCTGATACCAAATCATATAAGGCTTGAGTCGTTACTGTGACAGCATCGACCGCAGTAATTGCATACAGAAGGCTGGGAAGACTGTCAGTAAAAACACCAGATTCTCGGTCAGGATGATTTGCTGGAAGATTAAGAAAGTCGTCATCCAAATCTAAGACCACTGGTTTACCCAGTTCTTTTGCAGATGAAATTAAATCAAGAAAAAACTTGGTGTGTCGTGGGAAATCTCTCTGAATCACTACTAAATCTGTATTCTTGATTTTAATCTCATCAAAGGACTCAGAAGCTATCTCCTTCTTAACATCAATTCCAACATAGCTTAGCGGACCAAGCACTCGCAGGTGTTCTGAAGCATTGACCCCAAGATTTTCAGAAAAAAAAGTAACTGAATTAATTTTCATATGATTTTCCTATTTCAAGCGCAAACATTGAGACCAATCTTGAATAGATAAGGATAATTCAATTTCAGCTTTTCCGCAACCAATAACCAACTTTCGTTTGCATCAGGCATGTTTTGACTGTCGATTTAGACAACTCCGGTATTTCTATTTTTAGCGTTCTGAAGAATCTTGTCCAAAATCTGAACCGCTTTCTAATTGGATCCTGCTATATAAACCAGTCAATGAAAATGGTTTGTGAATGCACAAGAAACTTGATAGGTCCCGAAATAAAGAATAGCAGGATTGTCATACTAATAGTTAGCCAGAAAACAGTTTTGTTTTTGACAAACTCTAATATTCGAACCATCAGAATATAGGCAATCCCTATGACTGGGAAAATATAACGGCCTTGCATGGCAATGTTTTTAAATCCGTAAACAAGCTCTGAGTTGTAATTCGTTAGTAATAATATTCCAGCATAAGCAACCAAAAGGAGCGTTAATCCACGGGATAAGACTTTTGATTTCTCCAGGTATTTGAATCCAAGCATACAAAACCAGACATATAAAAGGTAGAAGACAATAGTTATATGAGATGGGTAGTAAATCAAATGCCCTAAGATGCCATAGATGCGGACCAACATTTTTGGAATCCAGGTGTAGAAAACATATTCCAGTGGATTCGGGTATCCTTGTCTAATGCTCTCGAGAATATCTAGCTTTTGGGGCAGAGCCTCTTCGTGGTACCTAACTGCCATTGGGTCTAACGCACAAGTTCTGGAATCCAGCGCATCTGCACATATAGGGATGAGACTACGATAGTTAATGAGGTTGTTGCCATAAAGCATGAAAACAGATAGTGTCAAAACCCCAGCCACAACGGACAGAATTCCCCTCTTTACGCTCCATGCACTTTTAAAGCCTGACAACTGTTGTTGCAATTTACCAGTAATCACCCACATTATTGCCATAAGGACGGCCATGGGAAGAACAGGATATTTTACAAGGCAACCCAAAGCAATCATGCTAATCCACAATAAGGAGTTTTTCTGGAAATCCACTCCTTTATACGCTCTGACAAAAAATAAAATCGCGGCGAAGCAAAACATGTTTGCCATATTGTCATAATTAACTGACCCTGAAAGAAAGGTCCACATTAAAGTGTTAGCAAGCAAAAATACGGGTAATATCCGCAACCAGCGATTTTTTATCATCTCCTTTGAGGTTAGATAAAGCAAAATCATTGCGATAGCGGAATAAAACACATTAGTCAGACGAAGAGCCATCAACAATTGGCTGTCGGTAACCCCCGGATGTATCAAAGTGATAAGATTTATCATTCGCCCGTTTACCCAATAATAAACAAAAGGCCTTCCCTTTATCACCCATCCGCTTGCGATTGATTCTGCACTGTCTTTTGGAATTCCCCAGGTCTCCGAGAAAAGTTTTGAAAACAAAAAATGCCCGGGCTCATCCGGCGCAATGCCGGCTTTCAAACGTATAGAAATGAAGATTGAGAAAGCAATGAAGACAGCCAGGATAAGCAGAAAAACAATTAGCTGTGATGATATCTTTCGGTTTGCTACAGTTTTGTCCATTTTAACTCTTTTCATTTTTATGTCTGCCCAGACATTCGGTTTTTCGAACAGAGAGCTTAGAACACTCAACGCTGCCTTCTTTGGATAATAGCTAACAACTTAGTGAATAGCCTTTAACTAAAGTTGCTCATATGGTAAATTATTCCAATCTACTCAGCTTATCGTTGTGGTTCACAGGCTTCCAATAACACTATCATCTATTTGCCACAAAGATATCTAATTATGACATTATAGCTAATGCCAAAAAATGAGTCAACATCAGGAAATTTCAAGTTGTCCCTAAAATTTCATAATAATGTTTTCGTGAGATTCTTAGCTTTAGGAAAAATATTTAAAGCTTTGCTTGCAAAAACATTCATTCTTCAATTTCATTAAAACCACCAAAGATCAAATCTGCTTGTGGTTTTCCATTTATCTGATATTTTTCTACCGTTTTTATAATTAATTTGCTTTTGAACAATTCAATCAGGCTGTTTTCATCTTCTAAGACCATGCCTTGCTCTGGGTGATGTTTTACATAATCCTGAATATTCCCGCTGTTGGGGTTAGTTAGAATGTAGCAACCGGCGGCAAGAGCTTCATGTAGTGTATGAGAAAAAGTTTCTGCCACATTCGACCACAAAACCGCCACATCAATTTTGTTCCGTTTTAAACTTTCGACCATCGCCATGCGATTATTTGGAGTTACTTGTACATTAATCCGCTCGTAATTTCCTGGATCCCCAGCCTGAACAGAAAAATGATAAAAATGATGGCAATCCCATGAATTTGACTCGTTCACCAATCGCATCCACCCATCCCATCCTTTGAAATCAACTGGCATGCCTAAAAAAGCAATTCGCAGACAGCCTGTTTGGTTGCGATAAGATGATGGTGGCTTCCATTTCAATCTTACTGGAGGCGAGATACGTCCTTCTATCTTTATAGGGAAACGTGATTGCCACAACTCAAATGCAAATTGTGATGGGGCTAAAACCTCAAGTTGGTTTTCCTCAAACAGTTTTTTAAAAAGAGGCATTTGCAAAGCTCTCTGGTCAACATATTTGCACATTTGGCAGGCATTGCTGTTGATATTCGGTGCTCCACAATAGGTTTTGTCATTGCGCCTTAAATGGTACGAAGGGCAAAGTGAAAAATAGTCATGGAGCCAAAATATGCCTTTTTTATTCGTTAAATTCAACAAGCTTTGTATTGTCTTCAAATTAAAACCCATGCTATGATGAATCAAGATATGCTTAAGCTTCTTATCTTTAAGCATATCCAAAGCCAGGATTAATTCCCCACCTTCAGTTTCACCGATAGCTTGACCATCTAAATTTAAGCCAAGGTAGAACGGGGTTTCATCGTTAGTCAAAACCCAGGTCTTCTTGAAAGGATAAACATGTAAGTAACTGTAACCCCTTTCATTAGCCATTTTCTGTTCATCCGCAAGATCATTTTGCACACCTCCGGTAACCGTCAAATAACTATCATGGCTCAACGCAATTTCAAAACCTGAATATATTTTTTCTTTGAAGATCCTCACTAAATCGTCACTAAATAGTATTTCATCGGGTATATTCTTCTCATTAAGTTCTGAATATCCAGCTACTTTGATTGTATAGCCTTCTTCCTTACCAATTTTTACAAAATGCAATACTGGGTTTACCCCTGCCGATAAGAGATCAGGATTATTTACAAGGTACCACTTGCCATCAAAATCCGCTGAAGGATTACGCCCTTCTACGCCACCAAATCTTAAATAGTGTTCTATCGGGTCTAAGCCGGCATTCCGAACATCAGGATTATGTTGTAAATAATACTCAGCATCAAACAGCCCTGAATCTAACAACAACTTTTTTGAGTGTTCAATGGGGATAGTCAACAAGCTGCTATGAAGACTCACTGCAGAGTTTGTTTTACGACCAAATTGAGAGATCTTTGCTCTTAGATTACGGTAAATTGTCAGAACATTCCAAGCTTTGCTGTTATGTATTTCATGTAATTGTTGATCTTTATTTTGGAGGTTTAGTTGAAGATCAGCAATCTTTTCCCATCCCTTACGCACTTCACCTTTTAAACGGTTTACAACTTTCTGATACTCCAGAATTTCTCGATCCAAGGCTTCTATCCGTGCCTTGGCCTGTAGCAAATAATACTCATCAGGTTTTTTATCTTCTGGATTCATGAAATGTCTAAAACAATCTTTCAAATTAGATTAGGTAATTTGGTGCTCCATAACTAAAACTCAGCGTCCATCACTAATTGCAAGCTCTTTTTCCAATCGGCTTGCTTTATGCCGAAGTTCTCCGTCAATTTATCACAGTTCAAAACCGAGACCATTGGGCGGTTTGCGGGGACCGGGAAATCGCTGCTTTTGGCGGCTTCGAGGCGTTGGACGATTTGCTCTTCTTTCTTGGGGTCAAGTTCCAAAATCGCTTTCGCCCATTCATAACGACTGCAAGACCCTCCACCGGCGCAATGAAACAAGCCGCCCTTTTCTTGCAGATATCCGTAAACGTCTTCTCTGCCTTGCGCCAGGATCAAAGCGCTTATCTCTGCCAGCATTCGAGCCGAAGTCGGGCTGCTGATTTGGTCATCGACAACGCGCATTACTTCTTGCTGGCGCGCCCATTGCAAAACTTTTGTCACAAATCCGCCCTGTCTCATCGAATAGACCCAGCTTGTGCGCAAAACGAGGTTGACACAGCCGGAAGCTTCAATCGCTTGCTCGCCTTCCAATTTCGTCTGACCGTAAACATTTAGGGGATTGGTTGGGTCGCTCTCAAGATAAGGACTGCCCTTGCTTCCGTCGAAGACATAATCGGTGGAATAATGCAGCAGCACAGCCTTCAATTTCTTTGCTTCTTCGGCCAAAACAGCCGGGCCGGTGGCGTTTATCGCCCGGGCAAGCTCAACTTCACTTTCAGCTTTGTCAACATTGGTATAAGCGGCAGCATTAATAATGATTTGAGGTTTAACCTCATTCACCAGTTTGCGTAAGCCGTCGCTATCCGAAAGGTCAACATCGGGGTAATCGAGAGCAACAACCTTGCCCACGGGAGCGCAGGTGCGCAAAAGCTCCCAACCGACCTGTCCTTTTGTACCAATTTGCAAAATCGTTTTCATTTTTACTTCTAACTAAGCAATCTCATCAAATATTGACCATATTCGTTGCTTTTCAAGGGTTCGGCGCATTTTCGCAAACCCTCATCGTCAATATAGCCCATCCGCCAGGCAATTTCTTCAATGCACGAAATCTGCATTCCCTGGCGTTCTTCAACCGCCTGAACAAACATTGAGGCTTGCAAAAGCGATTCATGCGTGCCGGCATCCAACCAAGCTACCCCACGGCCTAAAACCTTAACCATCAACTCACCATCTTTCAAATAGCGTTTGTTGATATCGGTAATCTCAATCTCACCCCTTGGAGAAGGTTCTAACTCTTCGGCATAGCGAACAACACGGTTGTCATAGAAATAGACGCCCGGTACGGCATAATTCGAGCGTGGATGTTCAGGTTTTTCTTCTAAACTGATTGCTTTGCCATTTTCGTCAAACTCAACCACACCATAGCGTTCGGGGTCACGAACCGGATAAGCAAAAACCACCGCTCCGTCTTGTTGTTCTGCGGCGCTTCGTAAGGTTGCGGGCAGACCCTGACCAAAAAAGATATTATCTCCCAGGATCAAGCAAACCTTATCATCCCCAATAAAATTCTTACCAATAATAAAAGCATCTGCCAAACCACGGGGGGAATCCTGTGTGGCATATTCAAAGTGCATCCCAATCCCTTTGCCACTACCAAGCAAACGCTGATATTGGTCGTTGTCTTCGGGGGTAGTGATTATCAACACATCTCGAATCCCTGCCAACATCAACATCGAAAGGGGATAGTAGATCATTGGTTTGTCATAAACCGGCAAGAGTTGCTTACTGGTTGTCAAAGTCAATGGGTAGAGACGAGTGCCTTTACCACCTGCTAAAATGATTCCCTTCATACTTAAGCCTTTCGTTCTCCGTAGTTTTTGCTCAACCAAGTGTTGTAATCTGATTGTTTGGTGATCGCCTCAATCCATTCAGGGTTCGCCAAATACCATTTTACTGTATCAACCAAGCCCTGGCGCAAGTCGTGGCTGGGTTTCCAGCCGAGTTCCGCCTCAATTTTTCCGATGTTGATGTCATACCGCCGGTCATGCCCGGGTCGGTCGGCAACATAGGTAATTAGTTTTTCATGGGGCGTATGGGGCGAATCAGCCTGCAATTCGTCCATAATCTGGCATATCGTTTTCACAATTTCAATATTTGGCGGCTGATTATCGCCGCCAACGCAATAGGTTTCGCCAATTCGGCCATTTTTGATGATGCGCAAAATCGCATCGCAATGGTCATCAACGTAGAGCCAGTCGCGAATTTGCATCCCATCGCCATAGATTGGCAAGCCTTTGCCGTTTAAAGCGTTCAAAATCATCAGAGGAATCAGTTTTTCAGGGAATTGACGAGGACCATAATTGTTGGAGCAATTGCTAATCGTAATCGGCAAGCCAAAGGTTATGCTATACGCACGCACAAAGTGATCGCTGGAGGCTTTTGCCGCTGCATAGGGCGAGCGTGGTGCATAGGGCGTGTTTTCTTCGAAAGGTGGCTCTTCTTTTGTCAACGTGCCAAAAACCTCATCAGTCGAAACATGATGAAAACGAGCTTCTTCCAAAGGAACAATCTTATCTGCCAGCCAGGCTTTTCGGGCGGCTTCGAGCAAAGTGTAAGTACCGACAACGTTGGTTTCAACAAAAACACCCGGATTGAGGATTGAGCGATCTACGTGAGATTCAGCTGCAAAATTGACCACCGTGTCAAATTTATGTTCCTCAAAAAGCTTATCCAGCAAGGCTCTGTCGGTAATATTGCCTTCCACAAAAACGTGACGTTCCGGGTTGGGCAAATCTTTGAGGTTTTCAAGGCTGCCGGCATAGGTCAAAGCATCCAGGTTAACAATTTTAACCTGGCTGTCTTGCTTTAGCAGGTAATGGATGAAATTGGAACCGATGAATCCGGCTCCGCCGGTAACCAAAACTTGTTTCATTTGCTCTCCTCTTATTTCGTCCAGCCTTCGGGGAAGATTTCTGCATCCGCTAATAGCGGAGCAATTGCATCTTTCGCTGAAAGCATTGGCGGATTTCCATTGACAAGGGGCCATTCAACCCCAATTTTCGGGTCATTCCAACGTAAACCGCGCTCCCATTCCGGGGCATAATAGTCAGTTGTTTTATATATAAATTCTGCCCATTCGCTAATCACATAATATCCATGCGCAAATCCTTCGGGTATCCAGAGTTGATGCTTGTTTTCAGAGGAAAGAATTTCACCAACCCATTTCCCGAAAGTCGGTGAGCCTTTGCGAATGTCAACTGCCACATCAAAGACCTCCCCGGCAATTACGCGGACCAGCTTGCCTTGAGTAGCTTTCAGCTGATAGTGTAAACCGCGCAAAATGCCCTGACCGGAACCGGAGTGATTATCCTGGACAAATTTAGTTGGTCCAACAAGTTCTTCGAATTCATTTTGGCGGAAGGTTTCCATAAAAAAACCGCGGTTGTCCCCAAAAACATTGGGCTTCATCAGAATCACATCTGGGATTGCAGTTCTGATATATTCCATTAGGCATTATCCTCTCGATAAGCCGCAACAACTTCGCCCGGCTCGCCAACCATTTGCAACTTCCCCTGATCCAGCCAGGCAACCCGGTTGCACATGCTAATCATAGAATCAAGCCCATGCGAAACCATCAGAACAGTTGAGCCCTTCTCTTGAAAGCTTTGTAAGCGCTCGCGACTCTTCTTTTGAAATGCCTCGTCACCAACGCTCAGAATCTCATCCAATATCAAAATATCCGGCACATGAGCAGTTGCCACAGCAAAACCCAAACGGGCATACATACCCGAAGAATAAGTTCGGATAGGGGAGTTGATAAATTGCTCCAATTCCGAAAATGCTACAATTTCATCAAAGACTTTTTCCATGTCCTCACGGCTGTAGCCCAACAAAGCTCCGTTCAAAAAAACGTTTTCGCGACCGGAAAGCTCGGGGTGGAAACCTGCGCCAAGTTCGAGCAGAGGAGCGATTCTCCCTTTCACCACAACACGCCCCTTGCTTGGTTTCAGGACTCTCGAAATCACTTTTAGAATGGTGCTTTTTCCAGCACCGTTATTTCCGATAATGCCAAAAACATCGCCTTTATTTACTGTCATACTAACGTCAACTAAAGCCAGGAAGTCTTCAATTTTCACTCGACGTTGAAGTTTGCGGATTGCATATTCTTTGAAGCTACCAATTCGCTCAGTCGGCAAACGATAATTCACTGAAACATTTTCAATCTGGATTACTGCTTCCTTATTCATTTCTTGCTCAGACACGGTACGCGTACTCCTCTGATCTTGAGGTAAAAAACAGCCAGCCGACAATCAACATGCCCAGAGACCAGGCAATTGCCGGGAGCGCCTCCGGAAGCGTTGGTAATCGTCCCTCAAAAATTGGCAAGCGGAACATTTTGACCATCCAATACATCGGATTTAACTTAAAGATGGGCAGTAATTGAGCGCTAATCAAACTTTCTGGATAAATAATTGGGGTCAGGTACATCCAACCGGTTAATAAAACTTGATACATCTCGCCAACATCGGGGAAAAATACCGCCAATGAAGAGATAAATAAGCCAAAGCCAAGTGTAAAACCGGTCAGCAAGAGGATTGAGACCGGCAAAAAGAACATCGAGAGATGAAAAGTTGCGCCATCAATAATCATCACGATAACCAATGGCACAAGCGACATCACCATATTAACCAAAGCCGTCCCAATTGCTGAAACGCCAAAAACTGTACTGGGAATGTAAATCCGTTTCAGCAGACTCCCCCCCCAAACCAAGCCGCTGATGGCAGCGTTCGTTGCCTGAGTGAAAAAGTTCCATGCTAACAAACCGCTCAAAATATAGACCGGAAAATGTTGCACTTCGGACCTGAAGAAATTTGAAAACACGAAAGTGAGAATCAACATCGTGCCAAGCGGATTGAGCATCGTCCAGGCCACACCGAGTACAGAGCGTTTGTAGCGCGTGGTAACATCCCGACGGACCAATTGACCGAGCAAATAGCGATAATTGAAGAGTTCTTTCAACTCAGAAATCGCAGAAACCTTATGATCCGCAGAGTCGTAAACAGGTTTAGAGAGATCTTCCAAATTTAATCACCTTAAATGTAAAGCTTGAACAACGCCTAATCTTACCATAGATAGGGCATCCTTTTCTTGTCTTGACATTGCGCTTTTCTCTGGGCGGCATTGTCTATAATGGAACTAATCTCTTAAATCAATAAAATAATTGTGAAACTTCCTTCGAAATCGGTTTTTCAATAAATTTAAAAAATCTAATATAACGAGAATTTCTGATTGTTTAACCGAAAGAGGTTTTAATATCCCCTTATGGAAAAGGAGATGTCAGTCTGTCTTTTCAATGACCCAAAAGTGAGAAAGCCCCAGTCGCTGCAAGGGTGTTTTCTCGAGTGCCTGTAAAAAGCCTCTTAGAAATTTGCCAAGACGTGGGCGGCGCTCAATGATGTTATCGTATGCACCAAAAATAGTCCTATTTACGATGAATTTGACCGGAAGACCGGCGAATAATTTCGTCAAATCTTTACGCGTATAAACATTGACATGCGGAGCCAGTTTGTCGCGCCATTTGCGGGGAAGCCAGTTGATGAAGGGCGTGTTGCCGAAATGGTACTTTCCCTTCCAATAGTGCCCGTGCGTTTCAAAGGGATAGCCACGGTTGGGACAAAAAAGGACAATTCGTCCACCAGGTTCTAGCACGCGCACCATTTCGCAAATCGCTTCCCGATCGTTTTGAACATGCTCCAAAACTTCATGGCTAAGAACCAGATCAAAAAAGTTTTCAACTGTCGGCACATTTTCTCCGGCAGCACAAAAAACGTTAGGGGTGAAAGCAGAGCTGTCCTGTACGCGTGGAAATTCAATATCCAGACCAACTGCCATTTTGGAAAGAGGCACTAAGTGAGAAAGATAAGCACCTACACCGCATCCATCCACCAAGACATTACCGTGAACTCTTTCTTCGGCAGCATCACAGAGCATGGCAAAACGGCGCTCCTGGCCTTCGCGCCAGACGTGGGAAGGCTCTCCGCGTTCGGCGGCTTTGTCTAAATCTTCAGGGATAAGGTTTGGCATTGCTCTATTTTACTCGCCTTTGGCAGATTTGACCGAAAAATGGATGTCAAAAACACGGTTAGCGGTCAAAACTGAAGATTATCAGTCTCTATTTTGCCCAATCGACTTTTGCTTTACTCTTCCCTCGTAAAAACTTTTCGGCAGCAATTGCCGCAATGGCACCGTCGCCGGCTGCAATCACTGCTTGTTTTACATGGGTACAGATCACATCGCCAATCGCGTAAACACCGGGGATATTGGTCTGATTTTGGCGATCAACCTGCAGGCAGCCTTCACCGGAAATTTCTAATTGCCCTTGCAAGAAGTCGACGATCGGCTTGCTCCCCTGAAGATAAACGAAAGCGCCGGATACAGCATATTTTTCTTCAAGATTTGTTTCACGATTAAGGACTGTGATTCCCTCAACGGCATTTGTGCCGCTAATTTCTTTTGCAAGACTGTTGAGATGTAAAACTAAATTCTCCGCCTTTTCCAGGGCTTCTGACTCCTCAGGGCTGATGTTCAACTCTTTACCGGGAGCGAAAAAATGCACAGTGCGAGCAAAACGGGTCAAATAAAGAGCCTCTTCAACCGCTTCACCGGTTTTACCAACCACCGCTAAATCTTTATCCTTGAAAAAAGCAGCATCACAAACCGCACAATAAGAAACACCGCGCCCTAAAAATTCCGTTTCACCTTTGATTAAATTGCTTCTGCCCATTGAACCGGTAGCGATAATGACCGAACGAGCCTCATAGACGCCCAAATTGCCATAAATAGATTTTGGGGTTGAAAGCAAGTCTGTTCCAATAGCCTTATCATTAATAAACTCAGCTCCAAATGTGCTGGCTTGGTCACGCATGGTTCTGAGCAATTCCGCTCCGCTGACTTCCCCATCAATGCCTGGGTAATTTGCAATTTTGCTGGTTGTGCCCAAGGCTCCGGTGGTTAAACCCTTGTCTAAAATGCCGGTTTTCAAACCGGCACGAGCGGCATAAATTGCAGCGGTCGCCCCTGCCGGACCGCCACCGATAATAATCAAATCATAGATTTCGTTCATATATTCTGTCATCTCTGCCTCTTGTTAATTACTAACAAAAGTATAGGCGCAAGAGGCAATTTCCCCAAAATCAAAGCTTCTGCAAAGCTTGTTTTCTAACAAAACGCTAAAACAGGAAACAGGTAACGGGGAGCGGGGATCTGGGAACGGGGAGCGGGAGCTTCAAACTTTTTTGTTTCTGTGATTAAATCTACGATAGAATAAGCACTATAATTAGAATAATAAAAAGGAGACAATATGAGCAAATCAAGCAATTGGATCATGGGAGCAATCATTGGTGGAGTTGTCAGCAGCGTGCTGGTTAGACTTTACGCGCCCTATTCCGGATTAGAACTAAGAACCCGAATCAAAGACTATATTCAAAATGTCCAGGATGAAGTTCAGCAAGCCGGAAATGAACGTCGGCTGGAACTTGAAGCTGAGCTCGAAAAGCTCCGCTCCGGCGAGGAATAAGGCTGTATTCGACACGATAAAAAGCGGGTTTATTCCAAACCCGCTAAATTTTCAATTTATTGAACTTTCAGAAAGGCTTAGGGGTAAACCGGCACAGGCGTAGAATATGGCGTCGGGCTGGGGTTGACAGGATATGGCTGGTTGGGAACAGGCGTTCGATAGGGCGCGTTGGTCGGGTAGATGATATTCGGTTGGGTCGGTGCAGAGGGAATCGGCACTTCAGGTGTTGGGCTAACCAGATAGTCGCCAATGCCATGGCGGTCTTCTTCGGGCATTGTCGAAACTTCGTCCACATAATCAATCGCCAGACGGCAAATCGGTTCCAAATTAAAAGAAACATTTTCCCAGGTGAGGGAGTTGCCATTATTAAGTGTTCGTTGCATGGCGTTGCCCAAACAACCTGAGCCACTGGTGTAATTTACCAGGGTAAATTTCCATAAATCTTCATAAGAAACAATTTGCCCGGGACTTCGGCCGGTGTTGTTATAGACAATTTGACGAACTTGTTCGCAATTTGCCAATAAACTACGCGCAAAAACACTAATACTGAAATTCGCTTTTGCCAGGTCAATTCCGACCGGACAATTCGGACAGGCAGCATTCACTTTTTGCACCAAACCACCGCGCAGCATTTCTTGCTGTTTGATATCGAGGTTGCCAAAACCGCGCTGGCAAACTTCTTCCGACAACATCAAAGGGCAATACTGACTGTAAAAACTGGGATTCCAAAGCAAAACCGCATCCGCGCCAAGCGAACTAAGGTGTCCAAGCCCGGCTTCACTGGCTGTGAGATAAATCCCGGGCCAAAACTGACTTTCGCGGGCAAAGACATTTTTCATCAACTGTCCGGGTACGCCGGTTTGGTCTGCAACCTGAATAATTTCTGCGTTAAATTGGTTTTGCCATTCGACAACTTGTGGTTGGGCTGCTTCCATTCCACAAACTGTGGCTGCGTTATTGCTTTCCAAACCACCATTTTCACAGTGTTCCACGTCAACCAAGCCATGTTTAATCAGCATACCGGCTAAAAGATAATAATCCCGGTCAGATTCGAGCTGTTCCACTAATTGGGGTGAACGCAGCCAGGATGGTGGCCCATCAACCGGCAGGAAGGATTGCCAGATTTCAGAACAGGTCGATTTTCCTTCGCCAACCCATTGAGAGCTCAAGACGTCTACATAATAGGTTGGTTCATCAGCAGATTGGCTGTCAGGATTGGCAAAATCACCCCAGGGAATTACCCGAATTTGAGCGGTAAAGACTTCACTTGAGTCGCCAAAGCTGGATTCCGACCAGAATTCAACCGAAACACCTTCCGTGCCGGTTGGCGTCAGAGGCAAGTCGCAAAATCCGCCGGGGCAACTGAAGCCCATGCCGTTGTAGCGACCGACAATCTGGATTGTCGTTTCGTTTGGCAAGGGTTCATATGCCTGAAAGCGCAAATAGGGTAAAGCGGAGCAGTTGTTTTGTCCGTTTTCAGGGTTACATCCAACCACCGTGATGTAAACTTCCGGCACAGGTAAATTGACTTCAACTTCTTTTGTCATTGGGGTGGAGCTGGCACGATGCAAATATAAGCCTTTGCAATCTTCGGGGTTGTTTATGTCAGCGTCATAAACACAAGCGTTTGTTTCAACCCATTGCTTTTGAATTTGATTACCACAATAGTAGAGCACCTCGCTGTGATCGGGCCAGTCTTCTCTTTCGGTGTAAACCTGGCAGACAATTTCGCCACTATTCCAGGAAAGCAGCCACCATTCATGAAGGGTGTAATCTACTTCGATTTTTGTTGTCCGTGTTTCTTGAGAAAAGAGCGTCGGTGCTGTATTTGCAGGTGATGGATTTGATGCAGCCAAAAACAATACAATGATCAAAACGATCTGTAGTCCTCGGAGGAAAATATGTCTGCTTTTCTTATCCATATTTTTCAAACGTCAGCCCTTATGGGTAGGGCGGAACTGGTGTGTGCCAAACCGGCGTAGGGTATGGACTGGAATCCTGCGTCGGATATGGTGCCTGGGTTGCCCAAGGGGTTGCAGTCGGAAGTCCAACGGGTGGTTCCACCCACGGTTCAGGCGTATCTTCCAGCGTGGGCATTGCCATACGAGTCCATTCTGCCTGAACGGTTGCCGTTTGACCGATCACCTGGGTTAGTTGCCATTCATAGGTCAAAACCACTGCGTTCAAAGCCGAAGGTTCACTAATGGACTCAATCGCCTGGTCAACCAGTTGAGCGGTCTTACCGCTTCGAGGCAAAAGCACGCTTGTTCCGGAATAATCAGACAATTGCCAGCTTTCCAGAACATCCCAGCCCAAAACGAAGGACTTCACCCGCTCAGGATCTCCCAAACGCAATGCCAGGGGAATGCGTAAGATGATATCTGACAAGCTGATATCGGTATCCAGCCTCTCGATATACGAAGCATAGAAGACCGGAATCCGAGCCATACGACCCCAATTTACCAATTTTGTAAAGAGCAATTGCAAAACTTGTTGTTGCCTGCTTGTGCGAAAAACGTCATCATCATTATCGTAAGAAACATAACAAAGCGTTTTTTCGCCATCCATACTATGCAAACCAGCCGGCAAACCGCCACAATCATCTCTGATTGGATAAAGCACACTGACTTCCAACGAATCCAAATCGTCCACCAGCCATTTAAATTCAGTTTCATGTGCCACGACGTAACGCTGAGGCCACAAGCCAAAATTGTATGCAAGCGTCTCATAAACCAGCTTCATCCCGCCCAAAGGATAAGCGGAATTAAACCTGCCCATCCCAAAGCCCGGTAAATAAAGATAAGTAGAACCCGGAATTGAAATGAGGCTTGCTTTTGAAAGCCGTTCATTCACCAGGAGCAAATGAATCGCATTCGTCCGACCGCGAACCGGTTTTTCTTCTTCAGCACCGAGAAAAAGCCAGATGCTCGTCCCATCAGGCAAGTCTGCCGGATTGGCGGGAGGAGGAGCCGGGGTTGGCATATCTTCAAGCGGGGCTGCAAAAGTAGTCCAGGGCGTTGAGGTGGCGGTTGACGAAGGGCTTAACGTCGGGCTCGGGCTAAGACTGCCCAGTCCGGCATTTCCAATTCCCGGCTGTCCGTCTGAGGGTCTGCCGGTCGGCAAACAACTTGAAAGCAACAGACTCAAAGCCAAAACGCTCAAGGCACAGGAAAAAACCAGCTTGTTTAATTTTGGTAAGGTGCGCTTAGTTTCCATAGCTCCATTCAGCTGCCTTTGGACAGTCCATCAGCTAATCATTATAGCATAGCAAAGATTTATGAGGATTTTTGCTTCATTTTCTTAGCATTTCCGGATATAGAAGCACATTCATCAATTATGGGAATAATATTGAATCGATTCCTGAACCCGGATTTATAAGTTTGTTTTTGTATAAACAATTTCCACAAGGACTGGGGTTAAATCCTGAGCCTTGTAAAAGCTGTTTTTAACAAAAGAGTGAAGTCCTTAACACCAAGACTTCACTCTTGGTTTTTCCTTAGTTTAAAACGGGAATCGGATCCCTAAGGATTATCTCCTCTCCTTGTATGCTTTTTTCTCTAAGGTCGCAGTTGCGGTTGAAAATCAGGGGCAGGTCAGTTCGATAAGGACCTACGTAGGGCAATGGACCTTCATCCCAAACCATCACAGCGTCAATATCCGTCCAAATGCCCAAGGACATATCCGGCCAAAGGTTGCGGTTGGAGAAGTTGACCCTGATGTGTTGTCCTTTGTATTTGCTGAGATCGAAGCTGGCTGTTCGCCAGCCTAAATCCTGTCCCGCAGAAGGGGGTTCGCCCGGATTACAGGGATTGTAGCCATCCCTTAGAACGGTTTCCAAATGGTTCAAGCCTACGCCGTCTTGAATTGCCACAAAGAAGTCGGAATAATCAAGTATGTCATTCACGGACATTTTGTATTTGAATCTCAAAACCGGTCTGGTCCAGTTTGGGTTAACGTAAAAGTTGGTATATGCCCAGGCTTCTCTCTGCTCTTGCTCTGTTTGTGCAACGGGCTCTCCTAATCTCATTCCATAATTACCTTGATAGCGGTTGGACGTTCTGGAAACCGGCAAATCCCCGCCGGTTGTCCATTCCATCAATGCCGGGCTTTTCTCGAAACTACCGTTTTGGACCAAACCGCTGTAACTGTCGGGCTGAATGGCTTGCGGTGAGAAAACCTGGATGCGGTGATTGTATCTATCGGCTACATAAACATCGCCATTCTCAGCAACCAAAACATCCCCTGGCTTGTAAAGTTGTCCCGGCAGATTGCCAAAACTTCCAATGGAGTTTAAATAATTGCCATTTGCATCCAATATGACTATCCTGTCATTGCTATAGTCAGCAATGTAGAAGTTGCCATTCGAAGTTATGAAAATACCCTTCGGATAATAAATTTGACCAATCCCAAAACCCGCTTGCCCTATCGACCGGATATGATTGCCATAACGGTCATATTGTTCAATCACCTCACTAGAAACGTAAAGATAGTCATCATTATCAATATAGATGGAAGAGCCAGATTCAATTTCCCAGCTTTTTAAAAAACCACCTCCATTATTGTATTTTTGTATGAGATTCGAACTTGCTAAATAAATATTTCTATCGGAATCTACAGCTATTTGCCACATCGATTCTTCTCCGTATATACCAAATGCTCGAATGAATTCCCCGTTTTTATTTAGGATCTGAATTTTTTTGTTTCCAGGATCGACAACATAGATATTGTCTGCTTTATCCAAGGCAATACCTCTAGAATTAAAAAATTCACCATCCTGGTGTCCTATTGTGTCAAATTTCATCTTTAAACTCCCAGAAGGAGAGAATTGTTGAACTCTATGATTACCTTCCTCAAGAACCAATAAATCGCCCATAGAATTAAAAACTAAAGACGAAGGGTAAACAAATTTTCCGGCTGTTGTATCTCTGTTCCCCCAAT